>Snoopy_p1__coassemble_218_pt1 | contig 50148 bp, 46 predicted proteins | sample Snoopy_p1__metabat2_high_PE_046 | metagenome-assembled genome bin Snoopy_p1
TATATCGTATTATACTTAATACATCTAAAATTTCTGGTGAATTTCTAAGGTTTTCTATTCATTCAAGACCAATCAGTCAGATATTTCAGAAAAAAGTTCAATCGAACGAAGAGAACAAGTAAATAGGGCGGAAAAGCAGTTGTACAAATGGCTTTGTCTCTTTATAATGGAAGTATCAGAAGAAAAAAAGACATGTATTACTGCATAGTTTCCGTATAGGGAAAGGAGCAGTCGTATGTGTATGACGAAAAAAGAGACCAAAAAACAGAAGCAAGAACAGAAGTTTCTCATGCTGCCAAGTGTGGATTTTTGTTTTCAAGAGTTGATGGAGGACAAGGAGATCTTGAGAGGATTCTGCGGAGCGATTCTTCGTGTGCCACCGGAGGAAATCGAGGAGATTGAATTGTTACCGAAGCAACTTCGTAAGAAGCATAAGGAAGAGAAATATGGAATTTTGGATGTTCATATCCGTTTGAATAATGGAGAGCGGATGAACATTGAAATGCAATCCACTTCCTATGATTATTGGCAGGAACGTTCTTTATTCTACCTCAGCAAGATGTATACGGAGCAGATTAAGCAGGGAGAGGATTACGAAAGTTTGAAGAAATGCATTCATGTAGGAATTCTGAATTTCAATCTGTTCCGTCATGACCGATATTATTCCCGTTTCCATATATGGGAAGATACCAGTCGTGAGATGTATACGGATAAGTTTGAGATTCACATACTAGAACTTCCTAAGCTTGCACAGTATGAGTATCCTGAGACAGAGCTTCTGCGATGGGCGCAGTTTTTTGGTGCAAAGAACAGGGAGGAGATGCAGATGTTGGCAGAGCAAGACAAATACATCGATAAAGCATACAGAAGATTAGAAGAGATGAGTGCAGATGAACAGAAGCGTTGGGAATATGAGATGCGACAGAAAGCAATCCGAGATCATCGACATATGCTTGCCAGCGGAAGACGCGAAGGACTACGCGAAGGAAGGCGAGAGGGATTGCGAGAGGGGGAGAAGATTGGAGAACAACGCGGAAAAAGCGAGGGGAAACGCGAAAAAGCGATGGAGATGGCTTTAAAAATGTTAGAGCGAAGTCGGGATACGGCAGAAGAAATCGCGGAGCTTACGGGGCTGACGCTGGAGGAAATACAGACATTAAAAAAATAGAGGAATATTAAGGAAGATAAAAGGAACTGTATCGTTCAAAGTGATAAGTTTTTAGAGTATACTTATCTGGCTAAGAAGGAGCAGTTCCTTTTTGTGTCTTGCAGCAAATTTTTATAAAAACAATTCAGGAGTTTTATATTCGGAAAATGTTTTTAAAGTATAAAATGATTATAAAAATGTCTATTCATGTCAATGAAAAGGGACGCCCTGTTTATAAAGTTTACGAAGCGTCCCTGAATGCAAGAGTCTATTTCTTTGAAAATGATGCCGGTTTCATATTTTTCGGAAGTGCCGTTACAAGCAAATATACAAGAAGCATGGAACCTACTTTGTCCAATAAGTTATTGAATAACTTTGGTAAGAAGGAAGCAGCGAAGATGCTTGCGCCACTTTGTTTCAAGAACATAACTGCAACGTCCGAAATGGTTCCGGTTAAGCCTCCGTATACCGCGATACCGATTGGTGTACCGATCAGCGGAGCAACGATACCGGTTAAAACACCGATTAAAATAGCGTTTAAGAAGTTGAATTTGATCTTCTTAAATGCAAATCCTACAACTAAAGCAACTGCAATGCTGACAAGCGCAAATGGCATTCCGGAGAAGGATCCACTAAAAATACTTGTTAATACATTGGTTGCAGCTCCGACAACAGCTCCATACCATGGACCGAAGAAAACGGCGATTAACATGGTTCCCATAACATCGAGATAAAATGGGAATTTTAAGGCTGCTGTTACAATGCCGAGAACGATATTGATTGCGATTGCAAGACCACAAAAAGCCATTCTCGAAGTAGTAGAAAATTGTTTCTCCATAAATAATTCCTCTTTTCTTTAGATAATAAAACCATAGTACCACGACAATCTGATAAAGTATAATTGATTTTTGTCATGGATATATTGATGGAATCTATAGTGCATTTTGCAAAAGAAATGGTATAATAAGAGGAGTTTTACGGATGGAGGAAAGAACTTTATGAAACAGAAAATATTATTTGTAAGCCATTGCCTTTTGAATGATGGAACAAAGCTGAAAAATCAAGATCCTACAGAGATGGAGTCAGAGAGAAGAGAAAAAAGAAAATTATTACATACATTGTTAGATGCGGGCGTGGAACTGGTGCAATTACCATGTCCGGAATTTATTTTGTACGGTGCAAAGCGATGGGGACATGCGGCATCTCAGTTTGACACGGCATTTTTCCGAAAAGAATCAAGAAATATGCTAGATACGATTCTTTTACAGATCGAAGAATATAGTTCTCATCCGGAACGCTTTGAAATTCTTGGAATTGTGGGAATCAACGGAAGTCCGAGCTGTGGCGTTCGGTTTACTTACGATGGAGAATGGGGCGGTGAATTCAGCGGCAATCCCAATTTAAAAGAGACGTTAGCTTCTTTGAAAAAAGAAGAAAAACCGGGAATCTTTATGAAAGTTTTTATGGAAATGCTGGAAGAACGTGGATACAAAATACCATTTTATTCATTTGAGGATTTTAAGGAGAAGAATATAGATGATACGTTATGCTAAAAAAGAAGATTTAGATGCAATTATGAAAATCGTAGGAATTGCAAAGCAATATATGAAAGAATCCGGCAATCTTACGCAATGGGCGGGAGACTATCCGGGGAAAATCGATTTTGAAGAGGATATTCAGAAAAAGCAACTGTATGTTTGCTATAATGATGAGATGACATACGGAGTGTTTGCATTTGTAACAGAAAAAGATCCGAATTATGCATATATAGAAGATGGTCAATGGTTCAATGAAGAACCATACGGAACGATTCACCGTATTGCCGGAAATGGAAAGGTAAAAGGTGTTTTTCAAGAAGCGGTAGATTTTGCAAAAGACAAGATGGAGAGCCTGCGGATTGATACGCATGAAGATAATCGGACGATGCGCTATCTGATTGAAAAAAACGGTTTTCAAAGATGCGGTATTGTGTATATGGAAGATGGAAGTCCAAGAATCGCATACCAATATGTAGCAAATGGAGGAGAAAACTAATATGAAATCATTGGTAATCGCAGAAAAACCTTCTGTGGCAAGAGATATTGCAAGAGTTTTAAAGTGTAACAAAAATATAACAGGAGCAATCGAGGGAAATCAGTACATTGTCACTTGGGCGCTTGGGCACCTTGTAACGCTGGCCGATCCTGAAGAGTATGATAAAAAATTCAAGGAATGGAACATGGAAGTGCTTCCGATGATGCCAAAGAAGATGGAGCTTGTAGTAATCAAGAAGACATCGAAACAGTACCAGGCAGTGAAGACACAGCTTTTCCGAAAAGATGTAGGGGAGATCATCATTGCTACAGATGCAGGGCGAGAAGGAGAACTGGTGGCAAGGTGGATATTGGAAAAAGCAAACTGCCATAAGCCGATTAAACGTCTTTGGATATCTTCCGTGACGGACAAAGCAATCAAAGAAGGATTTGCGAAGCTGGTGGATGGAAGAAAATATAATGACCTCTATGCGGCGGCAGTTTCCCGTGCGGAAGCAGACTGGCTTGTGGGAATCAATGCGACAAGAGCTCTTACATGCAAATACAATGCACAGCTTTCTTGTGGACGTGTACAGACACCGACACTTGCCATGATCGCAAAACGAGAGGAAGAAATACGGGCTTTCAAACCGGAAGAATATTATGGAATTTCCTTACAGGCAGGAGCTGTGAAATGGACATGGCAGGATCAAAAATCCGGCAGCTATCGTACGTTTTCCAAAGACAGGATTGAAAAAATCGAGCAGTTGTTGAAAAATGAAGAAATTCTTGTAGAACGCGTGGATAAATCTGCAAAAAAATCTTATGCACCGGGACTTTATGATTTGACGGAGCTACAGAGAGATGCGAATAAGAGATTTGGATTTTCTGCAAAAGAAACATTAAATATTATGCAAAGATTGTATGAAAGCCATAAGGTCTTGACATATCCGAGAACAGATTCCAAATATATCGGAACAGATGTGGTTGATACGCTCAAAGACCGATTGAAAGCATGTGCGGTAGGTCCTTACAAAAAGCTGGCAGGAAGTCTGATCATGAAGCCGATCAAAGTAAACAAATCGTTTGTAGATGATAAAAAGGTAAGTGATCACCACGCTATCATTCCAACAGAGCAATATGTACAATTAGATCATATGACGAACGAAGAACGGAAGATTTATGATCTTGTAGTACGAAGATTTTTGAGCGTATTATATCCGCCGTTTGAGTATGAGCAGACAACACTTCATGGAAGTGCAGCAGGAGAGACGTTTGTAGCGAAAGGTAAAATTGTAAAAGAAGCAGGCTGGAAAACCGTTTATGAATACGAAGAAGAGGAGAATGAAGAAGGATTATCCGAACAGGCGCTTCCGGATATGAAATCAGGGGACCGCCTTCCGATTCGACAGATTCATGTAACGACAGGCAAAACTAAGCCGCCGGCACATTTTACCGAAGCGACATTATTGTCTGCTATGGAAAATCCGGTAAAATACATGGAGTCCAAGGATAAACAGGCGGTAAAAACTTTGGGAGAGACAGGCGGTCTTGGAACAGTAGCCACAAGAGCGGATATTATAGACAAATTATTCCATTCTTTTTTGATGGAGCTTCGTGGAAAAGAAATCTATATTACTTCGAAAGGAAAACAGCTTTTGGAGCTTGTGCCGGAAGATTTGAAAAAGCCGGAGCTTACAGCAGACTGGGAGATGAAGCTGTCCGGCATTGCAAAAGGAAAATTGAAGCAAGAGAAGTTTATCCAGGAAATCAAAGGATATACGGTAGAGCTTATCGATGAGATTAAAACCGGAGAAGGAAAATTCCGTCATGAAAATGTGACGAATAAGAAATGTCCGGTTTGTGGGAAACCAATGCTTTCTGTCAATGGAAAACAGGCGAGACTGCTTGTTTGTCAGGATCGAGAATGTGGACACAAGGAAGTGATCGCAAGGATTTCCAATGCAAGATGGCCGGAGTGCCACAAGAAGATGGAGATTATCAAAAAAGGCGACGAGGAACAATTCGTATGTGTATGCGGTTACAAAGAAAAAATGTCGGCTTTTAAAAAGCGCAGGGAAAAAGAAGGGGCAGGCGTCAGTAAAAAGGACGTACAGAAGTATTTACGTCAGCAAAAAGATGAGCCGGTCAATAATGCGTTTGCAGATGCATTTGCAAAATTGAAATTATAAAAACTGGTGAAAAGCCTTGGAAAATGGGGGCTGCAACTGCCGGTTGACAAAGTTCAAAGCGTGCTTGGTGGCAGGTAACTACAACCTTTGCTATAAATATGATAACGATATCGTATGAAAAAAGAAAAAGGAATTGTAAAAATAAAGGAGGTTATCATATGATTTTAGCGGAAAAAATAATGCAGCTTCGGAAGAAAAATGGATGGTCACAGGAAGAACTGGCAGAGCAGATGAAGGTATCCAGACAGTCTGTGTCAAAATGGGAGAGCGGCTCATCGATACCAGACTTGAACAAGATTCTTTTGTTGGCGCAGATATTTGATGTCAGCACCGATTACTTATTAAAGGACGAGCTTGGAGAAGAGGCGGTCGCAGAAGAATCCTCGATTGTAGCATGTGGTATGGAAGGCGATATAGGGTGTGATGCGAAAAGTAGGATCGTGCCAGAGCCTGAAGTGAGAAAAGTATCTTTGGATGAAGCTGTTTCTTATATGGGAGATAGTCTGATCGCGGCGAATAGAATGGCAGTTGGCGTTGCCATGTGTATCATATCGCCAATCCTTCTCATGGTATTAGCGGTCTATGCAGAGGAAGGGCTGATTCCGATTTCTGAAGATATGGCAGGAGGAATTGGGATCATTCTCGTACTTTTATTCATAGCGCCTGCAGTTGTTCTTTTCATTACAGTAGGGATGCGAATGGAGCGGTATCAATATTTTGAAAAAGAACAGATTGAATTAGAGTACGGTGTTGCAGGGATTGTGAAAGAACGGAAACAGGCGTATGCGGAAACGTATACTGCCGGAATTTTAATTGGTGTGACGCTTTGTATCTTAAGTGCTGTTCCACTTTTTGCGGCGGCGGCATTTCAGGCGGAAGATAGAATCGTGATCCTCTGTGTGGCAGGACTTTTGCTCATTGTAGCTGTGGCTGTGTATATTTTAGTTCGAGTGATGACCGTTCGGTTTTGCTATGATAAGCTTCTGCAGGAGAATGAGTATACACTTCGGAAAAAAGCGGCGGCACGCAGAAACAGCAAATGGGAGGCGATATATTGGCCGCTTATTGTAGCTGTTTATCTGGCATATAGTTTTTGTACGATGGATTGGGAAAGAAGTTGGATTATATGGCCGGTGGCAGCAGTACTTTCCGTAGTACTGTCGGCAATCTTTGGAAAAGAAGCCTGTGATTAATTTGCCAAATAATACAACAGGAAATTTTGTATTGACAAAATAGAATGGCTCTGTTATCCTAAACGAAAAGTTAGCGGTATCTAACTCATGACGAGATACCGCTTTTCTATTGTTGAAAGTTAGTTGAAACTAACTAAAAATACTATAGGCAGGTGGAAGACATGATGATCAATAAGAGACTGATCGGCACAGTCGAAGAAAGTAAAAAATATATAGCCGGAAATGTGGCTAGCCAATGGATTTCTTTAATAGCCAATATTGCCATGATGGCCGCGATTGCAAAGATGTTGCAGCATTTGTACGAAGGAAATGCAGGAGGAAGAGAACTGGCGTTGACGGCAATCATTGCGGTAGTGGCGATCGGTGTGCGGTTTGTGTGTGCGAACATCTCTGCAAAGATGAGTTATCTTTCCTCCAAGATGGTAAAGAAAACGCTTCGCCAGATGATTTATCAGAAGCTTCTGAGACTTGGTTCGTCCTATAAGGAGCAGGCAAATACTTCGGAAATCGTGCAAGTTGCCGTGGAAGGCGTGGAACAGTTGGAAACGTATTTTGGGGCGTATCTGCCGCAGTTCTTTTATGCGATGTTGGCGCCGCTGACTTTGTTCGGAGTGTTGAGCGTTGTCAATTTTCCAAGCGCGGTTGTCCTTCTGATATGCGTTCCGATGATTCCGGTAACGATCGTAATGATTCAAAGATGGGCGAAGAAACTGTTGTCTAAATATTGGGGACAGTATACAGCTCTCGGAGATACGTTTCTTGAGAATCTGCAAGGTTTGACTACTACAAAAATCTACGAGGCAGATGCGTTCAAGCATCAGGAAATGAACGAGCAGAGTGAGAGATTTCGTAAGATTACGATGAAAGTGCTGACGATGCAATTGAATTCAATCACGATCATGGACTTGATTGCTTATGGCGGCGCGGCGCTTGGCGTGATTTTGGCAACCATTCAATTGAAAGAAGGACAGGTAGACTTGTTCGGATGCATTTTGATCATTCTTTTGGCAGCGGATTTCTTTTTACCGATGCGGCTGCTAGGATCTTTTTTCCATATTGCTATGAATGGTATGGCGGCATCGGATAAGATATTTCGGTTGTTAGACTTAACGGAACCGGAGAGGAAAGTCACTTCTGTTCCAACCGAATGTTCCATCCGATGTTGTGATCTGCGGTTTTCCTATGAAGAAGGACGAGAAATTCTCCACGGTATCAATATGAGTTTCCCCAAAGGAAGCTTTACTGCAATTGTAGGAGAATCCGGATGTGGAAAATCTACGATTTCGTCAATTTTAATGGGACGTAACAAAGGCTATATAGGTGAAATTATGGTTGGAGATATCCCGCTTTCTGAAATCAGCGAAGAGAGTTTGATGAAAAATTTTACTTACATTTCTCACCAGAGTTATCTGTTCAAAGGTACGGTACGTGAGAATCTGTTGATGGCAAGACCGGATGCGAGCGAAACTGCGTTGTGGAATGTTCTTGAGCAGGTAAAGCTTGCCGATTTCCTGCGAAACGAGGTTGGACTGGATACTTTACTAAATGAAAATGCATTGAATCTTTCCGGCGGGCAGCGCCAGCGACTTGCATTGGCAAGAGCGCTACTCCATGACAGTCCGGTTTATATTTTTGATGAAGCAACTTCCAACATTGATGTGGAAAGTGAGAACGATATTATGACACAGATTTATGCGCTCGCAAAAACAAAGACAGTAATTCTCATCTCGCATCGACTTGCAAATGTAGCTGGAGCAGATAACATTTATGTGCTTGATCAGGGAAATATTGTGGAAGAGGGAAATCATAAAGCTCTTCTTTTAACGCATGGTGTATATGCAAAGCTTTGGAATGCTCAACAAGAGCTTGAGAATTATACGAAAGGAGAAAATTCCAATGAAACGAAGCGGATTTAGTATTATGACTCGATTGATTGGTCTTGTCAAGCCGTTGACAGGATATATGATTCTTGCGATAATGATGGGAGTAATCGGACATTTGTGTGCTTCTTTTATTACAGTGCTTGGCGGCTATGGGATTCTTCATGTGTTGCATCCGGAATGGTCGATGAGCCTTGGAGTAATTTTTGGAACGGTCTTGTTCTTTGCGCTTGTTCGAGGATTTCTTCGATATACAGAACAAGCTTGCAATCATTTTATAGCTTTTAAGCTTTTGGCATTGATTCGAGATAAAGTATTTGGTGCGTTGCGTCGCTTGTGTCCTGCGAAACTGGACGGCAAAGATAAGGGAGATTTGATTTCTGTTATTACTTCGGATATTGAACTCTTAGAAGTGTTTTATGCTCATACAATTTCTCCGATTTGCATTGCTGTAATTTATAGCATTGTGATGGTTTCTTTCATTGGAGGTTATCATATAGCGCTTGGCATTTTGGCAATGCTTGCGTATGTGACGGTGGGAGTTGTAATTCCGCTGTTCACATCGAAACGAAGCGGCGATGACGGGCTCCGGTTTCGGACGAAGGCAGGACGTCTCTCCGGATTTGTGTTGGACAGTCTGCGTGGTTTGTCTGAAACGATCCAATATAATCAGGGAGAAAAACGCTTGGCAGAGATCAACGATCGAACCGATGCTCTGTCTGCAGATGAGGAACGTATGAAACGTATCGCAGGACAAAATACCGCAATGACCAATACAGTAATTCTGATCTTTGATATTGTGATGCTGTTCTTGTCTGCGCAGCTTGTTGGATTTGAAGGCAGCCTGATCGCCACTCTTGCGATGATGAGTTCTTTTGGCCCGGTCGTTGCTTTGGCAGCTCTTGGCGCAACCTTGCAAAACACGCTTGCGTCGGGGAATCGTGTGCTGGATATTTTAGAGGAAAGTCCTGTTGTAGAAGAAATCACGGGGAAGGAAACGGTATCGTTTTCCGGCGCCGAAGCAAAAAACGTTACGTTTGCTTATAATGAGGAGATTATTTTAGATGAATTTTCCATGATGATTCCTGAGAATCAGATTGTTGGGATCTATGGCAGATCCGGTTCCGGAAAATCCACGCTACTCAAATTGTTTATGCGCTTCTGGCAGGTGCAGCAAGGCGCGATAGAGATTTCCGGAAGAAATGTTGATGAGATCAATACGTCGAATCTGCGGGAAATGGAAAGCTTTGTCACGCAGGAAACGCACTTGTTCCATGATTCGATTCGAAATAATCTTCGCATTGCAAAATTAGATGCAACAGAGGAAGAAATCATTGCAGCCTGCAAAAAAGCTTCTGTCCATGAATTTATCATGAGTCTTCCGAAGGGATACGACACAGAAGTCGGAGAACTGGGGGATACTCTTTCGGGAGGAGAACGTCAGCGTTTGGGGCTGGCAAGGACATTTCTTCACGATGCGCCGTTTATGCTTTTGGATGAGCCGACATCGAATCTAGATAGTCTGAATGAGGCGGTGATTTTGAAATCTCTTCATGAAGAGTGTGGAAAAAAATCTGTTGTGCTTGTATCTCATAGAAAATCTACCATGGGAATCGCGGATACCGTATATTCGGTAGAACATGGGAGAATGAGCTGATGATACATAAAAAAGATAGGGAGACAAAAGAATGAAGAAAATTCTATATATGATTCTAGGGTATTCCGGAGTAGGCATGGGGGTTCTGGGCGTTGTAATTCCCGTGCTTCCTACCGTCCCGTTTTTGCTGCTGGCTGCATATTGCTTTGCCAGATCTTCAGAAAAACTGGAACGATGGCTCCGAGGTACGAAGCTTTACGAAGACAATCTTGCGGATTTTGCTGCCGGTAAGGGAATGACAAGGAAGGCGAAGTGCAGGATCATGCTTACCGTGACGCTGCTGATGAGCGTTGGTTTTCTTATGATGGGACGCAAAGGAATTGTGGCAGGCTGCGTTGTGCTGGCGCTTGTGTGGATTTGTCATTTGATATATTTTATCTTCGCCATTCAAACAATTCCTGCAGTGGAGGGAGAAGACAGATGAAGAAATTTTTAAATATAGCCTTGCTCCTCAGTTTTTGGGTGACGATTATGGTTCCTGTGACAGGAATTCTTATTCATAAACTAGCATCAGCCGTATTTCTTCTGTTGAGTATTGTTCATACCATAGTTTACAGGAAGAGAATGAGTAGGAAGCGCTGGGGCTTGCTGATAATTCTCTTGCTCGCATTCTTTACCGGATTGTTTGGTATGATTTTCGACGAATTCCCGATGATCGAGGCTTTTCATCGTGTGAATTCGATTATACTGGTCTTTTTTCTGGCCATTCATATTTTTGTTTTTTACAGGAAATATGAATGGAGAAGGAGGTAAGTTGGGATGTGCATTGTCACATCCTTTTTTTGCACTTTTATCCACTTGTATTGTGCGAATAGGATAAATGTGCTATAGTTTTAACGGAAACTATGTGGAATTGGAACACATTTTTTTGAATGAAAAGAAAAGAGGTAATGAAGATGAAAGTTTTAAAGACAGCAGATTACAACGAGATGAGCAGAAAAGCAGCAAATATTATCGCAGCACAGGTGATTACAAAACCGGACTGTGTACTTGGTCTTGCAACAGGTTCTTCTCCAATCGGTACATACAAAGAATTGATCAGAATGTATGAAAATGGAGATCTTGATTTCTCACAGGTAAAATCTGTAAACTTAGACGAATACAAAGGGCTTCCAAGAGAGAACGATCAGAGCTACTACTACTTTATGAACGATAATTTCTTCAACCACATTAATATTGATAAAGCAAATACAAACGTACCAAACGGTATGGAACCGGATGCAGAGAAAGAATGTGCACGTTACGAAGAATTGATCAAATCTTACGGCGGGGCAGATCTTCAGTTATTAGGACTTGGACACAACGGACATATCGGATTCAATGAGCCGGCAGAGCAGTTTGACAAAGTAACACACTGTGTAGATTTACAGCCAAGCACAATTGAGGCAAATAAGAGATTTTTCGCATCTGCTGATGATGTTCCAAAACAGGCTTATACAATGGGTATCGGAACAATCATGAACGCAAAGAAAATCGTCGTTGTAGTAAGCGGTGAAGACAAAGCTGAAATCGTGAAAAAAGCATTCTTTGGTCCGGTAACTCCAAACGTACCAGCATCTATTTTGCAGTTCCATCCAGATGTAACTGTTGTTTGTGATGCAGCAGCTTATTCTAAAGTAGAGGAATAATGTTATGATTATTAAGAATGTAAAAGTTTTTACGGAAGATAAGAGATTCGTTCCGGGTGAAGTCGTTATTGAAGATGGTCTTTTTCAAGTAGAAGCATCGAATCAGGATGAAGTAATCGACGGAAACGGCTGTTATGCAATTCCGGGACTTGTAGATGTACATTTCCATGGAGCTGTCGGATATGATTTCTGTGATGGAACAGAAGAAGCGATTCAAGAGATTGCAAAGTATGAAGCATCTCAGGGAGTTACAACGATTGTTCCGGCTACTATGACATTGCCGGAAGAAGAGCTTATGCAGATTGCAAAGACTGCAGGAGCACATAAGAATGAAGAAGGCGCGGTTCTTGCGGGAATCAATATGGAAGGTCCATTCATTTCTCCGGGAAAGAAAGGGGCACAGGCAGGAACACACATTGTAAAACCAAATGTGGAGATGTTCCGCAGACTTCAGGAAGCTGCAAACGGATTATTCCGCTTGGTAGATATTGCGCCGGAAGAAGAAGGGGCAATGGAGTTTATCAAAGAACTGCATGACGAAGTACATATTTCTTTTGCACATACACTTGCAGATTACGATACAGCAAAGAAAGGGTATGCTCTTGGCGCTGACCATGCAACGCACCTTTACAATGCAATGCCTTTATTTACACATCGTGCGCCGGGCGTGATCGGAGCAGCTCATGACAGCAGTCATGTTATGGTAGAATTGATCACAGACGGTGTACACATTCATCCATCAGTTGTAAGAACAACATTTGATATGTTCAAAGACAGAGTTGTGTTAATCAGCGATAGTATGCGTGCGACAGGTATGCCGGACGGTCAGTATACGCTTGGCGGACAGGCTGTTACTGTAAAAGGCAATATGGCAACGCTTACAGAAGGTGGCGCGCTTGCCGGTTCTGTGACAAACTTAATGGATTGTATGAGAAATGCAGTGAAGAACATGGGTGTTTCTTTAGAAGATGCAGTTGCAGCAGCAACGATCAATCCGGCAAAGAGTGTTGGATTGGATAACAAATATGGTTCCATCAAACAGGGCAAAGTTGGAAACCTTGTACTGTTAGATCAGAATCTTGAGATTCAAAAGGTAATTTTGAACGGATAAATCATAAGGAATAAGTGAAGGGGCTATCGGTTTTTGATATGCCCCTTCTTGTATAGTTTACTCTTGTAAAATTTTTAAATACATATCTAATCGGGAATTAATGTATCCTGCAAATTCAATAATAACGGAACAACATGAATACGTTTATCGGAACAATGCTTAGAAATAATGGTATGTTTTTCGCATTTTGTAAAAACAATAAACCGACAAAAACATTGTAAGGAATTCCGCGACAGGCACAGCCAGCCAGATTCCATTTACGCCGATGAATTTCGGAAGAAGAAGGATATTCACTACAATCATTCCGAATGTACGGACGAAAGAGATGATCGCAGAGACTTTTCCGTTAGAAAATGCGGTAAACATGGAAGAGGCAAAGATATTAATACCTGCAAAAATATAGTTGATCGAGAATAAGAAAAATCCGGTTTTGGCAATCTCATAAGTCTCTGTAGAGCGTGGAGTGAAGATTTCTACGATCCAAGGGGAAGAAATCAGCGCCAATGCAGTGATAACAAGCGACGAAACAGAGATAAATCCAACACAGATTTTAAATATTCTTTTCAGCAGAATATGATCAGCTCTTCCGTGATTGAAACTGATCACAGGGGCAACGCCCATGGAATATCCCATATAAAGGGCATTGAACAGAAATTGCCCGTAGAGTACGATCGTAATGGCGGCAACACCCGGTTCTCCGAGGAATTTCAGCATCATAATATTAAACAGATACGTGATGATCGCATTGGAAAGATTGGTGACCATTTCAGAAGAACCGTTGAGGGAGCTTTCCGTTAAAAGTGACACGTAAAAGTGTGGTTTTACAATGTAGAGAGAGCCGGAGCGGACAAATAAGAAATACAATAATCCGAAAAATGCAGGGATCAGTTGTCCGATTCCTGTGGCAAGCGCTGCGCCACTGATACCCATTTTGAGAGGTCCCATAAATACATAGTCGAAAATAATATTCGCAATGCCGCCTGTAATTGTAAGAAGCAAACCAAGATTTGGCTTTCCTGCCGCAACAAAAAAGCTTTGGAATAAAAGCTGCAGGACACATGCCGGAGCAAAATAAAGGCTTACAACTAAGTAGGCGACAGCATTTTTGATAAGTACATCTGTTGCTCCAAGAAGACGGACGATTGGTTCTGCAAATAAAGTTCCGATGAGTAGGAAGAAGATTCCGAGTAAGATTCCTGTCAGGATTAATGTGGAAAAATCTCGGCGAGCTTCCAGGTCTTTCTTTTCTCCTAACTTTTTGGCAATAATCGCACTTCCACCGGTAGCGAACATGACACCGATGGCGATGACAAGGCTGATGGCAGGGTAAGCAATGTTCAGAGCGGATAATGCATTGGTACTTACAAGCCTTGATACAAAGATTCCGTCAATGATCGTATATAACGACATAAAAACCATCATAACCATGGTAGGAAATGCGAAGCGAAGCAGGGAAAAGAATTTAAAATCTTTTGCTAAAGAATTTGACATATTGAATTCTCCCTTTCCTTGTGTTTTTTTTGTGCAAATGCTATCATAAACTATAGTGTAACCCGATAGTCAAGAGGAGAGTTGGAAAATGAATAAAAAAAGATATTTGAGCACCGGAGAATTCGCAAAGGCGGTAGGAACGACAAAGCATACGCTCTTTCATTATGACGAAATCGGTCTTTTTTCGCCAGAGTATAAGGAGCGATTGACAGGGTATCGTTACTATTCTTTTTCGCAGTTAGAAGAGTTTGACGTGATCTATATGCTGCGGGAACTGGATATGCCTCTGGAGGAGATCAAAAAATATATGAAAGGCAGAACGCCGGAGAAACTGTTGGAGTTGTTCGTTCAGGAAGAACAGATGATAGCGGAGCGTATGAAGCGACTGAAAAAGACAAGGGAGTGGATGCAAAATAAAGGCTGTTTAATCAGAGAAGGAATTCGAGAACAGGAAGAGGAAATTCGGATTGAGCAGGAGCCAAGAAGATATATGGCTCTACGACAGGCAGATATTTCCGATGATATTGTTTGGGCAAAAGAGTTGGGGAAACTGTATGATTACTGTAGCGAGAATGGGATTGATAGCGCTTATCCGGTAGGATACAGGCAGAATATCGCAGAATTGAAAGATGGCATCTACGACAACTATTATGCTTTTTATCAGATGTTTGATAAAAAGCCGATGAAAATCGCATGTGAAGTCCGAGAAGCAGGAGAGTATCTCGTTGCCTATCATAAGGGAAATTGGCAGAGTGTGGGAGAAACTTATGAAAAAATATTTGCTTATGCGAAAACGCATCAGATACTTCTTGGAGAATATAGTTACGAAGATGGTCTATTAGATAGTTTGACTTTGGAGAGAGAAGAGGATTATATTACGAAGATAAGTTGCGAGATACAAGGAGGAAGATAGATGGCATTATACGCAATCGGAGATTTTCATTTGTCGTTCACGGTCAACAAACCGATGGACGTTTTCGGTGAAGAATGGAAAGATCATGTGAAAAAGATTGAGAAGAATTGGAATAAGAAAGTTCGAGAGAGCGATACGGTTCTAATCACAGGAGATCATTCGTGGGGGCGTAATTTGGAAGAATGTAAGGAAGATCTGGAGTTCATTATGAAGCTTCCGGGAAAGAAGATTTTGCTGCGCGGCAATCATGATATGTTTTGGGATGCAAAGAAAACGGAGCGGTTGAATAAACAATTTGAAGGGAAACTGTCATTTTTGCAGAACAATTATTATACATATAGAGAGTATGCTCTTGTTGGGACGAAGGGATATGCCTATGAAGGAAAAGATTCGCCGGAGCATTTTCAGAAATTGATAGACCGAGAAGCCGGACGTTTGCGGGAATCATTTGAAAAAGCGAAGAAAGACGGATACGAGAAATTCCTTATGTTTCTACATTATCCGCCTACAAGCATAGGGGAAGAAGAAAGCATTTTTACAAAGATGGCGGAAGAATATAAAGCGGAGCAAGTAATCTATTCCCACTGTCACGGACAGGACAGATATCAAGACAGCTTTATCGGAGAGGTGAATGGAATCTGCTATCATCTTGTTTCAGGAGATTACTTGAAGTTTAAACCGATGAAAATTCTTGATTAATTTTAATCTGGGTTGATGTATTATAACTATATTTCGTAAAAATAATCAAATTTCTTGACAATTATGGAGATTTCGCGTATTATTCAAAAAAAGAAAAATACAGAGTGCGCTCTGTTTGTTGGGAGGATGAGATTATGAAGATGAAAAAAGTGATGGCGGTAGTGTTAGCCGCAGCGATGACAATGACTATGGCAGCAGGCTGTGGTAAGGAAAAAGAGAAGGAAAAAAGCGATGTCATTAAGATTGGTTCCATTGGCCCTTTGACCGGTGATGCGGCAATTTATGGTAATGATGTAAAAGGCGGAATTGAGATTGCAATTAAGGAAATCAATGAAGCGGGCGGAATTAACGGAGCAAAGGTAGAATTAAATTTCCAAGATGATGAGAATGATCCGGAAAAAGCGGTGAATGCTTACAACAATTTGAAGGATTGGGGTATGCAGGCTCTTCTTGGAACAGTAACATCTACTCCTTGTCTGGCAGTCAGCGAAGTTGCAAAAGATGATAATATGTTTTTATTAACACCATCCGGTACAGTAGTCGAGTGTGTACAGTATGATAACGCATTCCGTGTATGTTTCTCAGATCCAACACAAGGTGTAGAGTCTGCAAAATATATTGCAGAAAAGGGAATTGCGAAAAAGGTAGCAGTTATTTATGACAGTTCCATGGTATATTCATCCGGTATTTATGAAGCTTTCGCAAAAGAAGCAAAGGCACAGGGATTAGACGTGGTAGCAGCAGAGGCATTTACATCTGAGAATAACAAAGACTTCTCCGTACAGCTTCAGAAAGCAAAAGATGCAGGCGCAGAACTTGTATTCTTACCATTCTACTATTCAGAAGCTTCTCTTGTATTGAAGCAGGCAGCAAATATGAATTATGCACCGATCTTCTTTGGATGTGACGGTATGGATGGTATTCTTGGAGTAGAAGGATTTGACGCAAACTTAGCAAACAACTTAATGTTCTTAAGCCCATTTACACCGACTTCTGAAGATGAGTCAGTACAGCACTTTGTAAAAGCCTTTGAAGAAGCTTATGGTCATACACCAAATCAGTTCGCAGCAGATGCTTACGACGGAATGTATGCATTAAAAGCAGCGATGGAAAAAGGTGAAGTAAAAGTGGATATGAGCGCAACAGATGTATGTGAGGCACTGAAAAAAGCGATGACAGAGATCACAATTGATGGTGTTACAGCAAAATCTCTGAAATGGGAAGCAAACGGTGAACCTGAAAAAGCACCTATGGTAGTGAAAATTGCAGATGGTGATTATGCAGTTGTAGAATAAAAAGAAATTCATTCACAGGTTACAAAATAGATTGCGCATCCGCGCAATCTATTTTATACATAGGGAATCATTAAAATGCATGTGATAGGAGGATACATATGAGTTTTGTATCGTATTTGATAAATGGTATCAGCTTGGGAAGCGTATATGCAATCATAGCGCTTGGTTATACCATGGTATATGGAATTGCAAAAATGTTGAATTTTGCACATGGTGATGTCATCATGATCGGAGCCTATGTGGCGATTACTGCGATTTCTGGAGCGGGGCTTCCTCCTGTTGTGGCAGTGCTTTTGGCAATCATTTTTTGTACTGTTCTTGGAATTGCAATTGAAAGAATTGCATACAAGCCGCTTCGAAATGCGGCATCTCCGCTGGCAGTTTTGATTACTGCAATCGGTGTCAGTTATTTGTTACAGAATATTGCGCTTTTGATTTTCGGAGCCAATACAAGATCCTTTGAATCGGTTGTTTCGATCAAACCAATGACGCTTGCAGGCGGAAAGCTTACGATATCCGGTGAGACGATTGCGACAATCGGCGCATGTATCGTAATTATGATCGGACTTACATTTTTTATTAAAAAGACAAAAGCAGGGCAGGCAATGCTTGCGGTATCGGAAGATAAAGGAGCGGCACAGCTCATGGGAATCAATGTAAACGGAACGATAGCGCTTACTTTTGCGATTGGCTCTGCACTAGCAGCAGTTGCAGGTGTACTTTTATGTTCCGCATATCCGACATTGACGCCATACACAGGTTCCATGCCGGGAATCAAGGCCTTTGTTGCAGCAGTATTCGGTGGCATCGGCTCTATTCCGGGAGCTATGATCGGCGGAATATTACTAGGTGTGATCGAGATTTTCAGCAAGGCATATATTTCCTCTCAGCTTGCGGATGCGATTGTGTTTAGTGTATTGATTATTGTGTTGATCGTAAGACCTGCCGGTATTCTTGGCAAAAATATTCAGGAGAAAGTGTAGGTGGACAGGATGAAAAAGATGAGTAAGACAACAAAAAGTAATATGATTACATATATCATGGTGATCCTGATCTACGTAGTTGTGCAGGCGCTTGTGTTAACAGGAAATATGTCAAGTTTGATGCAGGGACTCTTAGTTCCTCTTTGTGCATACGTTATTTTGGCAATTTCCTTGAATCTTACAGTTGGAATTCTTGGACAGTTGAGCCTCGGGCATGCCGGCTTCATGTGTGTGGGTGCTTTTTCCAGTGCATTTTTCTCAAAATGCATGGTAGATGTGATTCCGATGGACAGTGTTCGCTTTTTACTGGCGATTCTTGTCGGCGCGGCATCGGCGGGAATTTTTGGAATCTTGATCGGGATTCCGGTTCTTCGTCTAAAAGGAGATTACCTTGCAATCGTAACATTGGCATTTGGCGAGATCATTAAAAATGTAGTAAACATTTTATTTATAGGAAAAGATTCGAAAGGTTTTCACTTTTCTACAAAAGATTCCATTTCCCTTGGATTGGAAGAGGGTGGAAAAGTCATTATAAACGGACCACAGGGAATTACAGGAACCCCGAAGGATTCTACGTTTACCATTGGAGTTATTTTAATCATCATTTCTTTGATAATTATTTTGAATTTAATTTATTCGAGAAGTGGTCGTGCAATTATGGCAATCCGCGACAATCGAATCGCGGCAGAATCTGTTGGAATTAATATTACAAAGTATAAATTGATGGCATTTTCGATTTCGGCAGCGTTAGCAGGTGTGGCTGGCGTAATTTATGCACATAATCTTGCAACATTAACGGCGCAACCGAAGAACTTCGGATATAATATGTCGATTATGATTCTTGTCTTTGTAGTACTTGGCGGAATCGGTAATATTAGAGGATCGATCATCGCGGCCATTGTCTTAACGTTGCTTCCGGAGCTTCTTAGAGGATTGAATGATTATCGTATGTTAATTTATGCAATCGTGTTGATCGTGATGATGCTGTTCAATTGGAGCCCAAAAGCGATCGAATGGAGAGAAAGACATTCCTTAAAAGGGAAATTACATAAGAAACAGAAAGCGGAGGAGGTTTAATTATGGCATTATTAGAAGTAGATAACTTGGGAATCTCCTTTGGAGGACTTCGTGCAGTCAATGAATTTCATATGCAGATAGAAAAAGGTTGCTTATATGGACTGATCGGACCAAACGGAGCCGGTAAGACAACCGTATTCAATCTTCTGACAGGTGTGTATAAGCCGGATTCAGGGATTATTAAGTTGGATGGTGAGAACATCGTTGGCAAAAAAACGATTGATATCAACAAGGCAGGAATTGCAAGAACATTCCAAAATATCCGTCTTTTTAAAGATTTAAGTGTATTGGATAATGTAAAAGTAGGACTTCATAATCATCACAAATATACGACATTAGAAGGAATCTTCCGTCTCCCGAAGTATTTTAAAGTAGAAAAAGAGATGGATGAAAAATCAATGGAGCTTTTGGAAGTGTTTGATCTAAAAGAAGAGGCTTCAACGTTAGCATCGAACCTTCCGTATGGAAAGCAACGAAAGTTGGAAATTGCCCGTGCGCTGGCAACAGAACCGAAGCTACTCCTTTTGGATGAACCGGCAGCAGGTATGAATCCAAATGAGACAAAAGAATTGATGGATACGATTCGATTCGTTCGGGATAAGTTTGAGATGACAATTCTTCTGATCGAGCATGATATGAAGCTTGTATCAGGAATCTGCGAGAAATTAACAGTGTTGAATTTTGGTGAAGTTCTTGCACAAGGCAATACAAGCGATGTATTAAATGATCCGGAAGTTATCAAGGCATATTTAGGAGAATAGGAGGGATGATGTCATGGCAATGCTTGAAGTAAAAGATATTGAAGTGTTTTACGGCGTTATTCAGGCAATCAAAGGAATTTCCTTTGAAGTAAATGAAGGTGAGGTCATCGCTTTGATCGGAGCCAATGGAGCAGGGAAGACAACAACATTACATACGATAACCGGACTTTTACAGCCGAAAAAAGGTAGTATCATGTTTGAGGGAAAAGATATTACGAAAGTTCCGGCTCATAAAATCGTATCTCTTGGAATGGCACATGTTCCAGAAGGACGAAGAGTATTTGGAGAATTGACCGTATATGAAAATCTGAAAATGGGCGCTTATACGAGAAAAGATAAAGCAGAGATTCAGGAAACTTTGGAGATGGTTTACAAACGTTTTCCACGTTTGGAGGAACGAAAAAATCAACTTGCCGGAACGTTGAGTGGAGGAGAACAACAGATGCTTGCTATGGGGCGGGCGCTTATGTCGCATCCGAAAATTATCGTGATGGATGAACCGTCCATGGGACTTTCTCCGATTTTTGTAAATGAGATTTTTAAGATTATTCAAGATGTAAGTAAAAGTGGAACAACCGTACTTCTTGTGGAACAGAATGCGAAGAAAGCTCTTTCTATTGCGGATAGAGCCTATGTTCTTGAGACAGGAAAAATCGTGCTGGAAGGCGATGCGAAAGAACTAATGAATAACGATTCGATTAAAAAAGCATACTTGGGCGAATAGGCACTCGTGATTCATAATGCAAAATTGGGAGGAAATAAGATGGATAATATAGTAGTTACGATTGCGAGACAGTATGGAAGCGGTGGTAAGACGATCGGCCAGATGTTTGCGGAAAAGAATGGAATGCCTTGGTATGATATGGATTTGGCGAAAATGGCATCGGAAGAAAGTGGAATTAAGGAAGAGCTGTTTCGTGAGGCAGACGAACGGTTGAAAAACAGCCCTCTTCTTCGATTGACAACAGATATTTATGAAGATGGAGACTTAATTCCACCGGGAAGTAAAGACTTTGTGTCCGCAAGAAATCTGTTTAATTATAAAGCGAAGATTATCAAACGTCTTGCAGAGACGGAGAATTGTGTTATCATCGGACGTGCAGCAGATTTTGTGCTTCGGAATTATCCGAATGTAGTCAGCGTGTTCGTTCATGCTTCCGATGAATTCAATCTGGCAAGGGCAATGGAGCGGAACAGTATGACGGAAGCCGAGATGACGAAATTCATCAATCAGACAAACCGCTATCGTGCGGACTATTATCGGCACTATACGGGCCGTGATTGGGTAGATGCAAGAAATTATGATCTCTGTCTCAACAGTGGGAAGTTAGGATTTGAAAAATGTGTGGAAGAAATCGAAGCCTATATTAAGGTTAGATTTTCTTAGAGAATGGATAGCTGTTCAGAGCCAATGATTTTGAAGTTGACTTTGAACAGTTATTTTTATGAAAATAGCCATTGTACATCGTTTATATTTATGGTATGCTCTATATCACAAATCAGAGATTTCGGTTTATCTAATATTCTAATGCTCCGTGACGCTCGTCACATAAAAAATCAGATTTGTAATTGATAATGGAAAGAAGGTGAGTCCGATGGGAAAAGTCTGCCCATAGGGTTGTCGGTATGTGAACAGTTTGATAAAATATAAGGAGGAACTTTATGAATGATTACAAATTGAATACGAAGTATAAAGACCGTTTATTCCGTCTGATTTTTCGAGAAAAGAAAGAGTTGTTGGAACTTTATAATGCTTTAAATGAAAGTAATTATACAAATCCGGAAGATTTGAAGATTACAACGATAGAAGATGTGGTGTACATGGGAATGAAAAATGATTTATCTTTTATTATCGGAGACGAGATGAATCTCTATGAACATCAGAGTACTTTTTGTCCCAACCTTCCTTTGCGGGGACTATTCTATTTTTCATCGCTATATAAAGCTTATGTCGAACCGATAAAACATAGATTATATTCCACATCAGAGCTTAAGATTCCTTTCCCACAGTACATTGTATTTTATAATGGAATCGAGATTAAACCGGAACGTCGGGAAGCGGTCGAACAGGCGATAGATGAATGTATTCGGAATGACATTCTGGCAGAGATACTTCGTAAGAATAGGAGTGAAATCGTGGATAGTATTTTGACAGAATGGGATGAAAATGAATATCGAGAATTTCTGAAAGAAGAATCCTGGAATGAAGGACATCAGGCTGGGAAAAAAGTTGGAATGAGAGATGGAGAAATTATAGGAATTGTGAAAACATGCCAAGAGTTTCATGCTTCCAGGGAAGATACTTTAGAGAAGATCCAAAAAGAGTTTTTACTTGAGAGAGAAGAAGCGGAGAGGTATATAAAAGAATATTGGAAATAGTGAAATGACTTGTTGAAAAATAAGAATCTTCCAAAGAACATCAGTATTTAAAGGCTGATTTCTAAGGAAGATTCTTATTTTATAATCTGGAATCTAAAAATTCGATTATAAATTCTGATCCATAAATGCGACAATTCCGTCTTCTACTTCGTTTTTGATTTCAGCATAATTATGAATTTCATGACGATATCCGGAATATAGTTTTGTTTTTACAGTATGCCCGGTAGAAAGAAGCCAGTTGGATACAGCATAGACTCCTTCCCCGTATTCACCGACCGGATCCATATCTCCCGCAATGTTGTAAATTGGAAGAGACGTTGGTACTTTTTCAGCCCATTCTGTTCCAAGGATTACCGTCATCATCTGTGTGAAATCATACATTGACTGATTGTTTGTTGGTTTTGTAAAAGCGTCAAAAGGATCGTCTGCGTGGTCTTGTTGTACATAGGCATCATCACAGATCCATTCATTACCAAGTTTTACGTCTCCGCAATATTCGCACATCCAACCCATCAGACTTCCGACGATACCAGGATCGTATTCATTTCCTTTTCCTTCTTCGATCAGTTTCTTTAAAAGTTCTGCGCCCTCTTCGGCATGACGGAAAACGCCACAAGTACCACAGAGTGTCACTCCATTCAATTCTTCTCCGTATTTTGCAATATAATCTCGAGCGATCATAGAGCCCATGCTATGACCAAAGAGAAAATATGGAAGATTTGGATATTTCTCTTTGACCAGAGTTGTAAGAGTATGTTCGTCTTCCATCATAGTATGAACACCTTTATTACCCCAATCGCCCCAAGTATCATTTTCCAATGCAGTCTTTCCGTGGCCAACATGATCATCTGCGGCAACAATATAGCCTGCATCCATGAATTTTACGATCATATGTAAGTACCTTCTGGAATGTTCTCCAAATCCATGGATAATCTGAACAATTCCCTTAGGTTTTACAGTAGGAACATAGATCCAGCCATAGACTGTGTCTCTTTCGTTGAAAGATTGAAAATTTACTTCGTGTAGCATAAAAAACACCTCCGTTTCTATCATTAATTTTATTGTAAAATTATAGAATTTGATTGTCAAGAAAGTATAGAAACAGTTCAGAGAAATTGAATGAAAACGATTTGACGCATTAAAGTATCAGAGTTATAATGTAAGATAAATATGTATTTCGAAGCAGAGTGAAGGAGCTGAGATTATGGCAAAAGAATTAATGATGGGAAATCATGCAATTGCTCTTGGCGCGATTCGAGCTGGGGTTGGTGTAGTAAGCGGATATCCAGGAACACCATCTACGGAAGTATTGGAGACAGTTGCTAAATATAATCAAGGAGATATTTATGTCGAGTGGTCGGTCAATGAAAAAGCGGCGCTTGAAGTGGCTGCCGGGGCAGCATACACAGGAAAGAGAAGTATGGTGACAATGAAACAGGTAGGATTAAATGCCTGTGCAGATCCGGTAATGAGTCTTTCTTACATAGGAGTAAAAGGCGGGATGGTTATTGTAGTTGCAGATGATCCCGGGCCGATTTCTTCCCAGACAGAGCAGGATACAAGATATTTTGCAGGATTTGCAAAGCTTCCGGTATTTGATCCGGTGTCGCCGGAAGAAGCATACGAGATGGTGCAGGATGCGTTTGAATATTCGGAAAAATATGAGACACCGGTTATTTTGCGTCCGACGACAAGAATCTGTCATGGATGTGTGACGTTGGATGTGGATGATATGAGAAGAGAAGTGAAAGCAGAAGGATTCAAAAAAGATGATTCTCGTTGGGTGATTTTTCCAAGAACTTCTTATCTGAATCATATCAAACTGGAAGAACGTTATCCGAAGCTTGCTGATGATTTTTCTACCTATCGGTTCAATGAACTGACAGGGCAAGGACAGATAGGAATCGTAGCATCCGGGGACAGTTACATGTATGCAAAAGAAGCGCTTCAGCTGTTAGGGGTGGAACAAGGAGTGTATAAGTTGTTGAAAGTAGCAACAGCATATCCATTTCCGCAGAAATTAGCGTTAGAGTTCCTAGAAGGATTGCGGGAAGTTATCGTATTGGAAGAACTGGAACCGGTTTTGGAACGAGAACTTCTCCAGCTTTGTGGAAAAGAAAAGATTCAGACAACGATTCGTGGAAAACTGACGAAAGATGTACAGATTGCCGGGGAAAACACGGTGGCTTCCGTGAAAAAGGTGTTAAAAAAGATTTTAGAAAAATATATGAAGATTGAGAACGAGGAAGAAGCGGAAAGAGAAGAAGCACCGGTTCTTCCGACACGACCTCCGGTACTTTGCGCGGGTTGTCCACACCGGGCATCATTCTATGCGGTGAAACAGGCGATGAAAGGAAAAAAAGCAGTATTTACCGGAGATATTGGTTGTTATACATTGGGAAATGCTGCTCCTCTTGGCATGGTAGATACTTGTCTTTGCATGGGAGCAGGTGTAACGATGGCGCAAGGACTTCATCGGGCAGAGCCGGATGGTATTCACATTGCATTTATCGGTGACGCTACATTTTTCCACACAGGAATTACCGGAGTTGTGAATGCAGTATACAATCAGACAAAGATGGTGCTTGTCGTACTGGATAATTCAACAACGGCAATGACAGGACATCAGCCGCATCCGGGAACCGGAATGACCATGATGGGAGATGTGGCAGAGAAGATCAGCATTCCAAAGATATTGGAAGCGATTGGTGTGAAATCTGTCGTTACGGTAGATCCGCTGAATTTGAAAGGTGCGATCAGCGCTGTTCAAGAGGCGGCAGAGTGTGAAGGAGTAAGCGCTGTCATTTTCAAAGCGCCATGTGTTGCGGTGGCGAAAGCAACGAAGAAATGTAAAGTAGAAGAAGACATTTGTATTGGATGTCAAAAATGTTTGAAAGAGATCGGTTGCCCGGCGCTTCAAAAGATAGGGAAAAAAGTAGTCATTGATCAAGGGCTTTGTAATGGCTGTGGATTGTGTACGGAGATTTGTCCGGTACATGCGATTGGAGGTGAAGGGGTATGCTAAATTGTTTGTTAGCTGGAGTTGGGGGTCAAGGAACGGTACTTGCATCTAAACTGTTGGCGCAAGCTGCCATAAAACAAGGCCTGCAGGCAAGAACTGCGGAGACTATCGGGATGGCGCAGCGAGGAGGTTGTGTGGTCAGCCATGTACGGATTGGCAGAGAAAGTTATTCACCGTTGATTACAGCAGGGCAGGCAGATGTGTTGATTGGATTTGAACCGGCGGAAGCGGTCAGATGCCTTTCTTATCTAAAAAAAGGTGGAACGGTAATCGTCAGCAATCATGCGATCAAACCAATAACGGATACATTTTCTAAGGTACCATATGACGAAAAGGTAATGCTGGATTATTTGAAAAAACAGGTAGAGAATCTGGTTGTTGTAGATACAGAGGAAGTTTGTAAAAAAGCAGGATCCTCGAAAGTAGTGAATATTGCGCTTTTAGGGGCGGCTTCGGCGAGCGGCTGCTTATCCATTTCCAAAGAGGAATTATTACAGATTATTTCCGAACAGATTCCGGAAAAATATCAAAAGATGAACAAAACAGCTTTGTTAGAAGGTGCGAAATATGCGGAGGATTAGACGGAATGAGAATGAATGAGACACAATTTCAAGAAATTAAAGAATTGCTTCAGAGATTAGTGGCAAGAGAGGGAAGTTTTTATCAGAAAAAGTATCAAGGAATTGATATCGAAGGAATCCGGACGCAGGAGGATTTTGAGACACTTCCGTTTACAAATAAGGACGAACTAAGAGAAGGATATCCGTTGGGACTGATGGCGGTAGATGAAAGTGAGATTGTAAGAATCCATTCATCTTCCGGAACAACAGGAACGCCGATCATTATTCCGTATACAAAGAAGGATATTGAAGATTGGGCGGTGATGTTTGAACGTTGTTATAAAACGGCAGGTATGACAAACATGGATCGTGTGCAGATCACTCCGGGATACGGACTTTGGACAGCCGGAATCGGATTCCAAAATGGAGCAGAACGTCTTGGGGCGATGGTAGTTCCGATGGGACCGGGCAATACAGACAAGCAGATCAAGATGATGATGGATATGAAGAGTACAGTACTTTGCGCCACATCTTCCTATGCCCTTCTTCTTGCTGAGGAGATTGCAAAAAGAAAAGTAGGAGATAAAATTTGTCTGAAGAAAGGTATTATCGGTTCAGAACGTTGGGGACATAAGATGAGAAGACGAATCGCCAATGAACTTGGGGTGGAGCTTTACGACATCTACGGATTGACAGAAATCTATGGACCGGGAATTGCAATGAGCTGCCAGTATGAGAATGGTATGCATTACTGGGACGATTATGTGTATTTTGAAATTATTGATCCAAAGACCGGAGAAGTGCTGCCAGATGGAGAAGTCGGGGAACTTGTGATCACAGCCTTCCGAAAAGAAGGAGCGCCACTGATCCGTTATCGTACCCATGATTTGACGAGAATTATGACAGAACCTTGTCCATGCGGTTGTCCATATCCGAGAATTGATATTCTGACAGGAAGAACAGATGATATGGTAAAAGTAAAGGGCGTTAATATCTATCCGGGACAGATTGAGGATATGCTTCGAGAAGTAGATGGGGTCAGCAGCGAATATCAGGTGATGATCGATCATCTAAATGGAAAAGACATTATGACGTTGTTCTTCGAAACAGAGTTTATGGATCGAAAGAAGCAGATTCAATTAGATGTCAAACAATATGTAAAAGATAAGATCGGTCTGACGATTGTTCCGAAAGCAGTGCCGATCGGAGATCTTCCACGAAGCGAGAAAAAGTCAAAGAGAATTTTTGATAATCGATATTAGGAATATGTGTTACCTGTGTATTTTATTTCCATGATTGTATTTACAATTGGCGAGATTTGTGAGACACTAGAAAGACAGCCTTATCTCACGAGACGTATTTCAGCATCACACAGAGGAAGATTTTCTTCCTGTTATACGGTATTTGCAGGAGCGTTTCGATTTAGCAATCGGAGTGATGAACATTCTTGGATTTTTCCTGCTTCGACAGAGAGATAAGAAAGCTTTTTCTTTACTTTACAAATAAGAAGGGGATAGATATGGTATCAGAAGAATTATTAAAAGATGCCTTGGCATATGGAAAGGCATTTATCAAAAATGGGCAGACGGCTCAGTATATTCCGGAACTAAAGAATGTCAATAAATATTACTTGGGAATCTGTGTCATTACGCAAGATGGAAAAATATTTGAAGAAGGAGATGTGAATATTCCATTCACCATTCAAAGTATTTCCAAATTAGTTTCCTTGATCTTGGCAATTCGGGATTGCGGAGCAGATTATTTGTTCCATGATAAAGTTGGAGTGGAGCCGACCGGAGATCCTTTTAACTCGATCGTAAAATTAGAGACAAAAACACGTCCGTTCAATCCGTTTATCAATGCAGGAGCTATTACGATCGCAAGTTGTATTAAAGGAAAAGATTCCGATGAAAAGTTTGAACGCTTTTTATCTTTTATCCGTAAGCTTTGCAATAATCAGGAGATTGATCTGAATCAGGCAGTTTATGAATCAGAAAAGCAGACAGGGGATAGAAACAGAGCGCTTGCATATTATTTGAAAGCTTCCGGGATTCTGGAAGGAGATGTGAGCGAATGTTTGGACTTCTATTTCAAGATGTGCTCAGTGAATGTGACGGCGCATGACATTGCGAGAATGAGTCTTGTGCTTGCCTGTCAGGGGATCGATCCGCAGAGCGGTGAGATATTGATTGAACCGCAGAATGCAAAAGCGATTCGCGCCTTGATGCTGACTTGCGGTATGTATGACGGTTCAGGAGAGTTCGCAATGAGTGTTGGTTTTCCGGCAAAGAGTGGTGTTGGAGGCGGAATTGCAGTTCCGCTTGTAGACCGTATGGGAATCGGTGTATTCGGTCCGTCTCTTGACGAAAAAGGCAACAGTGTAGGCGGAGTGAAGATGCTGGAGTATCTTTCCAAGAAATTAAACTGTACATTATTTTAAGATGTCTTGACAAATAAGGAAAGATACGCTAAGATTTCATTCAGATAGAGAACAGCGACGAAAAGAACAAGTAGTAGTTGAAAATGCCATACAGAAAGCTGCCGGTTGATGAGAGGCGCATGGACTATCAATTATGAATACATCTTGGAGCTTCACACCGAAAGGAGACGAGTAGGCTGTGACGGAACGACACACGTTACTGTGTCACGAGTATTGTCAGATACTTGCAGAGGTATCCGGTGCGAGTCGGATATGAATAAAGGTGGTACCGCGAGATTATACCCTCGTCCTTTAAACGATAGTTTAAGGACGAGGTTTTTTTCGTCCTTTAGAAAAGAAAGAAAATGGAGGAAAAGAATATGGGAATTTATGAAGAACTTCAAGCAAGAGGACTTATCGCTCAAGTTACAGATGAGCCTTTGATCCGTGATCTTATTAACAACGGAAAAGCAACATTTTACATTGGATTCGATCCAACAGCAGACAGCCTTCACGTAGGACATTTTATGGCGCTTTGCTTGATGAAACGTTTGCAGATGGCAGGAAACAAACCAATTGCATTGATTGGGGGAGGAACAGGACATATTGGTGATCCATCCGGAAGATCAGATATGCGTTCTATGATGACAAAAGAGCAGATCGACCACAACTGTGAATGCTTCAAAAAACAGATGAGCAAATTCATTGATTTTTCGGAAGGAAAAGCATTGATGGTTAATAACGCAGATTGGTTGTTAGACTTGAATTATATTGAACTACTTCGCGAAGTAGGTGCGCATTTCTCAGTAAACCGTATGCTTACTGCAGAGTGCTACAAACAGCGTATGGAAAAAGGTTTAAGTTTCCTTGAGTTTAACTACATGATCATGCAGGCGTATGACTTCTATGCATTATTCCAGAAATACGGATGTAACTTACAGTTTGGCGGAGATGACCAGTGGAGCAACATGCTTGCAGGAACAGAGCTGATTCGTCGTAAATTAGGAAAAGACGCAAGCGCTATGACAATCACACTTCTTCTTAACTCCGAAGGAAAGAAGATGGGAAAAACACAGTCAGGCGCTGTATGGCTTGATCCAAACAAAACATCTCCATTTGAGTTCTATCAGTACTGGAGAAACGTGGCAGATGCTGATGTATTAAAATGTATCCGTATGCTTACATTCCTTCCACTGGAAGAAATTGATAAGATGGACGCTTGGGAAGGCAGTCAGCTAAATACAGCAAAAGAAATCCTTGCGTTTGAGCTTACAAAATTAGTGCATGGAGAGGAAGAAGCAGTAAAAGCACAGGAAAGTGCAAGAGCATTATTTAGCGCTGGAAATGCTGCCAATATGCCGACAGCAGAACTTACAGCAGAAGATTTTACAGATGGGAAAATCGATATTTTAACAATGCTCCTTAAGAGTGGACTGGTTCCATCTAAATCAGAAGCAAGACGTGCAGTTCAGCAGGGCGGTGTTGCTGTGGATGGTGAAAAAGTGACAGATATTTACGCTGAATATACTTGCGAAGCACTTCAAGGTGAAGGTGTTGTTGTGAAAAAAGGAAAGAAACACTTTAGAAAAGTAATTGCAAAATAATTGAAATAAGAACAGGGTATGTCCTTAGCAATAAGGGATACCCTGTTTTTTGTGTAAGAATACGCATTGCACATTCTCTTTTAAAATATCGTAATGATAAGAAATATAGCAAGGAATGCTACGTTCCACAAGGTAAATTGCCACAAATATTTTTTCTTTTGTTCCGGATAGGAGGCGGCAATCTGCTTGTAGGAAATGAGACTTGCCATAGAAGCAATCAAAGTTCCAAGACCTCCGATATTGGTTCCGAGGATAAGAGCTTCCCAGTTGTCTGTGAATCCAGATAGTAAAAGTGCGGCAGGTACATTGCTGATAATCTGGCTGGATAAAATGGCAGTAAGCTGTTCTTGGCCACTTATGATTGAGGTAAGAAAATCACGGAAAGCAGGATAACGGCCCATGTTGCCAATAAATACAAAGAATGCAGCAAAAGTAAGTAAAAGTCCATAGTCGATTCTTGTAAACAGTTTTCTATTACCAATTAGAAGAGCGATGATAACAATCAAAAAGAGAATCCATACCGGAAGGATTTTTGCTATGCTAAAAAGACATAGGATAAATAGAACGGAATAGTAAATTAACTGCCGTGTGTTTAATGTGGTTTTTTTGATTGATACACGTTCATAAGAGCCTTCTTTGCGATAGAGAAACCAAATAGAAATCGCCAGCATCACTCCTGAGAGAATAGTATATGGTAACATCAAAAGGAGAAAACTCCCTGTGGAAAGTACGGATTTTGTGTATAGATAAAGATTTTGTGGATTTCCGATCGGAGTCATCATACTTCCGAGATTTGCTGCAATGGTTTGCAAAATAACGGTTGTACAAAGCAGATGTTCTTGTTTCGATAACTGTAAAATCAAGATGGCTAGAGGAACAAATGTGATAAGTGCTACGTCATTTGTTACAAACATACTGCTGAAAAAACATAGAAATACAAGGATACATACGAGAGAGCATTTCGTATGTACTTTATTCAAAAGTTTACCGCCAATGTAAATGAAGAGTCCGACTTCCTGCAGTCCTGACATGACTGCCATTAGGCAGAAAAGGAGGGCCAGTGTATGGAAGTCGATATAGCCGATATATGTAGCATCTGGCTTTACAAGAAAACAGGAAAGTACTGCCAGTACAAAGGCGATTGCCAAAACAGTTTCTTTCTTTATAAATGCATTTATTTTTTGTACCATACATTCAGTTCCTTTCTGTATATATTAAGAAGATCGGGATTGGAATTTATAATATCCCACGCTATATGGTTCTAGCGTAAGACTTCCGTTTAACTCTATGGTTTCCTTGCATGTCAATTCTGTAAAAGTTCCGTTCAAATCTCCATGATATGCAGTGTAAGGCTGGTCGGAAGCATTGACTGTCACAAGAATCCGTTCTGATTCGGTCTTACGTTCAAAAATAAGCTGATGATTCTGAATGATTACGTTTTGGTAAGTACCATTACAAAGTGCGTCGCTTTTTTGCCGAAGAGCGATCAGAGGCTGAATAAATTCAGTAAGTTCATTTGGCTTTGGCTCAACGAAACATGGACGGAGTGCGTAATCATTGTCCGGTGCTTTGAGTCCTTCTTCAGCCCATTCACTTCCGTAATATAGGCATGGAATTCCCGGCATGCCAAAGAGGATACCATATGCAAGAGGAATATGGTTTTTGTTCGTTAAAATACTTGCAAGTCTTGTAACATCGTGATTGTCTGCAAAAGTCATAAGATGTTTTCCTTGATAAATGCACCAAGGGTCCGGTCCATATTGTCGATGCAGAGAGTGTGCAATCTCAAAAAGATTCATAGAATTCAGACTGGAATACAGCCCTTTATAACACTCGTAATTTGTACAACTATGCAGCATGTCGTCATTGACAATGAGATTGTAATCGCCAAAAAGAACTTCGCCGATTAATGCAAAATCCGGTTTTAACTCTTGGGTAAAGTTTCGTAAACGTTTCATGAAATTACGATCTAAACTATACGCCACATCAAGGCGAAGTCCGTCTATATCAAAAGTTTCAATCCAAAATCTAACGCAATCAAGCAAATAATCTACAACAGCAGGATTTTGCAAATTCAGTTTTACCAGTTCAAAATGTCCTTCCCAGCCCTCGTACCAAAAACCATCGTCGTAGCAGCTGTTGCCGTCAAAGCTGATATGAAACCAATCTTTGTATGGGGAGTCCCATTTTTTCTCCTGAACATCGCGAAAAGCCCAAAATCCGCGTCCTACATGATTAAATACGCCATCGAGAACGATTTTAATTCCTTTTTCATGTAACGATTGGCAGACTTCTTGAAAGTCTTCATTGGTGCCCAATCTACAATCGATTTTTAGAAAATCTCTTGTATCATATCCATGATTGTCTGATTCAAAGATTGGGTTTAGCAAAATAGAATCAATTCCAAGAGTACTGAAGTAATCAGTCCACTCCATAATCTTTCGGATTCGGGGAACAGTTACTCCGTCATTTGCAGTTGGTGCACCGCAGAATCCGATAGGGTAGATTTGATAAAAAACACTATGATAAGCCCACATATTTTCTTCTCCTTATTCCTGATAGTAATAAAAGTATACCATAAAAATTCCCTAAAAAGAATTTACATTTCTATCACAAAACGGTATCATAATAACATAGGTTGACGGAGGTGGCTATGGACGAGAAGGGATATCAGGGACTTTCTTCACGGGAAGTGGAAGAACGGGTTCGAAATGGAATGGCGAACACTCCGGTTGAAGCGCCATCTAAGACGGTGAAGGAGATTGTTCTCAGTAATATATTAACATATTTTAACTTTATATTTGCAGGAATTGCAACGCTTTTGATTTTAGTAGGTGCATTTCGCGAACTTACGTTTTTACCGGTTATTATTTTGAATACCTGCATTGGAATCATTCAGGAATTACGTTCGAAAAGTGTGCTGGATAAATTGTCGGTACTGAATGCGCCGCGTGCACGCGTGATCCGTGATGGAGTAGAGAAAACGGTACGGGCAGAGGAACTGGTGTTAGATGATCTTGTTGTATTTACGGCAGGTAATCAGATACCGGCTGACGCAGTTGTTGTAGGTGGAGAAGCTCAAGTCAACGAATCTTTGATTACGGGAGAATCTGATGAGATTACGAAGAATACGGGAAAAGAATTATTGTCCGGAAGTTTTGTAGTATCAGGGAAATGCTATGCAAAACTGACACGAGTAGGAGCGGATTCTTACGCTTCTAAGTTAACGTTAGAAGCGAAAGAAGTAAAAGAAGGGGAACAATCCGAGATGATCCGTTCCTTGAACAAACTTGTCAAAGCAGTAGGTATTTTGATCATACCGGTGGGAATTGTATTATTCTATCAGCAATTTTTCCTTGGTGGCAATTCGTTGCGAGGAAGTGTGGTATCGATGACAGCAGCAGTCATTGGTATGATTCCGGAAGGACTTTATCTTCTTGCCAGCGTAGCGCTTGTAGTAAGCGTCATGAAACTTGCAAAACAAAAAGTGCTTGTACACGATATGAAATGTATCGAGACACTTGCGCGCGTAGATGTACTTTGTGTCGATAAGACGGGAACGATCACGGAAACAGATATGAAAGTGAATAAAATCATTGCGCTTACAGACGATGAACCATTACTTTCTGAAAAGCTCGCAGACTTTGTGTTCAATATGTCTTGCGACAACAGTACCATGGAAGCATTGCAAAAGTATTTTCGCAATATGAAGGGGCAAGGAAAGAAAGCAGAAAAGATCGTATCTTTTTCTTCTGCATATAAATACAGCGGTGCAGTTATTGAGGACACAACATATATTCTTGGAGCCCCGGAAGTAGTACTTCGAGATCAGTTTGAAGAATATGAAGAGAAGATTGAAAAACAAAGTAAAAAGGGCTACCGTGTGCTTGTGTTTGCCGTATATGATGGTGAGACAGAGGGAAAAGAGTTGACAGAAGAAGTGCACCCACTTGCCATTGTGACGTTATCCAATCCGATTCGTAGAAATGCACGCGAGACGTTCCGGTATTTTGCAAATCAAGGAGTAGAAATCAAAGTGATTTCCGGAGATAATCCGGTAACAGCATCCAAAGTGGCTGTGGAGGCAGGTATTGAAAATGGAGACAAATATATAGATGCAAGAACATTGAAGACAGAGGCAGAACTGGCAAAAGCAGCACAGGAATATACAGTATTTGGACGTGTTACTCCAAAACAGAAACGAATGTTTGTAAACGCGTTGAAACGTGCGGGTAGAACAGTTGCCATGACGGGCGACGGTGTGAATGATGTGTTGGCGTTAAAGGATGCAGATTGCAGCGTTGCAATGGCGTCTGGTAGTGATGTGGCATCGCAGGCATCTCAGCTTGTGCTTTTGGAATCTGATTTTTCCAGAATGCCATCCGTTGTTGGTGAAGGACGGCAGGTTGTAAATAATATTGAGCGTTCGGCAAGCTTATTCCTTGTAAAGAATATTTTTTCGTTCCTGTTAGCCGCAATCTCTATGGCATTTGCAATTACGTACCCACTTCGTCCGGCACAGGTATCTTTTGTTGCGATGTTTACAATCGGAACTCCGGCATTTTTACTTGCAATGGAACCAAACAAGAAGATCATCAAAGGACATTTTCTGACGAATGTGTTTTTAAAAGCCCTTCCGGCTGGGCTTACTGATGTTGTTATGGTAGGAATGCTGGTAATCTATGGAGAAGTGTTTGGGGTAAGTCAAGAAGAGATCTCGGTAACAGCGACATTGCTTTTGGCGATCGTAGGACTTCAGATTTTAATGCAACTATCTAAGCCGATGAATGTATTCCGCTGGATCGTTTGGGGAGGAATGTCAGCAGGCCTTTTATTGAGCGCCATTTTTATGGGTGGATGGTTCGGAATCGAAGAAGTTACGATCAAAAGTATTCTTCTTTTGATCGTGTTTGCTATTGCAACATTGCCGGTGTTTACACTGTTGTGCAGAATTGTAGAAAAGCTGGAAATATACTTTGAACATCATCGGATGAAATCAAGGATAGTTCGGAGAAGAAAGGGAAAATAGATGAATAACAGAGATTTTTCAAATCTTGGAGAAGAAATCAGGCGCACAGTAGAAGATGCCATGAATTCTATGGACTATGGACAATTGAATCAGAGAATCAATCAGACTGTTAACATGGCCATGGATGAGGCCAGAAGACAATTCGAACGATACAATTATAATAAGCCACCACATGTAACGCCGCCACCGACACCGCATGTGACGCCGCCACCATCCCATGTGACACCAGATATGGCAAAAAAAACAAGAGCATCCAAGAAGAATAGAATTCAGACAAAACCGGTTGGAAAAATTGCGGGAATTTTATTAACAATTCTGGGAGGCATTGGAACACTTGCAATGATTCCTCTTACGGTACCCTTTGGAATTCTTGCATTTGCAGAGACTACAATGGCAGGTAAAGTTACTGGTTTGACCGTATTTTCGATTAGTTTCATGGTACTACTTGTGTGCGTGTTCTGCCTTGTAAAAGGCAGCTTCATGTGGAACAGATACCGTATTTTTAAAAAGTATCTGGCTGTTTTGGACGGACGAGACTTTTGTACAATAGAAGAACTTTGTAAGAAGACCGGGCAATCGGCGAAAAAAGTGCGGAAAAAGTTGAAGGAAATGATAAAAAAAGGGATGTTTTTGGAAGGCTTTGTTGATGAGCAGGAGACGTGCCTGATTGTGACGAATGAAGCTTACCAGATGTACAGACAAGCGCAGGAGGCGAAACGGCAGAGAGAAGCAGAGGAAGAAATCCGCAAACAGCAGGCAGGAATGCCGAAGTCGGAGATTGATGAAATGATTGCAAAAGGAGATCATTATATTCGAATGATTCGTGAGGCGAATGATGCGATACCGGGAGAAGTGATTTCCCAGAAGCTGGATCGTTTGGAAATGATCGTTCGTAAAATCTTTGAATCTGTGAAAAAGCATCCAGAGCAGATGGACGAAATGGATAAGTTTATGGAATATTATCTGCCTACGACAGAAAAACTTGTAAATGCATATAAAGAATTTGATGCGCTTCCGGTAAAGGGTGAAAATGTAACAACTTCCATGCGAGAGATCGAGAATACGTTGGATACGATTATTCATGCTTTTGAACAGTTGTTAGACGATCTTTTTATGGATGCGGCATTTGATATTTCTTCGGATATTTCCGTATTGCACACAATGCTTGCGCGAGAAGGATACAAAGAAAAAGACTTCAAATAAAGGAGAATCGAGTATGGCACAGAGTATAGATGAAATGATGCAGAAAGCCCCTGTTTTGACATTAGAGCCGTTTGCAGAAGAGAAGAAAGAAGTAGAGATTAAGCAAGAGCCTGAGGTAGTTGTATTCTCGGCAGAAGAAGAGAGAATGATTGCAGATTTTGCTTCTAAGATAGATTTAACAAGTTCCAATATGATTTTGCAATATGGAGCAGGAGCACAGAAAAAGATGGCAGACTTTTCTGAGACTGCACTTGAGAATGTGAAAACGAAAGATTTAGGAGAAGTAGGAAAGATCTTGACAGATGTTGTTTCTGAGCTTCGAGAGATGGATGTTGAGGAAGAAGAGAAAGGAATTTTTGGATTCTTCAAGAAAAGTGGAAATAAACTTGCCAATATGAAGGCAAAATATGAAAAGGCTGAAACAAATGTGGAGAAAATCTGTAAGGAGTTGGAGAATCATCAGCTCCAATTGCTAAAAGATATTGCCCTTCTTGATAAAATGTATGAATTGAATCTCACATACTTCAAAGAACTTTCCATGTACATTGAGGCTGGAAAGCGGAAGATTCAAGAAGTACAGCAAAGAGAAATTCCAGAGTTGGAGACTCGTGCAAAGCTTACGGGGCTTCCGGAAGATGCACAAAAAGTGAACGATCTGTCGGCATTATGCAATCGGTTTGAAAAGAAGATTCATGACTTAGAACTGACAAGGGCGATTTCTCTTCAGATGGCTCCACAGATTCGACTTGTACAAGGAAATGACACACAAATGTCTGAAAAAATACAGTCTACACTTGTAAATACGATTCCGTTGTGGAAAAGTCAAATGGTATTGGCAATCGGTGTGGAAAACTCTTCAAGAGCAGCGAAAGCGCAGCGCGAAGTAACGGATATGACAAATGAGTTGTTGAAGAAAAATGCGGAGAAATTAAAACTTGCAACAATTGATACGGCAAAAGAGGCAGAACGTGGAATTGTAGATATTGAGACGCTTAAGGCTACGAATGAATCTCTGATCTCAACTTTAGATGAAGTAATGAAGATTCAGACGGAAGGAAGAGAAAAGCGAAGAGCGGCAGAATTAGAGTTGAATCGGATTGAAGGAGAATTGAAACAAAAACTTCTTCAAATGTAATATATAGGAAAAGATGTTGTATAAAGGAGGAGAAACCTATGAGATTTGAACCTGCGTTACAAGCTGGTGACAAATTGACATTTGGACAACTCCGGGGAATTTTTCAATGTCCAAATGCCGGAGGGGTTCTTTATACGAAGAAATATAATACACTTGTAATCGTGTCCAATCATACAAAAGGGATTGCAGATGATAAGTGGGTAGGAAATATTCTACATTATACCGGAATGGGAATGAACGGAGATCAGATTTTAGATGGAAATCATAATAAAATACTGAGCGAATCCAATACAAACGGCGTAACGGTGCATTTGTTTGAAGTGTATGTACAACATGAGTATATTTATCGAGGAATCGTAAAACTTGTGCAAGAACCGTATCAAGAGTTTCGAAAAGATCAGGAAGGAAATATTCGACGAGTATGGGTGTTTCCGGTAAGAGTGATGGGAAATGCAAAAGCAGAAGATGAAGCAGAAGAGTATCGGTTGTTTGATAGAATTTCAAGGATAGAAGATGAAGAGATCCAACAGATTGAAATGACGTATCAGAGAACTCCGGTTAAAAAGGAAAAACCGATTTTTCGAAACGGAACAGAAGTGTATTTGCCAAAGACAGAGAAAGCGTTGAATGCACTATTCCATGCAAGATTTCAATGTGAGATAGATGCCGGACATTGGATACCGGATAAGGAGAATTCTATCTATAAGCTTGCAGAGCCACATCATCTCGTACCTCTTCGTTATTCTGGTGAATTCAAATATTCATTGGATGTAGAAGAAAATATTATATCGTTGTGTCCGGCGTGCCATCGACAGTTACATCATGGACAAGGAAAAGAAGACGTATTAAGAAAATTGTATGAAGATCGAAAAGAACTGTTAAAAAGCGCGGGCATTGAAATTACATTGGAGCGATTATTGGCGATGTATATGGATTAGAAAAAAGAGAAGATGAATGTTGGAGAAAGGAATTGAAAAAGTGAAAGAAACCGTTTTGTTCATTAATTTTCAAGATAAAGACAAACTGCGAAAAGTAAAATATGCAATGATTCCGCTGAAAATGCGAATGGTACAGGTGAAAAAAGAGGCGTATTCACAGACGATTGGATATTTGGCAGGTTTAAAAGAAATGGAAGAGAACCCTGAGAAGTACGCAGGGGAAGAATTGGATCAGGAAATGATGATTTTTGCCGGTCTTAGCAATCAGCGGTTGGACGAACTGTTAAAAGCGATGAGAAAGGCAGGAGTCCGCGTTCCTTACAAAGCGATTCTTACAGAGACAAACTGTATGTGGAACGTGCCGGAATTATACCAGGAATTGGCGAGAGAGCATGCATCTATGCAAAATATAAGCATGCAGGGAGAAAAGTGATTATGAAAAGAAATGGAATTATGACAAAAGATGCAGGATGTACAGGACCATATTCTCATGCAGTCGATGCCGGGGATTATGTATTTTTGTCGGGTCAGACTCCGATCGATCCGGCAACCGGAGAAGTCGTGCAGGGAGGAATTACAGAACAGACAAGACAGAGTTTCTCAAATCTCTTTCATGTATTGGAAGAGGCAGGGCTTACACCCGATGATGTGCAGCAAGTGAAAGTGTATTTGACGGATATGGAGAATTTTGATGCAATGAATGCGGTGTATGCGGAAATGTTTACAAAGCCTTATCCGGCACGTGTGACAATCGGAGTGACCGGACTTTGTGGCGGAGCTTTGATTGAAATAGAAATGCTTGCAAAGCGATAGCAATTCGCAGGAGAAGGAAACGTATAAAGAGATGCAGAAACAAATGAAAATATTAAGTATCACCGCACAAAAGCCCCATAGTACAGGAAGCGGAGTTTATTTGACGGAATTAGTGAGAAATTGGCAGGAGATGGGCTGTGTTCAGGCGGTTGTGGCCGGAATTTATGAGGAAGATTATGCGGATTTTCCAGAAGAAGTCACATTTTATCCGGTGAAATTTCATACAGAAAAGTTGCCGTTTGCTATTACCGGAATGTCGGATGAAATGCCTTACGAAAGTACACGCTATCGGGATATGACTCCTGAAATGGTAAAGAAATTTCACGATAGATTTCAGTATATTATTGAGAAGGCAGTCAGAGAATTGGAGCCGGACTTGATTGTATGTCATCACCTTTATCTTTTAACAGCGATGGTACGCGAATGGTATCCTGAGAAAAAAATCATTGCATTTAGTCATGGCTCAGATTTACGACAGATTCGAAAGAATCCGCTGGAACGCGAATATATTCAAAAGCAGATTGCAAAATTAGATTTGATCATTGCGCTTCAGAATGCACATAAAGAGGAAATCAAAGAGATTTTCGGAGTGGAAGACAAGAAAGTGTATATAGCGGGAGCGGGATATAATGATAAAAAGTTCTTTCGAAAAGAACGAATCAAAAAGCCATATTATCAGATTGCATTTGCTGGAAAAGTATCAGAGAAAAAGGGTGTATTCAGCTTGATTCGCGCGGTAGATCAGTTGACATTTTCTCCGGATGAATTGAAAGTGAAGCTTGCGGGTGGACATGGTACGAAAGAAGAATACGAAGAAATACAGAGGCTTGCGAAAGAAAGCAGATATGAAATAGAGTTTCTAGGTATATTAAAACAAAGAGAATTGGCAGATGTGTTAAGAGAAAGTGATGTATTTGTATTGCCATCCTATTTTGAAGGCTTGGGACTTGTATTGATTGAAGCGATGGCGTGTGGATGTAAAGTAGTTTGTTCAGAGATTTCAGGAGTAACAGAGTGGTTTCGGGAAAATGTACCAGGGTGCAGGATTTCTTTTGTAAAACTTCCGACTATGGTGAATACAGATGAACCGGTAGTGGAAGAACTTCCGGAGTTTGAAGAAAGACTTGCATCGGCAATCCGGGCAAAGTTAATGCAGAAAGAAGAAGAGTATCCTCAGCTGGAGCAGATATCATGGAAAGGAATCAGCGGAAAAATCTTGCGGATTGCCGCTGAATTAGAGGTATAGAAAATGTTTATTGATATGCATATGCACGAATCAAGATATTCAAAAGACAGTTTTTTAATGTTGGAAGAGATGGTTGAGATTGCAAAAGAACGTGGACTTGGGGCAATCTGTATCACAGACCATGACGATATGGGGTTGAAAGAATTTGCGGCAGAGTATTCAAAAAAAGTAGATTTTCCGATATTTGTAGGAATCGAATTTTTTTCTTTACAAGGAGACATTGTGGCTTTTGGAATTGATGAATATCCAAAAGAACGGGTTGATGCACAAGAATTTATAGACCTCGTAAAAGCACAGGGGGGAATTTGTTTTGCAGTACATCCGTTTAGAAATAACAATCGTGGACTTGAAGAGAATCTAAAGACGGTCAAAGGGCTTGACGGAATCGAAGTACTGAATGGAAGTACGCTTCCTGAGGCGAATAAAAAAGCGGCGGACTATGCAAAAGAGCTTGGAAAGGTAACGGTTGGATCTAGTGATTGCCATATTCCGGAAAAAATCGGTTTTTTTGCAACTTATTTCCCAGAGGATGTAAGAACATTGGAGGATATGATGCGCGTATTCAAAAGTGGAGGATGTAAGCCGGCATATTACTGGGAAGGAGAATATAAAATTTGGGATATGGAGACACCGATTCATAAACCGTTTTTAATCAAACGATAAACAGTTGGAAACGTAAAAAGGGAGGCTGCATGTTGTGCAGCCTCAAAGGAGAAAAATTTATGAAAAACGTTTATTGGAGTCTCAAGTGTGAGACTGAAAACGGAATTTTTAGTCGAAGTACAACAACTATAAATAATATTGCTTAAATACAATCGTTGTCTTCTTTTTCTTTTTTCTTTCATCTGATACTGTTAGTATATCGTATGATTATGAGGAAACTGTGTCGTAAATAGAAAGGAATTATTAAAATTCTAAAGATTTCCATAAGAAGTAAGAAAGAGGGAATGAACTAAAACATTCCCTCGATTATTTTGACAATTTCTGTTAGACCTTTCTGGTCTTCTGCATCAAATCGTCCCAAGATCGGACTGTCAATATCTAAAACACCAATGACTTTTTCATTTCGATGGATAGGAAGGACAATTTCGGAATTCGAAGCAGAATCACAGGCGATGTGGCCTGGAAATTCATGCACGTTTTTGACAAGCTGCACTTTATCTTCTACTACAGCGGTTCCGCAGACACCGCTTCCTACTTTAATTTCTACACATGCAGGATTGCCTTGGAATGGTCCAAGTATGAGCGTGTCTTTTTCTAATAAATAAAATCCCACCCAGTTGATATCTTTTAATGCGCTATTTAAGAGGGCAGATGCATTTGCAAGATTTGCGGTCAGATGGGAAACACCGTCTACCAGACCAAGGAGTTGTGTTTTTAACAGGCGGTACATGAGAGATTTATCCTCAGGATAAGTGGTTGGTTTGAATGCCATAATATATTCCTCCGTAATGTTAAGATAGTCTATATTATAGCAAAAGAAAAAACATTTGAAAATAGTGTTGACATATATAGGAGAACTATATAGTATATAGTCATACTATATATAAAGGGGAGGTATCTATGCGAGTAAGAGAATTATTTCAAATGGGGAAAGAATATTTGGTTTTGGGAATTGTATTGGTTTTTCTTGCATTCGTAATTGCTGTTTTATTTAGAAAATTCATTTGGAAGAAGCAAGAAAAAATATCCTGGAAAAAATGGATGGGAAATGGGATACTGCTTTGCTATCTGGTTGTTGTATTGAGTGTAACGCTATTGGACAGAGGAGTATTTTTTGGAACTGGGAAAATACAATCGCTTTTTTATTCGTATAAAGATGCATGGGTCAATTTTTCGGAAACGGCATGGAGAAACATTATTTTGAATATTTGTATGTTTGTTCCGCTTGGGATACTTCTCCCATGTTGTGTGAAAAGATGCCGTAAATGGTGGAAGGTATATCTGGCAGGATTTCTTTTTACACTATTCATTGAAGGAATTCAATTGGTTACAGAAAGAGGAATTTTTGAACTAGATGATCTTTTCGGGAATACGGCAGGTGCGATGATTGGATATGGAATTTTTGCAATGTTGAGGTTCCTATACCATAAGAAGAAAAAGTCACGGATAATAGATTGGAAAGAAGTCTTGTTACTTCAATTACCGTTGCTTGCCGTAGTATTTGGATTTACATCTATTTTTACGATATATCATCGGCAGGAGCTTGGAAATCTTTCGGGACAATGTCTGATACCGTATGATACGAAAAATCTTGAAGTGACATCGAAGGTAGAGCTAAGCGGAGAGAGAAAAGAAGCATCGGTCTATCGAAGTAAAACGTTGACAAAAAAGGAAATTATTCAGCTTGCCAATGATATTTTTGCAACACTCGGAACGTCGGTAGATGAGGAACAGAATGATTTTTATGAAAATACAGCGATATTGAAAGCAGGGGAGAGATTTAGTCTTTGGATGGATTATCAGGGAGGAACTTATCGGCTAACAGATTTTGAGACTTCTTTTTCTGAGGAACAATTGAATATAAAGAGGGATGCGTCTGAGGAGGAATTGAGAAAGGCATTTGCAGCATATGGAACGCCGATTTCCGAGAAAAGCGTTTTCTCATGGGATGAAGTTACAGAAGAGTATTGTTTCACAGTAGATCGAAAATTTGATGATACACAGTGGGAGAAAGGTGAGATTCGGGGAAAGTATTATGAAAATGGGTGTTTTTCTGAAGTTCAAAATATGGTAGTGACCTATGAGCTATATAAAGATTTCCCGATTATTAGTGAAGAGGAGGCTTATAAGAAACTGGAAGAGGGAGAGTTTCGTTATTGGGGTGAAGAAAAGCTGAATATGGAAGTATTAGATTGTAATCTGGAATATCAGATGGATTCCAAAGGATTTTATCAGCCGGTTTATTTATTTCACGTTCTTGTAAATGAGAATGAGGAACAGATTGTGATTGCGGCAATTGAGTAAGGAGAAAGAATTATGGCAGTAGATAAGACGTTAATATCAGGAAGTGTGACAATGCTTTTACTAAAACTATTATCAGAAAAAGATATGTACGGATATGAGATGATTGCGACATTACGGGAACGTTCCAACAATGTATTTGAACTAAAAGCAGGCTCGCTCTATCCGTTGCTTCACAATATGGAAGAAAAAGATTTGGTAGTGTCTTTTGAAAAAGAAGTGCTTGGGAAGATACGAAAATATTACAGCCTGACGAAAGAGGGGAAAAAGGCTCTGAAGCATAAGGAAGAGGAGTGGAAGGAATATACACAGGCAGTATCTAATGTAATGGTAATATTGGGGGTGTAATTGATGGAGGAATATTTACAGACAGTTTTGGAACAGATTCGTTGCAAAAAAGCACACGAATTGATTCGACAGGAAATGGAAGTACATCTCGAAGAACAGATTTGTGATTATATGGCAGAAGGAATGACGCGAGACGAGGCAACCGAGGCAGCTGTGAAGGATATGGGAGATCCGGTGGAGACGGGAGTAGAATTGGATCGGATCCATCGTCCGCAGATGGAATGGAACATGTTGCTTCTTGTAATCGGAATCAGTATAGGCGGACTTCTCATACGGCATTTTATTGGGCGAGAATGTGAGCCGATCGGAAACTATTCGTGGTTTGATAATTTTGCGGTAACGATGATGGGGATATCGTTAATGATTTTGATCTATAAAATAGATTATACGTGGATTGGGATATATGCAAAAATAATCGGAACTGTATTTTGTGTCTTGTTTTTGCTGGTGTTATTACAAGTACGAAGTATAGATGGTGTAAGGGGGTATGTGCATCTAGGAGTGCTTAATTTTTCGATTGTATTGATGTTGTATTTGTTTGTACCGATTTATGGGGGGGTTTTATTCCAATACCGAGGAACCGGAAAAACAGGGCTTTTGAAAGCTGTTTTGTGGCTTGCAATTCCGATAGGTTTGGCATTGGGAGTGCCGAATATTGGTCTTGCAATGGCTATGGGAGTTATTTTGTCGTTGCTATTGTCTATTGCGGTATGGAAAGGTTGGTTTCCTGTATCCAAGAAGAGATTTTTGTGCCTGTATTGGTGTGCGATATTAGCCTTGCCATTCCTTTTGTTCGGAATCCTTCAGAAATTACCGATCTTTCAAAATTCGATTGATATGAATTTACAATTCTATTTAGGAAAGCTGCCAAACGGTATTTATTCTGTGCAAAATATAATTACAAAAATCGTGTCAGAAAGCCAATGGTTTGGTGGGAATGAGTTGGGGTATTTAAAAATGCTCCCTTCAACGTTACACACGTATGTATTAACATCAATCATAGTGTATTACGGAATGGCGATAGCGCTTGTTGTGGTCGTTCTCCTTCTTTTTGTGACTTGGAAAATCTTTTTTGTATCAGGTCGACAGAAAAATCAATTGGGGCAGATGATGGGATATGGCTGTGGCTTTGTTTTCTTGACTTGGATTCTTTCTGCTATTGCAGGGAATTTAGGAGCGACTGTATGGGTATACGGAGACATACCGTTTTTGTCGGCAAGCGGGAGCGCTGCTTTGATCTCGTATATTTTTATAGGGATTGTATTGAGTATTTATAGGTATAAAAACATTTTGTCTGCGAATCCGAAGAAGAAACAGTTGCGGATTAAAACAGAAAAAGTATAGAAAGGTGATGCGGCGTGGTTTTATACCATGCCGTTTACTTTTGCGGGAAGAAGTGATAAGTTAAAAAATCCACAAAAGGTATGTGAAAATAGTTGCGTGTCAAGGTGTAAACGTGTAACATATGAGATGAGAGAACTTTCGACGAAAGAGGAGAAAACAGATGACAAAAAAACAATTGGCTTTGGAAGTCATTGAACGTTTGAAAAAAGAATATCCGGATGCAGATTGTACGCTGGATTATGATCAAGCATGGAAGTTACTTGTCAGCGTACGCCTTGCGGCGCAATGCACGGATGAACGAGTGAATATTATTGTAGAAAAGTTATATGAGAAGTTTCCGGATGTGGAAGCGCTTGCCAATGCGCAAGTGGACGAGATTGAAGCGATTGTTAGACCGTGCGGACTTGGAAAAAGTAAAGCGCGAGACATCAGCGCCTGCATGAAAATATTGAGAGATAAGTATGACGGACAGATCCCGACAACATTTGACGAGCTTTTAGCACTTCCGGGAGTAGGAAGAAAAAGTGCGAATCTGATCATGGGCGATGTGTTTGGAAAACCGGCGATTGTTACAGATACCCATTGCATTCGTTTGACAAATCGAATTGGACTCGTAGATGGAATCAAAGAACCTAAAAAAGTGGAGATGGCGCTTTGGAAGATCATTCCGCCGGAAGAAGGAAGTGATTTTTGCCACAGACTTGTTTTTCATGGACGAGAAGTTTGTACAGCAAGAACAACACCGTATTGTGAAAAATGCTGTTTGGCAGATATTTGTAAAAAAAGAATTTCATAGCTTATAGCAAGTGAGGGATAAAATGTTAACATGCGAATATATTGTGGAGCGGATTGACGGTGACTATGCCATGCTCCGAAGAGTAGATGATCCGGAATCGGATTTAAAGATGACTGCAAGAGCGCTTCTTCCACCGGAAATCATGGAAGGAACAAGACTTTTATATGAGATGATGCAGTATACGATTTTGTAAAAGAAAGATGCTATCTACAGAAAAGCCTGTAGAGGGGTCTTGAAAATAATCACAAAAGGAGAACAACAAATGAGCAAAGAAGTATTAGCTACAGTAGCAGGAAGAGATATTACACAGGAGGAGTTCGAAGCATTTTTAGCTAGTGTTCCGAGAGAACAACAGGCATACATCAATAATCCAAAATTCAGAGAACATTGCTTAGATCAATTAACATCATTGCATATGTTTGCACAGATGGGCGAAGATTTAAAATTAGATGAAACAGAAGATTTCAAAAAAGCGTATGAAAATGCAAAAAGAGATATCCTTGCCCAGATGGCAATGCGAGAAACATTAAAAGACGTTGCAGTAACAGAGGAAGAATTGAAAGCTTTTTATGATCAGAACCAGCAGCAGTTCAAAAAAGGAGAAACAGTAAACGCAAAACATATTCTTACAGATTCAGAAGAAACATGTAAAGAAATCTTGGCATCAATTACAAATGGTGAAAAAACATTTGAAGATGCTGCAAAAGAATTCTCAACATGTCCTTCAAAGGAACGTGGAGGAGATCTTGGAGAGTTTGGAAAAGGTCAGATGGTAAAAGAATTTGAAGATGCAGCTTTTGCGGCAGAGATTGGACAAGTTGTTGGACCGGTACAGACACAGTTCGGATACCATTTAATCAAAGTAGAAAAGAAAAATGAAGCAACTGTTATTGAGTTTGAACAGATCAAAGAAAACTTAAAAACCAATCTTTTGCAGCAAAAACAAGAACTTGCGTATAATAAAAAAGTGGCAGAGTTAAAAGAAAAGTATATGAAATAATTTAATTGGGGACGTAGTAAAGTGCAATTTTACTACGTCCCCAATTAAGTTTAGCGGTGTCCCTAAATGCATACACCCTTGTCCCTCTTTGAAAATATAAAATAAGAAAATTTAATTAATTCTCGCAGTTAGGTGCTTTTCTGAAAAAGAGAAGATTATATTAAAATATATAGGCCTTAAAATATTGATATATATATTAAAAAAGCTTGAAATATAAGGAGGATAATTGTACGCTTATAGTAAAATAGGCAAAAAGGGACAGGGGTATGTACAAAAAGGGACATACTATTTCTAAATCGGGGACGTAGTAAAATATTGTTTTACTACGTCCCCAATACAGGAGGGCATATGAAAGCATATCAATTGAAAATACAAATTCAGGATTCTCATCCACCTATCTGGAGAAGGCTTATCGTACCGTCAGGTTTATCGTTTTCGCAATTGAGTATTTTGCTTAATGAAGCAATGGGATGGTGCGGTTATCATCTGAGCAGTTTTGAATTCTTTCATCAGAAGATTCGTATCGAGGAAGAAGTAGATGAATTTGATGATTGGGGTTGGAATGAATATGAATTGTTGGAAGCAGGAGAGACTTTAATCGACGAATTTTTGGATGATGAAAAATGGTTCACATACACGTATGATTTTGGCGATGATTGGAGACATCGGGTTACGATTGAAAAGGTTTTGACGGATTATAAATATAACTATGCGCAGATCATTAAATATAAAGGTGATACTCCATATGAGGATTGTGGTGGAATCTATGGATATTATGAGCTTTTAGAAATATTAGATGATCAGAAGCATCCGGAATATGAACAGATGAAGGAATGGACAGAGAATCATTTTACAGAAAAATTTGATGTAGAGAGAGTCAATGGGAGACTAAAACAGTTATATTTGAGCGATAAAGTAAGTGATCCGATGACACAAAATGAAATTTACGAAGAAATTATGAGGAAATCATGTCCGTTTAAAAGAATTCGGGTAGAGGAAGAACTACCGTTTATAGACGAAAAAGCGCCGTATTGGGACGAAACGAAGGTGTACGATGACATGAAGAAGATGACACTTCGAGATATTTTGAAGGAGTATTCGAAGAATGAATTAGTGGAAATCACAAAAAATCTACATTTATCAGGTTATTCAAATTTGAAAAAAGAGAAATTGTTGGATCGTATGTGTGTGGATTTGTTAGAACGAGATGTGATGAGGAAAGCGTTTCGTTTTCTTAGTGAGGCTGCGTTGAAATTTTTGGAGCAGGAAGATGAGTTTCTGGAAATTGATGCCTTGTCCATAGAATATGACACACTATTTGACATGGGTTACGCGTACTGCGAAAGCAATTGGCCGATGGAGATTATGTATGTTCCGAAGGAAGTGAAGGCTGCGTTTCGGGCAAACTGTGATGAGGAATGGAAGAAAGGGGCTCTGCGGGATAAGGAGTTTTTAATGTATCTCAACTGCACCGCAGAGTTATATGGGGTTTGTCCGATCCATAAAGCTTTGGAATTATATCAAAGAGACTGTGGGGTAGTAGTGAATGAATTTGGAGTGATCGGCTTTTGCGAAACAGTTCCGGAAAATAAGAAAATATTTGTGATTCAAGAGGGGAAATTGATACTTCGGGTGCTGACACAGGAAAATCTTGTTCGTGATATTTCGGCTATGCATAAAAACTTTGATTATTATGAGCCGACAACAGAAGAAATGCAGTTGCTTGGAAAGAAAGGATATTTACCGTTTTCCCGTGAATTGAACGATCTGAAAAAGTTTTTCAGAAAATACGGAGAAGAGACGGAAGAAGATGCAGAAGATCTTTGTAAAAGAGTGCAGTTCTTAGTGCGGATTGGCGAACAGATTGACGGAATCATGGAAATGCTGGACGAATGTTATCTGGGATTTGAGGATGTTGTGCAAAATAAAAGGCGGCTGGATGAACTTATGAAGAAACTGTTTCTGGTAATACAGACAACGCGGACATTTTTATTACGAGGTCACTCTCCACAAGAGGTTATGCCGGAGATTACGAAAATTGTTCAAAAGAAAGAACAGCAAGAAAAAGTGATTCCGTTTCCAAAGAAAAAATAAGAGAAGGGAGCAAAGATGTTAGCGTATACATATCGAGAAACAAATAAATTTGTATTGGAAGAGAAAGAGAGACCTAGGCTATTGAATCCGCAGGATGCTATTGTGCAGGTGACACTTGCAAGTATCTGCTCCAGCGATATTCATATCAAGCATGGTGCAGTTCCACGGGCTGTGCCGGGAATCACTGTGGGGCATGAAATGGTTGGTGTTGTAGAAGAGGTAGGGCAAGACGTAACAAAAGTAAAACCGGGAGACAGAGTTACTGTAAATGTGGAGACATTTTGTGGAGAATGTTTCTTTTGTAAAAAAAGATTTGTCAATAACTGTGTAGATGAGCATGGTGGCTGGGCGCTTGGCTGTCGGATAGATGGCGGACAGGCAGAATATGTGCGAGTACCATATGCAAATCAAGGATTGAACCGGATTCCGGACGATATCACAGATGAGCAGGCTCTTTTGGTAGGAGATGTTTTGGCAACAGGATATTGGGCAGCAAAAATTTCAGAAATCGGTACAGAAGACACGGTGCTTATCCTTGGTGGAGGTCCGACGGGAATCTGCACGTTGTTATGTGTTATGTTGAAACAACCAAAACGAATTATTTTAAGCGAAGTGGATGAAGCCAGGATTAAGTTTCTTCAGCAACATTATCCTGATGTACTGGTTGTGAATCCAAAGGAAACGGATGTTGAACAATTCGTAAAAGAGCATAGCGATCATGGCGGAGCCGATCGAGTGCTGGAAGTAGCGGGAGGAAAAGAAACGTTTGAACTGGCATGGAAATCTGCCCGTCCGAATGCAATTGTAACAATTGTTGCCATGTATGAAGAAAATCAAATATTGCCTCTTCCGCAAATGTATGGGAAAAATTTAATCTTTAAGACGGGAGGAGTAGACGGATGTGATTGTGATGAGACATTGCGATTGATCCGAGAGGGGAAAATTGACACCACACCGCTCATTACGCATACTTTTCCGTTGAGAGAGATAGAAAAAGCCTATGATATTTTTGAAAATCGACGGGAAAATGTCATAAAAGTTGCCATAAAAATCAAAGAAGAGAAAGAGAGCTTATGATTATCCATACAGGAAACAGGACGGATATTCCGGCATATTACAGTACGTGGTTTTATAATCGGATAAAAGAAGGGTATGTTCTCGTCAATGTCATTAAGTTAAGGCATTGAAAGGGAATGGCTCTTTAGAGAAGATTAT
>Snoopy_p1__coassemble_263_pt1 | contig 41548 bp, 37 predicted proteins | sample Snoopy_p1__metabat2_high_PE_046 | metagenome-assembled genome bin Snoopy_p1
GTACAGAGATAAAAATAAAATCATCATTAATAATTAAATATCTAATTATTATTTTGGCTATAATTTTATATAAAATATTAAAAAAGTATAAAAATATTGACATAGATTGTGAATAATACTAATATAACGATTAGATATTTAACTGATTTGGAGGTGGATGAAATGGAGGAATGTACACACTTATTATTTGGGCAGGTTATGCATGCTTATGTGCAAAAGAGTATGGGTGTATTTAAGGAGTTTAAGGTGCATCCGGGGCAGGCATTTTTACTGAATATACTTGATAAAGAAAACGGAATGTCACAGAAGAAATTGGCAGAGCATATAGGTGTGAAACCGCCTTCGATTACCGTAATGCTGAAGAAATTGGAGCAAGAGAAACATATTGAAAAAAAGCAGGATGAGAAGGATCAGCGAGTTACGAGGATCTATATTACAGAATCCGGAAGAGAACTAGCAAAGAAGGTAACGGATGCTTTGCAGGATATGGAGAAGCAGGCTTTTTCCAATATGACAGAGTTGGAGGTTGCATTGCTGCGCAGACTTTTGCTTCAGATGAAGGAAAATCTGAAAAATATGACAGAGAGGAGAGACATCTGATATGGGGAAATTATATCAGTTTTTAAAGCCTTATGCGGCATCGATATGTGTGATTATTGCGGTGCTTGTATTGCAGGCGTATTGTGATTTATCACTTCCGGCATATACATCGGACATTGTCAATGTAGGAATTCAGCAAGGAGGGATTGATTCATCCATTCCGGAAGAGATTAGAAAAGAGGATATGGAAGAGTTGTTTCTTTTTGTAACGAAAGAAGATCAGGAAACGGTAAAGGAATCCTATCGCGAAAGTGGAGATCGTTATGTATTGAAAGAAGATATGAGAAAGGATTTTGCGAAGAGCGAGGATTTGACAGAGATTCTAGGAAAACCGATGCTTCTTGTGTATGGAATGGAAAATGGCAGCGACAGTAGTGAGAACACAAATATGATGGGAGAGATGCCTGATTTTTCCATGTTGGCACAAATGCCGGAAGAACAGAGAATGTCATTGATGAATGCGTGGGAGGAAAAGCTGGATGATATGCCAGATTCGATGATCGATCAGGCTGCAACTTTATATATCAAACAGGCATACGAGAATTTAAAAATTGATACAGATAAACTACAGATTCAATATATGATGAAAACCGGAGGGAAGATGCTGGCATTGGCATTCCTTGGAATGGCAGCGAGCGTGTTGGTTGGTTTTTTGGCATCCCGTGTGGCAGCTTCAACGGGACGTGATCTGCGAAGCAAAGTTTTTCAAAAGGTGGTTGGATTCTCTAATGCAGAGTTTGATCATTTTTCTACTGCATCTTTGATTACAAGAAGTACAAATGATATCCAGCAGATTCAGATGGTGACAGTCATGCTTCTTCGCATGGTGCTTTACGCACCGATCATCGGAATCGGCGGTGTGTTTCAAGTATTTCAGACAAATGTGTCAATGTCCTGGATCATCGGGCTTGCGGTTGTACTGATTTTGCTAATCGTCATCACTTTATTTGTGATCGCCATGCCGAAATTCAAAGTCCTTCAAAATCTTGTGGATCGACTGAATCTTGTAACGAGAGAAATTTTGACCGGACTTATGGTCATCCGTGCGTTTAGTACAGAAAAGCATGAGGAAAAACGATTTGACAAGGCAAACAGAGATCTGACGAGAACAAATCTTTTTGTCAATCGGGCGATGACGTTTATGATGCCGGTGATGATGCTGGTGATGAATGGAATCTCGGTTCTGATCGTGTGGAGCGGCGCGCATGGAATCAATCAGGGGCAGATGCAAGTCGGAGATATGATGGCATTTATTCAGTACACAATGCAGATCATTATGGCATTTTTAATGATATGCATGATTTCAATCATGTTGCCGAGAGCTGCAGTTTCTGCAACGCGTATTGATGAAATATTGACGAGTGAGACACAGATCAGAGATAAGAAGGAAGCAGAGCATCTGCCGGTAGATGGTATAGGAACTGTGGAATTTGATCATGTATCATTTCGCTATCCGGGAGCGGAAGAAGACGTACTTCATGATATTTCCTTTACAGCAAAACCGGGAGAGACAACGGCATTTATTGGAAGTACGGGAAGTGGGAAGTCTACGTTAGTGAATCTGATTCCGAGATTTTATGATGTAACAGAGGGATCGATACGGATAGATGGAAAAGATATCCGTGACATATCACAGAAGGAGTTGCGTGACCAATTAGGATATGTTCCGCAAAAGGGTGTACTTTTTTCAGGAACGATCGCATCCAACATTTTGTATGGAAATCCGGATGGAAGCAGACAGGAGATGGAAGAAGCTGCAGCAATTGCCCAGGCAGAGGAATTTATTCTGGAAAAACAAGAACAATATGACAGCCATATTTCACAGGGCGGAGCAAATGTTTCCGGTGGACAAAAACAGCGACTTTCCATTGCGCGTGCAGTAGCAAAGCATCCGAAGGTTTTTATCTTTGATGACAGTTTTTCGGCGCTGGATTATAAAACAGACGTAATCCTTCGAAAAGCGTTAAAAGAATATACACAGAATAGTGTAGTTCTGATCGTGGCACAGAGAATTAGTACGATCCTGCATGCGGAGCAGATTATTGTACTGGATGAAGGCTGTGTTGCGGGAATCGGAACACACAAAGAGTTATTGCGCAATTGTGAAGTATATCGGCAGATTGCTTCATCACAGCTTTCTGAGGAAGAACTTGCAAAGAATTTAGAACAACAGGACGGAAAGGAGGAGGTGCACTATGAGTAATCAGCAGATGAAAAAGCCTGGAGCCGGAATGCACGGTCATGGAAAAATGATGATGGGTGAGAAGGCGAAGGATTTCACAGGAACGATGAAAAAGCTGTTCGATTATCTGGGAAATTATAAGATTGGTATCTTTTTTGTCATGTTGTTTGCGGTTGGAAGTACCATATTCAATATTGTGGGACCGAAGATTCTCGGAAAAGCAACGACAGAGATTTTTACAGGTTTGGTTAGCAAAGTGTCAGGAGGTTCAGGAATTGATTTTGGAAAAATCGGAGAAATCTTAGTGTTTTTAATGTGCTTGTACGCATGCAGCGCCGGATTCTCCTTGCTGCAAGGATATATCATGACCGGTATTTCACAAAAGCTGACGTATCGGCTGAGAAAAGAAATTTCTGAAAAAATCAACCGTCTGCCGCTTCATTATTTTGATACAAAGACACATGGAGAAGTGTTGTCGAGGGTAACGAATGACGTGGATACGTTGAGTCAGAGTTTGAATCAGAGTGCAACACAGATCATTACATCTTTCACAACCATCATCGGTGTGCTTGTAATGATGCTTAGTATCAGTCCTTTGATGACCCTGGTCGCACTATTGATTCTTCCGGTTTCATTAGGATTGATTTCTACGATTGTAAAACGTTCCCAAGGACATTTCCGGAATCAGCAGGAATACTTGGGACACGTCAATGGTCAGGTAGAAGAAGTATACAGTGGACATAATATTGTGCGCGTATTTAATAAAGAACAGGATGTGATCCGGGAGTTTGAAGAAATGAACGATGTGTTATATCAATCTGCATGGAAGTCTCAGTTTTTCTCTGGAATGATGATGCCGATCATGCAGTTTGTCGGCAATCTCGGATATGTGGCAGTTGCCATTTTAGGTGGATATCTGACAATAAAAAATCGGATCGAAGTCGGGGATATTCAGTCTTTCATCCAATATGTGCGAAACTTTACCCAACCGATCCAGCAGGCGGCACAGGTTGCCAATATGCTCCAATCTACAGCGGCAGCTTCAGAACGGGTTTTTGAATTCTTAGAAGAAGAGGAAGAGGATCAAGTCGCAGAGAATCCGGTGTCTGTAGAAGGATTAAAAGGAAATGTGGAATTTAAACATGTACAGTTTGGGTACAACAAAGACCATACGATTATCCACGATTTTTCTGCAACTGTGAAAGATGGACAGAAGATTGCAATTGTCGGTCCGACCGGAGCAGGAAAAACAACAATGATTAAGCTACTGATGCGTTTTTACGATGTAAATGGAGGAGAGATTCTCGTAGATGGTCACAATCTGAAGAATTTTAATCGAAGCGAGCTTCGCCAGATGTTTGGAATGGTATTGCAGGATACGTGGTTGTTTCATGGTACGATCCGCGACAATATTAAGTATGGAAAGTTAGATGCGACAGAAGAAGAAGTGATTCAGGCAGCCAAGGCTGCAAGAGTACATCGCTTTGTGCAGACACTTCCAGGCGGTTACGATATGGAACTGAATGAAGAGGCAAACAATGTATCCCAAGGACAGAAACAGTTGCTTACGATTGCCAGAGCAATTCTTGCAGATCCTCCGATCTTGATTTTGGATGAAGCAACCAGTTCTGTTGATACAAGAACGGAGATCCAGATCAAAAAAGCAATGGATACGCTAATGCAAGGAAGAACTAGTTTTGTGATCGCGCACAGACTTTCTACAATTCGAGATGCGGATCTGATCCTTGTAATGAAGGATGGAGATATTGTAGAACAGGGAAATCATGAACAGCTTCTTGCAAAGAATGGGTTTTATGCCGAACTTTATAATTCACAATTTGAACAGGGATAAGAAAATATGGATAGCAGTTCAATCGGCTATCCATATTTTTTATGGAAAAGGAAATGTATATTTACTAAAAAGGATAAAATAGTAGTTGTTATTTTATCTATAATAGTGTATAATACAAAACAATGTGAAGATAGAAGAGGAAAGAGGAGGATTTTACTATGGCGAAGAGAAATGACATTCATAAAGTACTTATCATTGGTTCAGGTCCAATTATCATCGGTCAGGCTTGTGAATTTGATTATTCAGGTACACAGGCTTGTAAAGCACTCAAAAAATTAGGTTATGAAATTGTATTAGTTAATTCCAATCCGGCGACTATTATGACAGATCCGGAGACAGCTGACGTTACTTATATTGAACCTCTAAACGTTGATAGAATAGAACAAATTATAGAAAAAGAAAGACCAGATGCGTTATTACCTAATTTAGGTGGACAATCCGGTCTTAATTTATGCTCTGAGTTAAATGAAAAAGGAATTCTTGATAAGTATGGAGTTCAGGTAATAGGCGTTCAAGTTGACGCAATCGAGCGTGGCGAAGATAGAATTGAATTCAAAAAGACTATGGATAGTCTTGGAATTGAAATGGCAAGAAGTGAAGTTGCATACTCCGTAGATGAAGCTCTTGCAATTGCGGATAAATTGGGATATCCGGTTGTTCTTAGACCTGCATATACGATGGGAGGAGCCGGAGGAGGCCTTGTATATAACAAAGAAGAATTACGTACAGTTTGTTCGCGTGGACTTCAAGCAAGTCTTGTGGGACAGGTGCTAGTTGAAGAGTCTATTTTAGGCTGGGAAGAATTAGAACTTGAAGTAGTACGTGACTCTAAGAATAACATGATTACAGTTTGTTTTATTGAAAACATAGATCCTCTTGGAGTACATACAGGTGATTCGTTCTGTTCAGCTCCTATGCTTACGATTCCAGAACGGGTTCAAAAGCGTTTACAAGAAAAATCTTATAAAATCGTAGAAGCCATTCAAGTAATCGGTGGAACAAATGTACAGTGGGCACATGATCCGAAGACAGATCGGGATATCGTGATTGAGATCAATCCAAGAACATCCCGTTCGTCTGCATTAGCATCTAAGGCAACAGGATTTCCGATTGCTCTTGTATCAGCTATGCTCGCAACAGGACTTACATTAGATGAAATTCCATGTGGGAAATGCGGAACTTTAGATAAATATGTTCCAGGTGGAGATTATGTAGTAATTAAATTTGCACGTTGGGCATTTGAAAAGTTCAAAGGTGTGCAGGATAAACTTGGAACACAGATGCGAGCAGTTGGAGAAGTGATGAGCATCGGAAAAACATACAAAGAAGCTTTTCAAAAAGCAATCCGAAGTTTGGAGACAGGTCGTTATGGGCTTGGATATGCAAGAAACTTCCATGAGAAATCAAAAGAAGAATTGTTGAAAATGCTTGGAAATGCTTCAAGTGAGAGACATTTTATCATGTATGAAGCTCTTAGAAAAGGAGCGACGGTGGAAGAAATCCATGAGATTACAAAAGTGAAACATTGGTTTATTGAGCAGATGAAAGAATTGGTAGAGGAAGAAGAAAATCTTCTGACATATAAAGGAACAATTCCTTCTGACGAAACGCTTGTGCAAGCGAAAAAAGATGGATTTTCTGATAAGTATTTGAGTCAGATTTTAGATGTGGAAGAGTCTGAAGTCAGAGAAAAGCGACTTTCTATAGGTTTGGAAGAAGCATGGGAAGGAATTCATGTGAGCGGAACAGAAAACAGCGCTTATTATTACTCTACATATAATGCAGAAGATAAGAATCCGGTAAGTATAGAAAAACCAAAGATTATGATCTTAGGTGGAGGACCAAACAGAATCGGTCAAGGAATTGAATTCGACTATTGTTGTGTACATGCATCTCTTGCACTTAGAAAGCTTGGATTTGAAACAATTATTGTAAATTGTAATCCGGAAACAGTCTCTACAGATTATGATACATCAGATAAATTGTATTTCGAACCTCTGACTTTAGAAGATGTATTAAGTATTTATAATAAAGAGAAACCTGTAGGAGTGATCGCACAGTTTGGAGGACAGACTCCATTGAATTTGGCAGCAGATCTTGAAAAAAATGGTGTGAAGATTTTAGGAACTTCTCCGTCTGTAATCGACCTTGCAGAAGATAGAGATTTATTCCGTGAAATGATGGAGAAACTTGAAATACCAATGCCGGAATCAGGTATGGCAGTTAATGTAGAAGAGGCGCTTGAGATTGCAGAGAAAATTGGGTATCCGGTTATGGTACGTCCTTCTTATGTACTTGGCGGACGAGGAATGGAAGTGGTATATAATCCGGAAAGCATGGAAGAATATATGCGGGCAGCAGTTGGTGTTACACCGGATCGACCAATATTGATCGATCGATTCTTAAATCATGCATTAGAATGTGAAGCAGATGCAATCAGTGATGGAACACATGCATTTGTACCGGCAGTAATGGAACATATTGAGCTTGCAGGAGTACATTCCGGAGATTCGGCATGTATGATCCCATCTCGACATATTTCTGAAGAAAATATTAGAACAATCAAGGAATATACAAGAAAGATTGCAGAAGAAATGCATGTGGAAGGTTTGATGAATATGCAGTATGCGATCGAAGACGGAAAGGTATATGTGTTAGAGGCCAATCCAAGAGCATCCAGAACAGTACCGCTTGTTTCCAAGGTGTGCAATATTCGTATGGTGCCGTTGGCGATTGAAATCGTAACTGCAGAGCTTACAGGAAGACCATCACCGGTTCCGAGCTTGAAAGAGAAATGTATTCCATATTATGGGGTAAAAGAAGCTGTATTTCCATTCAATATGTTCCAGGAAGTAGATCCGGTATTAGGGCCGGAAATGCGTTCTACAGGAGAGGTGCTTGGACTTTCTCACTTCTTTGGAGAAGCATTTTTCAAAGCTCAAGAGGCAACACAGAAGAAGTTACCTCTAAAAGGAAAGGTATTAATCTCTGTAAGAGATAAAGATAAAGAAGAAGTTGTGGAAGTGGCGAAGGACTATGTGGCAGAAGGATTCCAACTGTTTGCTTCCAAAGGAACATGTGCATGTCTACGTGAGGCAGGACTGGAAGTTACTTATGTGAAGAAACTTCAAGAAGGCAGACCGGATATGCTGGATCTTATCACAAATGGAGAGGTAGACCTTGTTCTCAATACGCCAATTGGTAAGGAAGCACATGAGGACGACAGTTATCTTAGAAAGGCTGCTATTAAAGCAAAAGTTCCATATATGACAACCATTGCTGCGGCAAAAGCTACAATCAGCGGTATCAAATCTATGAAAAAACCTGGATGCGGTAATGTAAAATCATTGCAGGAATTACATGCTGAGATTACGGAATTATAAAAGGAAAAATAAGAAAGCAGCTGCTCTTTGATGTAACATCAAAAGGCAGCTGTTCTTTTTGTACAAAAATTTTATGGCATCTTGTGAGAAATTGCCGGAAAAGATAAGGTGATATTAGTTCCATAGCCGGGTTCACTTGTAATTTGAAAAGTGTTTTTTCCGGGATATAGGATATTGAGACGCTCTTTTACATTGGCAAGTCCGATTCGTGTTGCTGATTGGTGAGATGCATTTTCATTTTTCATTGTTTTGGCAAGCTGCAAAGCATCCATACCATCACCGTTATCAATAATTTCACAAGATAGTTCTTGATCAATTAATGAAATGAATATACGGATGACTCCGGTTTTTGTTTCTTGAAATGCATGAAAAAATGCATTTTCGACTAGTGGTTGTAGAAGCAGATTTGGTATTTCAAGGGGCATACATTCATCATCTACAAGGACTTCGGCCTTTACCAATCCTCCATATCTTGGTTCTATGATTGAGATGTAGTTTTTTACATTTTTTACTTCATCTGCAACAGTGACCATCGTATTGGTTTTTCCAAGAGTGCTGCGCAGTAATGATATGAGAGCATCTATAATTGAGCAGGCATTGAAATCATTTTGTATCTCTATCAAGTGTTTCACACTATTTAAAGTATTATAGAGAAAATGTGGATTAATCTGCATTTGTAATAGATCCAATTCATCTTTTCTTTGTTTTTCATGTGCAGCATTTAATTCATCAAGATAGGAATGCAAGGTATCTGTCATTTTATTGTAAGATGTAGTGATCATTTTTATTTCTGCAGCGCCTTCCAATTCGGTTGTAGGTGTTGGGATATCCTTTGCTCCGGCCATATGATCTGCAAGTTTTCTGAGGGGAAGAAGATTCTTGCGTACAATCCAAATTATAGAAAAGAATACAAGTATAAGTGCCATTAAAATAATGAGGATTGTTGTAAATTCAGGGAAAAAACTTTTATAAATAGCCGATGTAGTAATTTTACTGATAATATATGAATCGTAGTAGGATATATAGCGAGATAAAATTATATCCCGATTTTTATCTCGTGTATAGTCTAAATTTTCTTTTTTATTTTTCTTTGCGATATCCAGTAGTTCATTATTTTTTAGACCAACATCTTCTGAATGATTGCTAGAGAGTATCGTTCCATCGGATGAAAGCAGTAAAATGTTATTATTTGCATTTACAATACTTTGGTAAAACTGTTTTAGGCTTATTTCAGGGATAGATATAAAAATTCCGCCGCAAAGAGTACCATCTGCCTTAATTAAAGGCTGACATCCGAGTATAACAGCTGAATTTTCAGTAGAATATGAAATTCCTTGTGAAAGGGAATCATACACAATTCGATTGTTTTTCCGTGATTTTTGAAAAGCAGGAAGCTTTAACATATCTTCTGCTTTCATAGTTGGACCACCGTTTCCGGAACAGATTACAAATCCATTGACACCGGTAATGGTAATCTCATAATTAACCATTGCGTAAGGATTTGTTTTGAATAGATTTGCAATCTGATGTCGGACATTATATTCATCTAATACATTGTTGATTGGTTTCATTAAAAGATCTCCCAAATATGGTTTTTGCAAAATATTAGAGGAAATCTGGTAAATATGACTATGTACTAACTGAAGAGTAGCATCAGTTTGTTTTAAAATATCATGATTTGCTCGTATGGAAGCTTCTTCTGTTTGGCGGATATAGATTGCAGATACCGTCAATGTAGCAAATAAAAGAATAATGATCGTAATCGAAAAAATCGGCATCAATAATGTAAAAAGTATGGAGTTGTGCTTTTTTAAATATTTCATAAATTTATGCTCCTATGTCTGAGATATCATGCGGTTTCGATATTGAAGCGGGGTAATTCCAACAGATTTTTTAAATATTTTTCCAAAATAGCTTTGATCAGTATAGCCTATAGTTTCGCTGATATAGCTAATGCTGTAGGAAGTATTGGCAAGCATCTGTTTTGCTTGGCGGATACGAGTATCATTTAAATGCTCACTAAAATGTTTTCCGGTATTTTGGCTGATGTAGGCTGAAAGATAAGAATAATTCATATGTAGATAATTTGCTACATCATATAATGTTATTTGTTGAGAAAAATTATCATCAAGATAATGTTTCATTGCTTTTATAATAGGATCTTCTTTTTTAGGAGAGACGCAGAGAGAAGCAAGTTCTCCAAAAGAGCCTGCAATAGCATCATATATTTGTGTAAATGTGAGTGCATTATCAATCTGTTTGAAAAGCTTTAGCTCTATCAAACTTAATGACTGTGTTTGTTCTGTAGATTTTCGGAATTCTTTTAATGTCATATAAAAAGTGTGTTCTGCAAATTTGCGAAATCTGTACGGGTGAAAAGTATTCTGATTTTTATAAGTCTCTAAATAATTTAGTAAAAAGCGGCAGGCATCCTGTAACTGTCCATTAGAAATATAGGAATAGTATTCTTCTGAATTAAAGGCTTCTTTTGCAGAATAAGTTTCAGGCATCTCTGATTGTGAGAAGCACAGTTTGTCTTCATATAATATAGAATATTTGGTTATTTCATACATTTTTTCTGCGATTTCTTTTATTTGAGAAAGTGAATGAAATGGTAAACTTAATGCACAGCTGGTGTGACGTATATATTTTCTTAAATTATCCAAAATATTTTTTATTTGTAAATCAGAGTTAGTATCTGGGTATCCAATCAGGCAAATTGCGTGATTTAGTGTGGTATATGCAGCAAATACAGGAAGTTCGGAAGCAATAATAAACATCTCTTCTTGCAGATGATTTTCTGATTGAAAATCAGGCTGTGGGGAATCAATGAACAAAAGTAAGTATTGTTCAAAAGATATTCGGTTGCTTATATAAGAACGTAATTCGTTGTAAGGGGGCTTAGCATATCCATCTAAAATCTGTCGGATCAATAGTCCGAATGTTTTCTCTGTTTCTGAAGAAGCTGATTTTTGTTTGGTGGAAAGAATTCGTTCTAAGCATGCGAGAAGCGGCTCTTTTGAAACCTGACTTTTTAATATATAATCAGCCGCTCCGTATTGGAAAGCTTTTCTGACTTTGTCGTATTCGTCGAAATTACTTAGCATAATAACGGGAGGACCATTGTTAGAATGAAGTTGACGGACAAATTCCACACCATTTAAAATCGGCATTACCACATCGCAAAGAACAATATCAGGATTTAGTTCAGCACATAAATCAAGCCCTTCTTGTCCGTTAGATGCTTCCCCGATAATTGTATAGCCACAGGCATTCCAATCCATCATATATCGTAGTCCTTGTCGAAATATAAATTCGTCATCAATGATTAGTAATTTTTTCACAGTAGTCACCCTCTTATTTTTTTATTAAAAGCGTTCATTTGAAAGTAAATTGATTATATCATAAATGAATCTAAGGGAGCAAAGAGAACAAAAGAAATCAGAAAAAAGACAAAATAAATACGAAAAAAATATTTAAATTTTGAAAAACAAAAAATACAACCAAAAAATATACAAAAAATCCTATATTTTTAGTGAATTGTTTTATACTATATAAGCATCAAACATGGCCATGAAAAAAGAAAGAGAGAGGGAAATATCATGAAAAAGAAGATAGTTGCAATGCTTATGGCAACAGCGATGATCGTGACAGGTTGCATAGGATGTGGAAGTTCTGATTCTGAGAAAAACGAAAAGAAAGCAGAGGATAACGGAAAGAAAAAAGTAACGGTTTGGGCTTGGGATGTTGAGTACAATATACCTGTTATGGAAGAAGCGGCAAAGCGTTATGAAGAAAAACATCAAGATGTAGATATTGAAGTGATGGAATATGCATATGATGACATTACACAGAAAATTAATACAAATTTGAGCTCGGGGATTACAGATGGGTTGCCAGAGATTATTTTAAGTGAAGATGCTAATGTGCAAAAATATCTTCAGTCATATCCGGGAGCATTTTTGGATATGAAGGATAAAGTAGATTTTTCTAATTTTGCAGATTATAAAGTGAAAGTATTATCTTTGGAGGAAGGAATTTATGGTGTTCCATTTGATATCGGAACAGAAGGTCTTTTCTACCGTAAAGATTATATGGAACAGGCAGGTTTTTCTGAAGAAGATCTTACAGATATTACATGGGATCAGTTGATTGAAATTGGAAAAACATTAAAAGAAAAAACAGGAAAAAATCTTATGACGTTAGATCCAAACAGTATGACAATCATGCGAGATTTTATGCAGTCATCAGGTACATGGTACTTTACACCGGAAGGAGAAATTAATATTGCAGGAAATCCGGTGATTGAAGAAGGAACAAGAATATATAAGGCTCTTATGGATAGTGGAGTTATCAAATTGACAACAAGTTGGGGTGAGATGGCAGCAGCATTAAACAATGGCGATGTTGCAACGATTACAAGTGGTTGTTGGATTGTACCTACAATTACAGCTCAGGAAGATCAATCAGGCCTTTGGAGAGTTACAAGAATGCCTAGACTAAATGTAGAAGGCGGTTCTAATTATGGTAATCGTGGAGGTTCTAACTGGCTTGTATTAAAAGATTCTGAAAATGCAGAGATTGCAGCGGACTTCTTGAATGAGATTTATGCAAATGATGTAGAATTTTATGAAACAATTTTAACAGATATCGGAGCAATCGGAGCTTATATACCTGCACAGTCAAGTGATGCCTATAATAAGCCGGTAGAGTATTTTGGCGGTGAAGCAATTTGGGCTAATTTTGCAGAGTGGGCAAAGAGTGTACCTCCAATCAATGTAGGTGTATATTCAGATGAAGCAGATTCTGTTTTAATTTCTAATATGCCGACAGTTTTGGATGGAAGCGTAAAAATTCCGGATATGCTGAAGACAGCAGAAGAACTTCTGAAATCACAAATTCAGTAATAAGAGAATTCTCTTTAAGAGATAAGAGATGGAGCGATATATATGAATAAAAAGAACACCGGAAAAATCCGGATTCATATCAATGGATGGGGATTTGTTATCCCCTCCATTGTATTATTTTTGTGGCTTACTTTGTGGCCTATGATTAATGCATTTTTGATGTCATTACAAAAAGGAAAAGGAACGGTAACACAGTTTGCCGGTATTGAAAACTATATTCGTCTGTTTCATGATCCGGTTTTTATAAGCAGCACGAAAAATACCATTCTTTATTTTGTAATTCAAGTACCGATCATGCTTATTTTGGCATTGATGATTTCATCTATGTTAAACAATCCGAAACTGAAATTCCGAGGTTTCTTTAGAACAGCAATATTTGTACCTTGTGTTACAAGCCTTGTAGCATACTCCTTATTGTTTAAGAGTATGTTCGCAGTAGACGGAATTATCAATAAAGCGCTTATGGGACTTCATATTATTGATTCACCGATTCCGTGGTTATTGGATACATTTTGGGCGAAGATTGTAATCATTGCAGCAATCACATGGAGATGGACAGGATATAATATGATCTTTTATTTGTCCAGTTTACAAAATATAGATGGAGCAATTTACGAAGCGGCAGAAATTGACGGAGCAAACAGTTGGCATAAATTCCATTATATTACAGTACCTCTTTTAAAACCGGTTATTCTTTTAACGGCAATTATGTCTACAAGTGGAACGTTGCAGTTATTTGACGAAGTGGTTAATATTACAAACGGTGGTCCGGCAAACAGTACCATGACGATTTCACAGTATATTTATAATCTTTCATTTAAATATGCACCGGATTTTGGATATGCAGCAACGGTATCCTATGCAATATTCTTCATGGTAGCGCTGTTGTCTTTAATCCAGACGAAAGTGAGTGGTGATAACAATGACTAAAGTGAATGAGAAATATTCTGGGAAAACAAAAAAGAGAATATCGTATGGCTTCCAATATGCTTTTCTTGGGGTGATTTCCTTGATTTCTATTTTTCCGTTTATTTGGATGATAATCGGAGCAACAAATAAAAGTATGGATATTACCATGGGAAAGATGAGTTTTGGGAATCAGTTTTTTATAAATTTAAATAATTTGCTGAATGCAGGAGATCTTTTGACATGTATTAAAAACTCTGCGTTTTTGAGTATTATAATGACTGTGTTAAGTATGCTGATCTGTTCTATGGCAGGTTATGGATTTGTTGTATTTAGAAGTAAGGCGAAAGAATTTTGCTTTTCTATCATTCTTTTGTCTATGATGATTCCATCTTCTTCTATTGTAATTCCTATGTTTAAAATGTTCAGTAAAATGGGATTATTAAATACAAAGATAGGTGTAATTCTTCCGGCTTTATCAACGGCATTTTTGATTTTCTTTTTTAGACAGAACACGAAAAATTTTCCATTTGAAACAATACAGTCAGCAAGGATTGATGGGTTGGGAGAATTAGGAATTTTCTTTAAAATTTATATGCCTATGATGAAATCTACATATGCAGCAGCAGCAATCATTACATTTATGTCAAGCTGGAATAATTATTTGTGGCCTTTGATTTCTTTACAGACAAAAGAGCAGCGTACTTTACCGCTTATGATCAGCTCTTTAGGAACAGCATATACACCGGATTTTGGAATGATTATGGTAGGAATCATTATTACAACAATTCCTTCAGCATTAATTTTCTTCTTAATGCAGAAAAGTTTTGTAGACAGTATGATGGGATCTGTGAAATAATATAAAAAATGAATATGAAGGAGGATAAAGAGGATGTTTGAACAAAGGTTGGAAATGCTTCAAAATCCACAGTGTTTCGAAGAAAACCGTATGGAGTCAGTGTCTGATCATCGATGGTATGAAACAGAAGAGGAAGCAATTAGACAAGAGGCGATGAAGCTTCGATATAGTTTGAACGGAATCTGGAAATTCCTTTGGGCACCGAATCCGGCATCTGCGCCGGAAGGTTTTGAGAAACCGGAATTTTCCTGTCAGGGATGGCAGGAGATTCCGGTTCCTGCACAAATGGAATTAAACGGATATGGACATCCGCAATATACAGATACAAGTTATCCATGGGACGGAAGAGAGCAGGTGAATCCACATGAAGTTCCGATAGAGGAAAATCCGACAGGGTGCTATGTCAAATATTTTTCGCTGCCGGAATTTTTTAAAGGAAAAAGAATCCAGCTACATTTTGAAGGAGTGGAAACAGCCTTTCATTGTTGGATCAATGGACATTATGTGGGATATAGTGAAGATAGCTATACACCCGCAATCTTTGATGTAACAGATTATATGCATGACGGAAGCAACAAACTTGCAGTAGAGGTATATCGTTTCTCTACCGGAAGCTGGTTGGAAGATCAGGATTTTTGGAGAATGGGCGGTATCATTCGTGAAGTAGCTGTAACAGCGGTTCCGGATTTACATATGCGTGACATTGATGTGGAAGTGGATTTGACAGATGAGTATAAAAATGGAGTTGCAAATGTAAAGATTACTGTCGATAAAGCAGAAGGTGATTTTGATAAAGAAAATTATAAGTTATTATGGAAATTAAAAAATATAAAAGGAGAAGTTATATTAGATGGAGAAGAAACTATTGATTCATCTGCAATAAAATTTTCTGCTTTTGTAAAAAATGTTTCTTTATGGAGTGCGGAATGTCCAAATCTCTATCAACTTGTATTGACGGTAGTGGATCGTGATGGAAAATGCATAGAATCATCTGCCCAATATGTTGGATTCCGAAAGATAGAAATCAAGAGATCTATTCTCTATATGAATGGAAAACGATTATTATTGAACGGAGTAAACCGTCATGAATTTTCTGGAAGAAAAGGAAGGGCTATCGGGGAAGAAGAAATGCTTTGGGATATCCAATTCTTAAAACAGAATAATTTTAATGCGGTGAGAACATGTCACTATCCAAATCAAAGATTATGGTATGAACTATGTGATAAGTATGGAATCTATGTGATGGATGAGACTAATTTGGAGACTCATGGAACATGGCATATGAAAAATTTTGATCATACTCTTCCGGGAGATTTTCCTGAATGGAAGGAAGCATGTATGAAACGTGCAGAGGCTATGTTAGAACGAGATAAAAATCATCCTTGCATTTTCTCTTGGAGTGTAGGAAATGAATCTTGGAGTGGAGAGACATTATACGACATGAGTGAATATTTCCGAAAACGTGATGCATCTAGACCGGTACATTATGAAAATGTCTGCCATGACCGAAAATGGGGTGGAACAACGGATTTTGAAAGCAGAATGTATGCTACTCCAAGTATGGCAGAAGAGTATTTAAAAGATTATCCGGAAAAACCATATATTCTTTGTGAATATTCTCATGCTATGGGAAACTCATGTGGAAATTTGAAAGAGTATACAGATTTATTCGATAAGTATCCACAATATTGTGGTGGATTCATATGGGATTATATCGATCAGGCATTATATAAAAAGAATTGCTTTGGAGAAGAATATCTTGCATATGGAGGGGATTTTGACGATCGTCCGACAGACTATAATTTCTGTACAGATGGTTTAATCTATGCGGATCGAACATATTCTCCAAAAGTGCAGGAAGTAAAATATCTTTATCAGCCATATCGTTTGTATCCAATGGAAGACGGTATAACTGTGGAAAGCAGACAATTATTTGAAGATGGTTCTCTTTATACACTTTGCTATAAAATAGAAAAAGAAGGAAAACTACTGAAATTGGGAAATCTTCCATTTTCTATAAAGCCGGGCGAGAAAAAGAAATTTTTATGTGACTTGTCTGTGCCAAAAGAATCTGGTGAGTATGTAATTACAGCTTCTTTGATTTTAAAAGAGGATACATGTTGGGGAAAAGCAGGGCATGAACTTTGTTGGGGACAAAAACTTGTGGAAAACTCAGAGAAAGAGACAGCATACTGTGGAAAGGAAGAAGAGATTCAGATTATCGATGGGGATACAACATTTTCTGTAAAAGGAGAAAATTTCTTAATCCAATATCAGAAAAGAAGTGGAAAACTTACATCTCTGAATATTGGTGGAAAAGAACTGGTCTATGATCCGGTAAACACGGTGAAACCGGAATTTTGGAGAGCGCCGACTGACAATGACGAGGGAAATCATATGAAAGAGCGTTGTGCATTTTGGAAAACAGCATCTCTCTATCCGGATATTAAAGAAGTGAAATGTGTTTCCAAAGACAATACAGCGGTTATTTCTGCTGAATACCATCTTGGACAGAACGCGGTATGTAAGATGAAACATGTGGTTCATAGCGATGGTACGATTGAGATTCAAGAAGAATTGGAAGGAACAGAAGGATTACCGGAACTTCCATGTTTTGGAGTATCCTGGAAGTTGCCAAAGACATTTTCTAATGTAAAATGGTATGGAAAAGGACCGGAAGAAACATATGTGGATCGGTGTGATGGTGGAAAATACGGGGTTTATGAGACAACGCCGGAAGATAGCATTCCAGGTTATGTGATTCCGCAGGAATGTGGAAATCATGTGGAGACAAGGTGGATGACGTTGACAGATGAAGATGGGGTAGGTGTGAAGATTACGAGTGATCATTCATTTGAATTCTCTGTGCTTCCATATACATGTCATGAGATGGAACAGGCAAGGCATTTGTATGAATTGCCAAGACCTTATGCAACGGTTCTTCGTTTATTACAGTATCAGACAGGAGTTGGAGGAGATAATAGCTGGGGAGCGTGGGCGCATGATGATTATGTCTTGAAATCCGGTGGAAAGAAAGTATTTAAAATAAAGGTAGAGATTAAGGACATTTAAAAAGTATTTGACGAATGAAAAAAAAAGAGATATAATAATATACGGATTGCGGAAGTGTCGGAATGGCAGACGAGCTAGATTCAGGTTCTAGTGTGGGTTACTACGTGTGGGTTCAAGTCCCATCTTCCGCACTGTATATAAGAGAAGGCCTCAGGGATATACTGAGGTCTTCTCTTATATACAGACCGAAGCGTGCCCAGTCCCCAAGTGTTCAATGTCTCTGCTTTGCGCCCCATCTTCCGCTAGAAAGGAAGAGAAAATCTTTTGTATAGAAGAGAAGGGTATTAAGATTTTCTAAAATAAGAAAATGTGGATTGACATTTTATACTTATATGCTATTATATTAACAATTCATGCGGAATTCTATTCGCAAAAAATCAAGCCAAAAGGCATCTTTTAGTTCGGGCTCATTTTCAGAGCGTATATCCGATTGAAAGAACACACAATTGAAAAGGAGTAAGGGAAATAAGAAAAGTAAGAGATTGAAAAATGTAATGCTTGATGTACTGCTTAGAGTTACTATTGTATAATAGTTGTTGTAAACAGTACATCAACTCAAAGGAGGAATATTTTAGATGCGGAATAGAGCATGAAAATTGTATTAAGGATTAGAGGGGAGTTTACATATCATATGTTTTCTCCCCCTTTTCATTATGTTTGTGAAGTTTATAAGGAATGATAATTATATTTTTTTGGCAGGTGACCTTTTTCACCGTTTATTTTTTCATATACTTCTTCCCATAGAGAACCGAGTGAAGTTTCGCATTCTCTTAGGTCATCTAAAATCAAATGGTGTTCGTTTAGGTAATCAAGCACTTCTTTTTCCTGACCGGTTCGGGCGAGAGCAATGAGGTAGTTGAACAGAACTCGGCTTTCTTCTGCAAGCTCTTTTGGAAGAGTATGATATAATTCTTTAACTTCTTCGTAACCTCCAGCTAGCAAAAGAACTTTAAGAGTTTCTTTTAAGTAGGAGAGGTCGTTTTTTCTCAATGCATACCCTTTTAAAATGAATTCAATCGCTCCATGTTTTTTTTGATTTTTTAGATAAATAACAGAGAGTCCGTGATAAGCCCAAGGGTTCGGTTCTAATGTCATGGATTCGATGAAACATTCAGTTGCTGCGTCTGTTTTATCCTTTTGGAAATAATAGAGTCCTAATTGATAAAAGGCATACCAATTTTCGTGATTGGTTGTTTGAATGGTTTCTTTTAATTTCTGAATAAAAACATCATCTGTCATGAAATCATATGGAATTTCGGTTGGATTTTTTATAGGAAATCTTCCAGTTTCTAAAAATTCAATCCATTCTGTATACTGTGAAGACAGGATACCAAAATCCAAATGAGTAGACAAAGGAGCTTCTCCTTTATGGGTGCGAAGAGCGTTTTCCAACGTCCCGTATCCATTTCCGGATTGAAGAAGTTTTGCCGGCTGTTTTGCAAGAGATTTCGTGTCGGCAAGTATTTTTTCCGGTTGTAAATCATGGATATTCTTTTCAACAATATAATTCACATCTTTCAAGGCAAGTTCATAAGGCTCGGTAGATACTTTTTCAGAAGTTTGAATAGACCCATAGAACTCCATCCATTCCCAGGCTGTATGAGGAGCCATTGGAATACAACCATACTGTGTTTTTCCGAGTCCACCCTGGATTTCAATATAACGACCTGCATCTTCTGTTAGGAAGTTTTGCCAGTTATCGGAAGCTTTGTTGTTCCCCCAAGAGAAGAGTTTACGACTCATAAGGCGGGATGTGGATAAGTGCAGGAGTCCGTACCCATATTTGTTGATATTTGCAATATATTTTGGGGATTCCTTTGGAATATTAAAAAAGTAATCCACTTGATTTGGAATTTCTTTGTATTTACTAATATCAATTCCATTTACCATAGGAGTATCTACTTTATATACACCGTCTTCTCGGTTTGTATAGGCTTCTTTTGCCGGAACAATGATACGTCCTTCATCGTATTCCGGAACAGCTATATTGCTCCACCAATACATAGGAACCATTTCGTCAGTCTGGTTGAAAATCCTCATTCTGCAGTTTAAAAATCGGTCTGTGTCTTCCAGCCAAAAATCCATTTGATAAGTGACTTTTCGAATTCTTTCGTATTCATACATACGAAGAACCGGAGTGCCATTTTCCATTTGTAACGTGGAGGTGAAAAGAGGCTCCATTGTAAATGGTGTATGTCCGATCATGCTGATATTCCATTCCACACCACCGCTAAACCATGCGTTACGGATTGCTAAATTGCTTGGACGGATGACATCATTTGTATATAGCAGATTTTCTCCTGTTGTTTTATCAATCAGAGACCAAAGGCGCCCACCTAATTCTGGAAGAAAAGTGGCTTTTAAAAAATCATTTTCTAATATGGCGGTTTGAAGCTGTTTGTCGTGTAATTTACGAGTATAGCTTGTGTACTGTCGATAAGGAAAGGAAGTGAATAGTTTTCCATAACCTTCAAAGATTTCATCATCTTCATCAAGAAAAAATTGAGTTTTATTTTGTACATTGGAACTTGGAATCAGATCAGGGGTAGAAGTTTCGGTTCCGAGATCGCTTATGGTAAAAGTTTCTTTTTGAAAAGTCAATGTGGGTTTCATAATATCCTCCTTTACTGGAAATTGTAAATTCATATAATAGATATTATAGCAATAAACTTGAGAAGAAACTACAGTAAGAAGAGAGAAGTTTGTACGATTTGCTATGTCTTCGTTTTCATTTGGCAAGAACAATGTTACAATAAGGAAAGAATTTAGAATAGGAGAACAGCATGGCAAGCTTATATGATAAATTAATAGAATACAATAAGTCAGATTACTATGGATTTCATATGCCGGGGCACAAGAGAAATGAGGAAATGTTTGGAACGAGACTTCCTTATGGGATTGATATCACGGAGATTGATGGTTTTGACGATTTGCATCATGCGGAAACTCTAATAAAAGATCAAGAGGAGAGAGCAGCCCGTCTTTATAAGGCAGAAGAAACACATTTTCTTGTCAATGGAAGCACAGTAGGAATTCTAAGCGCTATTCTGGGCGTGACGAATCGGGGAAATAAGATTCTTGTGGCGAGAAATTGTCACAAATCTGTATATAATGCAATGGAGTTAAATGGTCTTAGACCGATATATATCTATCCGGAATATGAAAAAGATTTACAAATAAATGGAGAAGTTTCTGGTGAAAAAATTGAAATTTTGTTAAATGAAAATCCTGATATCAAGGCAGTAATGATCGTATCTCCAACATATGACGGAGTGTTATCGGATGTGGAAAAGATTGCGCAGATTGTACATAAAAGGGGGATTCCTTTGATCGTAGACGAGGCGCATGGCGCACATTTTGGATTTCACCCATATTTTCCGGAGAATTCTAATGTAAAAGGAGCGGATATTGTAATTCATAGTGTGCATAAGACTTTGCCATCACTTACACAAACTGCGTTAATCCACATAAATGGAGAAATTGTGGATAGAGAAAAAGTGCGAAAGTATCTTCACATGTTACAGTCCAGCAGTCCATCGTATATTCTGATGGCATCGATTGATCGCTGTATGGAGTTATTAGAAAGTGAAGGGGATACGTTATTTGAGCTTTATGCACAGAGAATTGATGTATTGCGAACAGAATTACAAGGTTTGAAACATTTAGAGATTTTGCAAACAGAACAATTTGATCGGTCAAAATTTTTAATATCTGTGAAGAAAACCGGAATTACAAGCAAGAAACTTGCAGATATATTACTTCATACGTATCATCTTCAGATGGAGATGACAGGAGGAACATATGTATTGGCTATGACAGCGCTTGGAGATACGAAAGAAGGATTTGAACGGTTGAAAAGAGCGCTTTTTGAAATCGATCAAAGTCTTTCTGATGAGAAACAGGAGGATTATTTGCCGGTTGAACTTCCGAAACTTCCGTTGGTGTGCACAAATGAAGAGATAGAGCGGAAAAAGTGTGGAAATGAGGAATTGATTTTGTGGAAAGCATCGATAGGCAGGATATCCACAGAATATGCTTATGTATATCCGCCCGGAATTCCTCTTATTGTGCCGGGAGAACAGATTACGCAGGAGGCGATACAGGTGTTAGCGTTGTATGCAGAGCTTGGATTTTCTGTGGAAGGGATAAAAGTGGAAAACTATATTGGAGTGTTGAAAAATGGGTAAAATATTTTATTTGATGGGGAAAAGTTCTTCCGGTAAGGATACAATTTTTAAGAAAGTCCGTGAAGAAATCCCGGAGCTAAGGACAATTGTTTTGTATACGACTCGACCAATCCGTGAGGGCGAGAAGAATGGAGTAGAGTATTATTTTACAGATGAAAAACAAAAAGAAGAATTAGAAAAAGCAGGAAAATTGATTGAGTCCAGAACATATGATACCGTACATGGAAAATGGATCTATTTTACGGCAGATGATGGACAGATTGATTTAGAAAGATATAATTATCTTGTGATCGGAACTTTAGTGTCCTATGAAAAGATGAAGGAGTATTTTGGAAGGGACGCTTTGGAGCCAATCTATATTGAAGTGGAAGATGGAGAAAGGCTTTTTCGTGCGCTTTTGAGAGAACGGCAGCAGGAAAAACCGAAGTACGCGGAGATGTGCAGAAGATTTTTGGCGGATTCAGAAGATTTTTCAGAAGAAAATCTGCAAAAATGTGGAATTATTCATCGGTATTATAATCAGGAAATGGAAGCGTGTATCAGAGAAATAGTTCTAGGTATTCGAGCCAAACTATGATATACTGATTATGTATAAGATTTATTTCAGTCGAGAAGACTCCCACTTCTATAAGTGGTGAGTTAATTACAAATAGTAAACGAAGGGCATGGTGATAGTATGAAGGGTTTCAAAGATGTCATTGGACATAACGACATAATTCAATATATTCAGAATGCAGTGACAGAAGGAAAAGTTTCGCAGGCATACATTCTGAATGGAGAACGTGGTTCAGGGAAGAAGATGCTAGCGAATTTATTTGCCATGACTTTGCAGTGCGAGAAGGGCGGAAAAGAGCCGTGCGGCGAGTGTCATTCCTGTAAGCAGGCTATAAGTGGGAATAATCCGGATATTATTCGAGTAGAACATGAAAAGCCGAATACGATCAGCGTAGATGATGTAAGAACGCAGATCAACAATGATGTGATGATCAAGCCGTATAGTTGTCCATATAAGATTTATATCATTCCGGATGCAGATCTTTTGTCAGTGCAGGCACAGAATGCACTTCTTAAGACAATTGAAGAGCCGCCGGAGTATGTGGTATTCTTCCTTTTGACAGAGAATGCGGATAGTTTGCTTCCAACCATTATGTCACGTTGTGTAATGTTAAAGCTTCGTAATATAAAGACTACGTTGATTCGGAAGTATTTGATGGAGTTTATGGGAGTTCCGGATTATCAGGCGGATATTTGTGCTGCTTTTGCACAAGGCAATATGGGACGGGCAATTATGCTTGCATCTTCTGAGCATTTTAATGAGATTAAGGAAGAAGCGCTTCAGCTTCTTCGAAATATTAATGATATGGAAATATCAGATATTGTTGCTGCATTGAAGAAGATCAATACATATAAACTAGAGATTACAGATTATTTGGATATTATCATGATTTGGTATCGAGATGTGTTGATTTATAAGGCAACAAAGGACGTAAACGGAGTTGTGTTTGCGGATCAGTTAAAATATTTAAGAGAAAGAGCGAATAAGAGTTCCTATGAGGGAATTGAGACAATCCTTGACAGCTTGGAAAAAGCAAAGGCTCGTTTGAAAGCCAATGTAAACTTTGATCTTGTCATGGAACTTTTATTGCTGACTATAAAGGAGAACTAGACATGATAAAAGTAATTGGTGTAAGGTTTCGTACGGCGGGTAAGATTTATTATTTCTCTCCGGGGAAACTTCATATCAACCATGGCGATAAAGTCATTGTAGAAACAACAAGAGGGGTAGAATTCGGAACTGTTGTTATGGGGCCGAAGGAAGTGGACGAAGAAGAGATTACCCAACCATTAAAATCAGTCATTCGTATTGCCACAGAAGAGGACAGGAAAACAGAAGCTAAGAACAAAGAAAAAGAAAAAGAGGCGTTTGAAATCTGTCTTGAGAAGATTAGAAAACACGGACTTGAAATGAAACTCATAGATGCTGAGTATACGTTCGACAACAATAAAGTATTGTTTTATTTTACAGCAGACGGGCGAATTGATTTCCGCGAGCTTGTAAAAGATTTGGCAGCAGTATTTCGAACAAGAATTGAGCTTCGTCAGATCGGAGTTCGCGATGAGACGAAAATCAGAGGCGGAATCGGAATCTGTGGAAGACCACTTTGCTGTCATACGTATTTGTCGGAGTTTGCTCCGGTATCTATTAAGATGGCAAAGGAGCAGAATCTGTCATTGAATCCGACAAAAATCTCCGGAGTTTGTGGAAGATTGATGTGTTGTCTTACAAATGAGCAAGAAACTTATGAGTATCTGAACAGCCGTCTTCCATCTGTAGGAGATATAGTCAATACAGTAGACGGATTCCGTGGAGAGGTGCAAAGCTTAAGTGTGCTTCGTCAGATTGTAAAGGTTATTGTGACTTTAGACAATGATGAGAAGGAAATCCGTGAATATAAAGTCAGTGAATTGAAATTCAAACCGAGACGTAAGAAAAATGATGTAAAACTTTCAAAGGAAGAGATGCGTGAACTTGCGGCTTTGGAAAAAAATGAGGGAGCATCAAAGCTAGATGGAGAGTAAGATCAGACAAGGAGAACGATTGGACGATCTGCAAGTAAAAGGATATCAGATTATTCAGAATCCAAATAAATTTTGTTTTGGAATGGATGCAGTGCTGCTTTCAAATTTTGCAAAAGTAAAAAAAGGAGAAAAAGCACTAGATTTGGGAACAGGAACGGGGATTATTCCTATTCTTTTGGAAGCGAAGACAGAAGGGGAATCTTTTACCGGGCTTGAGATTCAGGAAGAAAGTGCAGATATGGCAGCAAGGAGCGTTGCGTACAATCATTTGGAAGATAAGATTCAAATTGTGACGGGAGATATCAAAGAGGCAGCCACTATATTTGGCCCTGCCTCTTTTGATGTTATAACAACGAATCCGCCGTATATGATTGGGGAACATGGAATTCGAAATGCACAAGATGCGAAATCTATCGCAAGGCATGAAGTTCTTTGTACATTGGATGATATTTTAAGAGAAAGCGCAAGGATATTAAAGCCGGGCGGCAGATTTTATATGGTGCACAGACCGTTCCGACTTGCGGAGATACTTTACAAGATGTGTGCTTGTAAGATCGAACCAAAGCGAATGCGGATGGTACATCCGTATATTGATAAAGAACCGAATATGGTTTTAATTGAAGGACGTCGAGGAGGAAATCCGCGTATGACTGTAGAACGTCCTCTTATTGTTTACAAAGATATTAATGTATATGCAGATGAACTTTTAGTCGAGTATGGATTAAAGTAAAGGAGCAGAAATATGTCGGGAAAATTATATTTGTGTGCGACACCGATTGGAAATTTGGAAGATATGACCTATCGGGTAGTAAGAACTTTGCAGGAAGTGGATTTGATTGCGGCAGAAGATACAAGAAATAGTATCAAGTTGTTGAATCACTTCGAAATCAAAACACCGATGACAAGTTATCATGAATACAATAAAATAGAAAAAGGGCAGAGACTTGTAGAGAAGATGCAAGAGGGTATGAACATTGCTTTGATTACTGATGCAGGAACTCCGGGAATCTCAGATCCGGGAGAAGAACTTGTGAAAATGTGCTATGAAGCAGGGGTAGAAGTAACATCATTACCTGGGGCAGCTGCGTGTATTACAGCGCTTACGTTGTCAGGTCTTTCTACAAGACGATTTGCATTTGAAGCTTTTTTGCCTGCCGATAAGAAAGAAAAGCAGGAAGTTCTCTCGGAACTTGTCAATGAAACAAGAACGATTATTTTATATGAAGCGCCTCACAGGCTTTTGAAAACATTAAAAGAATTAGCAGAGACTTTAGGCAATAGACGAATTACAGTATGTAGAGAGCTTACGAAAAAGCATGAAACAGCATTCCAGACAACATGCTTTGAGGCAATCGCATATTATGAAGAACATGAACCAAAGGGGGAATGTGTTCTTGTCATCGAAGGAAAGAGCAGAAAAGAGCTTAAAGAAGAAGCTATTGCAAAGTGGGAAGAGATGACGGTTGAAGATCATATGGAGTATTATATGAAGCAAGGATGCGATAAAAAAGAAGCAATGAAAAAGGTTGCAAAAGACCGGGGAATCGGGAAACGAGAAGTTTATCAAATGTTGTTGTAAGGGGAGAAGAAATCTTTCGTCAACTTGACTAAGCTTTCAAGAAAAATTTGTTCAACTTGGGCATAGACCAGGTTGAACTTTTTTTATATACTTTTAATCAGAATACAAACGATTTATTTCTTAGGAGGAATATTAAAATGGCAAGTTTATCGCTTAAAAACATTAACAAAGTATATCCTAACGGTTTTGTAGCTGTTAAGGATTTCAACCTTGAAATTGAAGACAAAGAATTCGTCATCTTCGTAGGACCATCAGGATGTGGTAAATCTACAACACTTCGTATGATCGCTGGTTTGGAAGAAATCTCTTCAGGTGAATTAAAAATCGGAGACAGAGTTGTAAACGACGTAGAACCAAAAGACAGAGATATCGCAATGGTATTCCAGAACTACGCTCTTTACCCACATATGACAGTATATGATAACATGGCATTCGGTTTGAAATTAAGAAAAGTTCCAAAAGATGAAATCGACAAAATGGTTCGTGAAGCAGCTAAGATTCTTGACCTTGAAGCTTTATTGGATCGTAAACCAAAGGCTTTATCAGGTGGACAGAGACAGCGTGTTGCTATGGGACGTGCTATTGTTCGTAATCCTAAAGTATTCCTTATGGACGAGCCTTTATCAAACCTTGATGCAAAACTTCGTGGACAGATGCGTATTGAGATCTCTAAATTACATCAGAGATTAGGTACAACAATCATCTACGTAACACATGACCAGACAGAGGCTATGACACTTGGTACAAGAATCGTAGTTATGAGCGCAGGTGTTATTCAGCAGGTTGATACACCACAGGTATTATATGATACACCATGCAACTTATTCGTAGCAGGATTCATCGGATCACCACAGATGAACTTCGTAGACGCAACATGTGTTGTAGAAGGAAATAAAGCATTCCTTCAGGCTGGACCGGCTAAGATTGAATTACCAGAAGCTAAAGCGAAAAAACTTATCGCTGGTGGATACAACGGAAAAACAGTTGTACTTGGTATCCGTCCAGAAGATATTTATGATGATGAAGCATTTATCGCAGCTTCACCAAATACAGTGATCGAAGCTACAATCCGTGTATACGAAATGTTAGGTGCTGAAGTATTCTTACACTTCGATTACGAAGGAGCTACAATGACAGCCAGAGTTAACCCAAGAACAACAACAAGAACAGGTGATACTGTTAAATTTGCTCTTGATGCTCAGAAGATTCATGTATTCGATAAAGAAACAGAACTTACAATCACAAACTAATCTAAATATGTACGATAGGGACGAAGCGCTTGCTTCGTCCTTTATTTTTTGAAAAATATAGTAACTAACTTGCTCCTTTTAATTGTTTTAAAAGAAAGTGGTAGCGTTTTTGAGCGGCATTGCTTTCATAAATATAGCAGTCGATCAGATCGGGATCCATAACATTTTGAAAATTAGCGTAGGCAGTATCCATTTCTATTTTTACTTTTTCGATTTCTTTTAAAAGAAAAGGATCTTGAATTTTTGTTTCCTTTTTTTTGCAAATGATATTTTCTTTTTGTTTTTTTCCAAATAGTTTCATGTGCGTCCTCCTTTCTGAATTAAATTTCCTTTTTCTTTTAGTATAGGCAAAAATTAGGAATGAAATACGAGTATTTTTTATATACATATAGAAAAAGTGGAGGAGAGAATATGGAAAAGAAACACGGAGGATTTATCCTTAATTTTTTTGTACGGGCAATTCTTGGGTTGGGAATGATATTTTTTGTGAATGAATATCTAGACTATAGAAATATTTCTGTTTCTGTTGGAATGAATGGAATTTCATTTTTGACATCGGGATTCCTTGGAATTCCAGGGGTTGGGCTGCTTTACGGAATTTTGTTTTACAGATTTTTGTAGAAATTCTACAAAGTTTTGTAATTTTTAAATTCTCTATGGACAAGCCAGGAAAACAAGTCTATAATACAGCTCACAAGTCACAGTTATTTCTTAGTAACTACATTTCATAAAATTTTTTATCCGGTAATTCACTTGTCATGTCGGACAACGAATTTCAATGAGGACACAATTTAGGAGGGAAAAGTGGAGAAAAAATGTTTGGTAATATGTGCCAGTGAGCATGAGTATGCCTTCCATTTATCTTCGTTGCTTTCCAAGCGAATCGAGTATCAGGTTCATGTATGCAGTTCTATTCAGGAAGTAAAACGAACGGCAATGGAACGAACAATAGGGATTCTTCTTGTAGAAGAAAAAGATTCGGGTGAGGCAGATACTTTGGCTGAAACAGTAATTGTTTTTACGGAAGAGGAAAAGGAAGGACTGAATAAGATTTTTAAATATCAATCTTTTGAAGGTATTCTTTCGGAGCTGTTAAATGTCTGCGTGGAAAATGAGCAAAAGGGTATTTTGAAAAGGCAGACTTGTAAAAGCTGTAAGCTGATTGGTGTCTATTCCCCGATACATCGAAGTGGGAAGACAACATTTGCTATTGCGCTTGGAAAAGAAGCGGCAAAGAGGGAGAGTGTATTGTATGTGAATTTTGAGGCTTATTCAGGATGGGAAGAACGAGTAGGAAGAAAAGAGCCTTATACTCTGGCAGATCTTTTGTATTATGCAAAGCAGGAGAAGGGAAATCTTGAAACAAGAATAGGGATTATGACAGGATATTTCGATGAACTTGCTTATATTGCACCGATGGAAATAAGTGAAGATTTAAAAGCAGTAACTCCGAAGGAGTGGATGGAGCTTTTGGAAACACTTCAGAATCGAAGAATTTACAAAAGTATTATTTTGGATTTTGACGAATGCGTACAAGGACTTTGGGAGATGCTTTCCGAATGTGGTGTAATTTATATGCCGGTAAGGGATGGGAAAGTTTCCAGGGCAAAGCTTCTACAATTTGAAAGAAATGCAAAAGTTCTGGGATATGAAGATCTCTTGGAGAAGATTGTGAAGATTCGGCTAGGAAGAGATATTTCCGAAACGGTGCGTCAGATTCTCAAACGAGAGGAGTGGAAGTAATATGATGGATTCGGAGGAACTTCATCGCAGGATTTTTCAGGAAATCGATCTGTCGGAAGAATTGGAAGATGAGGAATTAGTAGAGATCATCTATAGAGTGTTAGAAGAGTATTCGGAAGAAAAATATCTTTCTCTAAAAGAAAAAACTGAGTTGGGAAAAGAACTTTTTAATACGTTTCGAAAACTGGATGTGTTACAAGAGTTTTTGGAAGATGAGTCAATCACGGAAGTGATGATTAATGGAACACAAAGTATTTTCTTAGAGCGGGATGGAAGAATCCTACAGAGTGAGAAACGTTTTGCTTCGAGACGAAAGCTTGAAGATGTTATTCAGCAGATTGTATCAGAAACAAATCGAATGGTGAATGAGTCGACACCGATTGTTGATACGAGGCTTTCCGATGGTTCGCGAGTGAACGTAGTATTATATCCGATTGCTTTGAATGGACCAATCGTGACAATTCGAAAATTCACAAAAGAAATCATCACATTAGAACGGCTGCAAACGTTAGGATCAGTTGACAAAGATATTATTTCATTTCTTAAAATCTTAATCAAATCAAAGTATAACATTTTTATCAGTGGTGGAACCGGATCAGGGAAAACTACATTCTTAAATGCTTTATCGAAGTATATACCGAATGATGAGCGAGTGATTACAATTGAGGATAATGCAGAATTGAAGTTAGCCGGAATCCCTAATTTGGTAAGTCTTGAGGCAAGAACTGCCAATGTGGAAGGCAAGGGAGAGATTAGTATTCGGGATCTTATTAGAACGGCACTTCGTATGAGACCGGATAGGATCATTGTTGGAGAAGTTCGTGGGAAAGAAGCAATTGACATGTTACAGGCAATGAATACCGGGCATGATGGCTCTTTGAGTACCGGACATGCGAACAGTCCGGGAGATATGATCTCACGTTTGGAAACAATGGTTCTTATGGGGATGGACTTGCCGCTTCCGGCAATTCAAAGACAAATAGCCTCTGGATTAGATATTTTGATTCATCTTGGAAGGCTTCGGGATAAAAGCAGAAAGGTATTGTCTGTAGAAGAAATTGTAGGATATGAAAATGGAACCGTAAAAAGAAATGTATTATATCGCTTTCAAGAAACAGGAACAAAATGTGGAAAGATTGAAGGAAAGTGGGTGAAAGAGAATGAAATGAAAAACAGAGAAAAATTACTGGCAGCAGGATATCGGCAAGAAGGAATATGTGGCAGCAATAGGTAAAGGATTGGCAATATTTTGGTTGTTGATCTATCTGTTTTACAATTCCCTTTGGGCAGGAGTTTTATTTTCCCCGGGATTGCTTTTGTTTTATAAAAAGTGGAAGAAAGATTGTTTGAGAAAGAAAGAGCAGGAATTTCGTTTGCAATTTGGAGAAGCGTTGAAGACATTTATGACAGCGTTAAATGTAGGGTATTCTGTAGAAAATGCGATACGGACGATTCCTAAAGAAATGAAGCTTCTTCTTGGAGAGAATGCAATAATTATTAGAGAGTTTTCATACATAATACGCCAACTGGATATGAATATAACGGTAGAAAAGGCATTTTTGGAGTTTGCAGAGAGGGTGAACATTGAAGAACTTTATAACTTTGCAACCGTATTTAGCATTTTAAAAAGAAGTGGTGGAGATATGATTCAGGCATTGAAAAATACAATCGGAAAAATCTGCACTGCAATGGAAGTGCAGAGAGAAATAGAAACGATGATTGCTGCAAAAAGGATGGAATTTAAAGTGATGACAGTCATTCCTCTTGGAATTATTGTTTATATGAAGATAAGCTTTCCGGAATTCATGTCTGTACTTTATAGGAGTATAGCTGGAAGCTTTGTGATGACGGGATGTTTATTTTCCTATGTAGGAGCGTGGTATCTTGGGGAAAAAATTTTAGAAATTGAGGTGTAGTGTGGATAAAAAAACAAAAAGAAATATTGGACTTGTATTAGCAGCATCTATCATTTTAGCTCTTTTACTTTTTATATATGAGTTTAAGACGATACATATTAGTGAAATCAGTCGAAACAGTTATGGAAAGGGGAAGAAAGAGGAGACAGTAAAAGTAACGATTGGTAAGGAAAAATTAGAAGATACATTTTCGGTAGAAGTTCAAGAACAAATGTATGGGGAGCAGGAGTTACAGCAGGTATTTGGACAAGTTATGGATGAACTTCCAAAGATCATACTCGGAGAGAATGAAAGTCTCGATCACGTGGAAGAGGATCTAAATCTTGTGACAAAAGCGCCGGATCGTCCGATTCAAATTCAATGGGAATCCAATCGAAATGATCTGGTCAATTCTATAGGAGAGATTCAGAGAGAAAATTTGTCAAAAGAGGGAGAACTTGTAGAACTGCAGGGACTTTTGAAATATGGAAAAGAGGAAGCTCTTTATATTGTAAATGTTATGGTTTACCCCAAAAAACTAACAGAAAAAGAAACGCTGGTTCAGACGGTAAAGAATCTTGTAAAAACAGAGGAAGAAAAAAGTCGTGAACAAGCGGTTGTAAAACTTCCCAAAGAGGTTCATGGAACTTCGCTGACATGGGAGAGAAAGCAAGAATATAAAAGCATTTGGATAGTATCATTAGGAGTTGTTGCTTCTATACTGTTATATCTTCAAGAAAAGCAAAAAAGACAAAAGGAAAAAGCAGATCGTGAGAAACAGATGCTGATGGATTATCCGGAAATTGTCAATAAAATTGTACTCCTTGTTGGTGCAGGGCTTACAGTTAAAAATGCATGGAAAAAAATTGTAGATCATTATGAAGAATATAAGGGAAAAAAGAGGTTTGCATATGAAGCGATGAATTATGTTATGCGGGAAATGCAAAGTGGAATTACGGAAGCGGAGTGTTATGAGCATTTTGGGAAAAGAATCGGATTGCCTTCTTATGTAAAATTAGGCGCGCTTCTTTCACAGAATTTGAGGAAGGGAACGAAAGGGTTAACGGAAATACTTGCCCAAGAAGCAATGCAAGCCTATGAGGAACGCAGACAGTTTATGAAAAAGCAAGGAGAAGAGATTAGCACAAAACTTCTCTTGCCGATGAGTATGATGTTGATTGTAGTATTAACAATTGTGGTTGTTCCGGCTTTTCTTACCATTTCTTTGTAGGATGACAGGAGGATGGCGTATGAATAGAGTAAAAATGTTTTTACAAACGTGGAAAAATGACAAGGGAATCGGAGTAGTTGAAGTGATTTTGATTTTGGTTGTTTTAATTGGTTTGGTAATCATTTTCAAGTCACAGCTTACAGAGATTGTGAACTCTATTTTTGATAAGATTGTAAGTGAGAGTTCAGGAATTTAAGAGGAAACGAGTATGAAAAAAGGAGAGGTGACAGCATTCCTAAGTTTGATTTTTCTTCTTCTTTTAACGGTAACAGCATCTGTTGTGGAAAGCGCTTCTATACAGGTGATGAAAAATCGAAGAAGGGGAGATATGGATCGAGCTTTGGAAAGTGTATTTGCAGAATACCAGAGAGAAATGCTGGAAGAGTTTGATGTCTTTTCATTGGAAGGGACTTATGGGACAGGGGAATTCAATGAAGAGAACGTAATAAAGCGCTTGGAATTCTATGGTATGCGAGATGCAGAGCAAAAAACAGAGAAGATACAATTTCTGACTGATGAGTTGGGGAATCCTTTTCGGGAGCAGGTAATTGCATATATGAAACATAGGGTGGGAGTATCCCAAATGGAAGAACTTGCAGGATTGACTGGTGAATGGAAGAATCAGACAGGAAAAGCGGAAGTATATGAACAAGATGGAACTAGAGTAGAAAAGAGCTTGGAAGAGTCTTTAAAAGCAGAAGAACAGACACTTCCTGAAAAGGGCAATCCGATTGGAGTTGTATCTTCTCTAAAACAAATAGGACTTGTGAATTTGGTAATGAAAAACAAAGACGTGTCCAACAAAGCAATCGAGGCTAGGGGAATGCTGACACACCGCTCTTTAAAGAAAGGGTGGGGAGACTTTAAAATGCGAGATGATATAGAAGGAGTTACAGCCAATCTATATTTTGCATCATATTTGATGGAAAAATTTCATGCAGCGGATCAACCATATTCAGAGGGGAAACTGTCATATGAGTTAGAATTTATTTTAAATGGCGAAGAAAGTGATCGAGAAAATTTGGAGGCGGTATTGAAAAAACTATTAGGAATACGTTTGGCTTCTAATTATGGATATCTGTTGACAGATAGCGGGAAAAAAGCAGAGGCAGGAGCCATGGCGCTTGCGCTTGCAGGAGTGATCGCGTTACCAGCATTAACTGAGGTGATAAAGCAGGGGATATTATTAGCATGGGCATTTGGAGAGAGTATTATGGATCTTCGCGCATTAGTATCCGGAGGCAGAGTTTCTCTTGTAAAAGGAAGAGAAGAATGGAATCTTTCGTTAGATGGACTTTTAAAGCTTGGAACAGCAGAAGATACAGGTGTAGTAAAGAAAACAGATCAAGGTCTGAGTTATAAGGAATATCTTCGAATGCTGCTGATTTTTGAAAAACAAGAAGAGTGTACGATGAGAAGTTTATCTATGTTGGAGAATCGAATACGGGAAAAAGTTGGTGATTCATTTCAGGTGGATCACTGTATCAGTAAAATAAAAATAAAAGCAAAATGTCATTTGAGAAGAAAGATTTATTATGAATTTGGGACAGAGTATGGCTATCAATAAAAATGAGAAAAGAGGTGAATAGAGATGCCCTTTCAATTATTAATTTCCCAACAAGCACAAAAAAAGAAACAAATGAAAAGCATATGTAATCAGTATCCCTTAAGAAAGGAGGAAGACTCTGCTATGACACAACCAATATCATCTTTCCCAAAAGATGAGGAAAGGGCATCTTTGTCCACCTCTTTTAGAGGAAGTGTATCGATAGAAGCAGCTCTTGTAATACCGATATTTTTCTTTGCGGTATGCTGTCTTTGCTATCTTCTTGAAATTATGTCGATTCAATCTTATGTACATACCGCTCTCCATGATGCTGGGAGAAAGGTGGTAAAAGAAATCTATATAAATCCATTTGTTTCTCCGTCACGAGTGGAATCTGATATGATCGAGAATATTGGAGCAGAACGATTGGAGAGAAGTATCATAGAAGGAGGAAGTGCAGGGCTGGATGCTTCCGGCACAGTAGCTTCTCCGACAACAGGAATTGTGCAGATGCATGTAAAATATAAAATTCTTCTTCCGATTCGTTTGTTTGGAAGATTGGGAATGTCTTGTGAAGATGGATTTCGTATCAAAGGCTGGAATGGATATCAAAAAGAAGGAATGTTTACACCTCGAGAAGATATTGTATACATTACGGAAACAGGGATTGTGTATCATAAAGATTATCATTGTACGTACCTGGATCTATCGATACAAATGGCAGCGAAAACTCAGATACAAACGATGAGAAATGAAGTAGGTGAAAAATACTATGCATGCGAACGATGTGGGATGTCAGCTGGAAATAGAGTGTATATAACAAAACAGGGGAACCGATATCATAGTTCTTTGGGATGCAGCGGCTTAAAACGAAAAATATATGCAATTCCGAAATCTGAGGTTATGGGGAAAGGAGCATGTTCAAGATGTGGATCATAATTTTTTTACTTATTTGTACAGTACTGGATATAAAAGCAAGACGGCTTCCGGTTTGGATCATGATGGTAGGAAGTGGAGCGGCGATTTTATTCCGGTTACTGAATTGGGGAAATCATACAATATTATGGCTTGGTGGAATGATGATCGGATGTTTGTTTTTACTGTTGAGCAGATGGACAAAAGAAGGATTCGGATATGGAGATAGTTGGATGATTTTGATATTAGGGATAAGTTTAGGACTTTGGGATATTCTGCTTCTCTTAAGTATTGCACTTACTTGCTCAGGGATTTTGGCTATTTTCTTATTAGCAAAAGGACATTGGTCAAAAAAGATATCATTTCCATTTGTTCCGTTTCTTATGCTCGGGTATGTAGGGGTGTTGTGTTGGTGAAAAAAGTAAGAGGAAGTGCGACGGTAGAGATGGCGTATATGATGCCCGTTATCTTTTTGGCGTTTGTTTCAGCAATCTATATGGTGTTTTATTTACATGACAAAAATATAGTGATTGGTGCAGCTTATGAAACTGCAATTGTAGGAGCGCAGAAGTTACAATGGGATGAGGAAAATGTCATAGGACAGGTGGAAGATTTGTTTCAAGAAAGAATAAAAGGAAAGCTGATTTTCTTCTCGAGAGCATCTGCAGAAATAGAGATTGATGAAACAAAGGTTTGTGTAAATGCGAGAGCGAGAAAGGGAAGAATAGGAATGAGTGCGATACAAAAAGTGTCGATTTCAGATTCAGAAAAATATATACGAGATTTAAGGAGGATACAAAATGTATGGAAACCAAATACAGGCGCGGATTAGATCATACATATTTGATATTGGAGCTTCCGGTATTATATGAAGAAGATTATCAGATGAAAATGATGCGGATGAATCGAATAGAAGGGCTTCTTATGACAGAAGGGCAAGGAGTCGATGGAAAAAGCCAATATTTTTATGAGATTGGCGGGAAAGCTTCTTTGCAATCTTTATATAGAAAAAAGGAGATTTCAGCAGGGGAATTACAGGAGCTTCTTACACAGATTTTGAAAGTTGTGAATACGGTTCAAAAGTATATGATGGACGCAGGGAAGATATTATTTGAGCCGGAATATATCTTTTGTGAGGAAGGGAAATATGAGTTTTGTTATTTGCCGGTAAAAGAAGCTGACCTGTGCAAAGAATTTCACAAACTTACAGAGTATTTTGTCAGTCGGATAAATCATGAAGAACAGGAGGGAATGCAGCTGGCTTATGAATTACATAAAGCTACAATGGAAGAAAATTACAATTTAGAAAAAACGCTTGAAAAGATAGAAGTAAAAAAGGAAAAGAAAGAGCAATCTTATGAAATACCGGAAATGATTATTACAGATATGGATTATCAAAGAGAAGACTATGATAGTGTGCAGAATTCTGTTTTTCGGGAAACATCTTTTGGTTGGAAAAAAAGAAAAAAAGGAAAATGGGGAGATTGGGAGGAAAAGTTGTAAAATTTTGGAAATTATCCTATAATAATATACAATAGGAGGAAAAAAGTCATGTTGCAGGATAAAAAGCCTACTTTAACAATTATGATCATAGCAGCAAACGTTTTGGTATTTGTGTGGTTGTCTATGTTTGGAATGACTGAAGATGGAAGCTATATGTTGCAGCATGGAGCAATGTATCTGCCTTTTGTGCTGGAAAACGGAGAATATTACCGCATGTTTACTTGCCTTTTTCTTCATTTTGGATTTTCACATTTGATGAATAATATGATGATGTTGTTTTTTCTGGGAAGTATTCTGGAAGAAGAAATCGGATGGTGGAAATATAGCATATTATATCTCTGTAGTGGTCTTGGAGGGAATATACTCTCTGCACTATATGATTTGAAAATGGGTGAATTTGCTGTATCGGCAGGTGCATCCGGTGCTATTTTTGGAATCATTGGAGCATTACTTATGATTATCATCAAAAACCACGGCCGACTCAGAAATCTGAGCGGACGTGGAATGCTGTTTATGGCAGTATGCAGTCTTTATCATGGTTTTTCAAGTACCGGAGTAGATAATATGGCGCATATAGGTGGTCTTATCAGTGGATTCTGTTTAGCTGCAGTGCTCTATTGGAAATCGAACCGTAAAAGTAGTACTTTGAAGCGGAATTGATGTAACAGAAATAGTACCGTTGTGAGCGGTTACGACTGATTTTGCAATTGAAAGCCCAAGGCCGGTACCATTGGATTTATATGTAGTAAATGGTGTGAAAATATCAGACAAACGCTCTTCGGGGATGCCACATCCATCATCTGAAATCTTTATAATGATTGTGTCAGGTTCATGTGCGACATGTAACTGTATAGTTCCTTTGTATGAAACAGCTTCCAAAGAATTTCGGAGAAGATTCAGGAAAAGCTGTCGAAGTTTCACAGAGTCACCGAAGAAATCAGGAAGATCTTGCGGAATATAGGACGTGAATTCTACTGGGAAGTCTGTGATAGAGGCAGCAAAGGATAACGCAGTATGATTAAAAAAGTCTGAAGTATGGATGAGCCGTTTGTTCAAACGTGTACCGTTGTTGTATAAAGACAGATCCTCCAATAATTTTTCCATATAATCAATATCTTCTATTATACTGGACCAATGAGAGTAAGTTGATACTTCGGGATGTTGCTTTTCAATAAGTTGTAATGTACCGGAGATCATAGTAAGTGGATTACGTATTTCATGACTGATCCGGCTTAAAGTATATTGATGGGAATCCAGTAACTTTTTAATTAATGTATCTACGTAGGAATTTTCTGCCATAAGTTTGTGTAATTGTTCTGTGTCTTGTAATGTTAACATAAAAAATCCTCCTGAGGAAAAGTTTAGCATTGAAGATTGTAGGATTCAATAAAAAGAATGGACGAAATTTCGACAAAAAAGAAAGGAAGACAAAGAAATGAGAGATGAAAATTGTATTTTTTGTAAAATTGCAAATGGAGAAATCCCAGCAGCGACACTTTATGAGGATGAGGATTTCCGTGTAATATTGGATTTAGGACCAGCGTCAAAGGGACATGCATTGATCTTGCCGAAAGAGCATTATGCAAATCTGTATGAGTTGGATGATGAGGTTGCGTCAAAAGTTCTTGTGTTAGCTAAGAAAATGATTAAAAAATTAACAGATGTATTAGGTTGTGACGGCTATAATTTAGTACAGAACAATGGAGAAGCTGCAGGACAAACGGTTCATCATTTTCACATGCATCTGATTCCGAGATATAACGGAGATCAGGTTGGACTTACATGGGAACCGGGGACATTAACAGAGGAAGACAAAGAGGAAATTCTTTCAAAATTGAAATAGGATTGTCGGATATCACACAAAAGAGAAGTAGGATAAGAAATAAAAATGGAAATATGTGGAAGAGAAAAATTCGACAGTATATATAACAAATACAAAGGAAGAGTATTTGCAACAGCTTTGGGATATATGAAAAATCAGTATGAGGCGGAAGAGATTTTTCAAGAGACATTCTTAGAATTGTACAAGCAGATTGATAAGATTTGTCTTGAAACAGCAGAAAATTGGTTATTAACAGTGGCAAAGAATAAGTCAATTAATCAATTGAAGAAGCTGAATGAGGAAAAAGATAAGGTGGAAAATCTAGAAGAAGGGCGAGAAGCAATACCAAGTAATATGTATGGAAATCTCCAAAAAATAGAAAAGGATCATGACTATAATGAACTTGGAATAGAAATATTTGATGAGTTGTATCGGGAAAATTCGACATGGTATACAGCAATTGTCAGAGTGTACTGCCACGGAGAGGCACAAAAGAAAGTGGCAGGAGAAATGGGGATGAACATGAAAAGGTTTCATTCTATGCTATTTCGAGCAAGAGGCTGGATTAAGAGACATTACGGAGAAAGATACAGAGATTTGCATACAACAGATTATTAGGTTATGTGAGAAAAGAAATAGAATGTGCAATCAGCACATTCTATTTCTAAAGTGTATTTGATTATTAATGCATGAATTATTTGGCGGCATTTTCGATCAAACCGATAATGGTGTCGATGGAATTCTGTTGTCCGGATTGACTCATATTGTGAATGTAAGTATCACGATTAGCATATAAATCGCGGATAGAAGACAAGAGTTTCTCATTTGTAAGCTCTTCTTCTTCCATAACGATACTGAATCCTTGACGTTCAAAAGAGCGCGCATTTAAAATCTGATCTCCACGGCTGGCGTTAGCGGAAAGAGGAATCAGAAGATTCGGCTTACGAAGGGCAGCAATCTCACAGATTGCATTGGCTCCGGCACGTGAAATGATAAGATCTGTAAGCGCAAAAATATCTTTTAATTCGTTTTGAATGTATTCAAATTGAACATATCCGTGTAAATTTTTCAAAGATTCATCGACTTTCCCTTTGCCACATAAGTGGATGACTTGAAAATCTTTTAAAAGTTCTGGAAGAATTGCACGTACAGCCTGATTGACGGCAACAGATCCAAGGCTTCCGCCAATAATGAGAATAACAGGCTTATCGGCAGTCAATCCGCAAAAATCAAGAGCAGCAATTTTATTACCGGATAACAATTCCTGACGGATTGGAGAACCGGTTAATACGGCCTTGTCCTTTGGAAGATGTTCCAAAGTCTCAGGGAAATTGCAGCATACTTTTGTTGCAGAAGGAATGGATAGTTTATTGGCAAGTCCCGGTGTCATGTCAGATTCGTGGATAATGGTCGGTACATGGCGACGTTTGCCTGCCATTACAACAGGAACAGATACGAATCCGCCTTTGGAAAAAATGACATCCGGCTGTAATGTTTTGATAAGCTTGTCGGCTTCAGCAAGTCCTTTGATAATACGGAATGGATCTGTAAAGTTTTTTAAGCTGAAGTATCGACGAAGTTTACCGGATGATATTCCATGATAAGGAATACCGAACTGCTCAATCAGTTCTTTTTCAATTCCTTGATATGAGCCGATATAATGAATGTCGTAATGAAGTTCTTTTAAACGTGGCAATAAAGCAATATTAGGGGTTACGTGACCGGCGGTTCCGCCCCCTGTAAGTATAATTCGTTTCATAATTTTCCTCCGAAATTCAATCTCTATGAATTAATATTAAACAGATTTGAAATAAAGGTCAAGGAAAATGAAACAGAAGATGAGGTTTTAATAATGGATAAGAACAGAGAAGAGGTTACTGGTCTTTCTGAAGAAGAATTACAAAAGGAAGCAGATACAGTAAGAGAAATGCTGGAACAGTCACCGGATTTGCAAGAGATAGAAGTCCCGGAAGAACTGGAGAGAAAGCTTGCAGAGAGAATTCGGAAATACGAAGAAGAGAAGGCAATTGATGGGTTGTCTGAAAAAGACAAGGAAGCATTGCGCCTTGGAAGAGAACTTCAGGAAAAAGAAAGCAGCGAGAAGAGAGATTCTAAAAAGAATAAAAAGGCAGTTCGTTGGCCGAAAAGCTGGAAAGTACAGTTTGCAGCTGCAATTGGATGTGTGCTTATAATTGGTTCGGGCATTATAAGCGTAGGCGGAAAGAATATTATAGTTAATGTGTTTGACAGGAAGTTTGGTGGTGGAGAGAAGACGTATGTGGATACGGATGAATCTACACTTCCAACAACAGAAGAAGGAATGACTGAAGAAAAGGCATATGCGAAGATTGAGGAAACGTTTGGAACGAAGGTAGTACGTTTGTCAGAGCTTCCAAATCATACAAGATTCTTAGAATTACAATTGCAGAAAGAATTACAGGAAGCAATATTATATTATTCTGGAAAAGAGAAGATGTTTTCTTTTAGAATTGTCTTTCCCTATTCAGAAAGTTCTAGTGGAGTAGTAATACAGGATGAATTGCTTAGAGAATATGTGATTAATTTGCCAGAAACGGATGTTTTTGTTTCTGAATATAGTGTATCAGATTTAGAAGAAGCAGAATATATAGCTCAATTTACGTATAAAAATAACAAATATTTCTTTTCTGGGATAATGGAGAAGGATGAATTTGAAAAAATAGTAAAAAATTTAATTTTTTTCTAAAATAGCCGTAAGTTTTTCTCTTTAAATTTGTATATATTATATAAGCATTTTTAAGGAGGAGAAAAATGAGGAAAAAAATAGTATCAATGATAGTTGCAGCTTCATTAGCAACGGGGATATTCACGATGTTTCCGGTGGGACAGGTAAGAGCAGCGGAAGAAATTATAACGGTTGATGGCTCAGCTCTTTTAGAGGACGCAGAAGTATCTATTGGAGAAATGGAGGTACAGACAAAAGGTCAGTATTTACAATCAGGAAGTTCAAGAATTGTAAAGTCTGGAACTGGAAAAATAACAGTAGGGGCAACGACAATTGCACAAAAACAAGTTTCTAATATAAGGGTATCCTTAAGAGTTGAACGACTTGTGAATGGGAATTGGTTTAGTTATAGTTCCTGGAGTGCTGCGAAAACAAATGCATATTCAGTTACGACCTCCAAGACGTTGACTGTACCACGAGGCTATTATTACCGTGTCGTATCAATACATAAAGCAGATTCTGATATTGGAAACTCTAATACAAGTGGTCTCTACATTGAGTAACTTTCCATCCGGGGGAGTTACGGCAACCATTGCATCAGTCGATTAGGCGGAACATTTAATTTTATGTCGTTTGCGTTCGTTTCGTCTTTTTGCCATTCGATTTGTAACGTTTCAAATGGATAGATATGCAATGGTTGCCGTAGCTTCTCCGGAGGCTCAAATCATCTCTTAGTTCTGTATCATTTCTTGATATCTTTTAAGGACTGGCGTTTTAGCTAGTCCTGTCTATTCAAATGTAGGAAGGATTCTATAATCAGATAGTTGTTTGA
>Snoopy_p1__coassemble_268_pt1 | contig 40741 bp, 38 predicted proteins | sample Snoopy_p1__metabat2_high_PE_046 | metagenome-assembled genome bin Snoopy_p1
AAATAACTGATATCTTCCCATGTTACATTCTCTTGTGACAGATTGTATTTCGCAATCCAAGCATCAGGCCTACTGTATACAAATGGAATATAACAACACATCATCACCACTACAATATAGCGGAACAAAGAAAAATCTTTCTTCTTCATAGAGATTATCAATCCTGACATGAGTAAAACCATCACACCTAAAAACCAAAGGACAAAAACTCTTAAAAATGTCAAGTGATATTGTCTAATATAGAGAATCATTCGATATCCCGATGAACCTATCATTATAAAAGTACAACCTGATATGATAAAAAGCAAGATTTTTAAAATTTTATTTTCGGCAAATACTGCATTACTGATTGCTACCAGTAAAAAATTGATGCAGCTGACAAAAAGAAGTTCAAAAAATCCTGTTCGGGCATATTCTGCATAAGTCACTCCGTCAGGAAGCCCTTTTCCAAATCCAATAAATAAATACAAAATCTGTATGAAACAATAAACGACATACAATACTACCATAACTGTATTGATCGTAATTCCTACTATGGATTCTGTTTTCTTGAATTCTCTCTGTTCCGTTTTTAAATGAGAGACACACATGCCTTTAAAAAATCCATAACAACACATCACTCCGACCAAGAACAAAATGATTCTCTCTATTGCTGTTTCAAAATTCCATAATTGGAAATCCGGTATCTGAAATACTCTGTTAAACAATTCTGAAAATACCAAATCCGAACTTAGCAAAAGCGGAAGTATGAATAAAAGCAACAGCAAGGAAATCATAAATCCTATTACAATTCCTTTTACTGCATGTTTCTTTTTCTCATCTGTTTTATGCGATGTCTTCATTATTTTCATTCCATCGGTAAACGGAGAAAATGCTTTTGAAAGAAACGCTCCTATGCTCATACACATATTTTGAATATAAATACAAGTATCCCATCTCTTATCATCATAAAATTGCTGTATTACAAACAGAATAAATAATAATAGAATTGCAATTACATCTAAAAATATGAATATCCAATTTGATGTATAGCAGTTTGCAAAACCAAGAAGCGCCATTCCTGCCAGATACTTCCAACTTTTCTTTTTTATCGTTATTCCTGCTTTTTGGAAGAAAAGCACATATACAACAAGCGTACCTATCACACAAATCGGAAATGTAATACCGGAAAATCCTTCTTCTATACAAAACAGAAAAAATAATCCATATAAAAAACTGATTCCACCATAAAACTTATAGTTTTCTTTTACAACATTTAAAAAGTGACTGTTCATATTTATTCCTCCTCAATAATATTTTATCGTTTTTCGATATATCTTGAGGCGAGTATACCACAGTCACTTTTGTTTTTCAATATTTATTTATTGTTTTTCGATAAATTCATTTTATGATACAGAATCATAATCCTTCCCTGCAAGAATTTCTTTGTAATCTTTATAATTCTTTTCCAGCAATGTCGGCGTATCTAAACCAAATGGACACTTCGCTGCACATTTGCCACAATGGAGGCACTCTTCAATCTTCTTCATCTTTGCCTGCATCTCTTCTGTAAGCTGTGCTTCTGAAGGAGCTCTACGAATCATAAGCGACATTCTTGCACAGTTATTGATTTCAATCCCAACCGGACAAGGCATACAATAACCACAGCCCCTGCAAAATTCTCCTTGCAGTTCTTTTAAATCTGCATCAATTACATATTGTACTTCTTCTATAGTCGGTTCGCTCTCTTGATAACTTAAAAATTCATCCAATTCATGTTCTCTTTGAATTCCCCAAATCGGAAGCACATTTTCATGCTGCAGCATAAATGCATACGCAGCTTTGGAATTATTGATCAATCCGCCTGCCAAAGCTTTCATTGCAATAAATCCCATGCCTGCCTGTTCACATTTTTCTACAAGCGCCATCTCTTTTTCTGAAGAAAGATAACTAAAAGGAAACTGCAATGTTTCATACAACCCACTTTCAATTGCTTCTTCTGCTACAGCAAGCCTATGATTTGTAATACCAATGTGACGAATCTTCCCTTGTGCCTTTGCTTCTAACATTGCTTCATATAATCCGGTTCCATCTCCCGGCTTCGGACAGAATGCCGGATTGTGGAACTGATAAATATCCAAATAATCAGTACGCAGATTCCGAAGCGTTGTTTCTAACTGCTCCCAAAATTCATCTACTTTTGTTGTCATTGTTTTAGATGCAATATAAATCTTATCGCGCATTCCTTCAAATGTTGCCCCAAGTTTTTCTTCACTATCCGTATAAAAACGAGCTGTATCATAAAAATTGATGCCATGTTCGTATGCTTTATGTAACAATTTTACTGCTTTTTCTTCAGAAATCCTTTGGATCGGAAGAGCTCCAAACCCATTTTTATTGACTGTAATCCCCGTATTTCCTAACGTTACTGTTCTCATAATTTTCACCGTTCCTTTTATAAAAATTTTTCCATATAATCATTATATCATGAATGACTCAAAAAATAATTCTATAAAATTATACTTTTTTCTTGACAAATATTTTTTTCGTAGTATACTTTGTTAATCAAAGTATTTGAGTTTCAAAGATATTTGAGGTAAAAAATGAAAACAGGAAAAATAACAGGGACGGGCTCTTATGTACCGTCAAATTTTATGGATAATTTTGATTTATCCAATATCGTAGATACGAATGATGCATGGATTCAAGAAAGAACCGGAATCATACGAAGACACATTTCTACAGATGACACTACAATTAGTATGGCATCTAAAGCTGCAGATCAAGCAATAAAAAATGCCGGAATCTCTCCGAATGACATTGATCTGATTTTAGTTGCAACGATGTCACCTCAAGCTGTTCTTCCTTGTACTGCATGTGAAGTACAGAAGAGTATTCAAGCAGATCAGGCAACTTGTTTTGATTTAAACGCTGCATGCTCTGGTTTTCTCTATGCATACAATACTGCCCAAGCATATATTGCGAGTGAAGTTTACAAAACTGTACTTGTGATAGGAACTGAAACTCTCTCTAATCTCGTAGATTGGAAAGATCGAGGAACTTGTATTCTCTTTGGAGATGGCGCCGGCGCTGTTGTATTATCAGCAACGGAAGAAGGCGTATATTCTACTGTTACTCATTCCGATGGGCAAAAGAAAGATGCTCTTACATGTGATCTCGGTTCAGTAATAAAAATGAATGGGCAAGAAATCTTTAAGTTTGCTGTAAAGCAAATTCCTATATGCATACAAGAACTATTAGAAAAGAATCATCTAGCTGTTTCTGATATTACATATTTTGTACTTCATCAGGCAAACAAACGAATTATAGAAGCTGTGGCAAAAAGATTACACGTAGATTTGGAACATTTCCCGATGAATCTACAAGAATATGGAAACACCTCTTCCGCCAGCATTCCTATTTTGCTCCATGAGATGAATGAGAAGAATATGCTGCATCGAGGAGACAAAGTTATTATGGCCGGTTTTGGAGCAGGATTAACCTGGGGTGCAACTTTATTGGAATGGTAATATCCAGTATTGGATTACATAAATAAAACAAAGAAGAAAAAGGAGATTTTAAACATGTTAGAAACTGTAAAAAAAATTGTAGCAGACTCTTTAGGAGCAGATATTGATACTTTAACACCGGAGACTTCTTTCAAAGAAGATCTTGGAGCAGACTCTTTGGATCTTTTTGAAATGGTTATGGCTTTTGAAGAGGAATTTTGCAAAGAGATACCTACAGAAGACTTAGAAAAAATGACAACAATCGGAGAAGTCGTAACTTACCTTGAAGCGTAAGAATTCCATATATGGAGGTAGAAATCATGAAAACAAGAGTAACTGATATTCTAGGAACAGAATATCCCATCATACAAGGCGGTATGGCATGGGTTGCCGAATATCATCTTGCTTCTGCTGTTTCCGAAGCCGGCGGACTCGGTTTGATCGGTGCGGCAAATGCTCCTGCCGATTGGGTACGCGAGCAGATTCGAGAAACGAAACAACGTACAACCAAACCTTTTGGAGTCAACATTATGCTAATGAGTCCTCATGCCGATGCCATCGCACAAGTGCTGGTAGAAGAAAAGGTTCAAGTTGTCACTACCGGAGCCGGTAATCCGGAAAAATATATGCATATGTGGAAAGAAGCCGGGATCAAAGTGATTCCGGTTGTAGCTTCTGTTGCCATGGCAAAACGTATGGAACGTTGCGGCGCCGATGCTGTCATAGCAGAAGGAACCGAAGCCGGTGGACACATTGGTGAAAATACAACGATGGTACTCGTACCACAAATTGCAGATGCTGTAAAAATTCCTGTCATTGCAGCCGGTGGAATCGGAGATGGACGTGGCGTTGCGGCTTCTTTTATGCTTGGAGCAGAAGGCGTACAAATGGGAACTCATTTTGTTGTTACACAGGAATCTATTGTTCATGACAACTACAAAAATTGTATTTTAAAAGCAAAAGACATTGATTCTAAGGTAACAGGAAGAACAACAGGACACCCTGTCCGCTCACTCAGAAATCAAATGACAAAAGAGTACTTAAAACTCGAACAACAAGGAGCTTCTTTCGAAGAATTAGAACTTCTTACGTTGGGAGGACTTCGAAAAGCAGTTGTGGACGGAGATGTGGTAAACGGCAGTGTCATGGCCGGACAAATTGCAGGACTTATCAAAGAGACTCTTACCTGCAAAGATCTAATCAATAAATTAGTGACCGAAACAGATCAGCTCATAAAGGGAGTTAATTTTTATGAATAAAATTGCATTTATTTTTCCCGGACAAGGCTCTCAAAAAGCAGGAATGGGAAAAGATTTTTATGAAAAAAGCAGCATTGCAAAATCTATATTTGATACAGCTTCCACTATATTAAATCTGGATATGGAAAGCCTTTGTTTCGAAGAAAACGAACAACTTGACATGACAGAATATACACAAGCAGCCCTTGTCACAACTTGCCTTGCTATCGCAAGAACGGTAGAGTCACAAGGAATCCATGCAGATGTAACTGCCGGACTAAGTCTGGGAGAATATTGCGCCATTGCAATTGCCGGTGGAATGCATGACCTTGATGCAATCGCTGCTGTCAGACAACGTGGAATTCTGATGGAAGAAGCAGTTCCAAAAGGAGAAGGTTCCATGTCTGCCATCTTAGGATTATCCGGTGAAAGCATTGAACAATTACTTGCTCCTATCTCTGATGTTTCTATTGCTAATTATAATTGTCCCGGTCAGATTGTCATTACCGGAAAAACAAACGCAGTAGAAAAAGCCAATCAACTTCTTCTTGAACATGGAGCAAAGCGGGTAATTTTACTTAATGTAAGTGGACCATTTCATTCTCCACTTTTAAAAGAAGCCGGAAATAAATTACAACATGTATTAGATTCCATTTCTTTTATGCCATTACAGATTCCATATGTAACAAATGTAACGGCAAATTATGTGGAAGATATACAAGAAACAAAAGCATTACTTTCCACACAAGTTTCTTCTTCAGTCAGATGGCAGCAAAGTGTAGAAACAATGATTGAAAACGGCGTTCATACATTTATTGAAATAGGCCCTGGCAAAACGCTTGCAGGATTCCTGAAAAAAATCAATAAAGAAGTAAAAGTTTACAACATTCAAACATGGGAAGATATGGAACATGTAAGAACAGAATTAATGGGAGAATAAATCATGTTAAAAGGAAAAACAGCTATCATAACAGGAGCTTCCAGAGGAATCGGTAAATCAATCGCCTTGGAGCTTGCTAAAAAAGGAGCAACCATAATCCTAAATTATAATCATTCAAAAGAACAGGCAGAACTTGTAAAAGAAGAAATCATAAAACTCGGAGGACAAGCAGAACTTTTTCCATGTGATGTCTCTGACTATTCTTCTTGTGAATCTTTTTTCAAAGATATCACGATGCGTTATTCGTCCATTGACATTCTTGTCAATAACGCAGGAATTACAAGAGATGGATTATTAATGAAAATGTCAGAGGAAGATTTTGACCGTGTACTCGATATTAATTTAAAGGGAACTTTTCACTGTATACGTTTTATTTCCAGACAGATGATGAAACAACGGAGCGGAAGAATCATTAATCTTTCTTCTGTAGTTGGAGTATCCGGAAATGCCGGACAAGCAAACTATGCGGCTTCGAAAGCCGGTGTCATCGGTCTGACAAAATCCGCGGCAAAAGAGCTTGCCTCTCGAAATATTACTGTCAACGCTGTTGCTCCTGGATTCATTGAAACAGATATGACTGCTGTTCTTTCGGATAAAATAAAAGAAAATGTTCAGGCACAGATTCCACTTGGTACATTTGGTTCTCCGGGAGATGTCGCCCATATCGTAGCATTTCTTGCATCTGATGAAGCACGTTATATTACAGGACAGGTCATCCACGTAGACGGTGGAATGGCAATGTAAGGAGACCAATTATGAAAAGAAGAGTCGTAATCACCGGTATGGGTGCTGTTACTCCTATCGGAAATACAATAGAAGAATTTTGGAACGGAATCAAGCAGGAAAAAATAGGTATCGATACGATCACTAAATTTGATTGTACGGACTATAAAGTAAAATTAGCTGCAGAAGTAAAGAATTTTGTTGCGAAAGAACGCATGGATTTCAAATCTGCTAAGCGTATGGCGACATTTTCACAATTTGCAGTTGCTGCAGCCAAAGAAGCTTTTGAAGATTCTAAACTGGATATGAAACTGGAAGACCCTTTTCGAACAGGAGTCATCATCGGTTCCGGAATCGGAAGCCTTCAAGTGGTAGAACAGACGTATTCTCAAATATTAAATAAAGGACCTTCCAGAGTCAATCCTCTTATGGTTCCATTAATGATCTCTAATATGGCTGCCGGTAATGTAGCCATTCAGCTTGGGCTCAAAGGAAAATGCACAAGTGTTACAACTGCATGCGCCACTGGAACTCATGCTATTGGAGATGCCTTTCGTGCAATCCAATATGGAGATGCCGATGTGATATTAGCCGGTGGAACAGAAAGTTCCATTTGTCCGACTGCAGTTGCGGGATTTACAAGCCTTACTGCATTAACAACCAGTACAGATCCAGAAAAAGCTTCTATTCCATTTGATCAAAATCGAAGTGGCTTTGTTATTGGAGAAGGCGCCGGCGTCCTTGTATTAGAAGAATTAGAACATGCTCAAAAAAGAGGAGCACATATTTATGCAGAACTTGCCGGATATGGCGCTACCTGTGATGCCTACCACATTACTTCTCCTGCAGAAGATGGAAACGGAGCTGCGAAGGCAATGCTACTTGCTATGGAAGAAGCCAAGGTTTCTCCGTCTGAAATTGATTATATCAATGCACACGGAACAAGCACCCACCATAACGATTTATTTGAAACACGGGCAATCAAACTTGCTCTCGGTGACGCTGCTTACCATGTTCCGATCAATTCTACAAAATCCATGATCGGACATCTTCTTGGAGCCGCCGGAGCTGTAGAATGTATTACTTGTGTGAAATCCATAGAGGAAGGATATATTCATCCAACAGTCGGAAGTGAAATTCCTGATGAGGAATGTGATTTACAGTATACTTTTGGTTCTCCGATTCAGAAAGAGATACGTTATGTACTCAGCAATTCTTTAGGATTTGGCGGACATAATGCAACACTTTTATTAAAAAAATACACAGAATAGGAGACATTAAGCATGAACATAGATGAACTGCTTCACTTAATAAACAGCGTTTCTGCATCTGCATTAACAGAATTTCAATATGAAGAGAACGGACTCGTAATCAGTATGAAGAAAGATTCCGAAAAAATTACTGTCTGTGATTCTGTTAATGCTCCGAAAGCAGTCACAGAAAATCCAGAACATATGACTACTGAAAGTTCTCAAGAAAAACAGTATATTACCTCACCTCTTGTAGGAACTTTTTATGCAGCGCCTTCTGAAGATAGAGAACCTTTTGTAAAAATAGGCGATTCCATTACAAAAGGTCAAACTCTCGCGATTGTAGAAGCTATGAAACTTATGAATGACATCGAAAGTGAGTTTGATGGTGTCATTACAGAAATACTTGTAGAAAACGGACAAGCTGTTGAATATGGACAACCATTATTCTGCATCTGTTAAAGGAGGATTTATGAGACATTTAACACTCAAACAAATTCAGGAAATCATTCCTCACCGCCATCCATTTTTATTCGTAGATTATATTGAAGATTACGAGCCGGGGCAATATGCCGTAGGATACAAATGTGTTACTTTCCGAGAAGATTTTTTCAAAGGACATTTTCCTCAAGAACCGGTAATGCCGGGAGTTCTTACAATCGAAGCTCTTGCTCAAGTTGGAGCGGTGGCCATTCTTTCTCAGGAAGAAAACAAAGGAAAAATCGCTTATTTTGGCGGAATCCAAAAGTGTAAATTTAAAGGAAAAGTTGTTCCGGGTGATAAATTAAAATTAGAAACAAAAATCATCAAACAAAAGGGGCCTGTAGGAATCGGTGAAGCTATCGCTTCCGTAGATGGAAAAATTGTTGTAAGCGCTGAATTAACTTTTATGATTGGATAGGTGAACGGTATGATTCAAAAAGTTTTAATTGCAAACCGCGGAGAAATCGCTGTACGTATTATACGCGCATGTCGAGAAATGGGGATTGAAACTGTTGCAGTATACTCAGAAGCCGACAAAGAAGCTTTACATACACAGCTTGCCGATGAAGCTATCTGTATTGGCGCTGCCACTTCAACAGAAAGTTACCTTAACATGGAACGAATCATTAGCGCAACGATCACATCCGGCGCTGATGCTATTCACCCCGGATTTGGATTCTTATCTGAAAACAGTAAGTTTGCCGCATTATGTGAACAATGTCATATTACATTTATCGGTCCTGATGCAGAAATCATTCAAAAAATGGGACATAAATCTCAAGCAAGAAATACGATGATCGCTGCAGGTATTCCAGTCATTCCGGGAAGTACCGAACCTATCTATGATGCTGATACAGGCGCCAGGATCGCGGATTCTATCGGATATCCTGTCATTGTAAAAGCTGCACTTGGCGGAGGCGGAAAAGGAATGCGTGTCGCTTATACTCCGGAAGAATTCCATGTAAGCTTTCATACTGCTCAAAAGGAAGCGGAACTTGCATTTGGCGATAATACAATGTATTTGGAACATTTTGTCGAACATCCTCGACATATTGAATTTCAAATCCTTGCAGATCATTATGGAAACGTCATTCATCTTGGAGAACGAGATTGTTCGGTACAGAGAAATCATCAAAAACTAATCGAAGAATCTCCTTGTATCGCCATTACAGAAGAACTTCGTAATAAAATGGGTGAGGCTGCCGTAAAAGCCGCAAAAGCTGCCCATTATAAAAATGCCGGTACGATAGAATTTCTTTTAGAAAAAAACGAACAGTTCTACTTTATGGAAATGAATACAAGAATCCAAGTAGAGCATCCCGTTACAGAATGGGTAACCGGACTTGATCTGATCAAAGAACAAATTCGTATCGCCTCCGGATTACCTCTTTCCTATACGCAAAATGATATCCATCTGACAGGACATGCCATTGAATGTAGAATTAATGCAGAAAACCCTAAGAAGAATTTCATGCCTTCTCCGGGACATATTACAGAAATCTATCTTCCGGGTGGAAACGGAGTCCGAATCGACACTGCCATTTATAGCGGCTACACTGTTCCTGCATACTATGATTCTATGCTTGCAAAGTTAATTGTCTATGCTGATACAAGAGAAGAAGCTATATCAAAAATGCGCAGCGCTTTAGGAGAAGTTATTATCGAAGGAATTGAAACCAATATAGATTATCAATATGAAATTATCAATCATCCGGATTATATCTCCGGAGATATTGATATAGAATTCATAGAAAAGATGTGAAACAATGAAACTTAAAAATATGTTTAAAAAAACAAGTTATATTTCTCTAAAAGAAACTTCCGGAAATAAAAAGAAACCTGAAGTTCCGGAAGGACTTTTAAAAAAATGTAATGTTTGTAAATCTGCAATCATTGCAGAAGATGTAAAAAATGGTTTTTATATCTGTCCAAAATGTCATAATTATTTTCGTATTCCTGCATTTCAGAGAATTGAAATGGTTACTGACAAAAATTCTTTTGAAGAATGGGACACCGGTTTTTTTTCCAAAAATCCTCTGCATTATAAAGGCTATGAAGAAAAACTTGCTAATCTGAAAGAAAAAACAGGACTTGATGAAGCCGTTATTACAGGAAAAGCAACCATTCATGGTATTCCAACTGCCATCGGTGTCTGTGACAGCCGTTTTATCATGGCAAGCATGGGAGAAGTATTCGGTGAAAAAATCACACGAATGGTAGAACGTGCAACACTTGAAAAACTGCCGATTGTTTTATTTATCTGCTCCGGAGGCGCCCGTATGCAGGAAGGTATTACTTCCCTTATGCAAATGGCAAAAACTGCAGCAGCTTTTAAAAAATACAGTAATGCCGGAGGTTTTTATCTTCCTGTATTAACCAATCCGACAACCGGAGGAGTAACTGCAAGCTTTGCAATGCTTGGAGACATTATTTTAGCCGAACCGAAAGCTTTGATCGGATTTGCGGGACCTCGTGTAATTGAACAAACAATCGGTCAAAAATTACCGGAAGGATTTCAAACATCGGAATTTCTGTTAGAACATGGATTTATCGATCATATTGTAAAACGAGAAGCATTAAAAGAAACTCTTTTTCATTTACTAAAAATGCATACTTCCCCTTTTACACTATCCGAACGATCCGAGTCCTCTGCATTACAAACTACAGAAAATCTTCCGATTTCAAAAAATGCATGGGATCATGTAGAAAAATCAAGGAGTAAAAACCGACCTGTCGGTTCTCATTATATTACTTCCCTTTTTACAGATTTTATTGAACTACATGGAGACCGATATTTTGGCGACGACAAAGCAATCCTCGGTGGCATCGCTGAATTTCACGGAATTCCCGTTACTGTAATTGCACAAGAAAAAGGAAAAAATACAAAAGAAAATATTTCCCGTAATTTTGGAATGCCATCTCCGGAAGGATATCGCAAGTCTTTACGACTTATGAAGCAAGCCGAAAAGTTTCATAGACCTATTATCTGTTTTGTCGATACTCCCGGTGCATTTTGCGGATTAGAAGCAGAAGAACGGGGACAAGGAGAAGCTATTGCACGAAACATTTATGAAATGTCTGAACTGGAAGTTCCGATCCTTTCTATCATCATTGGAGAGGGCGGAAGTGGCGGCGCCCTTGCGTTAGCTACATCAGATGAAGTATGGATGTTAGAAAATTCCATCTATTCCATCTTATCACCGGAAGGATTCGCTTCCATCTTATGGAAAGACAGCAAACGTGCAAAAGAAGCGGCAGAAGTTATGAAGCTTACAGCCTTTGATCTAAAAAAAGATGGAATCATAGAACAAATAATCAGCGAACCTCCGCATTTTTCTACAGAAACTCTTCCTTCTGTGTGTAATCGATTGGATGCCGGAATCTTAGATTTTATTAAGCATTATCAATCTCTTTCAACAGAAGAGCTGCTCAATAAGCGTTATTTTAGATTTCGCAATCTGTAGAAAAAGAAAGCAATATCCAATCTTCCTTTTTTCTTAAATACTGTGTATAATAGGATTATCTTTAAGAATATAAAAAGGAGACAACTGTGAATACATACGAAACAATCAATGATGTGCTTGTTCATTTGTTTAATGAAATCTGGGAATTAGAAGAAAAAGCAATTATCACAGAAGAATATCAAGACATTACGAATAATGATATGCACATTATCGAAGCAATCGGACTTGGCGAAGGAAATACGATGTCTGTTGTTGCTAAAAAATTAAATATCACAGCCGGTACATTAACCACATCTATCAATAATCTTGTAAAGAAAAAATATGTCACTCGGGAACGAAGCGATATGGATAGACGTGTGGTCCGCATTACTCTTACAGAAAAAGGAATCAAGGCATTTCATCACCATGCAGAGTTTCATGCACTGATGACAGCGGCTGCAATTCAACAACTAAACACAGATGAAATTCCCGTTTTATTAAAAACTTTAAATGGTTTATCAGAGTTTTTCCGAAGCTACCACGATAAAATTTAAACACATACTTCCATCTATGGAGTATGTGTTTTCTATAGAAAGGAGAAAAGATTATGACAACAACAATCAATGTAGATGAACTTAAAAAAGATGCTGTAGAAGTATTTCACAATGGATTTACTTGTTCAGAATCCGTCATCTATGCCATCCGCAAACACTTCGAATTAGATCTTCCAGATGATGTAATTGCCATGAGTTCCGGATTCCCATGGGGACTTGGTGGCGGCGGATGTATCTGTGGCGCTCTTGCCGGAGCTACGATGTGTCTTGGATATTTCTTTGGTCGTCGCACACAAGGAGAATCGGTAGAAAAATGTTTCCAGCTTACCCATGAATTTCATGATTATTTTAAAGAAACATGCGGCGGAACATGCTGCCGTATTCTTACAAAAGGAAAAGAAAAAAACTCCCCGGAACGCAAAGCACAATGCACGAAATTTGTCGAAAACGCTGTCGAAAAACTTGCTGAAATTATTCTTCGGGAGCAGGATTATATTACAAGTAAATAGCTCTTATTTTTTTGTATCAAAAAGGGACAGGGCAAAAGTTAATTGGGGACGTAGTAAAGTTGCATTTTACTACGTCCCCAATTATAATTATTGATTCTTTTTTTCTTCTTCCAAGCGTTTTCTTTCTTCTAATTCTTCTTTACTAAGTCGATAACTTCTGCCTAATCCAAATATAATAAGTCCTGCACCGATGATGACAAAAGCTACCATCGCAATCACGAGAATTACAAAGCTACTGTCCGTACTGGATGGAAGAGATTTAAAAATCTGATATGCCATAAATAGAAGGTATACGCCTGCCATGGCATAGATGGCAAGCCTTCCTTTTTCTCTTGCTCGATCACTCATAGAATCGCCTACTTACGAACGAGATATTTTCTCATATCGATTGCGCAGGCTACGAGGATGATAAGACCTTTGATTACATACTGTAAGTTCTGGTCAATTGCAAGGAACTGTAATGCAACGAAGATGATTCTTAAGATGAATACACCCATAACAACGCCACGGATACGTCCAGTACCACCTACGAAGGATACACCACCGATAACGCAGGCTGCGATAGCATCACATTCATAGTTCTGTCCAGTTGCTGCTGTGTTAGAACCGATACGAGCTGCCTCGATGAAACCTGTGAGGGCGTACATTGCACCAGCTAATGTATGTACAAGAATAATTGTTTTCGCTACGTTAACACCGGATACGTTAGCTGCTTCCTGGTTAGAACCAACAGCGAACATATTTTTACCGAATGCTGTTTTGTTCCAGATAAACCACATAAGAACTACGATCAAACATGCATACCATACGTAGTTTGGAATCGGAACATCACCTAATTTGATCACGCTTCCTGTTACAAAATCTTTATAAGACTGATCAAGTCCTGATAAAGGCTGTCCATTGTTACCATTTAACATCATGAACATTAACAGGAATCCATATACGATCAACTGTGTTGCAAGTGTTACGATAAATGGATGTAATTGGAAATGTGCAACGAAGAAACCGTTGACAACACCCACAACTGCACCAACAAGCATAACGATCAAGATAACAAGAGCGATATTCATAACGCCCATTCCTTTGAACATTCTTGTTGGGTAATCTGCAGCCTGTAAAAATGCTGCTGACATACATGCAGAAAGACCTACTACACGACCTGCTGAAAGGTCAGTACCTGTAAGTACGATACATCCCGCAATACCTACAGCGATTGGAATATTGGCTGCAGAAAGTGAAATAATATTAACAATAGATGATGTGGATACAAATCTTGGATTCTGTACTGCTGTATAAATAACTGCAATAATAATCAAGAAATATAATGCATTGTTAAATGCAAATTCTTTCCAGTATGTTCTTTTATCTTTTGCGTCCAGCGCCTGGAAAGCTGCCTGGCGTCTTTTCAAATTATCAATTGCTTTCATTGAAACTGGCCTCCTCTATACATATTTTGCCGCAAGGGTCATAATTTCTTCCTGTGTTGTATTCTTTGCATCTACTTCGCCTGCAAGACGTCCGCCTGACATAACAAGAATTCTATCACAGATACCTAATAATTCAGGCATTTCTGAAGAAACTACCATAACAACTTTTCCTTTATTTGCTAAATCAAGAATCAACTGATAAATCTCGTATTTAGCACCAACATCAATACCTCTTGTCGGCTCATCAAGAAGAAGAACTTCCGGTTCTGTAAGAAGCCATCTTCCCAAAATAACTTTCTGCTGGTTACCACCTGACAATGAACGGATCTTTGTTTCCTGTGTCGGTGTTTTCGTTCTCATGGCGTCAATTGACCACTGTGTATCTTTTTTCATGGAGCTCTCACTTAAATACAAGCCTGCTTTTTTATGCTTCTTTAAGCTTGAGATTACAGTATTTTCACGAATACTTAAAATTCCGAAAATACCTGTCGCACGTCTCTCCTCTGTAAGAAGAGCAAATCCATTTTTAATGGATTCACGCGCATTACGGTTTTTCACAACCTTACCATCCAATTTAATTGTACCGGAATGTCTTGTGGCAATACCGAAGATATTTTCCAGTGTTTCTGTACGTCCACTTCCATCAAGACCTGCAATTCCTACGATTTCTCCTTTTCTTACATTAAAGGATACATCTTTTAACATAGAATACTGTGCAGTCAACCCTTCAACTTCTAATGCGATCTCACCCGGCTTATTTGTCTTTGGCGGGAACTGATTTGTAAGTTCACGACCAACCATAAGTCTGATAATATCATCCATAGAAAGTTCATCCGCAGGTTTTGTCGCTACCCATGTACCATCTCGCATGATTGTAATCTCATCAGAAATTCTCTTGATCTCTGCCATCTTATGGGAAATGTAAATGATACCTACACCCCGGTCTCTTAACATATTGATAATTTTAAATAAATGTTCTACTTCCTCTTCTGTAAGGGAAGAAGTCGGCTCGTCAAATACAATGACTTTTGAGTTAAATGAAACTGCTTTTGCAATCTCTACCATCTGTCTCTGCGAAACAGGCATTGTGCTCATGATTCTCTTTGGATCTACATCAATATCCAATTCTTTAAACACATCAAGAGTATCCTGATAAATTTTCTTCTCATTTACCATGATACCGCCTATTTTCGGATAACGTCCAAGCCAGATATTGTCCATTACGCTTCTCTTCAAGGCCTGATTCAATTCCTGATGCACCATTGCAACACCATTTTCCAATGCTTCTTTGGAATTTTTGAAATTAATTTCTTTTCCTTCCAGCTCAATTTTTCCGCCGTCTTTGCTGTACATTCCAAACAAACATTTCATGAGTGTTGATTTTCCTGCACCGTTTTCACCCATAAGCGCATGAACAGTTCCCCTCTTCACGGTCAGGGAGACATTATCAAGAGCCTTAACGCCCGGGAACTCTTTGCTGATGTTCGTCATCTGTAAAAGAACTTCCTGTCCCATGACTATTCCTCCATTCTTTTAGATTGCTATAAAATACTTTAAGAGAAGCAGCCGCCAACATATTCTTTGGAGGCTGCTTCTCACTATTTAATCTTTATAGTATAAACTATATTATTTGCTTTCTGCTGTGTATACACCGTATGGAATGTAAATCTTTGTATCAACTTTTTCAGAAATCTTGTATAATTTAGAAGCATCTGCTCCTTCCATCATATCTTTTCCTTCTGATACGTTCTTTGTTAAGTCAGAGATACACTGTGCCATACCGTCAGCATCCTGTTTGATTGTACCAACCATTTTGCCGTCAGCGATTAATGTCTTAGCTGCATCTGTAGCATCTACACCGAATACTGGGATGAATTTGTCATCGCCTGTGTTCCATCCTTTGTCGTTCAATGCTGCAATTGCACCTTCAGCCATACCATCGTTGTTACAGATGATAAGCTCGATCATGTTTTTGTTTGCTTCATTGTACTGTGAAAGGTTTGTTGTCATATAGTTATTAGCTGCTGCTGCACTCCAAGCACCATCCTGGTCAACCTGGTATTTATCTTTGTTATTTGCATCAAAGTATTCTAATTCTGGTTTTCCAGCGTCTACTAATTTCTTATTAGCGTCTTCTACTGCAAACTGTGTACGGTAGATAGCTTCTGCGTTACCTAACTGTCCCATGAACATAGCGTAAGAAATCTTACCGTCTTTGTTAAGGTCAACTTTATCAAAGTTCTCAACTACGTAATCACCGATCATTGCACCCTGCATATGTCCTGCTTCCGGAGCATCTGTTCCTACGAATGCACATTTGTCATAAGATTTGATGATTTTACCTTCTTCAGCTTTTACTGTTTCTTCTGATTCGATCGCACGGTTGAAGAAGATTACTGGAACATCAGCTGCTTTTGCTTTATCAATAATCTGAGTAGAAGCATCATCAGAACCAGATGTAACAATATTTACGATTAATAAATTTGTTCCTGTCTGAATTGCTGTATCAATCTGTTCATTCTGTGTTGTCTGGCTGTTGTTACCATCGTAATCCTGATAATCAACACCAAGTTCATCTAATTTTGCATCAAGAGCTGTACGTACAGATGAAATGTAAGCATCTGAATATGTATAATAGAATACACCTACTTTTAAATCAGATTCTGCTTTTTTGTCATCTCCACCTTTTGCATCATCTCCACCTTTGGATCCGCATCCAACAAGCGCTGTAGCTACCATTGCCACGCAAAGAATAGCTGCAATAAGTTTCTTTTTCATAATTGTCGTCCTCCTTTTGACATTTGATATATATATCTTATCATAAAAAATTACAATTTTATATTTGTTATTTTACTTTTTTTGTATAATTTTCTATGATTGTACATATATTCTTTTACATTTTACGTTTTCTTGTACAATATTATTCAAATAAGAACAACGCTTTTTGGCATTCATCACGAAACATATTTTCTCTTGTCACAAGTATAGTCTCTGTTTTTATTTCTTCTTTTTCAATCGGTATGTTATGGATGGCATTATAAGCATTTTCTACGCCAAGATATCCCATGGCATACGGGTTTTGAACGATCAAAGAATCTACCTCTCCTGTTTCCAACATGCCAACTGACACGATATTATTGTCAAATCCTACTACATGAATGCGGTCAGACATCTCCAATTCTTCAATGGCATATCCCACACCAAGACTTGTCCACTCATTAAATGTAACAAGAACATTCATATCCGGATGGTTTAGGAGCATTTCCTTTGTTCTTTCCTTTGCATTCGAAACTGTCGATAATACATTGATGGTTTCAATTGTATTTACACGTTTTTCCTGCTTCATCGCCTCTCGAAATCCTCGTTCTCTTTCCTGACCGTTCTTTGTATTTTGGTCAAAATTAATGATTCCGATATTCAATGCTTTATCCGGACAATAGGATACCGCTTCCGCTGCCATTTTCCCTGCTTCATAATTATCTGTTCCGATTCTGCATTTGACCTTTTTACTGTTTACATCACTGTCTATTCCAATTACCTTGACTCCTGCTTTATCCGCTTCTTCAATCGCTTCTTTACATGCGTTATAATCAATTGCAGAAAAAACGATCGCATCATATTTTTCTTCTATCGCTTTTTTTATCATGGCATTCTGAGTTTCATAATCTTCCTCATTCTCGGGGCCTTCAAATAAAATGTCCATATTATATTCCGTTCCCGCCGCATTTGCTCCGGCCGAAACTGCTTTAAAAAAAGCCGACTCTGTAGACTTCATGATTACTGCAACTTTTTTTCTCTCCATCAATTCATTATGCTCTGCACTACATCCAACCAAAATCATTGACAAAAGTAAACCAAGCAGTAAAAATCTTCTTTTATTTTTCCACATAATCTTTCTCCGTTATTTTTGGCATTGCAATCGTAACGCAAGTTCCTTCATCCAATTCACTGCATATTGTAATTCCATACTCTTCACCAAAATAAATCTTGATTCTGTCATTTACATTTTTAATACCAATTCCGGCTTTGTCTCCGGAATCTTTTTGTAAAATTTCCTGACATTGCTCTTCTGTCATTCCTACTCCGTTGTCTTCTACTTCAAATACGATTTTTTCATGATCCGGAAAAATACGAATTTCTATTCTTCCCTCATCGACCATACGATCAATCCCATGGTAGATGGCATTTTCAATAATCGGTTGCAATGTAATTTTATTGCATAGATAAGAAAGGCACGTATCATCTACTTCAAAATCATAAGTAAACTGATTTTTATATCTGAAATTTTGTATCTTCAAATAACTTTTTGCATGTTCAATTTCTTTTTCAATTGAAATCAATTCGTGTCCTCTGCTAATGCTGATTCTAAAAAGTCTTGCCAATGCATTGACCATCTCCACAGCATCTTTGTGCCGTTCTTCTTCACACATCCATGCAATCGCATCCAATGTATTATATAAAAAATGAGGGTTGATCTGTGCTTGAAGCGCTTTTAATTCCGTCTTGCGAAGAGATATTTCTTCTTGTCTTACTTTTTCTACCAATTCCTGGATCTGAAGAACCATATGTTCAAATGATTCTGTAAGTGATGTGATTTCAGCAGTTCCCTCTATCGGTTCAAACACAAACTTATCTGTATCATTTTCAAATTTTTGCATTGCTTTTGCCAGATCATTTGCAGGTTTTGAAAATAATTTAGAGAAAATACCGCCTGCTAAAATTGTTACAAACAACACGCCGATTGATATAATGATCAAATTCTTTGCCAATGCTTCTACTTTATTTGTAATCATCTCATCTGCAAAGCAAACTCCAACAATTTTCCAATCTGACCGTTTCAAAGACTTCACCGAATAAATCACATTGGATTCTGTATGTGTTCCATCTGAATAATCTGTATAGTTTTCTTTTTTTAATCCTGCATAAATAAGTTGCTGCTGTGGATGGTAAATAATATTTCCATTTTCATCAGCAATATAACAGTACCCATGTTGTCCGATTCCTACTCCGTCTACATATTTTGCGATATTGGAAAACTTTACATCCATCGCTACTTGGATTCTTTCGCCTTTTTCATTTTCCTTATATTGTGAGATGGTAACAACCCATGGATAATAATCCCTAAAAAGTGTTTCTACATGAGGTTTTGTAATATTCAGCCTGTCTGTATGCATTTTCTGACTTAAATTTTCATCATAAGACAGATTTTCATTGATATGTTCCTTCAAAATCTTTCCATCAGACCATGCATTCAATAATTTTCCATTCATATCATACGTTGTAACAGATACAACCTCTGATTTGATTTGAAATAAACTTTTGAAAAATTGATCTGTGGATTCTTGATCTTCGCTGATATTGGCAAGAATCATGCTCATCAGATTTTCGATATCTTCCTGATAGTTTTTTACAGTATTTTCAACTTGAAATACCGCCTGCTCACTACTTGTGATAACATTTTCTTTCGTCGATTCTTCATAAATATTTACAAAAGAAAAAAATGAAATCATTGTAACCGTCATCACAAGCATGATTACGACCACTGTAAATATTTGCGAAAGATATAGACTTTTTAATAAGCTGTTATTTTTATTCTTCATTTTTTCTCCTGCATGCATTTGGCGACATTCCCGTATATTTCTTAAAACAATAACTAAAATAATGCTGGTCGTTATAACCGCATGCTTCTGAAATTTCTCTGATTTTTAGAGAAGAGCTTAGCAAAAGTTCTTGTGCTTTTTCAATTCTTTTTTTTGTCAAAAGATCTTTAAAAGTACTACCATTTTCCTTTTTGATCAGCGCGCTCAAATAATTCGGACTGACGGCAATCTTACTGCTGACATCAAGAAGCGACAGATTTGCATCCATATATTGTTCATTGATAATTTTAATCGCTTGATCACATATAATCTGACTGCTTTTTTTTCTTTGTTCTACATCTGCAATAAATCGAACTGTATTTGTATCACGATCTGCATAATCTATTGCTTTCATTGCTTCCAAATATCCTTCATGCACCCCCGTTAGTTGTTTAGAAATTCTACTAACTCCGATAAAACAATCATATTCCATAATTCTTTTTACATTTTGACAAATATCCTCTACTAAAATGTGAAGATATTTATCAAAAGAAGCATGTGTTGCCATAAGAAGTGATACAACTCTGCCTTGAATATAAACGCTCGAATGCTTTACATATTTTTTCAAAATAGAATCTACGGCATTTACCATCCCTCTTGTTGTTTTATTCTCTCCGTTCTCGTCTACTATACTAGTGATGATTACCGTATAATTCAAACTTTCATGATGTCCTTGCTCTAAAATCCCGCACTCGACAATATTTGACATCAGTTCTTCATTTCCATTACGAGCCTCTTCCATAAATAGAGACATCAAAAATTCTGTTTTTTCTATTTTTCCTGTATCTGCATAAAATGACGCAAATTGTCGAAACTTATCTTCTATCTTTGTCCGAATCTTGATCAGTTCTTTTGTCAAATCCTCTGAAGAAATCGGTTTTAACATATAACTGATAATATTATATTGAATTGCTTGCTGCGCATAAGAAAAATCATCGTACCCGCTTAAAAATGCAATTTGAATCGCCGGCCGGATTTCCCGAACTTGTCTTGCAAGCTCAATTCCCGATATAAATGGCATTTTTACATCTGTCAACAAGAGGTCCGGATTATATTTTTCTACCAGTTCTAACGCATCTTCTCCATTTGCAGCCTCCCCTACAATCTGAAATCCTAATTTCTCCCACTCTATTTTTCTAATAAGAGATCTTCTGATTTCCTCTTCATCATCTGCGATCACTACCGTATACATAATATTCTCCCTTCTGTACTGTTATAAGTAGTATATCATAAAAAAGGGACAGGGCAATATGCAATTGGGGACGTAGTAAAATAACAATTTACTACGTCCCCAATTATGATTTTATATCTCTTCTTCGGTCATTTCTTCTTCTGTTTGTCTTACTTTTGCAATACTTGCAACTTTTTCATTTTGATGCAAGTTAATCAATTTAACACCGGAAGTAATCCTTCCTAATTTGGAAATTCCGGAACATTCCATGCGGATAATGATACCTTCTGTATTGATCATCATAATTTCATCTGTATCATTGACCGCTTTCATGCCAACTACATTTCCGGTTTTTTCTGTAATCTTATAGCATTTTACACCTTTTCCTCCACGGTTCTGTGGGCTGAATTCCTTCATATCAGTCAATTTACCCATACCTTTTTCAGAAGCAATCAAAAGGTATTCTCCTTGACAGCTTAACTGCATACCTATAACTTCATCGTTATCACTTAAATTCATACCACGTACACCCATAGATGTCCTTCCGGTAGAACGTACATCTGATTCTTGGAAACGAATGCATTGTCCATATTTTGTAACAAGAAGAATATCTTTCTGATTATCTGTTGTTTTTACTTCAATCAGTTCATCATCTTCTCTTAATGTAATAGCTGCAAGTCCTGTCTTTCTGACATTTGCATAATCCGTAATCGGCGTTTTCTTTACAAGACCTTTTTTCGTTGCCATAAAGAGATATTCGCCTTCTACATATTTTTCAATCGGAATCACCGCTGTAATTTTTTCTTCCGGCATTAACTGAAGAAGGTTAATAATCGCGGTTCCTCTCGCTGTTCTGGACGCTTCTGGAATCTCATATGCCTTCATACGGTATACTCTTCCCATGTTCGTGAAGAACATTACATAATGATGCGTATTCGTCATAAACAATTCTTCGATATAATCATCATCTAACGTCTGCATTCCTTTGATTCCTTTTCCGCCACGATTTTGGCTCTTGAAGGTATCTACAGACATACGTTTGATATATCCAAGTTTTGTCATCGTAATGACTACTTCTTCTTGTGGAATCAGATCTTCCATGGAAATATCAAACTCATCAAATCCAATAGAGGTTCTTCTTTCATCTCCGTACTTGTCACGAATTACAAGAATCTCTTCTTTGATCACACCGAGAAGTAATTTTCTGTCGGCAAGAATCGCTTTCAATTCTCCAATTCGTTTCATCAGTTCTGCATATTCATTTTCAAGCTTTTCTCTCTCCAAACCAGTCAGCGCACGAAGTCTCATATCAACGATTGCCTGAGCCTGTACATCGGTCAGTCCAAAACGTTCCATCAATTCCGCTTTCGCTATCTGAACATTTGCCGAACCACGGATAATCTTAATAACCTCGTCAATATTATCTAATGCTATGAGCAAGCCCTGTAAAATGTGAGCTCTCTCTTCTGCCTTATTGAGTTCGTATTTTGTTCTTCTTGTCACAACTTCTTCCTGATGTAACAGATAATACTTCAACATATCAAGCAAATTCATAACTCTCGGTTCATTATTCACGAGAGCAAGCATGATGACACCAAATGTATCCTGCATCTGCGTATGTTTATATAATTGATTTAAGATTACATTGGCATTCACATCACGGCGAAGTTCAATACAAATTCTCATTCCTTCACGGCTGGACTGATCGCTCAAATCTGTAATTCCATCTATTTTTTTGTCGCGTACAAGTTCCGCGATTTTTTCGATCAAACGTGCTTTATTTACCATGTAAGGAAGCTCTGTAACAACAATTCTGCTCTTACCGTTTGCCATCGGCTCTATGTCTGTCACAGCTCGGACACGAATCTTACCGCGTCCTGTGCGGTACGCTTCTTCAATTCCTCTCGTACCAAGTATCATAGCTCCTGTTGGAAAATCCGGTCCCTTTACGATTTGAAGAATCTCTTCGATCGTAGTCTCTCCTGTCTCTTCAATCTGATCATCAATAATTTTTACGACCGCATTGATGATCTCACGTAAATTATGCGGTGGAATATTAGTTGCCATACCAACTGCAATTCCGGAAGTTCCATTGACAAGAAGGTTTGGAAATCTCGCCGGAAGTACCGACGGCTCTCTCTCTGTCTCATCAAAGTTTGGAACAAAGTCTACGGTATCTTTATTGATATCTGCTGTCAATTCCATAGAAATCTTACTTAATCTTGCTTCTGTATAACGCATAGCCGCAGCTCCGTCACCATCTACAGAACCAAAGTTTCCGTGGCCATCTACAAGCGGATAACGGGTAGACCATTCCTGAGCCATATTTACGAGAGCTCCATAGATGGAACTATCTCCATGCGGATGATATTTACCCATCGTATCACCGACAATACGCGCACATTTACGATGTGGTTTGTCAGGACCATTATTTAACTCGATCATAGAATATAGAATTCTACGTTGCACCGGCTTTAAACCATCTCGTACATCCGGAAGAGCACGGGAAGCGATTACACTCATCGCATAGTCGATATACGATTTTTCCATCGTTTTCTTTAAGTCCACTTCATGGACTTTATCAAAAATATTATCTTCCATTGTTTACTCCCTCCTAAATGTCAAGATTCTGTACATATTTTGCATTTTCTTCAATAAATTCACGTCTTGGTTCTACCTTATCTCCCATCAAAGTTGTAAATGTAAGATCTAATTCTGAAGACGTTTCTTCATCCATTGTTACACGGAGAAGCACACGATGTTCCGGATCCATTGTCGTCTCCCAAAGCTGATCTGCATCCATCTCTCCAAGACCTTTATAACGCTGAATTTTATTATTACCATCACGTCCTACTTCACGTAAAATAGAATTCAGCTCCTCATCACTGTATGCATACCAAACTTTTTTATTCTTCTCAAGCTTATAAAGAGGCGGCTGCGCCAAATATACATACCCTTGTTTTATCAATTCCGGCATAAAACGATATAAAAACGTAAGAAGAAGCGTACTGATATGCGCACCGTCAACATCCGCATCAGTCATGATGATGATCTTATGATATCTCAATTTTGAAATATCAAAATCATCATGGATTCCCGTTCCAAATGCTGTGATCATTGCTTTGATCTCGTTGTTCGCATAGATTTTGTCCAATCTCGCTTTTTCTACATTCAAAATCTTACCGCGAAGAGGTAAAATTGCCTGTGTTGACCTATCTCTGGCCGTCTTAGCAGAACCTCCGGCAGAATCTCCCTCTACGATGTAAATCTCACAATTTGCAGGATTTTTATCCGAACAGTCTGCAAGTTTTCCCGGAAGTGACATTCCTTCCAAAGCTGATTTTCTTCTTGTAAGATCTCTTGCCTTTCTTGCAGCTTCCCTTGCACGCTGCGCCATGACAGACTTTTCAATCGTTAATTTAGCAACCGATGGATTTTGCTCTAAGAAAATCTCAAGCTGCGTACTCACAACATTGTCTACCGCGCCCCTTGCTTCACTATTGCCAAGTTTTTGTTTTGTCTGACCTTCAAACTGAGGCTCTTCAATCTTTACGCTGATAATAGCAGTCAAACCTTCTCGAATATCTTCTCCTGACAGATTCGGTTCATTGTCTTTTAGTAATTTATTTTTACGTGCATAATCATTAAATGTTTTTGTCAAAGCATTTCTGAACCCTACAACATGAGTTCCACCTTCCGGAGTTGTAATATTATTTACAAATCCATATGTATTATCGCTGTAAGAATCATTATGCTGCATAGCAACTTCTACCATGACCCCATCTTTTTCACCTTCACAGTAAATGATCTGCTCATATAACGGAGTCTTGCTTTTATTTAAGTATTGCACAAATTCTTTGATACCGCCTTCATAGTGAAACGTTTTTTCAATTCTTTCTTCCGGACGCTCATCTGCAAGAATGATCTTAAGTCCTTTTGTCAAAAATGCCATTTCACGAAGACGCTGTTTCAATACTTCATAGTCAAAAATTGTTTCTTCAAAAATCTCTGCATCTGGGAAAAATGTAACTTTTGTACCTGATTTTCCCGGCTCGCATGTATCTACGACATCAAGCTTATAACAAACCTTTCCTCGTTCGTAACGTTGCTTATACACTCTGCCTTCTTTGTAGATTTCAACCTCAAGCCATTCAGAAAGCGCGTTAACAACAGACGCACCTACTCCGTGAAGTCCTCCGGATACCTTGTATCCTCCGCCTCCGAACTTTCCGCCGGCATGAAGAACCGTAAATACGACCTCTACTGCCGGAAGCCCTGCTTTATGATTGATTCCTACCGGAATTCCACGCCCGTTATCAATGACAGTAATTGAATTATCTGCATTAATGGACACATAGATCGTATCGCAATATCCTGCCAAAGCTTCATCTACGGCATTATCAACAATCTCATAAACCAAGTGATGGAGCCCTCTCGCTGACGTACTTCCAATATACATTCCAGGTCTTTTTCGAACCGCTTCCAAACCTTCTAGAATTTGGATCTGATCGGCACCGTATTCTGTATTGATTTCTGTATTCATTTCTGTACTCATATGAATCCTCCTAATTTTCCTTGTTTACGTGTCCACTATTTACATAAAATACTTTATTTACTGCAAAACGTTGATTGACAAAATCGTCTACTCCCGTACAAGTTATAATTGTCTGAATATTCTTAATTGTGTCTAAGAGTGAATGTTGTCTGTTTTTATCCAATTCGGATAAAACATCATCTAGAAGCAATACGGGTGTATCTTTTATGAGCATCTTCACGAGTTCAATTTCAGATAGCTTCAAAGAAAGCGCTGCCGTTCTTTGTTGTCCTTGCGACCCAAATTTTCGAATATCCAAGTCTCCTACACGAAAACAAATATCATCTCTGTGCGGTCCTACCGAAGTACTTTTCATTCGAATATCCCGTTCTCTGTTTTTCAAAATCGCATCCATGAGTTCTATCTCACCATTACTTTTTTCATAAGACAAAGATAGATGCTCTTTTCCATCTGTGAGCTTTCCGTGAACATTTTCTATAATTTCATTGATCTCACCAATGAATTTTTCACGACGTTCTATTACTTTTTTCCCATAATGAGCAAGCTGCATATCCCATATTTCTAACGTTGATATTAAATCTTCCCGGTTATAAATGTCTTTCAATAAACGATTTCTCTGATTGATGATCCGATTATAATTGGCTAGATCACTCAAATAAAGTTTGTCAAGTTGCGCCAACTCCAAATCTACAAATCTTCTTCTTTCGGCCGGTCCGTTCTTGATAATATTCAGATCCTCCGGTGAGAAAAATACGAGATGGATCACACCAAACAATTCGCTTGCTTTACGAATCGGCATTTTATTGATCGCAATTCCTTTTGGACTATTCTTTTTCAGATGCATATCGATCTTAAATTCCACGTTATTTTTTTCAATCACAGTTTCAATATGCGACTCATCATGTCCAAACTGGATCATATCACGATCTTTCGTCCCTCGATGCGACTTCGTCGTACCGGAAAGATAGATTGCTTCTAGAATATTTGTCTTACCTTGTGCATTATCGCCATAAAATATATTGGTTGCATGATCAAACTCAAGACTTAATAAATCATAATTCCTGAAATTCTTTAATTTTAAAGACTTAATCCTCATACATGCACCAGCTATTCTTCGATTTTGATTTCTTCTCCGTCAAATGTAACGACATCTCCGCCGTATAATTTTCTTCCTCGTCTTGTATCGATCTCACCATTTACTTTTACGAGACCATCTTGAATTACTTCTTTTGCTTCCACACCGGATTCTACCAGTCCGGCAGCCTTCAAAGCCTGACCAAGTTTTATAAACTCGTCTCTTAATTTGATAATTTCCATGTCTGTATTCCTCTGTCCTTTTATACTACTGCGTTAAAATTTACAGGTAAAATTAAATAAATATAATTTTCTTTCTCATCTCTGATGAAACAAGGAGCTTTCGCATTTGTAAGATAAATATCAACCTCTTCATCATCAATTACACGAAGAGCATCGATGAGAAATTTAGGATTAAATCCAATCAACAAATCTTTTCCTTCTTTCGTGATTGAGATTTCTTCATCCATCGATCCAAGTTGAGACTGAATCTTAAGTTCCATCGAACCATCGCCGATATGAATGATGATCGGTTTTTTATCTCCTTCTTTTACGAGAAGTGTTGCTCTGTCGATACAGCTTAACATCTCTTTTTTGTTGATTGTTACTTTTGTTTCATAATCGCTGGAAAGCATCTGATCGATACGGAAATATTCTCCTTCGATCAATCGAGATACAACAACGGTTTTATCAAATTCAAAAACAATATGATTTGATGTAAAGTAAATGTGAACGCTGCTTTCTGCTTCCCCTGATAAAATCTTGCTTACTTCGATCAGAGTTTTTCCAGGAACAATCACTTTTTTATTCTCGTAAGCAGAAGATAATTCTACTTTTCGGATAGAAATTCTATGACCGTCCAAGGCAACAACTTTTAAAATACCATCTTTGATCTCAAACAATTCGCCGGTCATGAGTTTGTTACTGTCATGATCTGAAATTGTAAAAATAGTCTGTCTGATAATTTCTTTTAAGGTGAACTGTGAAAGTTCGATCGGATTTTCTTTTTCGATGTATGGAAGATACGAAAATTCTTCTCCTGATTTTCCGGAAATATTAAATTTTGCTTTTTCACATGTAATCAATGTCTGTAAATTGGATTGTGTTTCAATGACTACTTCATTGTCAGGAAGTTTACGTACAATCTCAGAAAAAATTCTTGCATCGATAGCGATCAATCCTTTTTCACGAATCTCTCCTTCTACGACAGTTTCGATACCGAGTTCCATATCGTTGGCTGTAAATTTAATAATGTCTGTCGTAGCATCAATTAAGATACATTCAAGGATCGGCATTGTTGTTTTTGAAGGCACTGCCTTGGAGACAATACTTACACCTTTGACAAGATCTGATTTGTTACAAATGATTTTCATATATTCTTAACTCCTTTCGAACCAGTTCATAATCCCCTCGTTATGCGCGTTTTAAGTAAATAATATAAAAGTTATCCGCCGTAGTAGCAGTAGGGGCTGTGGATAAGTGGATAACTCCAAAAAAGCCCTCAAATCCAAGGTTTTTGGCTTTGGATAAGTATGTTTATAACTATGTGAATTCTTGTTTAAAATAACCCACAGATTTGGGATAACTTTTAAACAGGGTTGAGTTTCTTCTTAATTATTTCCACAGTATTGTTTAAAGTATCGTTTTCGGTTAGTTCCTGACGAATTTTATCCACACCGTGGTTAATTGTGGAATGATCGCGGCCGCCTAAAATAATTCCGATGGATTTTAACGGAATATCAATCATGGTACGACACAGATACATGGCAATTTGTCTTGGCACTGTAATTTCTGAATTACGTTTGCTGCTCTTCAAGTCGGCAACTGTAAGATTAAAGTGCTCTGCAACGACTTCTATAATGAAGTCCGCCGTCAAAGGACGTTGTTCATTAGGTGAAATAATGTCCTTCAACGCTTCCATAGCCAATGGAATATCAATTGGTTTGGAAGAATTGTAATTTAGTTTATAAAGTGCAATCAGTTTATTCAAAGATCCTTCCAATTCTCGGATATTTGATTTGACTGTTGTTGCAATATAATTGATAACATCGTTCGGAATGTTATATATCTGAAGGTTGTCTAATTCTATTTTTTTCTGAAGAATTGCCATTCTTGTCTCATAATCAGGCGCAGTAATATCAGCGATAAGTCCCCATTCGAAGCGTGTTTTTAAACGGGCTTCTAAAGTTTCGAAGTCCTTTGGCGGTTTATCACTAGATAAAATAATCTGTTTTCCGGATACATGAAGGTGATTAAATGTATGGAAAAATTCTTCCTGTGTACTTTCTTTTCCTATAATAAATTGAACGTCGTCGATTAAAAGAACGTCGATATTACGGTATTTGTCACGGAAAGATGTAATAGTTGATTCATTTCCGCTTCGTCCGCTTTTAATTGCTTCGATCAGTTCATTAGTAAATGTTTCACTGGTAACATAAAGAACCTTTTTGCTAGGGTCTTGTTCTAAAATAAAATGTGCAATGGAATGCATCAAATGGGTTTTTCCAAGTCCAACGCCTCCATATAGGAAGAGAGGATTGTAAACTTCTCCCGGAGATTCGGCAACCGCAAGAGAAGCAGCATGGGCGAACTGGTTATTTTTACCTACCACAAAAGTATCAAAAGTATATTTATGATTCAGATTCGCCTGCTCAATAATATTTTTGATTCTTGTATTTTCTTCTTTTTTCTCTTCTGTAACAATATCGTCTTCACAAATAAATTCTATTTCATATTCTGCATCAGTTACTTCTGCAATACAAACGTGCAAAGGGAGAAGATATTTATGTTTGATGTGATCAATACTAGCCTTCAGATCACATAAAATATAGACCGTATTGTTTTTCACTTCATGAACTTTTAATGGTTTGATCCATGTATTAAAGGATACGTTGGTAAGTCCATACTCCACTTTTAATTTTTCGATAATTTCATTCCATTTTTCTTCAACGATATTCATTTGATAACTCCTGATTCTTTTTCCTGCGTCATATTTTAAACATGGTTTTAAGCATAGTTCACCCACTATGCACAATTATATAAAATACATTTTACATCAATTTTAAAATTTAAGCAATGGAAAATAGTGTGGATAACTTCTTTAAACACTTAAGAAGCCTTAAAATAAAGGATTTGAAGTGGAAAAATAAATAGTTTCAACATAAAATTAACATAAAATCCCCGAGATATCCCCATAGTTATCCCCACTATGTGGATATCTCGGGGATTTTATGTGGATATATTGTGGATGGAAGAAGTTAAAAAATTTTTTTAAAAAATATCTTGAAAAATCATAGGTTTTGCTTGACGTATCAGCGTTTTCTTACTATAATTAAAGGCGATGTCTTTAAAAAAAACATTTATTTTTATATAAACTTAAGGAGGTGGATATCAATGAAAATGACATTCCAACCAAAGAAAAGATCTAGAGCGAAAGTTCATGGATTTAGAGCAAGAATGAGTACTGCTGGTGGAAGAAAAGTTTTAGCAGCCAGAAGAGCAAAAGGAAGAAAAGTATTATCAGCTTAGGCCGCATATATGTGGCCTTTTCTTCTATCAAAAAATGTATAGAGGATATGCTCATTAATTAGGAGATGCAAGATGAATTTTTCCGAATCTTTGAAGAAAAATAAGGATTTTCAAAAAGTATATAGAAGAGGAAAATCCTATGCAAACAAATATCTGGTTATGTATGTAACGGAGAACCAGGATACTAAGAATAGAATCGGAATCTCCGTAAGCAAAAAAGTAGGAAATAGTGTAGTACGGCACAGAATCACAAGATTGATTAGAGAGAGCTACAGACTACAAGAAGAGAATTTCAAGAGTGGATATACTATTGTAATCATTGCGAGGGCAAATTCTAAGGATAAACCTTATAGAGACATTGAGAGTGCCCTGATCCACTTAGCAAAGCTTCATAATATATATGAAACACATTGTAACTGTAAGGATACTGAATAGTTACAACATATTAAGGTAAAATGGAGATGGATTGATGAAATATGTACTGATTGCCCTGATCAAATTTTATAGAAAATATTTGTCAGGCCTAAAGGTAAGAACTCATTGTATTTATTACCCTACATGTTCCCAGTATGGCCTTGAGGCTATAGAAAAATATGGAGCATTGAAGGGTGGTTTTTTAACGCTGTGGAGAATTGTGCGTTGCAATCCGTTTTCAAAAGGGGGATATGACCCGGTACCGTAACACTATTAGGAGGAAATGAAATGAATGGTGTTTTATTAACACAGTCTACAACACCGATTATCGGACAAATTGCCTGGTTACTCGGTAAATTGATGGACGGTATTTATAATGTACTTGATAGTTTGTTTGGCGTTCAGAACATAGGTTTATGTATCGTTGTATTTACAATTATCATCTACACACTTTTATTGCCGTTAACAATTAAACAGCAGAAATTTTCAAAAATGATGTCTGCGATGAATCCTGAACTTCAGGCAATTCAGAAAAAATACAGAAATAAAAAAGATCAGGCATCTGTGTTAAAGATGCAGGAAGAGACTCAGCTTGTCTATGAAAAATATGGGACATCGCCGGTAGGTGGTTGTGGTTCTATGTTGATCCAGTTCCCGATTTTATTAGGACTTTGGCAAGTAATCCGTAATATTCCGGCATATGTTGGTGGAATTTATGCGCAGTATGAGCCACTTGCAGAAAAAATTATGGCTACAGACGGATATCAGAAGATTATGGAGAAAATTGGTTCTGCATCTCCGATCATGATCAGCCCAAAAGCATTTGATTACACAGAAACAAACACAATTATCGATGTATTATATAAGGCAACAAATAATACATGGGATACTTTAGCAGATAAATTTCCTGATTTATCTGAATTGATTGCTCATACACAAGATAGCGTACATGGATTTAATACGTTTCTTGGTGTAAATATGGCTGAGACACCACAGGCAATGTTAATGGATGGTTTAAAAACAGGTGCAATGGTATTGATTATTGCAGCTCTTTTAATTCCGGTATTATCAGGTCTTACTCAGTGGATCAGTATTAAGTTAACTCCACAAGCTGCAGCACAGGGTGAAGAAAATAACCAGATGGCATCTCAGATGAAGATGATGAATGTTATGATGCCAATGTTATCTGTATTTATGTGTTTCACATTCCAGGCAGGTCTTGGTATCTATTGGATTGTCAGCGCGATTGTTCGATGCATCCAGCAATTACTGGTTAACAGACACCTTTCTAAGATCCCAGTACATGATCTGATTGAAAAGAACATGGAAAAGATGAAGAAGAAACAAGAAAAAAATGGTGTTTCTGCAGATGTGCTTAATAAGAATGCTCAAAGAAATGTAAGAAATCTTAAGGAACCAAATACAATGTCATCTCAGGAAAAAGATGAGAAGCTTAGAAAAGCTGCAGAAGCAAATAAAAATGCGAAACCAGGAAGTCTTGCAGCAAAAGCAAATATGGTAAAGAACTTTAACGAGAATCACAAATAGTCAAGGGGGATTCAAAAATGAATGAAGTTACAGTTTCAGCAAAAACAGTAGATGATGCGATTACCGAAGCTTTGATTCAGTTAGGCGCTACAAGCGATATGGTTGAATATGAAGTGATTGAAAAGGGAAGTGCAGGATTCTTTGGAATTGGAAGTAAACAGGCTGTTATTAAAGCATGGAGAAAAAAAGTAGAAGAACCTGTAGTAGAAGAGGTTAAAAAAGAAATCAAAAAAGAAGTTCCAAAAAAAGAACATGTGAAAAAAGAGCATGTAAAAAAGGAACATGCGAAAAAAGAAGAACCTGTAAAAAAATATCATGCTGAAAAAGTGAAAGTTGAAGAGCAAAAAGAAGAGGCTCCGGCTAAAGAACCTCAAGTTCTTGGAAAAGTAGAAGACAGCACAATTAAAGCATGTGAAATCTTTTTACAAGACGTATTAAAAGCAATGGGAATGGAAGTAAAGATCACATCTTCTATTGATAGTGAAGGTGCATTGAACATTAACATGGAAGGTGACAATATGGGAATCCTCATTGGAAAAAGAGGACAAACTTTAGATTCTTTACAGTATCTTACAAACCGTATTGCCAATAAGAATCAGGAAGAATATGTTCGTGTAAAATTAGACACAGAGAACTATCGTCAAAGAAGAGAAGAAACTTTGGTGAATCTTGCGAAAAATATTGCATATAAAGTAAAGAGAACAAAAAAACCGGTTTCTCTTGAACCAATGAATCCATATGAAAGAAGAGTGATCCACTCTGCTTTACAGGGAGACAAATATGTTTCTACACATAGTGAAGGTGAAGAACCTTACAGACGTGTAGTAGTTACATTATCAAAAAGATATTAAAACAGAAGGCGGCATCTTATTGAAAGATACCGCCTTTTTTGAAAAGGAAGATGAATATGAAAAAAGATACCATTGCTGCAATTGCAACCGCCATGTCTAATTCGGGAATTGGAATTGTAAGAATTAGCGGCGAAGAAGCTTTTGATATTATTCAAAAAATATATCGGGGAAAAAAAGAAAAAAATTTAAAAGAGCAGAAAAGTCATACCATTCATTATGGATATATCGTGGATGGAGATGAAATGATAGATGAAGTACTGGTCATGTTGATGCGAGGACCGCATAGTTTTACGGGAGAAGATGTTGTGGAAATTGACTGTCATGGCGGAGTATATGTTGTGAAAAAAATTCTTGAGACAGTAATAAAATATGGTGCAAGACCTGCTGAACCGGGAGAGTTTACAAAACGTGCATTTTTAAATGGAAGAATGGATCTGTCGCAGGCAGAAGCAGTGATCGACATTATCAATTCAAAAAATGAATATGCGTTAAAGAGTTCTGTGAGTCAGTTAAAAGGTTCTGTGCATAAAAAAATCGAAGAAATTAGAAAAGAAATCTTATATCATACAGCATTTATAGAAACAGCGCTAGACGATCCGGAACATATCAGTGTCGATGGATATGGGGATACATTAAGAAAAACTGTGGATAATTTATTAGAACAGATCCATCAGTTGCTCATAACTTCAGATAATGGTAGAATGATTAAGGAAGGAATTCAGACGGTTATTGTAGGAAAGCCTAATGCAGGAAAATCATCGCTTTTGAATGTACTTGTAGGAGAAGAAAGAGCAATTGTTACAGATATAGAAGGAACAACACGAGACGTCTTGGAAGAACACATTCAACTTCAGGGAATCAGTTTGAATGTTATGGATACAGCGGGAATTCGTGAAACAAAAGATATCGTAGAAAAAATCGGTGTAGATAAAGCCAAAAATCATGCAAATGAAGCAGATCTTATCATTTATGTTGTAGATGCATCAAGAGAACTTGATGAAAATGATGAAGAAATCATAGAGATGATTAAAGATAAGCAGGCAATTGTTCTTTTGAATAAGTCGGATTTGGAAACAGTCGTGACAAAAGAAATGTTAAGTAAAAGAATAGATAAGCCGATGATTTTGATTTCTGCAAAAGAAGAAGAAGGAATCCACGAATTGGAAGAAACATTGAAACATATGTTTTTCCACGGAGAGATTTCTTTTAATGATGAGATATATATTACAAATATCCGTCATAAAACGGCTCTAGCAGATGCAGAAGAGAGTTTAAAAAAGGTAATTGTAAGTATTGAAAACGGTATGCCGGAGGATTTTTATTCGATCGATCTTATGGATGCGTATGAATCCCTTGGAAGTATTACCGGCGAAACGATAGGAGAAGATTTGGTAAATGAAATATTCAGCAAATTCTGTATGGGAAAATAAAGATGAATATGATGTAGTTGTAATTGGTGCAGGTCATGCCGGCTGTGAAGCTGCGCTTGCTTCGGCTAGACTAGGCTTAAAAACGATTGTATTTACAGTTAGTATTAATAGTGTTGCCTTAATGCCTTGTAATCCAAATATAGGCGGAACATCTAAAGGTCATCTTGTAAGAGAAATTGATGCACTTGGTGGAGAGATGGGAAAGGTGATCGATCAGACATTTATACAGTCGAAGATGTTAAACCGTTCCAAAGGTCCGGCGGTCCATTCACTTCGTGCGCAGGCAGATAAGGCAGATTATAGCCGTGTTATGCGTGAAGTGTTGGAAAATCAAGAGAATTTAGAGTTAAAACAGGCAGAAGTAACAGATATTTTAACGGAGAATGGAAAAGTAACCGGAGTTCAAACTTATTCAGGCGCTATTTATCGTTGTAAGGCTGTAATTCTTTGTACAGGTACTTATTTAAAAGCAAGATGTATCTATGGGGAAATCAGCAATGAAACCGGCCCTGACGGATTACAGGCAGCAAATTATTTAACAGAATCCTTGAAAAAATTAGGCATCGAGATGTATCGATTTAAAACAGGAACTCCTGCCCGAATTGATAAAAGATCTATTGATTTTAGCAAAATGGAAGAACAATTTGGTGATGAAAAGATCACACCGTTTTCTTTTACAACCAATTCGGAAGAAGTACAGATCGATCAAGTATCTTGCTGGCTCACGTATACGAATGAAAAAACACACGATATTATACGTAAGAATTTAAATAGATCGCCTCTGTTTTCCGGTATGATTGAAGGAACAGGTCCACGGTACTGTCCGTCTATAGAAGACAAAGTTGTTAAATTTTCCGACAAAGACAGACATCAAGTGTTTGTAGAACCGGAAGGACTTCATACAAATGAAATGTATATAGGGGGAATGTCAAGTTCACTTCCGGAAGATGTGCAATATGAGATGTATCGAAGTGTGCCTGGATTAGAACATGCAAAAATTGTAAAAAATGCATATGCAATCGAATATGATTGCATTGATGCAAGACAACTTTATCCAACGTTAGAGTTTAAAAATATTGACGGACTCTATAGCGGTGGTCAATTTAATGGAAGTTCCGGATATGAAGAGGCTGCAGCACAAGGGCTTGTAGCCGGAATCAATGCAGCATTAAAGATTTTAGGAAGAGAACAAATTGTAATTGATCGTTCACAAGGATATATCGGTGTGTTAATTGACGATCTTGTAACAAAAGAAAGTCATGAACCTTATCGCATGATGACGTCTAGAGCAGAATATCGTCTTCTTCTTCGCCAAGATAATGCAGATCAACGACTTACAGAAATCGGATATCAGGTTGGGCTGATAGATGAATCAAGATTCCAGCATTTGAAAGAAAAAGAAGAGCAGATTAAAAATGAAATAGAGCGTCTTCAACATGTAAATGTCGGAACAAGTGGAAAAGTCCAAGAATTATTGGAAAAGTATGGAAGTACAGCCCTTACTTCGGGGATAACTCTTGCGGAATTGATTCGAAGACCTGAGTTAGACTATAATGTACTAGCTCCAATTGATGAAGAAAGACCAATATTAAGTGATGAAGTAACAGAACAAGTTAATATCAACATCAAATACGACGGATACATAAGCCGTCAATTAAAACAAGTAGAACAATTTAAAAAACTGGAATCCAAAAGAATTCCGGATGGTCTTGATTATGATGATGTAAAAAGTCTTAGAATTGAAGCAGTACAGAAATTAAAACAATATCGACCAATTTCAATCGGACAAGCATCACGTATTTCGGGAGTATCACCTGCAGATATTTCTGTACTTCTTGTATATATGGAACAATGGGGAAAATATCATGAGTAAAATATTTGAAGAAAAACTTTCAGCTATAGGAATCACATTAAGTGATGTACAAAAAAAACAATTCCATCAATTTTATGAACTGCTTGTTGAATGGAACAAAGTCATGAACCTTACAGGTATTACAGAGTATGAAGAAGTCAATGAAAAACATTTTGTTGATAGCTTATCACTTGTAAAGGCTATCGATGTGAAAAATGTTAAAAAAGTTATCGATATAGGAACCGGAGCAGGATTTCCTGGAATTCCATTAAAAATTGCATTTCCACATTTAGAAATTGTGCTTCTCGATTCGTTGAATAAAAGAATCAAATTTTTAAATGAAGTTATTGATACATTAGGACTTGAAAAAATAAAAACAATACATGGGCGCGCAGAAGATTTTGCAAAACAGGCAGAATATAGAGAACAATTTGATCTTTGTGTATCTCGTGCAGTAGCAAATCTATCTACACTTTCAGAATATTGTTTGCCTTATGTAAAAGTAGGAGGATTATTTGTACCATATAAATCAGGAGAAATTGATGAAGAAGTACTAGCCTCAAAAAAAGCGATTCATATTCTAGGTGGAAAGTTAGAAGATGTGATTAAATTCCAATTACCTGGAACAGAAATTGGTAGATCATTTGTTAAAATAGAAAAAAATAAAAATACAAGCAAAAAGTATCCAAGAAAAGCAGGACTTCCGGCTAAAGAACCACTCAGCTAATCTCAAACTGTAAGAAGTGTTAAAAACTTCTTACAGTTTTTTTATGGAATAGGAAATTCCTTCGGAATCCTATCCAATAAAAAATACACTTCGTATAAGAATGCGCAGCTCTCGGAGAAAAAATCATTGCTTCGCAACTGCTCGCGCGTAATGAATGTTTCACGTGAAACATTTTATGCAAATTAAAATGAAAAAATTAATGTTTCACGTGAAACATTGTGGAATTGTAAAAGAAAAAATGGTATAATACTTGATGTGCAGAAAATGAAAACTATTTTTTGCATTTATTAGAAAGGGGATAGTATAGTGGAGAGAATAATAGCCATTGCTAACCAAAAAGGTGGAGTTGGAAAGACAACAACAGCCATTAATCTATCTGCATGTCTTGCAGAATTAGGAGAAAAAGTATTAGCAATTGATATGGACCCACAAGGTAATATGACCAGTGGCTTGGGAATTGATAAAAATAATGTGGAATATACAGTATATGATTTGATTATAGGGGAAGCGAAAATTAATCAGGTGATATGCAAAGAAGCGTTGGAAAATTTAGATGTTCTTCCGGCAAATGTGGATTTATCTGCAGCGGAAATAGAATTGATAGGTATTGACAACAAAGAATATATAATTCGAGATGAAGTTGAAAAAGTAAAAAATAATTATGACTACATTATTATTGATTGCCCACCTTCGTTAAGTATGCTTACAATTAATGCGATGACAACAGCAGATACAGTTCTTGTTCCAATTCAGTGTGAATATTATGCATTGGAAGGGTTGAGCCAATTGATACATACAATTGATCTTGTGAAAGAACGTTTAAATCCGAGATTAGAAATGGAAGGTGTTGTATTTACAATGTATGATGCAAGAACCAATCTATCTCTTCAAGTGGTAGAAAACGTTAAGGAAAATTTAAACAAGACAATTTATAAAACAATTATCCCAAGAAATATACGTCTTGCTGAAGCTCCGAGTCATGGTATGCCAATTAATATGTATGATCCAAAATCAGCAGGTGCTGAAAATTACAGGTTATTGGCTGAAGAAGTAATTCATAAAGGAGAAGAAGAATGGCAGTAAAACGCGGTGGATTAGGAAAAGGATTAGATAGTCTTATTCCTGATAAAAAAGTAAATAAAGAATCAACAGTTGAAAAGAAAAAAGAAGAAACCGTGAAAAACGGCGAACAGATGATAAAAGTGTCTATGATTGAGCCGAATAGAGAACAGCCGAGAAGAATGTTTGAAGAAGACTCTCTGTTGGAATTGGCAGATTCCATCAAGCAGTTTGGAGTATTACAGCCAATTCTTGTACAAAAAAAGAGTGATTATTATGAAATAATTGCAGGAGAAAGAAGATGGAGAGCCGCAAAGCTTGCAGGAATAAAGGAAGTACCGGTCATTGTACGTGAATTTACAGAACAGCAAGCTGTAGAAATTGCTTTGATTGAAAACATTCAGAGAGAAAATCTCAATCCAATTGAAGAAGCCATGGCGTTTAAAAGATTATTGGAAGAATTTTCTCTGAAACAAGATGAGGTTGCAGAAAGAGTGTCGAAAAGTAGAACGGCTGTAACAAACTCAATGCGTCTTTTGAAATTAGATCAAAGAGTGCAACAAATGATCATTGACGATATGATCAGCACAGGACATGCAAGAACACTTTTGGCAATTGAAGATGGGGAGCAACAGTATATTCTTGCAAATAAGATTTTCGATGAGAAGTTGAGCGTTCGTGAGACGGAAAAACTAATCAAAGAATTAAAAAATCCAAAAAAAGAAAAGGTAAAACCAGTAATTGAGAATGATTTTATCTATCGGGATAGTGAAGAAAAACTAAAATCAAAAATGGGGACAAAAGTAAACGTAAACAATAAGGCGAATGGAAAGGGTAGAATTGAAATTGAATATTACTCAGAAAAAGAGTTCGAACGTATATTCGACTTATTGATGACGATTAGAGGAGTATAATAATGAAAAGTAAAATATTGGAAAGTATAGGGGTTGATCCGGCATATATATTGATTATTATGCTGCTATTAATTGCGCTTTTATTTGTGCTGTTAATAAGTGTCAATATGAAATATAACCGCTTAAAAGTAACATACAATTCATTTATGAAAGGAAAAGATGGAAAAACATTAGAAAAAAGTTTTCTCGAAAAATTCAAAGAAATTGATGATACAGTTGGTATGGTGAAAAAAAACCGACAAGATATCAAAAATATTTATCGAAAAATGGAAGAATGTTATAGTAAAGTCGGAATAGTAAAATATGACGCTTTTGATGAAATGGGAGGAAAGCTGAGTTTTGCTCTCACACTGTTAAATAATAACAATGATGGTTATATTATAAATATGTTGCACAGTACAGATGGCTGCTACGCATATATTAAAGAAATTGTAAAAGGTCAAAGCTATATAGAACTCGGAGAAGAAGAAATAGAATCTTTGGACAAAGCAATTTATCATGAAACAAATGGTCTTAACATTGAAGGAATGAATAAATAAATCGGAGGAAAATAATATGTTAGATATCAAATTTTTAAGAAACAACCCAGAAATCGTAAAACAGAATATTAAAAACAAATTTCAGGACAGCAAATTACCACTTGTAGATGAAGTGATCGCACTTGATTTAAGAAACAGAGAAATCAAACAAGAAGTAGAAGCTTTAAGAGCAAACAAGAACCAAATCTCTAAAAAAATCGGTGCATGCATGGCACAAGGTAAAAAAGAAGAAGCAGAAGAGTATAAGAGACAAGTTGCTGCCGATGCAGATAGAATGGAAACATTATCTGTAGAGGAAAAAGAAGTAGAAGAAAAAATTAAAACAATCATGATGACAATTCCAAATATCATCGATCCATCTGTTCCGATTGGAAAAGATGACAGTGAAAATGTAGAATTAGAAAAATTCGGTGAACCGGTTGTTCCTGATTTTGAAGTGCCATATCATACAGAAATCATGGCTAAATTCAACGGAATCGACTTAGATGCAGCCGGAAAAGTAGCCGGACAAGGATTCTATTACTTAATGGGAGATATCGCAAGACTTCACTCTGCGGTAATCTCATATGCTCGCGATTTCATGATCGATAGAGGATTCACATACTGCATTCCACCATACATGATCAGAAGTAACGTTGTAACAGGTGTAATGAGTTTTGCAGAAATGGATTCCATGATGTACAAGATTGAAGGAGAAGATCTTTACCTTATTGGAACAAGTGAACACTCCATGATCGGTAAATTCATCGATACATTAAACGATGAAGAAAAACTTCCATATACATTAACAAGCTATTCTCCATGTTTCCGTAAAGAAAAAGGATCTCACGGAATCGAAGAACGTGGTGTATATCGTATTCACCAGTTTGAAAAACAAGAAATGATCGTTGTATGTAAACCGGAAGAAAGTATGGATTGGTACGAAAAAATGTGGAAAAATACAGTAGATTTATTCTGTTCTTTGGATATCCCGGTTCGTACGTTAGAATGCTGCTCCGGAGATCTTGCAGACTTAAAAGTAAAATCAGTTGACGTAGAAGCATGGTCACCAAGACAGAAAAAATATTTTGAAGTAGGAAGTTGCTCAAATCTCGGAGATGCACAGGCAAGAAGACTTGGTATCCGTGTAAAAGGAAAAGACGGCAAATACTTTGCTCATACATTAAATAATACAGTTGTTGCGCCACCAAGAATGTTGATTGCATTCCTAGAAAACAATCTCCAGGCTGACGGAAGCGTAAGAATTCCGGAAGTTTTAAGACCATATATGGGCGGAAAAACTGAAATCAGATAATCTGACAGATAGTCTGATAGAGAACTTAAGTTGAAAATACTTCACAACATTTATAATTTGTGATAAAATATAAATGTTGTGAAGTTATATG
>Snoopy_p1__coassemble_291_pt1 | contig 37528 bp, 30 predicted proteins | sample Snoopy_p1__metabat2_high_PE_046 | metagenome-assembled genome bin Snoopy_p1
GTCTGAAAGACTGGATATTCCTCTTTATGATCACAATTTGGTCAGAATGGCAGCCAGAGAGCTACATTTGGATGAGGATGTTGCGCGAGAAGCAGATGAGACGATGCTTGGAAAATTCCTTTCCGCGTATGTGGTGGGAGTTGGAAGTTATACTTCTTTTGCGGCAAGTGAGCAGAGTGTAGAACCGATCAGCGACCGTTTGTATACGATTCAGACAGAGCTTTTAAAGAAATTGGCAAAGAGAGGACCTTGTATCATCGTAGGAAGATGTGCGGATTATATATTAGGGGATTATTCAAATTATATCCACGCTTTTGTGTGTGCATATATGGAAGATAGGGTTCGTAGAATTATGAAGATCTACAATCTGGATGAGAAACAGGCAAAAGAAAAGATTAAGAAAGTAGACAAAGAAAGAAAACTTTATTACGAGGCGCATACCGGAAGAAAATGGGGAGATATCGAATCTCATCAAATGCTTTTTAACAGTAGTCTTCTTGGTGTAGACGGTGTCGTAGATATTTTAGAGGGAGCATATTGCCAAAAACTTCGATAAAACGAACAACAATTTGTATAGGAAACGAAGAAATTTGTCAAAAAACTTGGTGAAACCCGTGAAAAATGAAAAATATAAGAAATAATATGTCTCAATTTTGAAAGTATGATATAATAGTAGAGTTTCTAGTAGGTTTATGTTGGGAGGGATTATTATGTCAATGAAAAAACAGACAAAAAATACATCAGCAGTTAAGACTAAAGTAGAAAAGATCGTTCCGGAAGTAAAGAAAGCAGTAGAAGAGAAAGTTGTTCCGGAAGTAAAGGAAACAGTAGAGAAAGTTGTTCCGGAAGCAAAAAAAGCAGTTGAGAAAGCAACAGAGAAAGTAAAAAAAGCAACAGCAAAAAAAGAGATTAAAACAACTTTATTTGTAGAGTATTATGGAAAACAGGTTCAAGAAAAAGACATGATCGCATCAGTGAAAAAAGCTTGGACAAAGAGTGGAAAAAAGGTTGCAGATATCAAGACAATGGCATTATATGTGAAACCGGAAGAAAACTCAGTATATTACGTGATTAATGGAGATTCGGCAGGAAGAGTTGAGTTTTAATAAAGGGGGTGTGCTTAAGCACATCCTTTTTACTTTATAGGAAAGTTATCGGGAGAGTGAAAGATGGGGAAAGAGATGGTTTTTATAGATTGTATATGGATTGGGCTATTGTGTATGATCAGTTATGCAGATTGGAAAGAAAAAAGGATTCCGGATAAATTACTATTGGGAGTGGCAGTATGTGCAGTTGTACAAATGTTCTTTTTGGGAAAAGAAGAGATTATGTTACGATTTGCGGGAATGGGAAGCAGCGTCTTTGTTTTTTTTCTGATTTTGATAGCTGCCCCAGGTGCCTTTGGGGGAGGGGATGTGAAATTGAGTGCGGTCAACGGCTTATATCTTGGCGCGATTCCGTGGATGAGAAGCTTTGGGATAGCAGTGATAAGTGCCACAATTTATATTGTATATAAAATGTGCCGTATGCAGAAAATACGGGGAGAAGAGATTGCCTTTGGTCCGTTTCTCTGCATCGGCGCAATCATTTCATTTTTTTCTTAAATTAATTCTTATATGTGGCGCCGGAACGTTCAATAGAAATACGCGCCAGAACGTCCATTGCATCTAAACAAAAGGACGGAACCTCATGAGTTTCTGCATAGACAGAGAGCTCTGTACAAGCAAGGAGGACAACGTCACATTCATTATCAGCAAATTCCTTCATTACACGTTCAAATTTAGATATATCTGCTTGTTTTCCGCTTTTGATATCATCATAGATCAATGACATAACATCTTGCTGTCGTTCTTCGGAAGGTTGGAATGGAGTAACGCCAAAAGCTTCACATTCTTTGTGATATAATCCTGTTTTTATTGTCCCATCGGTTGCCATAATTCCAATCTTTTTTACATTTGGCCGCTTTTCAACTGCGTATTTTACACTTTCGTAGATCATATTGATGATAGGAACCTGAATACAAGATTGCATCTGTTCATAATAATAGTGAGATGTATTGCATGGAATCGCAACATGGGCAACCCCGAGTGTTTCCAGTGTTTTTAAATCTTCTTCAAGGAGACGAAGCAGTTCCTGATCGTCGCCGGTTTCAATGGCTTTTGTTCTGTCCGGCAATGTAGCGTGACTCAAAAGAACGATGTCAAGGTGTTCCTGATCGCAGGAAGCTCCCGTATGTTCTGTAATTCGATTATAGAAAAAAGCAGAGGCGGCCGGTCCAACACCGCCGATAATTCCTAATTTTTTTTTCGTCATATGATTCATAGTTACCTCTATTCATGTTGTTATATTTATTTTAATATGTATATTCTAACATACTTATCTAAAATTGCAATGCTGGTTGTGGAGTGATATAATGAATCTGTATTATACAAAAAATAAAAAAAGGAGATGGTGAATGCTAGATGGAATTGTATGAGGCAATGCTTTGTTTCTTTATTTACGGATTCTTGGGCTGGGGTACAGAAGTTGCGTTTGCAGCAGGAAAGGAACGAAGATTTGTAAACCGTGGATTTTTGAATGGACCAATCTGTCCGATTTATGGAGTGGGAGTTGTGGCAGTTGTCGTCTTGTTGGAACCATATAAAAATAATATGTGGATTTTATATGTGACGTCAATTATCGTAGTAACTGCGTTGGAGTGGGTGACTGGTTTTATTTTGGAAAAGCTTTTCCACAGCAAATGGTGGGATTATTCCAATATGCCTCTGAATTTGAATGGATATGTATGTTTATTGTTTTCTTTGATTTGGGGTGTTGCTTGTGTAGTAATCGTAAAATGGATTCATCCGTTCATTTTTAAGGGAGTAAAATTTCTTCCAAGATGGTTAGGAACAACGATTCTTGTTCTGCTTGTAATAGGAATACTTGTAGATTTGTATGTGACTGTTACGAACATTCTGCAGATGAATCGTCATTTTGCAAAGATGGAAGAAATTGCGGCTGAACTACGTAAAATTTCAGATGAATTGGGAGCAAATATTTCTGAGAATGTGTTAGAAGCAATGGAACGAAGAGAAGGTATTGCAGAAGATATGCAGGAATATACCGATGAATTAAAAGAGCGTGCAGAGGAATTACGTGAAAAATATCGGGATATTAAGTTTAAAAATGCAAGAAGTGTAAGAAGAATCCTTCATGCATTCCCAAGAATGAAATCAAGAAAACATAGTGAAGCAATGGAAGATTTAAGGGAATATTTGAGAAAAGAACATGATTTAAGAAAGAAAAAATAATCGGAAGGAAAGAGAGAGTAGAGTGATGAGGGAAGAATCTATGCCGAAATTGGTAACGGCATTAAAACAGTATTCAATGGATCAATTTGTAAAGGATTTGGTTGCTGGAGTGATTGTGGCTATTATTGCACTGCCATTATCTATTGCATTAGCGCTTGCATCCGGAGTAGGACCGGAGCAGGGGATTTATACAGCAATTATCGCCGGATTTGTGATCGCGGCGCTTGGTGGAAGCCGTGTACAGATATCCGGTCCAACAGCGGCATTTGCGACTATTGTCGCAGGGATTGTTGCAACAAAAGGAATGGAAGGCTTGATCGTAGCAACTATTCTTGCAGGAATAATTTTGATTTTAATGGGAATCTTGAAGTTTGGAGCTCTAATTCGTTTTATTCCACATACGATTGTTACTGGATTTACAGCAGGAATTGCGGTGACGATTGTAATCGGACAATTGAAAGATTTTTTTGGATTGACGTTTCAAAACAGTCCGATTGAGACGATGGAGAAATTAAAAGAGTGTTTTGCGACATTTGGAACGTTGAATGTGACGGCGTTGTTGATTGGTGTATTGGCATTGGCGATTCAGATTGTCTGGCCTAAATTTAATGCCAAGATACCGGCATCTTTGATTGCGGTGCTAGTAACGGCAGCAATCGTGAAATTTGCAAAACTGGATGTCAATACGATTGGAAGTCTTTACGATATTTCCAACAAGCTTCCAATGCCTCAACTTCCGGTATTTGATATGGCGCTTGTGAAAAATGTTTTGCCGGATGCATTTACAATTGCGATATTGGCAGCGATTGAATCATTATTGTCGTGTGTAGTTACGGATGGAATGATCGGGGATAAACATAATCCGAATGTGGAACTTGTAGCACAGGGAGCAGGAAATATTGCTTCCGGTTTATTTGGCGGAATTCCGGCAACGGGTGCGATTGCCAGAACAGCGGCAAATATTAAAAACGGCGGAAGAAGTCCAATTGCCGGAATGGTACATTCTATTGTGTTGGTATTGATTCTTGTTGTGTTGATGCCATACGCGGCGTTGATTCCAATGCCGACAATTGCGGCCATTTTATTTATGGTAGCTTACAATATGTGCGGTTTCCGAGAATTTGTGGATTTGGTGAAAACATCACCAAAGAGCGATATTGCAGTATTGATCATTACATTTGTTCTTACAGTAGTGTTTGACCTTGTAGTTGCAATAGAATTCGGACTTGTCCTTGCAGCAGTTCTTTTCTTAAAAAGAATGTCGGACGTAGCAGAAGTACGAGGCTGGACGTATGTAGAAGAGGAGCAGAAAGGACTTCGGATCGTTCCGGAGGGAACTTTAGTATATGAAGTGGAGGGACCAATGTTCTTTGCGGTAGCAGATCAGTTTCTTCAAGTTACGTTGGATAAGGATACGAAAGTTGTGATTATGCGTATGAGAACAGTGCCGGCAATGGATGTGTCCGCTTTACGCAAATTACAAGAAGTACATAGAGCCTGTCAAAAGCATCATGTTACACTTGTGTTTTCTCATGTAAGAGAACAACCGATGAAGATGATGGAAAAAGCAGGATTTGTAGATGCGGTTGGTCGGAAGAATTTTGTTGCGCATACTGATGAAGCGATTGCAAGAGCACAAAAACTGTGTGGAAGAAAAATTGAAAAATAAAAGAAACAAGTAATTATGAAAGTAAGTTGTTTTCTGGTTTTCGGTGAAAATTAGAACAACTTACTTTTTTTGTATCTTTTTTTCGCAAAATATCTTAAGAATTGAATTTTCAATCTTCAAAAAGTCTTAATAAAGTTATTAAAAAGCCTTAACGATATCTTGGTATGATTGATATATAGACAAAGGGGGAAGAAATATGACGAGAGAGAAGACGAGAAAGTTATTGAATATCGCAACAATTGTCAGTTTAAGCGTGATTGTTGTTCTTACCATATACGGAGTGCAGACGGGGCTTTTGACAGACCGGGATAAACTGGAAATGCTCGTGAAGAAAAGTGGGATATGGGGACCGGTATTATTCATTATCATTCAAATGGTTCAAGTAGTGCTTCCTATTATACCGGGAGGGATTACATGTGGCGCAGGCGTTGTAATATTCGGAGCATGGCATGGACTTCTATATAATTATATTGGTATTGTAGCAGGTTCCATGATTAATTTTTATTTGGCAAGAAGATATGGACAATGTTTTGTGAAGTATTTTGTAAAAGAAGAAACTTATGAAAAATATATCGGATGGCTTGAAAAAGGTAAGAAGTTTGACAAGTTTTTTGCATTTGCAATTTTCTTTCCATGTGCACCGGACGATGTGCTTTGCTTAATTGCAGGTCTTACAAGAATGACATGGAAAAAGTTTGCGGCAATTATATTACTTGGGAAACCGGCATCTATTGCGATGTATAGTCTGGCGCTTGTGTATGCAGGCACATGGATACAGGAAATGTTGAACTATGTTGTCTAAAGGGAGAAAGGGAGGACAATACGATGAAGATATTGATTACAACAGATTTATATAAACCATCAATCAACGGGGTTGTGACATCTATTACAAATTTGGAAACAGAATTAAGAAAACAGGGGCACGAAGTGAGAATTCTTACCGTTTCGACGGATAGTAGTTCTCATCAGGAAGAAAATGTTTATTATGTAAAATCTATGCCGTCTTACATTTATCCGGAGGTAAGAGTTCCGTTTTCCAGAGCCAATGCTATGGTAAAAGAATTGATCGAATGGAATCCGGATGTGGTGCATAGTCAATGTGAATTTTTTAGTTATGGATATGCAAAACGAATTGCAGAGGCAACAGGGGCAAGTTTGGTACATACATATCATACTTTATATGAACAGTATACAGAATACATTCCTCTCGGTAAACGAATTGGAAGAGCTGCGTTGGCAAAATGGATGAAAGGAAGACTAAAATCGGTCGATTTGATTATCGCTCCAACGAAAAAAGTAGAACATACATTGCAGGAATACGGTGTAACACAAGACATTGAGATTATTCCGACGGGAATTCATTTGGAAAAATTTAAAGAGACAGTTTCAGATGAGCGGGTGGAAAGCTTAAAGAAGAAACTTGATATTCAAAAAGAGGATAAAGTATTACTGAGTCTTGGAAGATTGGGATTTGAAAAAAGAATTGATGAGTTACTGTATGGGATGAAGGAACTTGTGAAAACAGAAGAACATATCAAGCTTTTGATTGTTGGAGGCGGACCGGCAAGAGAGAGTTTGGAAGCATTGACTGAGGAGTTGGGACTTTGCGATTATGTAACATTTGTTGGAATGGTAAAGCCGGAAGACGTGAAGACCTATTATCGTTTGGGAGACGTATTTGTATGTGCGTCCACAAGCGAGACACAGGGGTTGACTTATATCGAGGCAGCTGCAAGCGGACTTCCACTCATCTGCAGAAAGGATCCGTGTCTGTATGGCGTGTTGGAGGAAGGCGGTAATGGCTATTCTTATAACGATATTTATCGCTTTGCAAAATATGTAAGAGATCATATTTACAATGAAGAATGGTTAAAACAAGCAGGAGAACACAGCAAGAAAATTGCAGAGAATTATGGAACAGACATATTTGGAAAAAAGATTGCCTCTATTTATAAAGCGGCGTCTTGGAAAGGGGTATTTCAATATGAAAGTATTACTATATGCGAAAAATCAGCAAATCGTATCTAAAAGCGGTGTAGGAAAAGCGATGGCGATGCAAAAAGAGGCGCTTTTAAGTAACGGTGTGGAAGTAACAGAAAATCCGCAGGAGGATTATGATGTCATTCATATCAATACGATTTTTCCAAGCGATTACCGTATGGCAAAATTGGCGAAGAAGAATGGAAAAAAGGTAGTTTACCATGCGCACTCTACGAAAGAGGATTTTCGAAATTCTTTCAAAGGATCTAATTTGATTGCTCCATTATTTAAATGGTGGATCAAAAAGTGTTACTGTACAGGGGATTTGATTCTGACACCGACAGAGTATTCGAAAAAATTATTGGAAAGCTATGGAATCAAAAAGCCGATCCAGGCGATTTCCAATGGCGTAGATACAGATCTTTTCTATAAAAATACGTTGGTAAGAGAAGAGTTTCGAAAAAAATATGGATTGAAATCATCGGATAAAGTGGTGATGTCTGTGGGATTGTATTTTGAAAGAAAAGGAATTTTGGATTTTGTTGAACTGGCAAAAACAATGCCGGAATATCAGTTTATCTGGTTTGGATTTACACCGGATATTCAGATTCCGGCGAAAGTAAGAAAAGCAGTACATACGAAACTTCCAAATCTGACTTTTGCAGGATATGTTCCAAAAGAAGAATTGATGCAGGCATACAGTAGTTGTGATCTCTTTTTCTTTCCATCTTATGAAGAGACCGAAGGAATCGTTGTATTAGAAGCATTATCAACGGAAATTCCGGTATTGCTCCGTGATATTCCGGTATATGAAGATTGGTTGGAGGACCGCAAAGATGTCTACAAAGGCAGAACTCAAAGAGAATTTCGGGAACTCATACGTTCCGTTTTAGAAAAACAGATTCCGGTTCTCACATGGAACGGAAGAGAGCGTGCTTTGGAAAGAGACGTACGTCGACAGGCAGCGAAATTAAACAAATATTATGAAAAACTTATCGCAGCGTAGTGGTAAAGTGGTTAAGAACGCACCTTGTCATCTGTTTTACGCTCATGATATAATAGTAAGAACACATGATGAGGAGGACAAAATCAATGGGAATGACGATGACGCAGAAGATCCTTGCAGCCCATGCTGGACTTGAGTCCGTAGTTGCAGGACAGTTAATAGAAGCAAAACTGGATGTTGTAATGGCCAATGATATTACAGGACCAATGGCTGTTCCGGTGTTTTATAAGATGGCAGACCGAGTATTTGATAAGGAAAAAGTTGTATTGGTTCCAGATCATTTTACACCGAATAAAGATATCAAATCTGCAGAGAATGCAAAATCAATCCGTGAGTTTTCAAAATGTCAGTGTTTGAAACATTATTTTGAAATCGGGCAAATGGGAATTGAGCATGCCATTTTACCGGAAAAAGGGATCGTAGTAGCAGGAGAATGTATTATTGGCGCAGATTCTCATACCTGTACTTACGGTGCGTTGGGGGCGTTTTCTACCGGAGTCGGAACAACGGATATCGCTACAGGGATGGCGACTGGAGAGTTATGGTTTAAAGTCCCGAGTGCGATAAAGTTTATCTTAACAGGAAAGCCGGGTAAATATGTAAGCGGTAAGGACATCATTTTACATATTATAGGAAGAATCGGTGTGGACGGCGCGCTGTATAAGTCTATGGAATTTGTGGGAGACGGTATTGCAAATCTTTCCATGGATGATCGCTTTACGATGGCGAATATGGCAATCGAAGCAGGAGCAAAGAATGGAATCTTTCCGGTAGATGAAAAGGCAGAACAGTATATGAAAGAACATTCTGAAAAAGCGTATAAGATCTATACGGCAGATGAAGATGCGGAGTATGATGAGATTGTGGAAGTAGATCTTTCGCAAGTCCGTCCGACAGTAGCGTTTCCACATCTTCCAGGCAATGCGAAGACAATTGATGAGGTGGAAGCGATGGAACCGATCAAGATCGATCAAGTGGTGATTGGTTCTTGTACCAATGGAAGAATGGAAGATATGCGAAGAGCGGCTTCGATTTTAAAAGGAAAGAAAGTACATCCGGACGTTCGAGTTATGGTCATACCGGCAACGCAGAAGATTTATTTGCAATGCATTGAAGAGGGGCTTGTAACAACTTTTGTAGAAGCAGGCTGTACCTTTAACACACCGAGTTGCGGGCCGTGTATGGGAGGTCATATGGGAGTCTTAGCGGCAGGTGAGAAATGTGTATCTACAACAAATCGTAACTTTGTAGGCCGAATGGGACATGTGGATTCATTGATCTATCTTGCTTCCCCAGAGACAGCGGCAGCAAGCGCTATTGCAGGATATATAGCCAATCCGGAGAAAGCAGGTGAGCAGTAATGAAAGCGTTAGGACATGTATTTAAGTATGGGGATAATGTGGATACCGATGTGATCATTCCGGCAAGATATTTGAACTCTTTTGATGGAAAAGAGCTCGCAAAACATGCCATGGTAGATTTGGATCCGGAGTTTGCGAAAAAAGTACAGCCGGGAGATCTAATCGTTGCCAATAAGAATTTCGGGTGTGGATCTTCAAGAGAACATGCACCGTTATGTTTGAAAGAAGCGGGTGTAAGCTGTGTGATCGCAGAGACGTTTGCAAGAATATTTTATAGAAATGCAATCAATATCGGACTTCCGATCATCGAATGCCCGGAAGCGGCAAGAGGAATTGATGCGGGAGATAAAATAGAGGTAGACTTTGACAGCGGAAAGATATATAATCATACAAAAGGGACTGAATTTCAGGGGCAGCCTTTCCCGGAATTCATGCAGAAATTAATTGCTGCAGGAGGTCTTGTAAATTATACGAATCAAAAATGTAAATAAAAGATTAGAGGGTGTCTCTCGAATAGAGGCACCTTTCTTTGAATCGTAGGAACAGTTTGAAGTTCGTGTTTGATTCGAAATTCATAGGGTATGAGGAGGAAAAGGATGTTATTATTATCGCGAGAAAACATTAAGCAAGTATTTTCAATGAAAGAGGCAGTAGAAGCTGATAAGGAAGCTTTTCGTTTATTTTCAGAAGGTAAAAGCGTAGTACCGTTGCGTACAAATATTAGTGCGCCGAAACATGACGGTGCATTTTTATTTATGCCATCTTATGTGGAAGATATGGATTGCTCTGCAATCAAAATTGTCAATGTATTTCCGAAGAATATTGATAAGGGACTTCCATCTACACCGGCTCAAGTGCTTTTGATCGATGGAACAACAGGAGTAGTTGTTTCTGTTTTAGATGGAACTTATGTGACACAGCTTCGTACAGGAGCAGCTTCGGGAGCAGCTTTTGATGTCTTGGCAAGAAAAGATGCGAAAAAAGGTGCGATGATCGGAACGGGAGGCCAGGCAGCAACTCAGTTGGAAGCCATGATGGCGGTTCGTGATCTGGAAGAAGTGAAAGTATACGACTTGAATCAGGAAAGATTACAGGCATTTGTGGAGAAGATGAATGAAGAACTTGCTGCTTACGGAACAAAAGTGGTGGCAGCAGTAAGCGCAGATGATGCGGTAGAAGATGCAGATCTTGTGGTAACAGTTACACCATCATCAAAACCTGTTTTTGATGGAACGAAGATTAAAAAAGGAGCTACAGTAAGCTGTGTTGGATCTTATCAGCCACATATGCAGGAGATGGATCCGGTGATTCTTACAAGAGCATCAAAGATCTATTTTGATTCTGTAGATGCAGTATTATCAGAAGCCGGAGATATTTTAATTCCGCTTGAAGATGGAACGATTACAAAAGAAGATTTTACAGGTGATTTGGGAGATGTTCTTTTAGGAAAAGTAGTCGCAAGAGAAAATGACGAAGAAATCATTGTATTTAAGACAGTCGGAATCGGAACACAGGATCTTGTGACAGCGAAAAAGATTTATGATAAGGCTCTTGCACAGGGTGTAGGAACAATTTGGGAATAAGAGGAAGTAGGAGGATAAAACAATGGCACAGGAATATTGGAACGGGCCGGAGGCGGCGCATAGACGAGTTATGATGAAAGCAGCAGGATATTCAGATGAAGATATCCGCAAAAAACCACACATCGGAGTACCGAATTCATTTATGGAAGGTTCTCCGGGAAGTGCACATTTGAGACAGATTGCAGAAGCAGTAAAACAGGGAATTTGGGAAGCAGGCGGAGTGCCGGTAGAATTCGGAATTCCTGCAACTTGTGGAAACATTGCAAACGGTGCAGAAGAATTAAAATACGAGCAAGTCGGACGAGATATTGTAGCTATGTCTGTAGAATTTGTGACAAGAGTTCACAATTTCGACGGACTTGTAATGATTGCGTCTTGTGATAATATCATTGCTGGTTGTTATCTTGCGGCAGCAAGACTTGATATTCCATCGATGGTAGTAACCGGAGGTTCTATGCAGCCTGGACATCATTGTGGAAAAGCAATCGTAGAAGCGGACTTAGATGTGGCAAGATTCTCAGGAGCAGGAGAAGCATATTTAGATGAATTGGAAGAAGCAGTTTGTCCATCTTTTGGAGCATGTCCATCTATGGGAACAGCCAATACCATGCAGATGTTAGGTGAAGTATTTAACCTTGTAATGCCTGGAACTGCAACAGTACCAGCTTCTGATAATAAAAAACTTCGTCAGGCAAGAGCGGCAGGAAAATATGCGGTAGAACTTGTGAAATCCGGAAGAAAGCCTTCTGATTTGATTACAAAAGAAGTACTTCTAAATTCCATTATGTTTGATATGGCGGTAGCTGGTTCTACAAATGCGGTGCTTCATATTCTTACAATGGCATACGAACTTGGCATTGATATTACATTGGAAGATTTTGAGAAATATGCGGAAGAAATTCCATGTATCAATGCAGTAATCCCAAGCGGACCATTCACTGTAGTTGATTTCCATTATGCAGGTGGTGTTCCAAACGTATTAAAAATGTTGGAAAGTAAACTTTACAAAGATGTACCGATGATGACAGGAATCAAGCTTGGAGAGTTCTTGAACAAAATCGAAGCAAAACCAAACGAAGTCATCCATAGTTTGGAAAAACCATTATTCAAAGAGCCGGGATTAAAAGTATTACGTGGAAATATTGCTCCGAATGGCGCAATCGTAAGACCGACAGGAGTGCCGGAATCTGTGAAATACATCAAAGGAAAAGCAAAGGTATTTGATGGAGACAGAGATGCGTTTGAAGCAATCAACTCCGGAAAAATTGTGCCGGGCGATATCATTGTAATTCGTTATGAGGGATGTAAAGGCGCTCCGGGTATGAAAGAGTTGATGCTTAGTATTGACGCATTGATCGGTCTTGGATTACATACAAGTGTAGGTTTGATCACAGATGCAAGATTCTCAGGATTCAACTTTGGTGCAATTGTTGGTCATGTATCGCCAGAGGCATATGACGGCGGTGTAATCGCACTTGTTGAAGAAGGCGACGAGATTATTCTTGATACGATCAAAGGAGAAGCAACACTTTGCGTATCCGATGAAGAACTTGCAGTAAGAAGAGAAAAATGGGTATGTCCTCCATTAAAAGAGCAGAAAGGTTGTCTGAACATCTTTGCAAGAAACTGCCGTCCGGCAGAAGAAGGCGGAGCAATGCAGCCTTGGTAAGAGAAAAAGGAATGGAGTGAAAAGACAAATGGAACAGAAAAAAGGAAGAGTCGTGGCGCTTTTGCCAATCGGCGTATTTTTAGTAATCTTTTTAGGAGCAGGAATCATCACGGGAGATTTTTACGCAATGCCTGCAATTGTAGCATTTTTGATTGCTCTTTTCGTAGCATTTCTGCAAAATAAAAATTTGAGTTTTGGAGATAAGATTCAAGTAATTTCAAAAGGTGTTGGAGATGAAAATATCATTACCATGTGCTTAATCTTTTTGTGTGCCGGAGGGTTCTCCGGTGCAGTTACTGCGGCGGGCGGAGTAGAGAGTACCGTGAATTTTGGTCTGTCAATTTTACCTTCCAACATCGCAGTTGTAGGATTGTTTATCATTGGATGTTTCATTTCTGTTTCTATGGGAACTTCTATGGGAACAATCGCAGCATTAGCCCCGATTGCAGTTGGAATTAGTGAGAAAACGCAATTTCCTATGGCTGTTTGTATTGGTGCGGTTGTATGTGGAGCAATGTTTGGTGATAATTTATCTATGATATCAGATACAACAATTGCAGCGGTCAAGACACAAGGATGTGAGATGAAAGATAAGTTCAAGGCGAACTTTTTCATTGTTCTTCCGGCAGCGATTGTCACGATTGTAATCTTCTTAGTGATTACGATGAATGGCGCTTACGAAATTACAGATAAATTGACTTACAATGTATGGCAGATTCTTCCGTACGTTGTTGTGCTCGTAGGAGCTTTGGTTGGTTTTAATGTATTTCTTGTGTTAATAACAGGAATTGTACTTTCTGTAATTGTTGGAGTGTCGACAGGAGCGCTTGCAGCAGGAGAGACTTTTACAGCAATCGGTGGTGGAGTGACAGGTATGTATGACATTACGGTTATTTCGATTGTTGTTGCATGTATCGTCTCATTAGTAAAAGAATATGGTGGAATTCAATTTATTCTAAATCTGATCAAAAGCAATATCAGGGGGAAAAAAGGAGGCGAACTTGGAATTGCCGGACTTTCTCTTTTGGTAGACGCTTGTACTGCAAATAACACAGTGGCAATTGTAATGACCGGTCCAATCGCAAAAGAGATTTGTGAGGAGTTTGATATTGATGCAAAACGTTCGGCATCGTTATTGGATATTTTCACCTCGGTAGGACAGGGAATTATTCCATATGGAGCCCAATTGTTATCAGCGGCATCTTTGACAGGATTGACTCCGTTTGCGATTATGCCATATCTTTTTTATCCAATTTTGATGGCGGTAAGTGCCTTAGGATTCATTTTATTTAAGAAAGAGAAAAAGCAAGCTTAGAAAAAAGAAGGTGTCAGAATGGATTTGTTGTATAAAAGTACAAGAAATAATGAGTTAACAGTAACTGCTTCAGAAGCCATCTTAAAAGGATTGGCAGAAGACGGTGGACTTTTTGTTCCGGTAGAGATTCCCAAACTAGGAATCTCTATGGAACAACTGAAAGATATGTCATATCAGGAGACTGCCTATGAGGTGATGAAGGAATTTTTTACAGATTTTTCCGAAGAAGAATTAAAGTCGTGTATAGAAAAAGCATATGATTCGAAGTTTGATACAGAGGAAATAGCGCCTCTTGTAAAAGCAGATGGAAACTATTATTTGGAATTATTCCACGGAGCAACGATTGCGTTTAAAGATATGGCCTTATCTGTTTTACCACATCTTCTGATTACTTCTGCAAAGAAAAACCATGTAAAAAATGAGATTGTCATATTGACAGCTACATCCGGAGATACCGGAAAAGCTGCATTGTCAGGTTTTGCAGATGTGGAAGGAACAAGAATCATAGTTTTCTATCCGAAAAATGGAGTAAGTAAAGTACAAGAACTTCAAATGGTTACCCAAAAAGGAGATAATACAGCGGTTGTTGCGATTCATGGGAATTTTGATGAGGCGCAAAGCGGTGTGAAAGCAATCTTTGAGAACAAAGAACTGGGGAAATGGATGCAGGAGAAAGGCTTTCAGTTTTCTTCTGCAAATTCCATCAATATCGGTCGACTGGTACCTCAGATTGTATATTATGTATATGCATACGCAAAGCTTTTACAAAATGAGGAAATCGTGGTTGGAGAAGAAATAAATGTTACAGTTCCGACAGGGAATTTCGGAAATATATTGGCTGCATATTATGCGAAACAGATGGGTGTGCCGATTGCAAAACTGATCTGCGCATCCAATGAAAATAAAGTATTATTTGATTTCTTTGAGACCGGAACGTACGATAGAAATAGGGAGTTTATCTTAACAACATCTCCATCTATGGATATTTTGATCTCCAGTAATTTGGAAAGGTTAGTTTATTTGATCACCGGTCAAGATGCAGATCAAACATCTGATCTTATGTGCGCTTTAAAATCGCAAGGTGTATATGAAATCGATGAGTCTATGAAAAACTTGCTTCATGATTTTAGCGCTGGATATGCAACAGAGCAGCAAGTAAAAGAACAGATTCGGAAACTCTATGAGAAGACGGGATATGTAGTAGATACACATACGGCAGTTGCGGCTTATGTAAGTGATGCATACAAAAAAAATACAGGAGATACACGTAAAATGGTGATTGCATCTACAGCAAGTCCGTTTAAATTTGTAAAAAGTGTTATGACAGCAATAGATGAAGAAACGTATAAAGAGAAGGATGAATTTACGCTTGTAGAGGAACTGCAGGCAGTATCTTGTACGGATATTCCCAAGGCGGTCAAAGATTTGAATCATGCTCCAATATTGCATACAAGAGAATGCGATCCGGAATCTATGGAAGAAAAGGTGAAAAAGATTTTGAATATTTAACTGAACCGGATAAGATTTTTATTGTTAAATAATTCACTATTGACTTCTTGTAAAAAAAATGTGATAATGGATGCAGATGTTGAAAAGAACATTAAATTTGAAAAGAGAGGTTGATCAAGATGGCAAAAATCGATTTAACTAAGTATGGTATTACCGGTACTACAGAGATTGTGTACAACCCTTCTTATGAAGTATTATTCGAAGAAGAGACAAAACCGGAATTAGAAGGTTTTGAAAAAGGACAGGAAAGTGAACTTGGAGCAGTCAATGTAATGACAGGTATTTATACAGGTCGTTCACCAAAAGACAAATTTATCGTAATGGATGAAAATTCTAAAGACACAGTATGGTGGACATCTGACGAATATAAGAACGATAATCACCCTGCCACACAGGAAGCATGGGATGCTGTAAAAGCAATCGCTTTGGAAGAACTTTCAAATAAGAGACTTTTTGTTGTAGATGCATTCTGCGGAACAAATGCAGATACACGTATGGCAATCCGTTTCATCATGGAAGTTGCATGGCAGGCACATTTTGTAAAAAACATGTTCATTCGTCCAACTGATGAAGAACTTGAAAACTTCGAACCAGACTTCGTAGTATACAACGCATCAAAAGCAAAAGTTGAAAACTACAAAGAATTAGGATTAAATTCTGAAACAGCAGTAATTTTCAACATCACAACACGTGAGCAGGTAATTGCAAACACATGGTATGGTGGAGAAATGAAGAAAGGTATGTTCTCTATGATGAACTATTACCTTCCATTAAAGGGAATCGCTTCTATGCATTGTTCAGCAAATACAGATATGAACGGAGAGAACACAGCGATCTTCTTCGGTCTCTCAGGAACAGGTAAAACAACATTATCTACAGATCCAAAACGTCTCTTAATCGGTGATGATGAGCACGGATGGGATGATAAGGGTGTATTTAACTTTGAAGGTGGATGCTATGCAAAAGTAATCAACCTTGATAAAGCATCTGAGCCGGATATCTATAACGCGATCAAGAGAAATGCTCTTCTTGAAAACGTAACATTAGATGCGGAAGGAAAGATTGATTTTGCAGATAAGAGTGTAACAGAGAATACTCGTGTATCTTATCCAATCAATCACATTGAAAAAATTGTACGTCCGGTTTCAGCAGCTCCGGCAGCTAAGAATGTAATCTTCTTATCTGCAGATGCATTTGGAGTATTGCCTCCGGTATCTGTTCTTACACCAGAGCAGACACAGTACTACTTCTTATCAGGATTTACTGCAAAACTTGCAGGAACAGAGCGTGGAATCACAGAGCCTACACCGACATTCTCAGCATGTTTCGGACAGGCATTCCTTGAGCTCCATCCTACAAAATATGCAGAAGAGCTTGTGAAGAGAATGGAAATGAGCGGAGCAAAAGCTTACTTAGTAAATACAGGATGGAATGGTACAGGAAAACGTATCTCTATCAAAGATACTCGTGGAATCATCGATGCAATCTTAAACGGAGATATCTTAGATGCACCAACAAAGAAGATTCCATACTTCAACTTTGAAGTTCCGACAGAACTTCCAGGAGTAGATCCAGCAATCCTTGACCCACGTGATACATATGCAGATGCAGCAGAGTGGGATGAAAAAGCAAAAGATCTTGCTGGAAGATTTATTAAAAACTTCGCAAAATACGAAGGAAATGAGCATGGTAAAGCATTAGTTACAGCAGGACCACAGCTTTAAGATATAGGATCAGAATAGTATGTAAAAACCTGGGAAACGGCGAAAAGTCTGTTTCTCAGGTTTTTTGATTTTGCAGTTATTTTATTCCTTTGAAACTATGAAACCAAGATGCGTAATGGTATAATTATATGGAGGAGGCGAAGGCATGGCAGAATACACTAAAATTGCACAGAATGTTATGAATGAAGTAAAAAAAGCAGTCATCGGAAAAGATGAATGTGTAAAGAGAGTAATGGCAGCAATTCTTGCTGGTGGACATATATTAATTGAAGATGTTCCGGGAGTTGGGAAAACAACGCTTGCTCTTGCATTCGCAAAAAGTATGGGGATGACTCAGAATCGTATACAATTTACACCGGATGTTCTTCCGGCTGATATTACGGGATTCTCTATGTATGATAAAAATAGAGGCGAATTTTATTATGAACAGGGAGCGGTCATGTGTAATCTCCTTTTAGCGGACGAGATTAACCGCACATCTCCAAAGACACAATCAGCCCTGTTGGAAGTAATGGAGGAAGGGACTGTTACAGTAGACAAAGTTACGAGAGAAGTTCCTAAACCATTTGTAGTGATCGCTACGGAAAATCCGATTGGTTCATCAGGAACACAGATGTTACCGGAATCTCAGCTTGACCGTTTTTTCATTTGTATTACGATCGGATATCCGGATATGGAACGAGAGATTGAAATTGTAAAGGGAAATCAGACCGGGAATCTCCTCGAAGAAATACAGCCTGTCATTACTTCCGAGATACTTCTTCGTATTCAAAAAGAAGTGGAAGATATTTTTATTCATGATGCGATTTACCGGTATATGGGAGAGCTTGTAACGGAATCAAGGAATCATCCGATGATTGAGATGGGAATCAGTCCGCGAGGAATGATTGCTCTTGCTAAAATGGTAAAAGCAATCGCATACTTGTCAGGAAGAGACTATTGCATTCCGTCAGATGTCAAAGACATATTTGAAAGTGTAGCAAGACATAGAATCCAGTTGAGTGCAAAAGCCAGAATCAATCATTTGAAAGTACAAGATCTGATTCAAGAGATCTTAGAAAAAGTAAAGGAACCGACACCAAAGCACAGATAGAATAGAGGGTGAGTATGAAAAAGCTGATATATGTTGTATTTATGATTACTACCATATATTTGGGAATTATGTATGAATGGGAAGAAAGTGTTTGGCTTCTTTCGGCAGAAATCATATTTCCATTTCTTTGCTTTGGAATGGCGTGGAGTGCATCACGTAGGATGGAGTGGAATATTATCTTGCAGAAGGATACCGCAGAGCAGGGAGAGAGGATTCCGTTGAAAATTCGAACTTGGAATAAAGGCGGGATTCCTTTAGTGGTGCAGGTTGCATGTTCCTATCGTTACGTATCCGGGAGTGAACATAAAAATGTTCGGACAAGCGTCTATGTTCCGGCAAAAAAGAGAGAACAGATTGAGATGAACATTCCTGCAAAGCATTGTGGGAAAATAAGGGTATCTGTCTCGAGCATACGAATCTTTGATTGCTGGGGATTGTTTTCTGTTAGAAAAAAGGATAAAAAGAACTATGAAATTACAATCATGCCAAAACCGTTTCCGATAAATCTTGTGGTAAGCAATCGAACAAGATGGTTTCCTGTTGATGGCGAATCTTATGCACAAGATCGAGGAGGAGATGATACTGCCGAAATATATGAAATAAGAGAATATCGGGCAGGAGACCGTATGCAGAAGGTGCATTGGAAATTAAGTGCAAAAGAGGATGATCTGTATATCAAAGAGTTTAGTTATCCGTTAGGAGCTGCGGTAATTCTCATGTTGGAAGAAGGAATAAGGGAAGAGAGTATGGAGCAGTTTATGGAAGCGGTTGTTTCTGTTTCCACAGCGTTACTTCAAGGGGAATGCCCACATTATATGATTTGGCAGAAAAAGAATGAAAAGGAATTGCAAAGAGTTTTGATTCGAGGGGAAGAAGAATTTCATGGATTTTTGTTGGAACTTTTGCAATTTGAAAAAGGTTGCTTGGAAAGAGATATCGAAGAATACTATCGTCATGAGTATAGAAGTGACACGTATTCTACATTGCTGAAAATTCGAACAGATTTAACACTGCAAGTGAATCAGGATGAAAATATGGATATGAAAAAAGAAGGACTGGAACAGTTTTTTGAACATGCAGAGATTGTTGTGTAGGAGAACAGAATGAAAAATGAGAAATTAACGGAATTGATATATGGAAGTGTTTTTACATGTATTGCAGCATTGGCAATGCTTCTTTCTGTGTGCAATGCATTTTCGTTAACGTATGATGCAAAAATTGTGTTTCCAGTCATTGTACTTTCTTCACTTATATTGGGGAGTGTGGGATTACAAAAACGACGTCCATATATGCCTTTCGTACTCTGTCTGATCGGAGAACTGATTTTGTGGGTGCTTGGAAGAAATCAATACTTAGAAAGTGTGGAGAATATAATCACCACGGCATTTCTTCAGCTTCGGACGTATTTTGTGGAAGGAAGATATGCGGAAATTGTAAGAGATGTAGATCAGACATGGGGATTATTGGGAATCGGACTTGTGTTTGTTTCTATTTCCATCTACACAATCGCATATTGTAAGAAAGTAAGATGGATGGTGTTGAGTTTGGCACTGGCTTTTTCCTTACCATTTCTTGCAGGAAATGTACTCAAGAAAGAGACCGTTATTTTGCTTGCAATTGCATTTTTAGGGATTGTTTTGGTAAGAATGAGCGGTGCTGGAGGAAAGGAACGTTTACGGGTATCGGTTATTAGTATTGTTGTTGGAATCCTTGCTTTGAGCATCGGAGTTCCTTTGCTGGCGGAGCATATTCGGTTAATGATCATGGATGCAGAATTGGTAGAGAAACGGATGGATGAATTTTGGAGTGGTGATATTCGGGATGTTTTTGGAAAACTGGGTGATGACAAAGCGACCGGAGGCGTCAATGACGGAAGATTAGGCAATTATGATGAGTTGGAGAGAGACGATCGTGTGCATCTGAAAATATCTTCTCAGAGACAACCGAATCAAACCGTTTATATCCGCGGGTTTGTGGGAGGAGATTATACAGGACGTTCATGGAGACGTGGAGATGAGAAAAGATTTGAGACAGAAGCAGAAGAGTTCGATATTCAAAATATAAAGGCGAATCGGAAATATCAATACCATACGTATCCAAATCAGCAAGATATACCATCCCAATGGAAAAAAACAAATTCTGATTATGAGAAAAAAGTTCAAAAAAAATATAGAAGAGTGCCGGATAAAATAGAAACTGCTTTTGAAGAAACCGTTCAAAATCAGATCATTCGCGAAGATCCGGAAAATGTAATATGGGAAGTTGCAGAACTTTTGAGAAGGGAAGCAGATTATACATGGAGCCCGGGGAAAACTCCGGCAGGAAAAGATTTTGCAGAGTATTTCTTTTTTGAGAATAAAAAGGGATACTGTACCCATTTTGCAACGACAGCGGTACTTTTATTCCGAATAAAAGGAATTCCGGCAAGATATGTGGCGGGCTATTCCGTGGAACCGGAAAAGTTCCGGGAACAAGAGGATGGAAAGTATTTGGCGGAAGCAACGGGAGAGGATGCACATGCATGGGCGGAAATCTATGTGTCTGGGAAAGGTTGGATTCCGGCAGAAACTACACCGGGATATGTGGAGCATGGCGATGAATCGGAAGAGACGAATCCGATAGAAAGCGATTGGGAAAACGATTGGGCAGATAATCAGGAAGAAGAGAACGGTACAGATACTCTAGCGCAGCGGGAGGAAAATCAGAAAGAAGTAGAACAAGAAAAGCAAGAAGAAACAGAGCAGGGAGAGCAAGCTGGCGAACAGAAGGCGGATAGCGTACAAGGACAAGATACGAAACAAAAAACAAAGTCTTATGTTAGATGGGAATTGTTGTTCGGAATAGGAATTCTATTACTTTTCATCATTGCAGGGATTCTTTTTTATGGTAAAAGAAAGAAAAGAAGACAGCAGGTTAAAAAGGGATATAGTGAGCGGACAAAAGAGATATTTTATCAAATCTATCATATTCTGATATCTGAAAAAGTGCTTGAAAAAGAAAGTGAACTGGACGATCGCTGTATAGAAAAATTAGGGGTTACATATCCTCAGATTGATCAAGAAACATGGGGGCAGATTTTTGAAATTGTATACCGAGCCAATTATGGAAAAAGCGAAGTTACAAAAGAAGAATATTTATTAGTAAGAAGGATATTATTGCTACTTGAAAAAAGCAAGTAAATGTTCTATAATAAGTTTAGAAAACCTGAGATGTTCGATAATTCTGTTATTTTGAACCTACATTACTTTAAACGGGATTCCTATATCTCTGTAATATGTCAAGCCCTCGGTCATGCAGGGGAAGGCAGAAAAGCAGATGCGGTTGCCCACCTAGCGATTGCTAGGAGTCAAAATACAGAAACCGGCATTTTGGGCAGTACAAAAGATAAGGGCAGCCACTTATTTTAGTGGCTGCCGTTTTTATGTACAGCTTAGGGATATTTTCCATATCTTTTTCATAGGTATAGAAAAAGATATGGACAAGAGGGGAACAAATGCAGAAAAGAAAAAGAGAAAATGATAGATATCTATATGTAGGAATCTTTTTGAGTGCATTATTAGTGGTAGGTCTTCTTAGCCTTATGACAGGGATTGAGAAGAAAGAGCGTAAAATAGCAAAGCCAGATGGGCGAGTAGAAGAAAAGAAAGAAGAAAAAGAATACGATATTATCCGAGTGGTGCTAAAAACAAACGGATTTAAAGATGTGATACATAAAGAAGTCAGTATTTCTTCGAAAAGTGGTCTTGTACTTCGATTTGGAGCGGGAAAAAAGGAATGCAATCCAGAAGAGACTATCTTGATAAAAGCAGATGATTCGATGCTTCGGCAAGGGGTGCTTCATGTGAAAGCAAAAAAAGAGGGTGATAAGATTAGAATTTCTTCGTTGAAGCGTGGATATGGTGTGCCGGAGTATCGTGGAAAATTAGAACTATATGCAGCCAAAGAAGGAATTGTTCTTGTAAATGAACTTCCTTTGGAAGAATATTTGTATGCGGTCGTGCCAAGTGAAATGCCGGCTTCTTATGGATTGGAAGCGCTAAAAGCACAAGCTGTCTGCGCAAGAAGTTATGCAGTAAAACAGATGAAAAATTATGGATATCCGGATTATAATGCGCATGTGGACGATAGTGTTTCCTATCAGGTATACGGGAATTCCAAGGAACAGGAAAGTACGATTCAGGCAGTCAAGGAGACGACGGGGCAAAAAGTGTGGTATGATGGAAAAGTTGCTACAACATATTATTTTTCAACATCATGCGGAAAGACAACATCGGCAGAGGCATGGGGAAGTAAACCTTCTAAGGCAAATGCTTATCTACAATCGGTAGAACTGAAAGGAAAAGAAGGTGATTACGAAAAAAATTTTCCGTGGTATCAATGGAAAGCAAATGTATCTGAAAAGGTTCTGGAAAAACTGCTTTCTAAAAATGTGAATAAAAAAATAGGAAAACTAAAAGATCTGCAAATTACAAAAAAGGGTTCGGGCGGTGTGGTTCTTGAGATAAAAGCGGTTGGGGAGCATGGAGAAGCCATCGTGAAGACCGAAAATAAAATACGTCGTGCCTTGGGAGGAAAAGGGTATACGATTGTACGAAAAGACGGGAAAAAAGTAAAAAGCAGTGAACTTCTTCCAAGTGCATTTTTTGATATAAAAAAAGAAAAAGATTGTTACATCATTGAAGGCGGAGGGTATGGTCATGGAATAGGCATGAGTCAAAATTGTGCGAATGAAATGGCAAAAGCTGGGAAAGACTATAAGGAAATATTACAGACGTTTTATCAAGGGATTGAAGTGAAAGAATAGATGTTACCAGAGTAAAGCATCAACTTGAACAATTGGAAAAATCATGGTATGATTTCATAAATTAACGGAGGGTGAACGTAAGATGAAAGAATTCATAAAGAAAGTCAGAAAGGGAATAGGAAAACTGCTGGAGGCAGACGCGAATGATCATACCGGCGCGTACGCTGCGATGTCAGCATTCTTTTTTGTACTATCTTTGATTCCGATCATCTTGCTTTTGCTTACTTTAGTTCAATATACGCCACTTACAAAAATTGATGTGATGTCTGCCGTAGCGAATGTTGTACCGGAATCTATCACACCGGCTATTCTTGCGATTGTCAATCAAGTATACAATCAGTCAGCGGCAGTAATTCCAATTACGGTAATCGTGGCAATGTGGTCAGCCGGACGCGGTGTACTGGCTGTAACAGCAGGACTGAATTGTATATATAAAAGTCAGGAAACACGTAACTATCTGTATCTTCGAATCAGAGCTACCTTTTATACAGTATCATTTATTGTGGTCATTGTTGTAACCCTTGTGGTACTTGGTTTTGGTAACAGTATCAGTTTGTTTGTGGAAGAACATATTCCTATAGCTTCCCATGTTACCAAATTTTTGATCGAGATTCGAACGATTACCATTTTCCTCGGTTTGATTGTGTTCTCCTTATGCATTTACAAATTTCTTCCCAACCGAAAAGATCGTTTGCTCGCACAACTTCCGGGAGCTGTATTTACAGCGGTGGGCTGGCTGTTTACTTCTTTCTTTGTATCAAAGTATATGGAGATATTCAAAGGGTTTGAAGATATGTATGGAAGCTTAACAACCATTGTTTTGATTATGCTTTGGTTGTACTTTTCTATGTATATTATGTTACTTGGCGGGAAAGTAAATATGTATTTTCAAGAAAAAAGCAGAGAAGAATAGCTTGACATTCCGTTTTCATGTGATAAAATAAGAAATAAGTTTTGAATAAAAAAGGCTGTGAATGTGTTCAGTAGAGACCCATTTTCTATCAGAGAGAGGAAATCACCGGCTGAAAGTTTCCTTAAGTTCAGATGGCAATCGAATTTCCCACAGGAGCCGCAGTTCCGAAGAATGAGAAGATCATATTGTGTAAGAACTGACGTATGTGCACGTTACGCAAACTTAAGTGCCTGCTTATGAAAGCAGGAATTAGGGTGGTACCGCGATTTAGCCTCGTCCCTTTGTGGGATGGGGCTTTTTTTATGTGATAGGAAATTCCTCCGGAATCCTATCACATAAAAATACACTTCGTGTAAGAATGCGCAGCTCGCGGAGAAGAAATCATCGCTTCGTAACCGCTTGCGCGCGGAGAAAGTGTATTGTACATTCTCGATTATAATCAAAGTATATTTTTTAAAGGAGATAAAATCATGAAAGAAAAATTACAAAGCATCAAAGAAGAAGCTTTGGCACAGATTCAAGCTGCAGATGTGCCGGAAAAATTAAATGATGTACGTGTAAAGTATCTTGGAAAAAAAGGAGAACTTACAGCCGTATTAAAATCTATGAAAGACGTAGCGCCGGAAGACAGACCTAAAGTTGGTCAGATGGTGAACGAGACACGCGAAGAGATTGAAACTGCTCTGAATAGCGCAAAAACAGAGATGGAGAAAGCAATCCGTGAAGCAAAATTAAAAGAAGAAGTCATTGACGTAACACTTCCATCTAAGAAAAATACAGTAGGACATCGCCATCCAAATACCATTGCTTTGGAAGAAGTAGAGAGAATTTTCATTGGTATGGGATATGAAGTTGTGGAAGGTCCGGAAGTGGAATACGACGAGTATAACTTTGAAAAATTAAACATTCCTGCAGATCATCCGGCAAAAGATGAGCAGGATACATTCTACATCAACAAAGATATCGTGCTTCGTACACAGACATCACCGGTACAGGCTCGTGTGATGGAGCAGGGGAAACTTCCAATCCGTATGATTGCTCCGGGAAGAGTATTCCGTTCTGACGAAGTGGATGCAACACACTCACCATCCTTCCATCAGATCGAAGGTCTTGTAATTGATAAAAACATTTCTTTTGCTGACTTAAAAGGAACATTGGAAGTATTCGCAAAAGAATTATTCGGGCCGGAGACAAAGACAAAATTCAGACCACATCATTTCCCATTTACAGAGCCAAGCGCAGAAGTAGACGTTACATGCTTCAAATGTGGAGGAAAAGGATGCCGTTTCTGTAAAGGTTCCGGATGGATTGAGATTTTAGGATGTGGTATGGTTCATCCACATGTATTGGAAATGTGCGGAATCGACCCAAATGAATACAATGGTTTTGCATTTGGTGTAGGTTTGGAACGTATCGCGTTATTAAAATATGAAATTGACGATATGAGATTATTATATGAGAATGATATCCGTTTCTTAAAACAATTCTAATTTATGAAAAATGCAAAAAGGGACAGGGTAAAAGTTAATTAGGGACGTAGTAAAGTTGCAAAAGTGTACGTCCCCAAGAAAGGATAGAGAAAAATGAATACATCATTATCATGGATTAAAGCATATGTGCCGGACCTTGATGTTACAGCACAGGAATATACAGACGCAATGACACTTTCAGGAACGAAGGTAGAAGGCTATGAAGTATTGGATAAGGATTTGGAGAAAATCGTAATCGGTCAGATTGAGAAGATCGAGAAACACCCGGATGCGGATAAATTAGTTGTGTGCCAGGTAAATGTTGGAGCAGAAACAGTACAGATTGTGACAGGCGCTAAAAATGTATTTGAAGGTGCAAAAATTCCGGTCGTATTAGACGGTGGTCGCGTGGCAGGAAGCCATGACGGAAAAGTAGTTGAAGGCGGAATTAAAATCAAAAAAGGAAAACTTCGTGGAGTAGAAAGCTACGGTATGATGTGCTCAATCGAAGAACTTGGTTCTACAACAGAGATGTATCCGGAAGCGCCGGAAAATGGCATTTATATTTTCGGAGAGGATGCAGTTGTTGGAAGCAGTGCAATTGAAGCATTGGGAAGAAACGATGTAGTATTTGAATATGAAATCACATCTAACCGTGTAGATTGTTTCAGCGTTGTCGGAATTGCAAGAGAAGCAGCAGCTACATTCCGCAAAGAATTCCATCCACCGGTTGTGACAGAGACTGGAAATGACGAGGATGTCAACGATTACATCAAAGTGCGTGTAGAAAATACAGACCTTTGCCCACGTTACTGTGCAAGAGTTGTGAAGAATGTAAAAATCGGACCTTCACCGGTTTGGATGCAGAGACGTCTTGCATCAGTTGGAATCCGTCCGATCAATAACCTTGTAGATATCACGAACTATGTGATGGAAGAATATGGACAGCCAATGCATGCCTACGATTTAGATACCATTGCCGGAAAAGAAATTGTTGTAAAGAATGCAGAAGCAGGAGAAAAATTCGTAACGCTTGATGGTCAGGAACGAGAAATGGATGAATCTGTACTGATGATCTGTGATGGAGAAAAAGCAGTTGGTATTGCCGGTATCATGGGTGGAGAAAACTCTATGATTACAGACGATGTGCATACGATGTTATTTGAAGCTGCTTGCTTTGACGGAACAAACATCCGTAAATCAAGCAAAAAAGTGGGACTTCGTACAGATGCTTCCGGTAAATTCGAAAAAGGTCTGGATCCAAACAATGCAAAAGCAGCGATGGACAGAGCTTGCCAGTTGATCGAAGAACTTGGAGCAGGCGAAGTGGTTGGCGGAACCGTAGATGTATACGGAAAAGTAAAAGAGCCGGTGCGTGTACCATTTGATGCAGAGCAGATCAACAGAATGCTCGGAACAGATATTTCTGAAGAAGAAATGCTTGGATACTTCAAGAAGATTGATCTGGATTATGATGCTGAGAAAAAAGAAATCATCGCACCAACATTCAGACATGATTTATTCAGACTTGCTGACCTTGCAGAAGAAGTAGCAAGATTCTATGGATATGATAACATTCCGACAACACTTCCATGTGGAGAAGCTACAACAGGTAAGTTATCCTTCAAGCTTCGTGTAGAAGAAGTGGCAAGAAACATTGCGGAATTCTGTGGATTCAGTCAAGGTATGACATACTCTTTTGAAAGTCCAAAAGTATTTGATAAATTATTGATTCCGGCTGATTCTGAACTTCGCAGAACAGTAGAAATCATGAATCCGCTTGGAGAAGATTACAGTATTATGAGAACAACATCCTTGAATGGTATGTTGACTTCACTTGCTACAAACTACAATAGAAGAAATAAAGATGTTCGTCTCTACGAACTTGGAAATATCTATCTTCCAAAACAAGTTCCGGTAACTGAACTTCCGGAGGAACGTATGCAGTTTACACTTGGAATGTATGGAGAAGGAGATTTCTTCAGTATGAAAGGTGTGGTAGAAGAGTTCTTTGAGAAGATTGGTATGCACAAGAAAGAGACATACGATCCAAATGCAGGTAAGACATTCTTACACCCAGGACGTCAGGCAAACATCATCTATGATGGAAAAGTTGTAGGTTACCTTGGAGAAGTGCATCCGGAAGTTGCAGACACATATGGAATCGGAACAAGAGCATATGTTGCTGTAATCGATATGCCGGAAGTAGTAGAACTTGCTACATTTGATAGAAAATACGAAGGAATTGCAAAATATCCGGCAGTTACACGTGATATCAGTATGGTAGTTCCAAAAGAAATCTTAGTCGGACAGATTGAAGAAGTGATTGAGAAGAAGGGCGGAGCATACTTAGAAAGCTACAAGCTTTTCGACCTTTACGAAGGAGCACAGATTAAAGCAGGCTTCAAATCGGTTGCATACTCTATCGTATTCCGTGCAAAAGATAAGACTTTGGAAGAAGCTGATGTATCAGCAGCAATGAAGAAGATTCTCGGCGCACTCGAAGAAATGGGAATTGAATTAAGACAATAATAGAAGAGAAACAAAGCCATCAGCCTAACGGTTGGTGGCTTTGTGCTTGAATTTATCTCTTCAAAAGTTCATTCAATTCATTGGCATTTTTTTTGGTAGCATAATAAGCGTAAAGATGTGTGGAAACTATTGCGCAGAAAAATAATATGGTGTAGGTGCGAATAGTTGCAAAATTAAATGGATCCCATTTGCCGAAGTAGATGAAAGCAAGTAAAATAGGATAATCAAAAACTACCTCAGCAAAAAAGTGAGCAAGGTAATGGTGAAAGTCTATACTACTTATTATAATATCCACTAAGACGGTCAATACAATGTAGGCAGCAAATTGCACAAGGCCGACAGAAAAACGATTTACTGGATCACTATACAAAATATTAATTAGGCAGACTGCCAAAGTACCGATTGAAAATGCAATACTCATAGAAGGAATATAGCTTATGATTCGTTTCATATTAGATTTCTCCTTTCAAATTTTTCTTTAGGGAAGGAATATATTTCCTTGATACAATTAGTTGTTCTCCATTTTTAAGTTCGGCAAGAATACGGTGGTTTGGATAAGGGTAAAAACATTTTAAATACGTAGTATTCAGAATGCAGGTTTTGCTGATCCGAAGCAAGGTTGTATTTTTTAAATGTTCTTCTAAGCTTGAGAGAGAAGAAAAAATACGATATACGTTTTCTTTATCATAACAAAACGTTTTGTTGTCTACCGATTCAATATAAAAAATTTCATTTGCCGGAATATGGAAGTGTTTTTCTTCTTTTTGTACATCTAAGAAACAGTTACATTGTTGGATGTAGGAAACAATGTGTTGAGTTTGAGTGTCTATGTGAGGATAGTAGACCTTTACTTCAGTTTCTTCAAGAGCTTCGTTTTTGTGTAAAGATATTTTCATGGGGCATCACCATCTTTCCGTAATTTTTATGTAGTAAAGTCACATCGATGTTTCTGCTTATATTTTATGAAAGTTAGGGAGTCATTGCAATAGTATGCTATGTGAAATGCCCTGAGAAGGATGCAAGAAGTGTGTTTTTTTGTGTGAAAGCATAAATAAATTTCTAGTCATTTGCATAGAACAATGTTATACTGTAACTTGAGCGGGAGGCATAGACAGATGAAGAAGAATCGTTACAGCGAATTGTTAGAAAAACCGGCAATGCAGAAACTTTTGCCGGATGTAAGGGGAAGAAAAGTATTAGAAATAGGATGCGGTATCGGAAGCAATTGTAAGGAATTTATAGAAAAGGGGGCGCTCCGTGTTCTTGGAATAGATAGTTCTATGCGAATTTTGGAGGTGGCGCGGAAAGAAAACCATCACAGAGATATAGAGTATTTGAATCTGGAGGCAGAAAAATTGCATGAGATTCATGAGAAGTTTGATGTAGTGTATAGTTCCCTTGTGTTTCAGTATATAGAAGACTTTGAGAAACTCGTAGTTGATATTTCGGATTTGCTGAAGCAGGATGGAATTCTTTTATTTTCGCAGGAACATCCGGTTATCACGGCTTCACCAGGAAAAAATCTAGGATGGAATTATGATGAAAAAGGGAGAGAAGTATCATATTCTTTTACAGATTATCATATTTCTGGAAGAAGAGGCTCTCATTGGTTCATTGATGATGTGATCAAATATCACAGAACGATGGGACAAATTGTGACGATTTTGGCAAAACATGGATTTCATATCGAAGTACTTCAAGAGACTTGTCCGAGACAAAGAGTTCTTGAAGAGTATCCGAGAATGAAGAGAGAATTGCTGAAACCAAGCTTTTTGGTTATGCGTGCAAGAAAAATGTAGGAAGGACTTATAGATAGATGAGAAAAGAAGATTTTTATTTTGATTTACCAGAGGAGCTGATCGCACAAGATCCTCTTGAGGATCGTTCAAGCTCCAGACTCCTTGTGTTAGATAAGGAGACAGGAAAGACAGAGCACCATGTGTTTAAAGAGATTGTAGATTATCTGGAAGAGGGAGACTGCCTTGTGTTAAATGATACGAAGGTACTTCCGGCAAGATTGATTGGTGCAAAAGTTGGAACTGATGCCAAGATTGAAGTTTTGCTATTAAAACGAAAAGAAAATGATGTGTGGGAGACACTTGTAAAACCAGGCAAAAAAGCAAAGCCGGGAGCCAAAATCAGCTTCGGAGATGGTTTGTTAATTGGAGAAGTCATTGATGTCGTGGAGGAAGGAAACCGCCTCATTAAGTTCCAGTACAATGGAATTTTTGAAGAAGTGCTGGATCAGTTGGGAGAGATGCCGCTTCCGCCGTATATAACCCACCACTTAGAGGATAAGAATCGATATCAGACAGTATATGCGACACATACAGGTTCTGCAGCAGCGCCGACAGCAGGGCTTCATTTCACGCCGGAATTATTGCAGCAGATTGAGGAAAAGGGTGTAAAGATTGCACGTGTAACGTTGCATGTAGGACTTGGAACATTCCGTCCGGTGAAAGTGGAAAATATTCTAGAACATCATATGCATTCTGAATTCTATCAGATTGATGAGGAAGCTGCACAGACAATCAATGAAGCGAAAGATAACGGTCACCGTGTCATTTGTGTGGGAACGACAAGCTGTCGAACCATCGAATCAGCAGCGAAGAATGGAAGACTTCGTGCCACAAGCGGATGGACAGATATTTTCATCTATCCGGGATATGAATTTAAGATTTTAGATTGTTTGATTACGAATTTCCATCTTCCGGAATCTACCTTGATCATGCTTGTTTCAGCTCTTGCCGGAAGAGAGCATGTATTGGATGCATATGCAGAAGCTGTGAAGGAGAGATATCGTTTCTTTAGTTTTGGGGATGCGATGTTTATAAAATAATGAAGCAACAAGAATTTAAAATTGAAATTATAGGAAATCAAGTACACATCCTCCGCTGTTTTACAATGGGCGGAGGTGTTGTTATTCCAAGAGAAATTGACGGTTATCCGGTGACTGAGATTGCTCCGTATGCATTTTCGGCACATAGTGAAGACAAAGATTCCAATGCAGTTTGCGGTGCAATGCTTACCGAGATTGTGTTACCAGACACATTGAAACGAATCGGGCGTTATGCATTTTATGGATGTGAGAATTTAGAGAAGATTTCTTTTTACAGTCATATCAAGGACATTGGGGCAGGTGCGTTTACCGGATGTCATAAGGTACGCAATTTGGATGTGACGATTGTGGAAGGGAAACGTTCTTGTCTACGAGAACTTTTAATGGAACTTCGAGAGGAACAATCAGTTTGTTACCATAGTGAAAAAGGGGAGGCAAGGTTAATATTTCCAGAGTTTTTTGAAGAGGCTGTGGAAAACACGCCGGCAAGGATTTTGGAAACCCATACGCACGGAAGTGGAATTTTGTATCGGAATTGCTTTGTGCAGACGAAGCTTCAGTTTGCTCTCTACGACAATAGGTTTCCTTGGGCAAGAGAGAATGAACAGTTGGCGACGGTTTTTCGCATCGCATTTGGACGTCTTCTTAATCCGCTGGAATTGAGCCTGGAAGCAGAAGAAAAATACAGAAGTTTCCTGCAGGAACAGTGGAAAGAGGCGGGAGTATGGGCAGCAGAGCAGGAGGAGCCGTGCTATTTGCACTACCTTGCAGAAAAAGTTGCGGAAACAAGAGAAGAAGTGGAGTATCTAATTGTAGAAGCAGGAAAGAAAAACCGGATTGAAACAGTAAGTTATCTTATGAATTATCAACATGAGCGCTATCCGGAGCGAGTAAAAAAGGTCGATAAGTTTGAATTATAAGAGAAAAGCTATAAAAGGCAGGTGAGGAATTTGAAAAGAGAAGCAAATCCGATACAACGACAGCAGGAGCGGGAATTAGAAAAAATAGAGATCTGCACAGAGATATGGAAGGGAGCCAAAGAAGAACTATATCTTTCCATGCGCTTTTTTGATGTGATTTTAAATCGAATGGATTGTGTGCAGAATTCACATATGCGAGGTGTGGGAACAGATGGTCTTGCAGTTTATTATGAAACGGACGCGGTGCTTTCGATGTATAAAAGCAATCGAGTGCTTGTGAATCGTACGTATCTGCATATGGTGTTTCATTGCTTGCTTTTGCATTTTCAGATTCCTCCAAGTATATTAGACACGGAGGGCGAAGCATATTGGAATCTTGCATGCGATATTATTGTGGAATCTATGCTGGATTCCCTGAATTACAGAAGTGTGAGGAAGTATGTACCGCCACAGCGCAAAAACTTATATCATAGATTGAAAGAAAAATATCCGGTATTGACGGTGAAGAATGTATATTTTAGTTTGCGGGAGATGGAACTTTCAGAGGAAATGTTCCGCAAACTGGAGTTGGAGTTTTATGCGGACAACCATAGTCTTTGGAAAGAAGACGTTTCTCCGAAAACTGCCATGGAGCGGGAACGCCAATGGAAGGAAGACAGAGAAAAGCTGCAGACGGAGATGGAGACATTTGGGAAAGAACCTTCCGAACATGCACAATCTGTATTAGAACAGGTAAAGGTGGAAAACAGGGAACGGTATGATTACCGGAAATTTTTACGAAAATTTGCAGTGTTGAAAGAGGAAATAAAGGTAGACATGGATACCTTTGATTATATATTTTACCATTATGGGATGGAGCATTACGGAAATATGCCACTCATCGAACCACAGGAGACGAAGGAAGTACATAAGGTAGAGGACTTTGTGATTGCCATTGACACATCCATGTCCTGCAAGGGAGAGCTTGTGAAAAAGTTCCTGGAGGAAACGTATAGTGTGTTATCAGAGTCAGAGAGCTTTTTCCGTAAGGTGCATGTGCATATCATTCAATGTGATGATAAAGTGCAGTCAGACGAGTTGGTAACGAATGAAGATGAGATGAGACGTTATATGGAACAGTTTGAAATCAAAGGACATGGGGGCACGGATTTTCGTCCGGTGTTTGCTCATGTAAATGAATTGCTGCGGCAAAAAGAGTTTCATCGATTAAAGGGTCTTCTCTATTTTACAGACGGATATGGGATTTATCCGGCAAAGCGTCCTCTTTATGAGACGGCGTTTGTATTTATGAAGGAAGATTACCAAGATGTAGACGTTCCGGTTTGGGCGATGAAATTGATTTTGGAACCGGATGATTTGGAAGGTTTGGATAGAAAGGCGGAGATAACATGGACATAAAACGTGCAAAACAAGAGATCAAAGATGCGGCAGAAGCTTATTTCCTGAAGAATGAATTTGGAGAATATGTGATTCCGTCTGTGCGACAGAGACCGATTTTTCTTATCGGAGCGCCGGGAATTGGAAAGACGCAGATCATGGAGCAAGTAGCAAAAGAATGTGGATTGGGACTTGTTTCTTATACAATCACACATCACACAAGACAAAGTGCGATCGGTCTTCCTTATATCTCAAAAAATGAATATGACGGAACAGAATATGAAGTGACAGAGTATACCATGAGCGAGATTGTGGCATCGGTTTATGAGAAAATGAAGAAAACAGGACTTCGGGAAGGAATTTTGTTTATCGATGAAATTAATTGTGTATCCGAGACATTAGCTCCGGCGATGTTACAGTTTTTACAATGTAAGAGTTTTGGAAATCATCAGATTCCGAAAGGCTGGATGATCGTGGCGGCAGGAAATCCGCCGGAGTATAACAAGTCAGTTCGAGAATTTGATGTTGTAACGATGGATCGTGTGAAAAAGATTGAAGTAGAGCCGGAGTTTACAGTATGGAAAGAATATGCATACAAAGAAAATGTCCATGGGGTAGTGATTTCATATCTTAGTACAAAACCCGCATACTTCTATCAGATGGAAATGACTGTTGACGGAATGCGTTTTGCCACACCACGAGGTTGGGAAGATTTGTCAAAAATGCTTCAAGTATATGAAAAACTCGGAAAAGCTGTAGATCGTGAGGTTGTGGAGCAGTATATTCAGTATCCGAAGATTGCGAAGGATTTTGCAAATTATTTGGAACTTTACTACAAATATCGAACGGATTATCAGATTGATGCTGTGTTAAGTGGAACAATGGATGAGATATTGTTGAAAAAAATCCGACATGCTTCTTTCGATGAGAGGTTGAGTGTAGTAAGTTTGATTTTATCCAAATTAACGGAGAATTTCCGCACAGTATATCGTTTGGAGACGCAGACAAAGATATTGTTTGATTGTCTAAAATCATACAAGGCGGGGCTTGATTATGCGGAAAACGGAGTGGCATTTTTCAGTACGGTATTGCAGGATACGATAGAAAGTTATGAAACAAAAAGAAAAGCGGAACTTCTCAATCGGGAAGAAGAATATGCATATCGAAAAACAGTAGAACAGTTAGAGTCTTATGAGCAACGATTAAAGACAGAAGGAGTGTTGGAAAAAGCGGCTTGTTTCGAGAAAATCCGGGAATACTTTGCGAAAGATAAGAGCGTATATACAGACGTATGTGACGGAGCAGGACAGATGCTGGAATATGCGTTTGATTTTATGGAATTACTTTTTGGGGAGAGTCAGGAAATGGTAGTGTTCATGACAGAACTAAATGCCAATCTTTACAGTGTTCAGTTCTTGAAAGAATATGATTGCCCGCGTTATTATCAATATAACAAGAACCTATTATTTGATGAGAGGGAGAAAAATCTTCTGCAAAGGATAGAACAATTATAAAACAGTTATAAAATGTAAAAAAGGAAGACGCTGGATGTTACAGTTGAGAGACATCCAACGTCTTTTTTCTAATCAATATAGAATTAATCCAGTTCTGTTTCAAGGTCTTTCGGTAACATGGTTTTTGCAGAAATACCATTGATTTCCACATGGTCATCTACACCAATCACAAGACAGCGTCGGCCGTTGATGGTCATTGTCTCCACAAGATCTGTACGCTCCGGATTCACCTTGATGATAACATCTGGTGTTTTGATCTCAAAGGAGCGGGTGTTTGTAATGTTAGAAGCAAGAAGAGTAGATTGTTCACCGGCGGCAGCTTCATATTGTTTGTCAAAGTCCTCCAGTTTTTCTTCTGTTACCCCACTTTTCGCAAACAGATATTTTACTTCATCTTTGTCAAGTTCAACGGGAACAGGTGATTCTTTCTGCTCTTCGATAAGTTCATTTAGATTTTCGTGAATATTGCGGACGATTTCGTAGGAACATTCTTCACCTAGCGTCTCCTCGATCAAGGTGTGGAACGTTTCTTTTTGACTGCCTGCACTAAGAGGGATCCGACATCCAAGGAGATGATCGATCAGTTCAAAATGCAGATCTTCCGGTTTCTTGGAATAGTATAATGTCTGATGGAGGTCGGTACTTCGATCGTTAAAAGCCGGGAATAAAAAGCCACGGTCCGGCATTTCCACGATCCAATCACGGATTCGTTCATGAAAATTATTAAGTTCTACGTCATATGAAAGCCCTGGTTTTGACAGATTGACTGGACAGATGTTACATAGGATGTAGTCATAGACTTCATCGGAAGCATCAAACATCTCTTCGTTATCAGAAGATTTTCCGGGTACGTCATAGGCAGCATGAATAAGAAGGATAAGATAATGCTCCGCATAGTCATAGGACTCGATGATTCTGTCATAAAATGTATGGAGAAGTACATCATCTGTCAAATGACTGTTTCTAAGCTTTAATAAAAACTCCTGGGTTCCGCCTTCCATTTCCGAATCCAAAGAAAATTCCATATTGATGAGATTTTTCCCAATTGTTCCGGAAAGAGATTTGCGGAAAATATCGAAGTATTTGAACATTTCTTCTTCCGGAAGAGAAAGAAATGCTTGCTTGAATGTAGATTTTTTTTCTTTTTCACCATTCACATAGCAACCACAGATTCTTGTAATGGCACAATTTGATGGTGTAAATTGTTTTTTTATTTCCGAGATTTCTTTTTTATTCATAATTCTGTATCCCCTTTGCAAATTGATCGCCTAGTTATTATAGCGTAGAATGGAAAGAAAATGCAATATGAATAATTCCTTGTAGAATTGTGTCGTATTATGTTATACTATGTTTAATAATGCATATATAAGGAGGGAGCAACTATGCGTTGTAAAAGATGTGGACAGGAAATGAAAGTAAAGTCAGTTGAAGTGGGGAAAGATACACAGGGGAATCCGATATATAATGACTATGCTTTTTGTTATGAATGCAAAATAAAAATCAATCTGGATAAGAAAAAAGCAAAGAAAACAGATGTGAATCCGGCACAGGAACAGTCAGCTGCAGAAAAAACTCGTGAGAATGAGTTGGAAAAACAGATACAGGATCCACAGGAGGATTTGTCTTTGACAAGGGTGTTTGAGGCACGAGTAGAAGATATTGTAGAAAAGGATATGGATTATGAAGCACCTGCTCAGGAGTTGGTGACAGAATACAGTGAAGAGAAAAAATCGGTGAAATGCAAACCGGAACAAAAGAATAAGAAACCGGAGAAGAAAAAAGAGAAACCGGAAAATCGAACAAAAGAACCTGTTGAGAAGAAACCGGAGAGAAGACCGGAAAAAGCAGTCAAAGACAGAGCAGGAAAAGAAACGCAAAGACAACACGAGAAGAAATTCAAAGAAATGCCTGAAAAACGCGTGAAAGAGGTACGCACAAAGGAAAAATCGAAGAAGAGAAGAGGAAAAGGATTCTTAAAATTCCTCGTATTTGTTTTGATCATGGCAGCAATTGGTGCGGCATTATATTTTAACAGAGAGACTGTCAAAGGCTGGATCAATATCGGCGTAAAGAAATTTGAGTCTATAATGGATAAAAAAGATGACAAGAAAAAGGAAGATCAAGAAGAGAAAAAGAATGAATCTATTGACCAGGTAATGGAAGATATCGACGCTGCAGCGGAACAAGATGCAACAACAAATGGAACAGAAGGTCAAGGAACAGACAGCCAAGGAACAGACGGAGCAACAGATCCGGCAACAACGGATAATACAGCAGATTCAACAAATGCAGATGGAGCAGCTACGCAGACAGAATAGAAAACGATATGAAGGAAAAACTATATACAATACCAATTAATGATGCATTCCATGAAGATTGTGAATGTCCGCTATGTGCCATGTATAATCAACTGGAAGAGGATGCTCTTCGAATTACAATGGCAGGATATATGGTTGACGATCAGAGAATGGAAAGTAATAAAACAGGATTTTGTGAAAAACATATTAAGATGCTGCTTACACGTCAAGATAAATTAGGAGTGGCATTGATGCTGAATACCCATATGGAGACAGTCATTCATAATTTGGAAAATCACAAACCGGAAATTGTGAAAAAGCCTTTGTTTGGAAAAGTAAAGGACTCCGGGAATCCGGTGAGCGACTATACGGATACGGTAAGTAACAGCTGTTTTGTATGTAACAAGATCCAAGATATTTTTCAACAATATTTGAAAACAATCTGTTATTTATACAAAAAAGAAAGTGACTTTCAGCATACATTAGTATCAGCAAAAGGTTTTTGTACAAAGCACTACGGGATACTGTATCGAACCGGTATCGAACAGTTAAGCGGAAAAGTGCAGGAAAACTTTTTGCATGATATTACTACGGTTTATATCGAGAATATGAAACGTGTAAAAGAAGATTTGGATTGGTTTATTCAAAAATATGATTACAG
>Snoopy_p1__coassemble_309_pt1 | contig 34476 bp, 31 predicted proteins | sample Snoopy_p1__metabat2_high_PE_046 | metagenome-assembled genome bin Snoopy_p1
CATTAGAATTGATATATTGATTTCATAAATATTATGATAGAAAAAGATGTAAAAACAGTAATACAATTATTAGAAAATAAGAGAAAAGTATGCGCCCTTTTAGCGCCCACCGTAGAAAAAACATTGGGAGATCCCGTTCAAAAAGAAATGTTTTATAAAGCATTATCAGACGCCGGGTTTTTCACATGGCGGCAGATTGCAGAGGAGGCAGATCAACTTGCATCTCAGGAAGTGGAAGAATGGGAATCAAGAACAGAGGATAAGAAGATCATCATATCCTCAAGTTGTCCGGCAATTGTTCGGTTGGTGGAGAAAGAGTATCCGGAACTATCCGTATATTTATCGAGTACAAAGTCGCCGATGCATTTAGCTTCTTTCAAAGTTAAGGAAGAAAATGCAAATGTAAAAACAGTATTTATTGGTCCATGTTACTGGAAAAAGGAAGAACAAAAAAGACAATTAAATGAAAAGGGACATGTAGATGTGGTTCTTACATTTGAAGAGTTTATAGAAGTGCTAAAAAATCTAAAAATGGATTTTGAATGGGAATACACTACGGTAGACAAAGAAATCATTCATGGAGAAAACATAGACATGCCTGGGCAAATGGCGTTTTGCGTTCAGGAAAGAATGAAGAGATTAAAAGTAAAAGCGATGCCCCAATTTTTAACAGGAGCCGGAATAGATGAATGCAAGAAGATTCTGAATGACATTCGGCAGGACGAGTATAGGAAATGTTATATAGAATTGTTAGCATGTAAAGATGGATGTGGAGTGAAAGAATACAGCCATATATAGATATTGTCTATATATGGCTGTATTTTTATAGAACGTATCAATTATACTTCTTAAAAAATTAATGCTATACTTTTAACAGTATGAGTAGAAAGAAGGAGAGAGATGAGGAAGGATTTCAAAATATATGATATTTTAGAGATTTGCGAGTATTTAGAGAAAGAAAAACCTAGCAAAGAGGAAAGGACATTATTTCAAAGAGAAGGATTTCGATGTCTGGGAGCTGGGGAACGTGGAATGGGAGGTTTATCCAGAACAGCTAAATTTGTACCGGAATCGATTCATATTCTTGTTTCGCCGGTAGCTTGCCAACGCCATTGTGATTTTGATTTAAAGATGAATGGATATAGTGACGGAGTGTATAGTCTTTTCTTAACAGAACAGGAAATTGTTGGCGGAAAAGTAGTGGATGTTCTTTGGAAAACAATCGAAAAATTACTTCAAACATTATCTCCACAGCCAAAAGTGATCACAATTACGACAACTTGTGTCGATGGATTGATACGATCTGATTATACGGGACTAAAAAAGAAATTATACGATGAGTATGGGATACGTTTCGGAGTGGTAGAAATGTACCCGATCTTAGCAGAAAGTAAAGTAAAACATACAGACAAATTTCCACATATGGTATATGGATTGATTGAAACAGATATCGAAAAACCAAAGAAAAAATTGGTGAATCTTTTAGGAAAAATCGATCCTGCGGATAAAGAAACAGATTTTTATAAGGTGCTGGAAGAGGCAGGCTACGAAGTTAGGGAAATTCGTCAGTGCCGGACATTACAGGACTTTGATGAAATGGGAGAAGCTTGCTTGAATGTTGTGCTTAGCGAATTTCATCTCTATGCAGCAAAGATGATGGAAAAGAAATACCATATTCCATATTTTTTCTGGAATCAACATATGAATTATGAAACAATTCTTGAGAACTATAAGGAATTAGAGAAGTTATTAGATTGTAAGCTACCTGTAGAAACTTATTATGAGAAAGCAAAAGAGAAAGCAGAAAAAGTAAAAGAACTTGTGGAAGGTAAAACATTTGCAGTTGGTCAAAGAATTGATTATCTTCCTATTAAAGCGGCTTGTGATCTTACTGCGATTGGATGGGATATCCGATACGTATTTGTAGAGAAGATAGTGAAGACAGATTTACAGTATTATCAATGGTTAAGAGAGCATAGTCCGCATACGAAAGTTCTTCTTGCACCGGATATTAGCATGAGAAAATATATGGAACAGCCGGAAGCGGTAGATGTTGCGGTAGGAGGCATTTTGGCTTTAAAAAATATAGAAGGGCTTCAGACACTTCAATTACCGGAAGAACCGTATGACTTTGTGACATATAGTCAGGCGATGGATCAGATTCTTCTGCAATTTCAACCTGATATTCAGAAGAAAAATCAGAAGAATCCAATTGTAGAATCGATGTTCCAACGGCAGTGGACAAAATATCCAAAGGAGGTTCTGTAAGATGGCAAAATTATTTCAGACGATTGGTTCTTTGGCAGGAGATTATTCCGGTGCGGCAAGTGTCTTGCATGATATGGATGGAATGCTGATCTTTTGTGATGCAGGAGCTTGTATGGGGGGATTTTTGTTTGGAGAGGATCCAAAAGGCGGTAATGAGAAGCGAAGAATATTTACTGCTTCACTACGAGAAAAGCAAGTTGTTATGGGAATTGATAAAAAGGTGAAAGCAGATGCGATTCGTACATATCAAGATGCCGGTGGAGAATTTATAGGATTAATAGGGACACCGGTTTCAGCGGTGATAGGAGCAGATTTGGAAGGGATTGGACGTGAAATTTGTCAATCGCTCCAAAGAGAAGGCTATACACAAGAAGTAATTCCGAATATTGCAGTTTCTACAAATGGATTAAATTGTTACGATAGCGGTCAGGAAAAAGCATATCAGGCTTTGGCAACTACATTTGTCAATGAAGAACAAGAAGCGACAGGTGATGTTCATGTTTTGGGAGCAACCCCAATTGATATGTGGGATTATACACAGATTCATGATTGTATAGAGTTGTTGAAAGAAGTTGGAGCGAAAAATCCGATTGTTTGGGGAGCTAATGGTGGAATTCGAGAAATTGCCGGGGCAGCAGGTTCAAAATTAAACATTGCGGTATCGGTTTCCGGATTAAAAACAGTAAAATATCTGAAGAAAAAATATGGCACACCATATCTTGTTGGTTATCCGCTTGGAAAAGTAGAAACAGAAAAATGGAAAGAACAGGTACATCAGGTATTGACCGGAGAAGAACCGCAGAAATGCAGGCAGATAAGAGAAGACAAAAGCGGCAAACGTGCGTTAGTGATCGCAGAACAATATACAGGATGTGCACTTAGAAAACTATTAAAAGAAGAATTTCAGTTTGAAACGGTTGATGTAGCCTCCTTCTTCAAAATGGATGAAGAGATGGTAGAAGAGCATGATCTTCAGATAAAAGATGAGGAGACGTTCCAAACATTTTTGAAAACGCAAATGCCATATGATTTGGTAGTGGCGGATCCGTTTTGTGAGGCAATGCTTCCGTACAAGCCGAAGAAGATCATAGCGCTTCCACATATTGCAGTTTCTGCAGTTTTTTACGCCAATCAAAGTCCAAATATTTTTGGAGAGAAGGCAAGTGTATATTTTCAAGAAATGTTAAGAGAAGGGAAGTAATTATGAAAAAGTTTGCAATCTATGGGAAAGGTGGAATTGGAAAATCTACGCTTACGAGTTCACTATCTGCGGCTCTTGCGAGTATGGGATATAAAGTAATGCAGATAGGATGTGATCCGAAGGCAGATTCCACATCGAATTTACTAGGAGGAGAAAAATTGACCTCCGTTATGGAATATTTGAATGAGCATGACGAGACTCCGGAGTTAGAAGATATTGTAAAGCGAGGATTTGGCGGAGTGTATTGTGTAGAAGCTGGTGGGCCGACACCGGGAATCGGTTGTGCCGGAAGAGGGATTATTACAACCTTTAATTTGTTAGAAGAACTTGAAGCTTTTGAAACATATGAACCGGATTTTGTCCTGTTCGATGTATTAGGAGATGTGGTGTGTGGAGGCTTTTCTGCACCAATCCGAGATGGCTATGCAGATGAGGTGTTGATTGTTACTTCCGGTGAGAAAATGGCTTTGTTTGCGGCTCGTAATATTATCATGGCGGTAGATAACTTCAAGGATAGAGGATATGCAAAAGTACGAGGAATTCTTATGAACCGCAGGAATGTGGAAGGTGAAGAAGAATTGGTACAAAAACTGGCAGATGAGGCGGAGATTCCGATTATAGGGGATATTCCAAGAGAAAAAGCAGTGCAGTTTTACGAAAATCAAAATAAGACAGTGATTGAAGGAGATTTGAATTTGCCGATATCACAGACTATTTTAGAAATAGCAAAGAAACTGGTGGAAGACTAGAATAGTTTTTATAGAGGAATATGAAGAATCAGAAAGAGAAGGTAGAATTATGAGAGCGAAAAGAGAATTAAAGTATCAGATGAAAGTGTTAAGTTCGTTGGTGAAAGTATTTCCGGATGAAGAACCTGTGTATCGTCCGGAATGTGTAAAACTAAGCGGCCTTTGGGATGAGACAGTATCTTACCAGGTAGCATATACAGGAAATCACTTTCTTCGGGAACGTGTAGATGTAAAGGTCATTTCACCAATCGCTGAGCATGTACGTGTTCGAACTGTAGAACAAGTTCCGGTTGGACGAGCAACAAATGGAATTGTAGACGATAATTACTTAAAAACAACATCAGGACTTTATCCGGATTTATTGAAGGATGTCAAAGATGGAAAAGTAATCATTCGTTCTAATCAGTGGAGCAGTCTTTGGATCGATGTGAAATTGACGGATGAAATTCCTGCAGGTGATTATGAGATTGAAATTCAGCTTGTGAAGGAAGAGTCTGTCATTTGCTCAGCTAAAAGAAAGATTACAGTAATCGGTGTTCATCTTCCAAAACAGAAGATTATGCATACAGAATGGTTCCATGCAGATTGTCTTGCAGATTATTATCACGTGGACGTCTTCTCAGAGGAACATTGGGAGATTCTGGAAAACTTCTTCCATGAATATGTAGATCGTGGATGCAATATGATGCTGGTTCCGTTATTCACTTATCCATTGGATATGGCGCTTGGAAATGATCGTACAACAACACAGCTTATTGATGTGGAAGTAAGAAATGGAGAATATCATTTCGGTTTTGATAAAATGAAACGCTGGATTGACCTTTGTAAGAGTTGCGGCATTGAATATTTTGAAATGTCTCACTTATTCTCACAATGGGGCGCACGCTATGCACCGAAAGTTATGGCAATGGTAGATGGAAAGGAAGAGCGTATTTTCGGTTGGCATACACCGGCTGTCGGTGAATATACTGTATTCCTTCAAGCATTCCTTCCAAAATTAGTAGAAAAATTAAAAGAATGGGATATTGCAGATGTGACATATTTCCATATCTCAGATGAACCACGCGAAGAACACTTGGAGACTTTCAAGGCGGCAAAAGAATCTCTCGGAAATATGTTAGACGGTTTCCACACATTTGATGCGCTTTCCAGCTATGAATTTTATAAACACGGATTAATCAGTAAACCTATTCCGGGTAATAATGAGATTGAAGAATTTTTGGAACATGGTCTTACAGATATGTGGACATATTACTGTACAGGACAGTTCTACGAAGTGAGTAATCGTTTCATGTCTATGCCATCAGCCAGAAACCGTATTTATGGAATTCAATTATTCAAATATGATATCATCGGAATTTTGCATTGGGGTTATAATTTCTATAACAGCCAGCATTCTTATGAGCATATTAACCCATACCAGGTAACAGATTCCTCCAATGGTTTTCCGGCAGGAGATCCATTCCTTGTATATCCTGGTGAAGATCGTCATCCGGAAGAGTCGATTCGTATGATGGTACATTATGAAGCATTGACCGATTTGCGTGCATTGGAATTATTGGAGAGCCTAACAAATAAAGCATATGTCATGAATTTGATCGAAGAAGATTTGGATGAACCGCTTACATTTAAGAGATATCCAAAATCAGATATGTATTTGATTTCATTGAGAAACAAAGTAAATAAAGAAATTGCAAGATTGAGCAACGCTCAATAAAACAAAAAAGTTGGAACATGAGTTGTCATGATTCCAACTTTTTTTGGCAAATTAACCTTTTAAACCACTCATTGCCATACCGGATTCAAATTTAGATTGAAGGAAAAGGTAGAAGATAAATGGTGGTAAGAAAGTACACGTAGCACATGCCATTGTAAGTCCGATATCCGCATCATATTGTGTTTGCATTGATGTTAATGCGAGTGGTAATGTGCGGAAGGCATCTTTAGTTGTAATGATTAATGGCCATGTAAAGTTATTCCAAGCTCCAATGAATGTAAAGATTGCAACTGTTAACATAGATGATTTTACAAGTGGAAGAATTACAGAGCGTAATATTTTTCCATTTGTCGCACCATCTATTTGAGCAGATTCGATTAATTCGGTAGGAATTCCCATAATGGCATTTCTCATAACAAATACACTAAATGCTGTTGGAAGGGGCAAGATTAAGGCGCGGAACGTATTGACCCATCCAAGTCCGCGAACAACAAGATAAAGTGGAACAAGAATAGCTCCGGATGGAACAAGCATTGATAAAATCATCATGAAGAAGATTTTATCATTTCCGCGAAATTTTAACTTACCGAACGCGTACCCAGCAGTGCAACTTGTAAAGAGTGTTAAAAGTACACCTGCAACTGCTACGAAGACGCTATTGAGAAAATAGCGAACAAAAGTTGGATTGCTGAATATATTTTTGTAGTGTTTTAAGGTAAGTTCTGATAATGCAAAATTAAAATCATATGCATTTACTGTACTTTTTAGCGACATGAGGATCATGTACAAAAAAGGAAGGATGCATATTAATATAGTGATAATCAGTAGAATATCGACTAATAAACGGGATATCTTTTTCATTACATTTTCTCCTCTATATTTCTGAATTTTCACGTTTGATAAAGCGTTGTTGGAATAATACGATGATTAAAACAATCAACATAAGTACATTGGAAACAGCCATTGCATAACCGGCTTTATTTCCTTTAAACGTAAGTTGATATGCGTACATACTTAACGTTGTAGTAGACATGGAAGGTCCTCCACCAGTCATGGTATATACCATATCAAATACTTGCATTGCACTGATTGTAGATAAGAAAGTATTCATAATGATTGTTGGTTTTAAAAGGGGTAATGTAATTTTTGTAAGACAATCCCAAGCAGTAGCTCCATCTACTCTGGCTGCTTCATAGTAAGTATCTGATACGGAAGTTAATGAGGACAATGTAATGACCATATAATATCCCATTCCCTTCCATACAATGATCAAAGCAACTGCAATATATGCAGTTTTACTACTTCCAAGTACCATAGTAGGGTCAATACCAAAAATACTGAAAATTGCCTTAAGAGCCGGATGTCCACCATTCAAAATTGTATTCCAAACAGTACCGATAACAGCGCTAGAAGAAAGTACAGGAACGAAAATTGCTGCTTTTGCAAGTTTTCCAAGAAAAGTATCTTTTCTAGATGAAATTAATACTGCGAAAAGAGTAGACGTAATAACTTCGAGAGGAACAACGATTATTGCGATTTTCATAGTATTTAGAATACTGGTATGTAAGGTGCTATCTTCTAATAGTCGCTTGTAGTTTTGTAATCCGTTAAATTGCGCCGGCGTAATGATATTATACTTTGTAAAACTAAAGTATATCGCAAGAATCAATGACCCTGCTACAAAAGTAAGCAGGATCATTGCAATTGGTGTGATATAAAGATAAGGCGCAAGGACGGATAGTCCTTTCTTTTTTTTCATAAGTGCCTCGATTCTTTTTATTCGTTTTCAGCGTAGTACTCTTTTAATAAGTTGTCTGCATAAGCCGCAGATTCGTCTAATGCTGTTTTCACATCTTGTTTTCCTTCCATTACGGCTTGGATATGAGATGCATAGTTTTCAAGGATTTCATTTCCACATGGACCAGCTTGTAATGGACGCCATTTGTCACGATCTTCTGTAACAATACGTTCCATCTTAGGATCACCTACATATTCTTCACTTGCTGTAAGAGGTGCACCTGGAGCCACTTTATGATATTCAGTCATGAATTCAGGTCCTGTAATGTACTTGATCAAATCAAGAGCAAGTTCTGGATTTTCTGATGTTGACATAACAGAGAGACAGTCAGCAGCACCGAATGTACCGTATTCTTTGTGTTTTAATGAAGTTACGTAATCCCAGTTTTTAAGATTTGGGTAATCTTTTGCGAATGTTGTTTCGTTCGATGCAGAAGAACGTGTTACACCAAATGCGGCCTTACCTTCTGCAAATACTGTAGAGAATGCATCTTGTCCAGAAAGTGACATTGCGTTTTCTGGCATGTATGGCTGTAAGCTCTTGAAGAACTCTAACGCTTCTACACCTGCTTCGTTATTGAAAGCAGCTTTTTTGAGATCATCTGTATAGATATCTCCACCTGCCTGCCATAATAAGCTGTACATGTAAGAGTTTAATACATAAAGGTTACTCATACTTCCACTGTTAAGACCTACAGCATATCCGTACTGATCTATCTTACCATCGCCGTCTGTATCTTTTGTAGCTTTTTCACAGATGCGAGCGAAGTCTTCCCATGTTTCAGGAGCTTTCTCTCCGATAGAATCTAAAATATCCTGGTTGTAATAAAGAACAAATGGAACACCTGTTACGATAGGGACACCATATAATCCGCCCATCATTTCTCCTCGGTTGAGGAAGAGGTATTCTTTATAATCTTCTTCGGAAACCATATCTGTTAAATCTGTTACAAGTCCGGAAGAAATATATGTAGGATACATTTCAACGTACATATAACCGATATCCGGTGTTTCTCCGCCAGCTACACCGGTTGACCATCTTTCAACGTATGATGCCCAAGGAATAATTTCCATCTCTACTGTACAATTGTTTTCTTTCTCCCATCCGGAAAGAAGCTTTTTGAAGTTACCTTCTGTGTCATCGTCGAGTGGAGGCAGCCACATAGTAAGTGTAGTAGGTTCGCCTTCTTTTTGTTTGTCAGCTTCTTTGTCTTTGCTTCCACAGCCAACTGCAAGAGTTGCAAGCATAGAAACACAAAGCACCAAGCTCAAAAGTTTCTTTTTCATTTTTTTTCCTCCTATAGAAATAAGTTTCACACTTTCTATTGTAAAATCATTTTCATACAAAGTAAAATTGATAAAAACAATAAAAGAACATAATTTATAGAAAATATCTATAAATGAATGCAGGAAACGATTGATACTGTTTGGGAATCATGATAATCTTTAAGAGAAAGGCAGGGGGAAGATTATGAAAATTGAAAAACATCGTGCGGATGAAATGACTCCGTTAGAACGTATTTATGCATATGAACATGGTTTATCCTATGATAGAATACCAAGTATGCCTTTTATAGGTAATGTAAGATGTAAAGTGAGTGGACTGACACCGGAAGAGTGCTGGGATTCTGCTGAAAATATGGTGAAGGCAGAACTTATGTCTTATCAGAGATTTGGATTTGACAGATTAGGAATCGGACCAAATACAAGAGGAATATCCGCTGCGCTGGCAGCACAGTTTTCGGATAGGAAACAAGGAAGTCTTGTTTTGGATGATTATAGCAAACTGGAATATTTAGAACCTGTAAATGCAAGAAGTGATTTGGAGATCCAAAGATTCTTACATGCGGCAGAGATGCTACAGGAATCTGCAGGAGAGATTGTTCCTGTTGAGATAAGCATTGGAGGACCGCTTACAATCGCATCATTTTTGAGAGAGATTGAACTTCTTTTGCGTGATTGTAGAAAACGTGGAGAGGAAGTACAGAAATTACTTCGTATTATCGTAGATTCACAAAAGAGCTGTATTGATGCATTTGCACAATATGGAGTAGGAATTGCGATGGCGGATCCGGTGGCAAATCCAGCGCTGATTGGCCCGAAATTATATGAGAAGTTCGTTTTCCCTTATACGAAGGAATTGACGGATTATGCATTGGAGAAAACCGGAAAGAAAGTATCGCTTCATATGTGTGGCGCTACATATAGTATTTGGAAATACATCGAACAATATCAGTTAAATGAGATTAGTTTGGATAATATTGTAGATTTAGACAGGGCTGCGAGGGAACTGGGAGGAAAAGTACCGATTGCCGGTAATGTAGATCCTGTACAAAGTATGCTGAATGGTACAAAAGAAGAGATTTTTGCAGATGTTAAAAATTGTATAGAACTTGGAAGTCGGGCAGAGAAAGGATTCCATCTTACTACAGGCTGCGATATTCCTGATGGAACTTCACCTGAAAAAGTAGATTGGTTTATGGAAGCAGCCAGATTATATGGGAGGGAAAGATGATGGCAAAGTCAAAAGAAGAATTATTAGAAAAGTTATCGGAATGTGTATTAGAGATGGAGGAAGAAGAGGTAGTTGATGTTGCAGAAGAATATATTGCGGCAGGGTATCCGGCGTTTGACGGGATCATGGATGGTCTTGTAGATGGTATGAATAAAGCCTCGGATCTTTATGATGAGGAAGAATATTTTGTGACAGATATTCTTCTTTGCTCCGATGCAATGTATGCAGGTCTTGATGTATTGCGTCCATATCTTCCGGCAAGTGCGCAAGAGGGAGAAAAACCTAAGGTAGTAATTGGAGTTGTAGAAGGGGATACGCATGATATTGGGAAAAATCTTGTAAAGATTATGATGGATACGGCAGGATTTGAGATGTATGATTTAGGCCGAGATGTTCCACCGGAAGAATTTGTAAAGAAAGCAATAGAAATCCAAGCGCCGTTGATCTGTATCTCTACTTTAATGACAACTACGATGATCGGAATGAAGACAGTGATTGAGCAATTAAAGGAACAAGGAATTCGAGATCAAGTAAAAGTAATGGTTGGTGGAAGTCCGGTTTCACAGAAGTTCGCGAATGAAATAGGAGCAGACGGATATTCGGTAAATGCAGTAGAAGCTGTTAAACTGGCAAAACGATTGTTAAATATTGAGTAAGCGGCAGGAGGGGAAATATATGTTAACGGAAAAAGAACGCTTGGAGCGTGCTTTAAGACATGAGGAAGTAGATCGTCCACCATGCATTTGTCCGGGTGGAATGATGAATATGATTACGACGGATCTTATGGATACTTGTGGAGTGACATGGCCGGAAGCACATACAGATGCACAGATGATGGCAGATTTGGCATTGGCAAGTTATCAAAATGGTTGCTTTGAAAATGTAGGAGTTCCTTTTTGTATGACAATAGAAGCAGAAGAAATGGGGGCAAAAGTAACCTTGGGATCTAAGATTTTTGAACCCCATGTAACAGAATATGCAGGAACCTCCGTTACGGAATGGAAAAAATTATCTCCGATCAATCTGGAACAAGGAAGAGCAAAAGTTGTATTGGATGCAATCCGTATTTTGAAAGAAAAGAATTTAGACGTACCAATCATTGGAAATTTAGTAGGTCCGGTTAGTTTGGCAAGTTCTGTGATCGACCCGGTAGGATTTTATAAAGATTTGAGAAAACACAAAGAAGAAGCACATCAGTTTATGACTTTTGTGACTGAACAGTTGATTGCATTTGCCAATGCAATGATCGAAAACGGTGCAGATGTGATTGCGATTTCAGATCCAAGTGGAACAGGAGAGATTCTTGGCCCAAGATTTTTTGAAGAGTATGCAGTAAAATATCTGAATATGCTTTTGGATGGAATAAAAGATCAAGAAAAAGGTACAATTGTACATATTTGTGGACAGATGCGAAGTGTATATGAGCAGATTGATAAAGTGCACTCAGATGCGCTTAGTTTCGATGCGATCGTTCCATTGAAAGAAGCAAGAAAGAATCTTAAGGATCGAGTATTGATGGGGAATGTAAGTACATTTGCATTAGAGTTTGGGGATGAAGAAAGAGTGCAAAAGCTGACAAAGTTTTGCGTGCAAAGTGGTTCTGATATCATTTCACCGGCGTGTGGATTGGGAACAAAGTCCCCTCTTACAAATATTCAAGCGATTTTGAAAACATTAAAGATGGACGAAGAAGCGTTTGAAAAAATGGAAGTAATAGAGGAGTGGAAAGAAGAGGAAATGAAAAATGCCGAGTGTTAAAGTACAGCCTTCCGGTAAAGTATACGAATATGAAGTGGGAAAAACATTATTAGAAATCCTTTTGGAAAAACATATATTTGTAGATAATCCTTGTAATGGAAAGGGACTTTGCGGAAAATGTAAAGTGCGGATTTTAGAGGGAGAGTTATCTGAACTGGAGGCTACAGAGCAAAAGTTGTTAAAGCAAGAGGAACTGGAAAGTGGTGTAAGGCTTTCCTGTCTTGTAAAACCGGAAACGGACTTAGAGATAGAGCTTATGCAGAAGGAAAGAAAGCATAAAGTGCTGACAGGAGGCTATATTCCTTCCTTTGAATTTGATCAGGATATCCGAAAAATTGTAGTAGAGATCAAAAAACCAACTTTAGAAGATCAAACACCTATGGAAGATCAGATTCTTCGTCAGATTCCGGAAGGTAGCCTGGATTTGGGATGTCTCCAAATGAGCGCCTTTGTTCCGGGACAGAAGACAGTTGTATTACATGATAATCAAGTAATTCAAATAGAAGAGGGTGATACAACCGAGAACATGTATGGTGTCGCAGTTGATATAGGAACTACGACAGTTGTTTGCACCTTGATCGATCTTCTTACCGGTAATGAACTTGCACACTCGTCTATGATCAATGCACAGAAACATTTTGGACTGGATGTATTGACTCGTATTACTTATGAATTAGAACATCCGGAGGAGGGGGTAGAAAAATTGCAAAAGGCATTGGTAGATTCTATCAATGAAATGATAGAAGATATTTGTTGCCAGTCAGGAGTATCCCGAGAGTGGATTTATGAAATTGCTGTCGGAGCGAACTGTACAATGATGCATATGTTATTAGGAATTACGGCGACATCACTTGGCAAATCTCCATATGCCCCGGTATTTGTACGAGGAAAAGACATCAGAGCAAAAGAAATTGGATTATGTGCGGCAGAGGGAGCGAGATTATATTGTCTGCCGTCAGTATCAGCTTATATTGGAGCCGACATTGTAGCAGGAGCTTATGTATGTAAACTTCAAAAAGAATCCGGAAATGTGTTATTTATAGACATTGGAACTAATGGGGAAATCGTCTTATCCAATAATGGAAGATTACTTTGTTGTTCTTGTGCAGCAGGTCCGGCGTTAGAAGGAATGAATATCAGTTCAGGAATGCGGGCAGCAGAAGGCGCTATTGAAGATGTGACGATTACAGAATCTGGAATTGAATTGAAAGTCATTGGAAATGAAAAGCCAATTGGTATCTGTGGAAGCGGAATTTTAGCAGTTGTAAAGGAATTGCTGAGAATCGGCCTTGTTAGAAAAGAAGGAGCATTTATCAAGCTAAATAAATTAGAAGAATCTGATTATCGTTTGAGCATGCTGCAGGAAAATGGGAAAAAACGAGAATTTATTTTATCGGAAGAACAAAATCTATTAATCACACAAGGCGATATTCGACAGGTACAGCTTGCCAAAGGAGCTATTTTATCAGGATTTTTGGCTCTGCTAAATAAAGCGGGAATTCAAATGGAAGATTTGGATAAAGTGATGATTGCGGGACAGTTCGGAGCGCACCTTCCTGCGGATAGTCTGGTGGGAACCGGAATTATTCCAAAAGAAGTGCAGGAAAAACTAGTCTATGTAGGGAACTCTTCAAAAACAGGAGCATATATGGCTCTGATGTCGGCAAAAGTGAAACGAGAGATGGAAGAACTTGCCGGTCAGATGGATTATATGGAATTAGGCGCAACAGAAAATTATGAACGCCTGTTTTCTGAATGCTTGATTTTTCCTAATTTGAAATAGGGTAGGAGTAGTAGAACTATGAGTAGCATTAAAGATTTTAAATGTACTTATGACAATGGAGTCTTAGATCATTCGGAGATAGTGAAAGAGTTAGGCTTTACATTTCCCGATGTATATTTGCATGCCGACATGATGGCAGCGCTTTCAAAGGGGCAAAAAGAGAAACAAGGAAGCCCAATCTGTGTTTTGCCGTTTTGCCATACTGTAGAAGCGGAAGCTATGGGAGGAATTGTAACATTAGGCAATGAAGTTGCAGGACCGAGAGCAAAAGAATATCTCTGTACAAGCTATAAGGAACTAGGGGATATCGAAGAAATTGATTTTACAAAAGGAAGAATGCAAGAAGTCCTCAAAGCGTGCCAGATCCTTCATGAACAAGGAGAACATGTAATGCTTGAAGTTTCGGGGCCGATTACCATTCTCAATGTATTGATCGATATCAAACATATTTTTAAAGGAATGCGTAAAGAACCTGAATTCATGAAATCTGTATTTCAAAAAGTCGGTACTCAAATATTGAGATACATAGAAGAAGCAAAAAAGTATGGGGTGGATTTTATCAGTTATGCAGATTCGGCGGGAGGTGTGAATATACTCGGACCAAAGATGGCAGAACAAATGGTAGAAGACTTTACTTATGATTTTTTGAAAGAAGCACAGAAGTGTTCGGATGAAAATACTCTTTTGATGCTTTGCCCGAAAACAACATTTGCACTTCTTGGAACAGAGAAAGCAGAGCTTTCAGATATAGGTGTTTCAAATGAAATTACCTATGGAGAAGGCTGTATTGAAGTACTTGGAAAGGCAAAAATAGTTGGAATACAATGTGCAAAAAACATGGGATTTTTGCTGAAATCAGGGACAATGAAAGAAATCGTACTAAAATAGTAGAACGTTGAAAAAAACTGCCACCAACTATTGTAGCTGGTGGCAGAAAAATTTTACATTATAACATCTCAATAAATGCTGCAAGTCTTGTTTCAATCTGTCCGCTGTCTGTTGTAGAGTAGTCTGTTTCCAATTTCATGTATGGAATTCCTTCTTCTTCACACATTCTCAGCATATAGTTTGCTTCTACGTTGAATGTATGGCAAGCCTGAAGAACCATTTCTACGACACCGTCAACGTTATATTTTTTGCACATTTCTTTTGTATTTTCGATACGTCCCTCATTTGTTGTCATAACAGAACAGTGAATTTCAAGGTAGCGATCAGAAATTGCTCTTAAGATATCATCAGCATCTTCATCAACTAACATTTTCTGTGTTCTTTCACCGCCACAGTCATCAAGACAAACGATAACGCCGCCATTGTTTTCGATTGTCATTCCCACTTTCTGGATAACTCCTGTGGATGGACATCCTGTAAGAAGGATTCTCTTTGCTTTAGAAAGATCAGGATTTGTTCCGTTAGCTACGGCAGCTTTGGCAGCGTCTACTTTTGCTTTGTAGCTTGCATGTTGCTCATCGACACCGAAGTTGAACATTCCTTGTGCAAGTGTGGACATTACTTCCGTTGCTTTCATTGCAGGTGGTGTAGTGCCCTGTAATGCGTATAATTCCATCTGAGTTTTTCTAAGCTCATTTCTCTTATGAGCCGCTTCTCTTAATTTTTCATCTGTAATTTCAATGCCATATTTTTCTTCTAATTTTTCTTTTAAAAGTTTGATTTCTTCATACCAGATATCTTTTGCGTAAGCTCTTTTTTGGCTCTGTGGAAGGTGAAGGACGTAAGTTTCTTTGATCTCGTCCAAAAGCTCGAACATTTTTTTCTTTCCGTCACATGTTGTCTCACCTACGATGAAGTCGCAGAAATATGTATATGGACATTTGTCTGTATAAGCAAAACCATAACTTGATTTGATCAGTGGACACAAGTTCTTAGGAAGAACTTTTTCGGCATCAGCGATCGGTTCGTTACTTGTTCCGCAAAGACCTACGCATGCAACACCGGCAGCATCAAATAATTCAAGTGGTGTATAGGAGCAGAACATTCCTACTAAATGTCCTCCGTTTTCAACGAATTCTTTTACTTTTAAGAATCCTGCTTTTCGTGCATCCACAAAGTCATCAAATGATTTTGGTAATTCTAATGTGCTCATGTTTTTTCATCCTTTCATATAAACGTAATCAGTTATATTAAGTATAAAACGAATGAATTTCTATAGCAAATCGATAAATTCTATATACTTATAGATAAACTCTATTTGACGTTGATTGTAGCTGGCGATAAAATAAATTTGAGAGATTCATACGGAGGGAGATTGTTATGTACCAGGTAGGAATAGATATTGGATCCAGTGCGGCAAAAGTGGCAGTCATCGAGAATAATCAAGTGATGAAAACACTTCTTTTGGATACTGGATTTAGCAGTAGAAAAATAGCGGATACGATTTATTCTATGCTCGAGGAAGAGGGAATTACAAAGGAAAACAGTCGCTATGTAGCAACAGGGTACGGGCGTATTTCAGTGCCTTATGCAGACAAAGTTGTGACAGAGATTACATGTCATGGAAAGGGTGCACAGTTCTTGTTCGAAGAAGATGGAACTGTTATTGATATCGGCGGTCAGGATACAAAAGGAATTTTGTTGAAAAAGGGCAGAGTCATGAAATTCATTATGAATGACAAGTGTTCTGCCGGAACAGGAAAATTCATCGAAGTCATGACCAATAGATTGGGACTTACACAGGATGAGCTTTCAGAATTAGCGAGAAAAGGAAATCCGATTACGATCAGTTCCATGTGTACGGTATTTGCGGAATCTGAAGTCATCAGTTTGATCGGAAAAGGAACACCGAGAGAGGATATCGCATATGGGGTAATCGAATCGGTTGTTACAAAGGTTGTTCAGCTTATATCACAGGTGCCGGGAGAGAAGTATTTCTTAACAGGAGGGCTTTGTGAAGATTCTTATGTACTTGAGCGTTTATCCAAGGCGTTGAATGCACCGGTATCAAGCAAACCTCTCGCACGTTATGCAGGTGCGATTGGAGCTGCGATTTTGGCAGAAGAATAAAAGGATAGTGATAGAAAAAGGAATGTGCTTCGGCACATTCCTTCTTACTTTAGAATTTGCAAATGGTTTCTTCGTTTAATCTTTTTACAATCTCTACTGCGAGACGAACGGAGTTCTCATAGTCTTCCAATGTGCAGTAGCCGTAATGGCTGTGAATATAACGTACCGGAACACCAATTACGATAGTCGGAACACCGTGGCGGGAAGCGTGGATATATTTCCCATTTGTTCCACCGCCGCTTCTTACGGATTCTTGAACAGGAATTCCAAGTTCTTCGCCAAGATCCAACGCAAATCTTTGGAATCTTGGATTCGTAATCATGGAGCAGTCAAAGTGACGAAGCATAGGACCTTTTCGCAATGCGGTTTGTATCATATAATCCGGTGAAAATGTATCGTCGGCCGGACAGCCTTCAAATACGATGCAGACGTCGGCATCAATATTATAGAGAGCGGCCATAGCGCCTCTGTCACCAACTTCTTCCTGAACCGTCATCGTTGCTTGCACATCGATGTCAAGAGTTTCATCTTTTAGACGATTTAAAGACTCGATCAAGGCGGCACAGCCAACACGGCAATCGAACGCCTTTCCCATAAATAAGTCTCTTTTTTCATCATAGGTACATGTTACATCCGGAACAACGGGAGCTGCCATACGAATATGGAAGTTTTGTTTCAAATCTTCTGCGCTTGTAGCCCCCACATCAATGGCCATATCGGAAAGTGTTCGAACTTTTCCTCTTTCGTTTTCACTTATAAAATGCGGTGGTTTACTTGTGATTACACCGGAAATGTATTCTCCGTCATCATTTCTGACACGCACTTTGTTGGATGGGAGATTCGCCACCTCTGTTCCGCCAAGTGTAAGAAAATGCATCGTCCCGTTTGGCTTGATTGCCTGCACAATATAGCCGACCTCATCACTATGGGCATCCATCCATACTTTTAATTTCCGTCCTTTGTTTGTTTTCAAATTCATATAAGTATTTCTTAGAGAGTCGATGGTGACATCACAATAACTTTGCGTTTCTTGTTTTCCAATTTCTGCAACTTCATCTTCAAATCCGGATACACCATTGGCATTACTCAATGCTTTGATGAGAGAAATACTTTCTTCTTTCGTTCTCATAGTTTTAATTCCTTTCTGTTATCTGTTTTGATTATAAACAGAATTTCATCATAGTCAATACATCCATGTAGTCATTTGCATGGAAAACCAATGTATTGGCATCCAATCGATTCATACCTGGATAGTAAGATGGTTTGGAAGAATTTGGATGATCTTTATAACGGATTTCTACGTCAAATGTATCCGGCAAGGTAATGCAGGCATTTGACAAATCTTGTTTTAATGCGTAAGTTACATCTTTTTCAATGGAAGCGATTGCTTGAACTGGTGACATACAAACTGCGGCAAAGGCATCCCCTTCTTTTACTGCTGTAGTAATAAGCTTAGGGTGCAATGAAGCATAGGTTTCACAAAGCTGTTTGTCTCCGGATAAATAAACAGTTGGAACATGATAATATGCAGCGGCATAGCTGAAAATCATGAATTCACTTGCTAAAGTTCCGTTGATTTTGATGTATTCTATTCGAGGATTCATGGTATGAGCGAGAAAACTTCCGTTCATACCGGCGGCAGAATGATAGCCGACAAAAAGAGCGGCATCAAAAGAGTCGTCCAGTCCTTCAACCATTGCAAGAGGAGCTTCGCTCCAACGTCTGCGTAGATACACATTTGGAGGCATTTGGTATACATCAATATTATTTCCAAGACTATGTGCGTCTTTCACATAGATTTGATCTGCTCCGGCTTCAAAAGCTCCGCGACAAGCTGCAAGAACTTCTTGTGTCATTTGATTTGCTGCTTCTGCATATCCTGGTTTTCCCGGGATACATTCATCCCATAATGCTGTAGAAGCAATTCCTTCAATATCTGCACTAATAAATACTTTCATAACGTCTCCTTTTTGCTCTATGAGCGAGTGATTATTTAGTATAAGTATAGCATAGAATGAGTTTTCATAAAGAGCATAATATGATAAAATATATCAAAGCATATTTTCTGCTTAAAATCAGTCTGGAAAAGCTATTTCAAGAATTTGATATATAATCTGAACAAAACGGGGTAGATCGTTCGTTATATGACGAGGCTACCCTGATTCAATGAAAGGAGATCGATTATGAAGACATTTTATGTAAACGGAAGAATCCTTACAATGGAAGAGAATTCTTTGTATGCCGAGGCTGTCTGCGTGGAAGATGGGCGCATAAAAGCAGTGGGTACAGAGAAAGAGATTTTGAAATTAAAAAAAGAAGAAGATGAAATCGTAGATTTGGAAGGTAAGACAATGCTTCCGGGTTTTATCGACGGACATTCTCATTTTGCGGGAACAGCGAACTCTATGACGCAATGTGACCTTACGAATTGTACAAGCTTTCAGGAGATTGTAGATGCAATGAAAGCCTTTAAAGAAAAAAGAGGACTTTCTGACGATGCGTGGATCGTAGGCTGTAATTATGACCACAATTTTCTTCAGGAGGAAAGACATCCGGACAGATTTACATTGGACAAAATCAGTGAGACGAATCCGGTGTTGCTGATTCACGCATCTTCCCATATGGGAGTCACAAATAGTCAAGGACTAAAACTGCAAGGTATTGATGAGAAGGCAGAAGATCGACCGGACGGACGATACGGAAGAGTGGAGGGAACTGAGATTCCGAATGGATACATGGAAGAAAAAGTATTTTTAGAGTTTCAATCCAAACTGCCGATGACGTCTTTGGAAGAATTGATGCATCTCATGGTAGAAGCGCAGAATTTATATGCAAGCTACGGAATTACGACGGTACAAGATGGAATGGTGGCAAAACCGTTGTTTCAACTGTTGAAAGCAGCGTCAGATATGGGGATATTGAAGCTGGATATTGTCGGTTATGTGGATATCATGACGGCAACCGACTTGATGGAAAAGACAAATCCATATGTGGGGAAATATGAGAAGCATTTGAAGCTTGGCGGGTATAAAGTATTTCTAGATGGTTCACCACAGGGGAAAACTGCGTGGATGTTAGAACCATATGAAGGAGAAACCGAGTATCGTGGTTACCCGATTCACAGCGATGAAACATTAAGAGGGTACATAGAAACTGCTCTTAATGAGGGACAGCAGCTGTTAGCGCATTGTAATGGAGATGCGGCTGCAGAACAGTATATTTCTCAGTTTGAGCAGGCATTAGGGGCTAGAACGGAGAAAGAAAGCTATCGTCCGGTGATGGTGCATGCACAGCTTGTAAGAAAGGAACAGCTGGAGCGAATGAAAGCTTTGGGAATGATGCCAAGTTTCTTCATCGCACACACATATTACTGGGGGGATATTCATAAGAAAAATTTTGGATTGGAACGTGCAAGCCGGATATCCCCTGCCAAAGATGCATTGGACTGTGGATTAAAGTTTACATTCCATCAAGACAGTCCGGTCGTGCCACCGGATATGATGCGTACCGTTTCCTGTGCAGTGAACCGTGTAACGAAGTCAGGACAGATTTTAGGGGAAGCGGAAAGAATTTCGGTGTTAGAGGCGTTGAAAGCGATTACCGTATATGGCGCTTATCAGTATCACGAAGAAGGAATGAAAGGAACGATTGCAGTTGGAAAATATGCGGATTTTGTCGTGCTGGATGAAAATCCGTTAGAAGCAGAAAAAGAGAGTCTCGCGGATATCAAGGTTCTTCTAACGATCAAAGAAAATCAAGTTATATATCGAAGGGGAGAAGAACATGAATCAGCGTAAAAAAGGTATTATATTAGCGGTTATTACGGCAGTAATGTGGGGGATCATGGGGATATTTGTTCGTGATCTTACCCGGTTTCAATTTTCCAATATCGAGATATCATTTTTTCGCTGCGCGCTTGCCGGAGCAGCGTATTTTGTATTTTTATTGATAACGAAACCGAAAGCGTTAAAGATTGATTTGAAAGGGCTGATTATTTGTTTTTTATATGGGGCAGTTGCTTATAGCATCAGTTTTGTGAGCTATAGCGTGGCGGTTTCAAGAATTCCGGTCGGAGTTGCGACTGTCTTAATGTTCATGAGCCCGATTTGGGTAGCAATTCTTGGAATATTTATGTTCCGGGAAAAACTGGAAAAAAGTAAAATTATTACGATTGCGATCTGTTTTTTCGGAGCAGTTCTTGTAGCGAATCTAATCGGAGCCGGGGATATCCGTTTGGATGGAATCGGAATTCTTGCAGGTGTCATCAACGGAATCGGAGTAGCGCTTCAAATCCTATTACCAAAATTCTTTGCCAAAGATTATGACAGAGATACCCTCCTTGTATATGGATTTTTAGGCGCTGCCTTCGTACTTGCATTTGGCATGGACTTTTCTTCGGTGGCGATGCACATTGGAAATACTCCGACTTTCAATTTGTTCTGGGATCTGTTTGGAATCGGAATCCTATGTACGATGGTTGCGAATGTAGCTTGCGTAAAGTCTACGCAATATGTAGAAGCGACAACGACGAGCATTCTGTCTGCTTTAGAAGTTGTGGTGGGAACAATCGTGGGCTTTCTCGTATTCCATGAGCATTTGACGTTTTTACAGATGGTCGGTGCAGTTATCATCGTAGTTGGAGCGATCGGGTCGGAGATCAGAAAAGAATCTTAACCGTTTTTTAACCAATGATATGATAAAATATAAACAATCTTAAAGGAGAGAGTCATGAAGAAACAAAATACTTTCAAAAATATTGGAATTACAGTCGGAATTCTTGCGGTAGCATTATTATGTAGCTTTACATTGCAGGAATTACATGTGGAAAAACATAGTATGACAACTTTTGTGTTTGCGGTATTTTTGATCTCTCTTTTGACAGATGGCTATATTTACGGTGTAATCTCTGCCATATTGGGAGTGCTGGCTGTAAATTATGCATTTACGTTTCCATATTTTCAATGGGATTTTATTACGACATCTAATTTAATCTCTGCGGTGATCATGGTGATTATCGCTATTTTAACGGGAACGTTGACGACAAAGCTAAAAGAACATGAAGCAATGAAGGCGGAGAGTGAGAAGGAAAGAATGCGTGCGAATCTTTTACGTGCGATTTCTCACGATCTTCGAACTCCGCTTACGACAATCTATGGGGCAAGCTCAACATTGAGGGAAAAGAAAGAAAGTCTTACGACAGAACAGCAGGATCGCATCTTAAAAAGCATTCAGGAAGATGCAAAGTGGCTGACGAGAATGGTAGAGAATCTTCTTTCCATTACGAAGATAGACGATGGAAGAGTGAAGATTATCAAGGTTCCGATCGTGCTGGATGAACTGATGGATTCCGTGATGAGAAAGTTTCATGCAGGGTACCCGGAGCAGGAAGTAAACTTAGATATTCCGGACGAAATTCTTGTGATTCCTATGGATGCAATTTTAGTAGAGCAAGTGCTTGTTAATCTGCTGGAAAATGCGGTGCTTCATGCAGACGGTATGACAAAGCTTACGTTGCGTGTATTCACGATTGGAGATCAGGCAGTTTTTGAGGTAGAAGACGATGGATGCGGAATAAAAAAAGAACGCTTACATCACATTTTTACAGGTTGTTATGATGCATTGGAAGAAAATTCAGATACACAGAAGAGAAATGCAGGAATCGGACTTTCTGTTTGTGCAACGATCATCAAGGCTCACGGTGGAGAGATCAGCGCTGAAAACAGACGGGAAGGCGGAGCGGTGTTCCGCTTTAGTCTTGCAAAGGAGGATGAGATTGCAGATGAATAACAAATACAAGATTTTACTTGTGGAAGATGAAGAGAATATTCGAACTGTAATCGCAGCTCTTTTGGAGACTTCGGATTATCAAGTGATTCAGGCGGAAACATGCAGTATGGCAAAAGCAATGTTTTCCTCTTATCAGCCGGATGTAGTTGTGCTGGACTTAGGACTTCCGGATGCAGATGGTATGAAATTCCTGGAATTTGTCCGAGAAGAGGAACAATCATTGACACCGGTTATCGTATTGTCGGCGAGGATGACTGACGATGACAAGGTAGAGGCACTGGATGCAGGCGCTAACGACTATGTGACAAAACCTTTCAGTTCCGCAGAGTTTTTGGCAAGAATCCGAATGACGCTTCGTAATTACCGACATAGTTCCGACGAGGGAAGATTGCCGGGAGGAAAATTCCATCTCAAAGATCTGACGATCGATTATGACGGCAGGCAAGTGTACATCGGAGAAGAAGAGATTCATTTGTCTCAGACAGAATATAATATTGTAGCATTGCTTTCCGAGCATTGTGGAAAAATGATGACATATGCGGCGATCATCAAAGAGGTATGGGGATATTCCAATGAAGGAAGTACAAAAAAACTTCAGGTTAATATGGCAAATATAAGAAGAAAATTCGGGGTAAAACCCGGAGAAATCTGGTATATCACCAATGAATTAGGTGTTGGATATCGTATGAATGATTCACGAGAATAACAACTTCGGTTGTTATGATATAGAAGAGGAGGGATTTCTATGGTAGAAACAATTCAAACGATTGTGCAGACAATCAACACGTACTTATCAGATTATATTCTGGTATTCCTGTTACTTGGCGTCGGTATCTGGTATACGATCAAGACAGGATTTGTACAACGTTACTTAGGAGCAGGTCTTAAGAAGATCTTCGGAGAGTTAAGCTTCAAGGGCGGAGATCACGGCGGCGGGATGAGTTCCTTTCAAGCGGTTGCAACAGCTATTGCAGCGCAGGTAGGAACCGGTAATATCGTAGGTTCCGCAGGTGCGATCCTAGTCGGAGGTCCGGGAGCAATCTTCTGGATGTGGGTGATTGCATTCTTCGGCATGGCAACGATCTATGCAGAAGCAACATTGGCACAAAAAACACGTGTCGTAGACAAAGACGGCAATATTCAAGGTGGTCCGGTTTACTATATCACCACAGCATTCAAAGGTGGTTTAGGTAAATTCTTGGCAGGATTCTTCGCGATCGCGATCATCCTTGCACTCGGCTTCTTTGGCTGTATGGTACAATCTAACTCCATCGGTTCAACAATCGAGACAGCGTTCGGTATTCCTTCATGGATCGTCGGAATCGCACTTGTAGCAATTTGTGGATTCATTTTCATGGGTGGCGTATCACGTCTTGCATCTGTAACAGAAAAATTAGTACCGATTATGGCGTCTGTGTTCCTACTCGGCGGCTTGATCGTATTGATCATGCGTATCAAATACGTGCCGGAAACATTTGCCATGATCTTCAAATATGCGTTTGCACCACAGGCGATCATCGGCGGTGGTCTTGGAACAGCGATCAAGATTGCAATCGCGCAGGGAGCAAAACGAGGATTATTCTCCAACGAAGCAGGTATGGGTTCTACGCCACATGCTCACGCGCTCGCACAAGTAAAATGTCCTCATGAACAAGGAACAGTTGCTATGGCAGGCGTGTTCATTGATACATTCGTTGTATTGACATTAAATGCACTCGTAATCATCTCTACACTTTATACATCAGACGGACCGTTAGCAAACGGTTATGTAGGAAGCGTAGTAGATACATTAAACAATACAAACCTTGCACAGACTGCATTCGGAGTTGTATTCGGCGATAAATTAGGAAATATGTTCGTGGCAGTATGCTTGTTCTTCTTTGCATTTTCCACAATTCTCGGCTGGAATTTATTTGCAAAGATCAACATTACATATTTATTCGGACCAAAAGCAAAAGTACCATTCTGCTTGATCGCCTTAGTATTTATTTTCCTCGGAACGATGGCGTCCAACACATTGGTTTGGGATCTTTCCGATATGTTTAATCAGTTAATGGTAATCCCGAATGCCATTGCCTTGTTTGCTTTGACAGGAGTTGTAGTAGAGAGTCTGAAAAAAGACACAGGCAAAAAATAGAAAAACTTAATATCATTGAATCTTATGTGACATCAATCACAGGCGGACAAAAGTATCTAACAAATTCCTTTGTCCGTCTGTTTTTTGTTGTTTCTTTCAAGAATCGTAGTATAATAAGAAGTAATCTTGGAGAAGAAGGTGATAGAGTGAGACAACCGAAGAAGAATCCGTTATATAAGAGTTTTGGATATGCATTTGAAGGGATTTTAACAGGAATCCGGAAAGAGCGTAATATGAAGATTCACTGTTTGATGATGGGGCGCGTAAGCATAGCCGGATTGATATTTCACATTTCAAGGATAGAGTGGTGTATCTGTCTTGTCTTGTTTGGTTTAATTCTATCACTGGAGCTTGTGAATACGGCGGGAGCAGTGCTTGTTGCTGCAATCATGGCAGCAGCGGCAGGTCTTGTGATATTCATACCGAAAGTATGGGAGATTTTAAGTTAAGAAAGGAAAGAAAAAATATGGATGGATTAGGAGAGAACATTTAAAATTATTATTGGCAGGAATTGGCGCTGTAGCAGTTACAGCTGAAAAATCCAAAGATGTGTTGGACGAATTGTGGAATGTAGCGGTAGAGGAGATGAATTTCCTCACAGAAGCGGCAAACTTGGAAGAATTTGCACGGCGAAACAAAGAAGTCGTCTATGTTGGAGTTGGAGAGGCTTCTTAGGAGGATTGTTCGTAATGTAGTGATGGGATTGTGGGTGATGGCGCTTTTGATCAGTTCCAGTATCATTTGTACTACGAATATGTCACCGAAGATCTGGGGGATTCCGGCGCTCGGAGCATTTGGTTATCTGATCGCATTTGGAATTGTTATGTATGTATTTTTGAAACACATTTTTTCAAAAAAATAGAACATATTTTTAGAATAAGGAAAGGAGGGAGTGCCGATGAATGATAAAGTTAGAAGTTTGTTAATGTTAATGGTTGGCGCCTATATTGCATTCATGGGTGGAGATCTCATTGTTGGAATAATAAAAGGAACTTCAGAAAAGCCGATGTTTTATGGAATCGTAGGAACAGTATTTGTCGTATTGGGCATATTAGTTGTACTGTACAACATTAAGAGAACGAAAGAAATTGAACGTCGCCTTGATGAAGAAGCGGCAGCAGAGGAAGCAGAAGAACAAAAAACATCAAACAATGAAGAATAAGAGTAGAAAGACGGTTGGGAAAATTAACAAAATTTCAGCCGTTTTTTTGTACACTTTTTTAGCAAAATCTATAATGATATAGCAAAATGAACAAAAACTAAAAGGTTTCTAGAGAAAATATGAATTTGTGTGTGTCAAAAGATCAAACTTGTATATATTGGTACTGTACAAGCTGTGAAAAACAATACAAGAACAGGACAAGAGTGAAAAAAATAGGGATTGTATTTTGAAAAAAATAGGGTTAATATGTATATAACGAAAGAGACCGAAGACGATAATCTGTACAAAGTGTACAAAATGAAAAGGGAACTTCGGTATAAGTGCAAAATCGCCGGCAAAAATTTGTACTTAGTGAACAGATAGTTTATTAGGAGGATGTAAGAACATGAAAAAGAAAGTATTGGCTACACTTCTTGCAGCAACAATGGTATTTTCGTTAGCAGCATGTGGCGGCAAAAAGGATGAAGGAAAACAAGCTACAGCAGGTACAGTTAAGACAGAAGAAAAAGCAGAATCAAATGGAATGACAATTGGTGTATGTATGCCTACACAGTCATCTGAGCGTTGGATTAATGACGGAAATAACATGCAGGCAATCTTGGAAGCAAAGGGATATGAAGTTAAGAAACAATTTGCAGAAGATGATCCGGCTGAACAGGTAAAACAGATTGAAAATATGATTTCTCAGCAGGTAGATGCAATTGTTATCGCAGCAGTAGACGGTGACTCACTTGCAGCTGTATGTGATCAGGCAAAACAGAATGATATCCCGGTTATCGCTTATGACCGTCTTATCAAAAACACAGACGCTATCAGCTATTACGCAACATTCGATAACAAAGGTGTAGGAACAAAGATTGGTGAATACATCAGAGATAAGAAAGAACTTGACAAAGCAAGAGAAGCAAAAGAATCTTATACAATCGAGTTCTTCAACGGATCACCGGATGATAACAACGCTCACATGTTAGCAGAAGGTATCATGGAAGTCCTTCAGCCATACTTAGATGACGGTACATTAGTATGTAAGACAGGAAGAACATCTTTCAACGATACATGTATCTTAAGATGGTCTCAGGAAACAGCTCAGCAGTGGTGTGAAAACTACTTATCTTCACAGTACGCAGACGAGAAACTTGATATCGCTTGTTCCGCATTCGACGGATTCTCTTACGGTATCAAAGCTGCTTTAGCAGGAGCTGGATATACAGAAGAAGATTGGCCAATGGTAACAGGACAGGATGCAGAATTAATGGCTGTTAAGAACATTATCGGTGGAACACAGACAATGTCTATCTCTAAAGATACACGTAAACTTGCAGAAGTAGCAGCTACAATGGTAGACGCAGTTTGCCAGGGTAAAGAACCAGAAGTAAATAATACAGAAACATATGACAACGGAAAATTAGTAGTTCCAACATATGAGTGTGAACCAGTACCAGTTGACAAAGACAATTACAAAGAAGTATTAATTGATACAGAGTACTACACAGAAGATCAGTTAAAATAATAAAACAGAGATTGAGGAGGCGGCGGGTTTCGCCGCCTCTTTATCATAATATAGGGTTACGGTAAAATTAAAACATTAGGAAAAGGAGAGAGAGCAGATGTCAGATATTATTCTGGAGATGAAGCACATTACAAAAGAATTCTCCGGCGTCAAAGCGTTGGATGATGTGAATCTCAAAGTAAAGCGTGGCGAGATTCATGCTCTTTGTGGTGAAAATGGTGCGGGTAAATCCACATTGATGAATGTTCTGTCCGGTGTATATCCATATGGGACATATAGTGGAGATATCGTTTACAATGGAGAAACATGTCAGTTCCATAAAATTAAAGACAGTGAGTCCAAAGGAATCGTTATCATTCATCAGGAATTAGCATTGAGTCCATATTTATCAATAGCAGAGAACGTGTTCATGAGCAATGAACAGACAAAGGTGAAAGGTGTCATTGATTGGAAGGCAACACGGTTGAAGTCAAGAGAGATGCTTGCAAAAGTAGGACTTGAGAATGAAAATGTAGATGCACCGATCAATACGCTTGGTGTTGGAAAACAGCAGCTTGTAGAGATTGCAAAGGCGCTTGGTAAGAAAGTAGATCTTTTGATCTTAGATGAGCCGACAGCGGCTTTAAATGATGAAGAAAGTGCACAGCTTTTGGAAATCATGTTGAATCTGAAGAAACAGGGTGTTACGTGTATTATTATTTCCCACAAATTGAATGAGATTAGTTATGTGGCGGATTCTATTACAATTATTCGTGATGGTAAGACGATTGAGACATTGGAAAAAGGTGTAGATGAGTTCTCTGAAGATCGGATTATCAAAGGAATGGTAGGACGTGAACTTACAAACCGTTATCCGGAGAGAACAGATTGTCCGATCGGAGATGTAATCTTTGAAGTAAAAGATTGGAACGTATTCCATCCGGAAGATCCACATCGACAAGTGCTTCAGAATATCAATATGAAAGTACGTGCCGGAGAAGTTGTAGGACTGGCTGGATTGATGGGCGCCGGACGAACAGAGTTTGCTATGAGTGTATTTGGACATTCTTACGGACAAAAGATCAGCGGAAAAGTATTGATGCATGGAAAAGAGGTCAGCACGATGACTGTACAGGATGCGATCAAGAATAAGATTGCCTATACATCAGAAGACAGAAAGACTTATGGTCTTGTGCTAATTCAGGATATTAAAAATAATATGTCGATGGCAGCTTTGAATGACTACTATGCAAAGAACGGTATCGTGGACAAGAACAAAGAGATTCTTGATGCAGAAGAATACAGAAAGAAAATCAATGTTAAGACAAATTCTATTCACCAGGCGGTAGGTTCATTGTCCGGTGGTAACCAGCAGAAAGTCGTTCTTGCAAAGTGGATGATGACACTTCCGGATATCTTAATCTTAGATGAGCCGACACGTGGAATCGATGTTGGTGCTAAATATGAGATTTATTGTGTAATTAATGAGCTGGCAAAAGCAGGAAAAGCGGTTGTAGTTATTTCCTCTGAAATGCCGGAAGTTATCGGTACATGCGATAGAGTTTATGTATTAAATGAAGGACACATTGCAGGAGAACTGGAAAAATCAGAGTTGTCTCAGGAAAGAATCATGCAGTGTATCATGAAGGATAATAGTGCGAAAGGGGAATAAACAATGGAAAAGAAGAAAACAGTCAATATAGATCTGAAGCAATACATGATGCTCATTGCTTTGATCGTGATTTTCGTTTTATTTTATGTGTTATCAGGGGGTAAAAATGCCAGCCCTACAAACATCAACAACTTAATCATGCAGAATGGTTACGTTGTTATTCTTGCAACCGGTATGCTTCTCTGTGTATTAACAGGTAACGTTGACCTTGGTGTAGGTTCTGTAGTTGCTTTGGCAGGTGCAGCAGCAGGTATCATTATGGTAGATTACCAGATGTCACCGGTTATTGCAGTTCTTGCAGCTTTGGCAGTTGGTCTTGTTGCCGGTGTATTTGCAGGATTTTTTATCGCTTATCTTGGAATTCCACCATTTGTAGTAACACTTGCTACGATGCTTATGGGACGTGGTCTTACATATACAATTTTGGAAGCACAGACAAAAGGTCCTTTCGAAGATGCATACTCTAAGATTGGTGGAGGTTTCCTTCCAACAGTACAGATTGATTTTGCAGGCGGAAAACTCGATCTTGTATGTATCGCAGTAGCGATTGTTGTAACTGTACTTTTAATTCTCTCTGAGTTAAAGACAATTAAGACAAACAATAAATACGGATTCCCGAACATTGCAACATGGCAGCTTGTTATAAAAGATGCGATCATCATCGCTCTTGTATGGTTCTTCTTCTACAAACTTGCATGCCATCACGGAATTCCTGTACAGCTTGTAATTATGGCTGTGATCGTTGGTATTTATCATTTCATCACAAGCAAAACAGTTGCAGGACGTCAAGTATACGCTCTTGGTGGTAACGCAAAGGCAGCACGTCTTTCCGGTATCAACACAAAGAAAGTATTCTTCTGGGTATATACAAACATGGGTGTTCTTGCAGCGGTAGCAGGTATTGTATTATCAGCACGTAATGCATCTTCTACTCCAAAAGCAGGTGATGGTTATGAGCTTGATGCCATCGGTTCATGTTATATCGGTGGTGCAGCTGCAGCCGGTGGTGTAGGTACGATCATCGGAGCTGTAGTTGGTGCTTTTGTTATGGGTATTTTGAATAATGGTATGTCACTCGTTGGTATGTCAACAGACTTACAGAAGGTAGTAAAAGGTATCGTTCTTTTAGGAGCTGTTACATTCGACATTTTGTCAAGCAAAAAGAAAAACTAGTCTGAGATAGAGACGGAGGCATTTGATGAAGAAGAATACATTAAAGTATCAAAAAATTGTAGATAGCATTTATTCCGACATCAAAGGCCGGGTATTAAAAGACGGAGATAAACTGGATTCTGAAAATGAAATTAGTGAAAAGTTCAATGTAAGCAGACAAACGGTAAGACATGCATTGGGAGTTCTGGAAAAAGAAGGAATTCTGGATAAACGTCAAGGGAGCGGCAATTATATTGTCGTTCCCAAAGATTTAGAATACTTGCAGACCAATGTTTCAAAAACAATAACGATTGTAAGTACGTATTTGAATAATTATATTTTCCCAAGGATTATTTCCGAGATTGAGGGAGTGCTTGGGAAACAAGGATATTCTCTTCGCATTGTATTTACACATAATCGTTTAGATGGAGAGCGTGCAATTTTGGAGAGGCTTCTCCAGGAAAAAGATATTGGAGGCATCATTATAGAGCCTACAAAAAGCGCAATTCCTAATCTAAACCGTAGCTTGTACTATGAACTGATCAAGAAGAATATTCCGATGCTATTTTTTCATAGTTATTATGAAAATATGCCAATCCCGCATGTGTCTATGAATGATGTAATGGCCGGAGAACTTGCCACGGAATACCTTGTTTTGCAAGGACATAAAAAGATAGCTGGTATATTCAAATTAGATGACGGGCAAGGACCTCGTCGTTATGAAGGATATATGAAGGCGCTTTTAAAGCATAACATTCATTTAGAAGATAAACAGGTCATTTGGATCGATACAGAGGAACAGAAGAATTTGCGACAAGGTGCAGAGATCATTTTGCGGCGCATTGAAGGCTGTTCAGCGCTTGTATGCTATAATGATGAAGTTGCATACAGTATGATTCAGATTTGCATAGAAAAGGGGATTCGAGTTCCGCAGGATTTATCAATTACAAGTATAGATAATTCGGATCTTAGTATTCTATCACCAGTACAGCTTACTTCTGTGAAACATCCAATGGAAAAACTTGGGAGAAAGGTAGCGGAACAATTTTTACGTTTGTTGGAGAATCCGAGAGAGGATGCTACTTACGAGTTTAAACCGGAAATAGAGATAAGAGATTCCGTATGTCCTTATCGATAGATGGAAAACTGCATATCGTTTTCTTTCTTGAAAACCTTTCTAGAATATGCTAGACTCAGTATTGCTAGCGTATACAGATACAAAGTCGTAATGAATCCGGAGGGGACATGAGAAAAGGAATACGTTTGATTGCGTCTGTCCTTGCAGGCGCAATATTTATGTTAAATACAGGGATAACTTCTTGTGCCGAAGAGATTACCTATCTTTTAGAAGAAGACATAGAGAAAACAACGGCAGATGGAAAAGAAAAAGAGCCGAAAGAGATCAAGAAGGAGATTATTGAGAAGGCAAAAGCATTGCCGGTCGAGACAGATGCGTTGAAAAACTGGACGAAGGGGCCGGAAATTTGTGGAGAAGCCGGGATTGTCATGGACATGGACAATGGAGCGATTTTATATGGGAAGTCAATGGATCGCAAGTATTATCCGGCAAGTATTACAAAGATCATGACGGCGCTTGTAGCTCTTGAAAATAGTCAGATGACAGATACTGTTACATTTTCTGAACAGAGTCTTGGATGCCAGCATTCAGGATATGCTCATATAGCAATGAAAAAAGATGAACAGATCAATATGAGAGATGCATTGCACGCAATGATGCTTGCTTCTGCCAACGAGGTTGCTTATGCAATCGGAGAAACAGTAGGCGGAATCTATGAGCATTTTGTACAGATGATGAACGAGCGAGCCAAAGAACTTGGCTGTGAGAATACGCATTTTATGAATGCAAATGGTATGTTTGATGAAAATCATTATGTGTCTGCAAGAGATATGGCATTGATCACGAGAGAAGCGTTTTCTAAAAGCGAACTTTTGGAGATCATGCAGACGCCGCAATATACGATCCCGGTGACGAATATTGCACAGGAAGAGCGAACGTTTCAACAAAAACATCGAATGATGGTTCAAGGGAAATATTACGATCCGCGGTGTTTTGGTGGAAAAACTGGATATACTGATCAATCTTATAATACACTTGTGACTGCGATGGAAGAGAATGGTAGGAAGATTGTCATTGTGATTCTGGGTTCCAGAGATCACACATACGAGGATACAAAAGCTTTGGCAGACTATGCTTTCCAAAATTTTGAGCAAATAAAAATCACAGAGCAGGAAACGGCGAAAAAATATAGTGAGATTTCGGAGACAGCATGTGTGACGATTCCAAAAGACGTGGAATTTAAAGACTTGGAATCAGAGTTGAAACCAAATGGAGAGTTACGATATTTTTATGAGGGTAATCTTGTAGGAGTAACGACTGCCAAGTTAGCGGCAGAACATAAGATAGAAGGCGCTGCGCTGAAAGCAGAGCAACAAGAGAAAAAAGCGAAACAAGAAACAAAGCCGTGGAAGATGATATGGATTATTTTGGCGATTGTTTTGATAGTAATCGCGCTACTTGTTATCTTGCTTCAAATTCGTGCAGCAAAAAAACGAAAAGAGAGAATGCGTAGACGACGTGCCATGCAGAGACGTCGGCAGCAACAGCTAAGAAAAAGAGACAGCTAAGAAAAAAGACAAGTAAAATTCCGTTTGGGTTTTACTTGTCTTTTTTATGGGACGGAAAATTCTTAATTGCTTGACACAAAGCTGTGTTCTACAGTAATTACAAATTCATATCGTGTATCTTGTTCCTTTAGTTTTTCACAGAGCAGACGTTCTACTTCGTTTTGTTTTTCTTTTGCATAGTCGCGTGGAACTACAAGGTCAAAGATTAGATTGATCTGATGCTTGCCATCTACAACGCGGAAGTCGTGAATGCTGCAGGCAGGATCAATTTCCTGGATTAGTGCAACGGTTGTATTTTGAATATTCAAAATGTGTTCATCCTCGATTTCAATCGGATCCATATGTACAACAAGGAAGATCCCTAAATTTTCAATTGCGTCACGTTCAATTCGGTCTATAATCTCGTGGGATTCTGTAATATCAGCATTGTTTGGTACTTCTGCATGAATGGAGGCCATACTGCGGTTTGGTCCGTAGTTATGTACGATGAGATCGTGAGAACCGATGATTCCGTCATAGCTTTCTACAAAGTTTTTGATTCTCTTGTAGTTTTCCGGATCAACTGCTTCGCCAAGAAGCGGTTCCAGCGTATCCTTTGCAATTCCGATACCTGCCCACATAACAACAAGAGCAACACCGATTCCAATAAATCCGTCGATATTGATTTTGGTAAAATGGAAGAATAAAAGAGATAAAATCGTTGCGGAAGTTGTTAGTACATCCCCCATGGAATCTGTGAACATGGCAATCATTACTTTAGAATCAATTTTTCTTCCTAATTTTCTATTGAATAATCCAAGCCAAAGTTTTACACCGATAGAAAGAATCAAAATCAGTATGGAAAACATTTGGAAATTGAGGATTTCCGGTGATTTGATTTTATGTATAGAATCCTTCAAAAAAGTAAATCCTACTTCAAGAACGAGGAAAGATACAACTAATGCAGAGATATACTCCATACGTCCATGACCAAAAGGATGTTCCTCATCTGCCGGTTTACTTGCAATCTTAACACCGACAAAGCTAATGAGTGAAGAACCTGCATCGGATAGATTGTTAAATGCATCTGCCATAACAGATACACTATGTACCGTTAATCCTACGATAAATTTTACAATAAAGAGCAGGATGTTACAAAAGATGCCTACAATACTAGCTAACACACCGTAGGCAGTACGGACGGATACTTTTTCCGTGTGTTCATATTCTTTTATAAAATGTTTTACTAGAAAGTCTGTCATTTTGAGTTACCCCTTTTTTATCTTATTGCATACGAATGTATTATAGTTCACTTTGAGAAATTTGTAAAATGAGAAAATCAGAAAAATAATGAAACCCTTGACTTTTCTAAGGTTTCTTTATTATAATAAATGAGTATATGATAAAAACAATGACGAAGACAGTAGAATTATTTGGAAAATCACAGCGAGCCGGAGATGGTGGAAGACCGGTATGAGTAAAAATTATTTGAAGATCACTTCTGAGTTGCAGATGCCGAAAATTTATTTGAATGAATAAGCGCTGCCGGTTTTCTACCGTTAAAAAGAACGCATATGATAGTATGATGTAACAGGTGGTATAACGATAGCTCAAGCCCTCGTCCTTTTACAGGACGGGGGCTTTTT
>Snoopy_p1__coassemble_328_pt1 | contig 32729 bp, 29 predicted proteins | sample Snoopy_p1__metabat2_high_PE_046 | metagenome-assembled genome bin Snoopy_p1
ATTGCCACCGGTATTGCCACCGCCAGTATTACCGTCGCCAGTATTACCACCACCGGTATTACCGCCATCAGTGTTACCACCACCGGTATTACCGCCATCAGTGTTACCACCACCGGTATTGCCGTCGGTATTTCCATTATTGTCACCGCCGTTATTGGTGTTACCGCCATTCGTGTTTCCGGTTGAAGAATCGGAATCGTCGGTAGTTGTATCATCTTCCTCGTCATCCTCATCTTCGTCATCCTCTGCTAAAGGATCTGTACCACCAACAGAGCCTTCATATCCGGCGTGACTTGTACAGATTTTATCTCCACCGGCATCGGTTGCCATATATTCCATATGATATGGGCAAGTGCTGGATGCTACTTTTCCGGAGATGGAACAACATTTCATTTTTTCAACAGTATCCGGCATTTCGAAATCCTTATATGGAAGATCCTCATGAATTCTTGACATAACTGCTTTCCAAAGGATTTGATTATAATTTCCGTAAGGGAGATCTTTGTTGTCATCATATCCTACCCAGACTGTACAAGTGTAGTACGGGGTGAATCCACAGAACCAAATATCCCATCGATCTGTTGTGGTTCCGGTTTTTCCGGCAGCCGCCATGTTGCGAAGTCTTGCTTGATATCCGGTACCTTTTGTAATAACATCTTCCATTGCGCTTGTAAGAAGATAGGCAGTTGATTCTCGAAGAACTGTTTTAGATTCTCCGGCGTTATCAATTAAAATATTGCCATCCTGATCTTCGATTTTTGTATAATAAACAGGTCTGTTATATACACCGCCATTTGCGATAGTAGCATATGCGCCGGCCATTTCAATGTTGAGAGTGCCGTCGGTAAGACCTCCAAGAGCGGTGGAAAGATTTTGGTCGTTTTTCTTATCGTTTCGTTTCTTTCCTTCTTCCACAGTTACAATGGAATCAATTCCCAGTTTTTGAATATATTCCATGCAAAGTTCTGGAGTTACATTTTGCCAGGTTTTTAATGCACTGATATTGACTGAATCTTCAATAGCAGTACGCATAGTTACATTTCCTTTGAAACCACGGTAAGCATTTTTAAATGTTTTCTTGCCTACAGTCATTGGCTCATCCTTTGTAACTGTTCCAAGAGATTGTCCACCGGCATCAAGAGCGGCAGCATAAACACCAACAATCTTAAATGAAGATCCCGGTTGTTGTTTTGAACCGGTTGCACGGTTTAAACTACGGCTTGATTTTTTTGTACCTCGTCCTCCGGAAATGGCTTTGACATGTCCGGTTTTTTGATCCATAACAACAATGGAAGCCTGAGGTTGAGGCGTGAATTCTTTGCTTTCATCATATCGAAGGTCTCCTTCTTTTGAAACAGAAGCCTTGAATTCATCAATACGCTTTTGGGCTAACTCTTCGGTTTTGAAAAGACGTCCTTGCTTGTCACCGTATTTTTTCTCTCCGAATTTCTTCAAATCCCAGGAACTGAAGTTTTCTTGTGTACCGTCTGCGCGTGTGATAGTAAGCGCGTAGCTGACACCGACTTCTACACGAGAAGGATAATTTTTATTGTTATTGATTTCCTCATCCACAATTTTTTGAATGGATGCATCTTGCGTTGCATAGATTTTTAGACCACCGCTATAAAGTGCGTTATGAGCTTGTGTCTCTGTATAGTTTAAAGGTTCTTTTTGCAAATCCTCGATTACCTGATCGGCAAGAGCATCAATAAAATACGTAGTAGGTTTAGAATCCTGTTCTTTGTTGACTGCCTGGATACGGGCGTATACGTCATCAGCCATCGCCTGATCATATTCTTCTTTGTTGATAAATCCCTGATCCAACATATTACCGAGAACTTTTGCACGGCGTTCTTTGTTCTGTTCAGGGTTTGTAATCGGGTTGTATTTTCCCGGACTTTGTGTGATTCCGGCGATTGTTGCACACTCAGATAATGTAAGCTGTGAAACATCTTTGCCAAAATATCTCATAGAAGCGGCTTGCACTCCGAGAGTACTTTGCCCGAGATTGATGGTGTTCATATAATTCTCAAGAATCTGTTCTTTTGTCATTTGTTTCTCGATTTCAAGAGCGAGATACTGTTCCTGAAACTTTCGTTCAAATTTTTCTACGAGTCCTTCTTCGTTTACGAAGTTAGGGAAAACAGTATTCTTGACGAGCTGCTGCGTAATTGTACTCGCACCTTCCGTACGTTTGCCGAGTGAAGTGATCATTACCATGCCGGCACGGGCGATACCTTTGATATCAATACCGTTATGACTATAGAAACGTTCATCTTCGATCGCTACAAATGCATCCCGCAGATATTGTGGTATTTCTTCGTTGGTTTTATAAATTCGGTTGGAACCAGATTGCACAAAGCGATCAAGCTCTTTACCGTTTTGGTCTACAACGAAAGTAGTATATTCTGTTGGTTTTACATTTTCCGGAGTAATGTTTGGTGCGTTGTCGATGATACTTTTGATAAGATAACCGACGCCTCCTACTGCAGCAATTGCGATGAGTAATATACAGATTACAAATGATTTGAAAAGTCGGGAGCCGATTTTCTTTTTTTGCTTTGCTTTTTTAGAAGCGAGTTCCCGCTGCTTTTTCAAAGCACTCTTTTTTCCATAATTCATGACATTGCCTCCTTTATACCATGCTATTATAGCAAATAACTAATTTTAAATAAAGCGAAAAATGAAAAGTTCATAAATCGTAGGAAAAAATTAAGAAAATCTTGTGAACTTCTCAAAATTCTTTTATAGTATGTATATCAGATGTAAAAAAAGGTATGTAATCAAGATATTTAAAAGAATCTTGAGACTATATATAAAGAGGAAAAGGTGAAATTATGTTAACAGAATATCGTACAGTATATATAGGAAACGATGCAGAGATAGTTGAGAAAAAATCTCGTTTTATCGCAACGGTACAACCGGTTCATTCCGAAGAGGAAGCACTTGCGTTTATTGAAAAATTAAAGAAACAATATTGGAATGCAACTCATAATTGTTTTGCGTATGTTATTGGCGAACGCTTTCAAACACAAAGATGCAGCGATGACGGAGAACCGCAAGGGACTGCCGGAAAACCGATGCTGGATGTGCTTTTGGGAGAAGAAATCCATGATGTTGTTGTGGTGGTAACTCGATATTTTGGAGGAACTCTTTTGGGAACAGGTGGTTTGGTAAGAGCATATTCCAAAGCGGTTCAGGAAGGACTTGCTGCCAGTAAGATTATTACCAAAATGTATGGATGTAAACTGGGAATCGATACAGATTATACGGGGTTAGGGAAAATACAGTATATTCTTGGGCAAAGAGGAGTAACGATTCTGAATTCTGAATATACAGATAAGGTGAAACTGGAAGTGTTGCTTCCGATTGATGAGGTAGAAAAGGTGACGGCTGAAATTATAGAAGGAACAAATGGACAAGCGGGCATTGAAAAAGAGGGAGATTGCTGGTTTGCCAAAATCGATGGAGCGATGCATATATTTGAAGAGTAGTTATAACAATATGAGAAAGAGGACAGATCATTCTGTCCTCTTATTATGTACATTATTGAAATTCCGGTTCGATCAATCCAAAAGAACCATCTTTACGTTTATAAACTACGTTGACTTCTTCTGTCTCTGCGTTACTGAATACAAAGAAGTTATGTCCCAATAAATCCATTTGCATACAAGCATCTTCCGGGAACATTGGTTTGATTCCGAAACGTTTGGTACGTACGATGTGAATTTCATCACTGTCAGCAACTTCGTCTTCAGATTCTACGAATGTTTGATTGAAGTTACCGCCTGCCTGATGTTTGGCAACAAGTTTATTCTTGTACTTGCGAAGTTGTCTTTCGATGACTTCTTCCACCAAATCAATCGATACGTACATGTCAGTACTTTCTTGTTCAGAACGGATAATGTCGCCTTTTACCGGGATTGTAACCTCGATTTTCTGACGCTCTTTTTCTACGCTTAAGGTTACAGTGATTTCTGTGTCAGGAGTGAAATACCTTTCTAACTTTCCGAGCTTACGCTCAATATTGTCTTTAAGACCTGCTGTTATTTCGATGTTTTTTCCACTAATAATAAAATTCATGATGTCAACTCCTTTTCAACATATTGTACAAAAAGAGAATTTGTACTATGCCTATATTATACATAAAAAACAGGACGAATGCAATGAAAAGAATGACAAAATTATAAAATAAAAATAAAATGACTGACAATTATTTCTTAATTGTCAGTCACTCGTAATGTTATATGGTGGATTTGATCACTTCGACGCGGGTAATCTCGCCCTTGTTCATTTTTGCTACTCGAAGTCCAAAATTACCGAAGTAAGCACAAGCTCCAACTCCAATCTCTTCGTGATACTCATTTAACTGACGAATGATTACATCTTTTAGAGTATCGCCTTCTTGAAATGGAATCTGGATGTGAACCAATCGGTTTACAAGAAAAACTTTCTGATTCGCTCGGAATATAATCTTTTCGGCTTCATCAAAATCTACGAACAGGTATTTTCTTGTAGCGAATAATACAGCAATAGCGATTACACCAATCAAGCTGTTGACCGGTGAACTGTGGTCGATGATGATCTGTCTTGCAATTGCAAAAAGAAGAACTTCAAATACAGTTCCCGGAGTATGGATGTAGACCATGCGGATCAGCTCGACACCAATGATCAAGTTGAAACATGTTTCCAGCAGATCTTCATAATTTGGATAGACGTCCAAATTCGGGATATCTACCAGACCGCCTGCAAGACGGACAGATAGTAGAATGATACCGATAGCAAGCATGAAGGCGATGACTACTTCCATAATGGAGGCAAGTTTCTTTAAAATAGCAGTTGCGTACCTTAGCATAATTTCTCCTTTTGTTCTTTTTCTATTATTGTACATAATAGATAGAGTTGTGTAAAGAAATATCTGCTATTTGTTGAAATTGCTGCGTTTTCTTAATCTGGAATCTAAGATCTTTTTACGGATACGGAGATTTTTTGGTGTTACTTCCAATAATTCATCAGTTTCGATGAAATCCAACGCTTCCTCCAAGCTTAAAATACGTGGTGTTGTTAATTTTAAAGCGTCGTCGGAACCGGAAGAACGTGTATTTGTCAAATGTTTTGTCTTACATACATTCAGCTCAATATCTTCAGCTTTACCGTTTTGTCCAATGACCATACCGGCATATACTTTTTCGCCTGCTCCGATAAATAAAGTACCACGTTCCTGGGCGCTGAAAAGTCCGTAAGTAACAGATTCTCCTGTTTCAAAAGCAATAAGGGAACCTTGCTTACGATATTGGAAATCTCCTTTATATGGAGCATATCCGTCAAAAGCAGTATTTAAAATACCGTTTCCTTTTGTATCGGTCATGAATTCTCCACGGTATCCGATCAAACCTCTGGAAGGGATGGAAAACTCTAATCTTGTGTATCCGCTGCTGGAAGAACTCATGGCTGCAAGCTCGCCTTTTCTCTGGCTTAACTTGTCGATTACAGTTCCTGTGAATTCATCCGGAACATCAACATATGCAATTTCCATAGGTTCAAGAAGTTTACCACGTTCGTCTTTTTTATAAAGAACTTCTGCTTTACTTACTGCGAATTCGTAGCCTTCGCGGCGCATATTTTCGATAAGTACAGATAAGTGAAGTTCTCCTCGTCCGGATACTTTAAAGCTGTCTGTACTTTCAGATTCTTCAACTCGAAGGCTGACATCTGTATTTAATTCACGGAAAAGACGGTCGCGTAAGTGGCGGGAAGTAACATATTTACCTTCTTGTCCTGCAAAAGGACTGTCGTTGACAATAAACTGCATAGCAATTGTCGGCTCGGAGATCTTCTGAAATGGAATGGCAACCGGATTTTCCGGTGAACAGAGAGTGTCTCCGATTGCGATATCAGAAATACCTGAAATGGCTACGATGGAACCAATGCCGGCTTCTTTTACTTCTACTTTATTTAATCCGTCAAATTCGTAGAGCTTGCTGATTTTTACTTTTTTCTTTTTGTCAGGTTCGTGTTCGTTTACAACAACCATATCCTGATTCACAGATATTTTTCCGTTGTCTACTTTTCCAACGCCGATACGTCCTACATATTCGTTATAATCGATCGTACTGATGAGAACCTGTGTATCGGCATCCGGATCTCCTTCAGGAGCCGGGATGTAATCTAAGATTGTTTCAAATAACGGAATCATGTTTTTTGCATCTTCTGTAAGATCTAATACAGCATGTCCGGCTTTAGCGGAAGCGTAGACAAATGGACAATCCAATTGTTCGTCAGAAGCGTCAAGATCCATGAAGAGTTCTAATATTTCATCAATCACTTCGTCAGGTCTGGCTTCCGGACGATCGATTTTGTTGATGCATACAATAACCGGAAGATTTAGTTCCAATGCTTTTCTTAATACAAATTTTGTTTGTGGCATAGCGCCTTCAAAAGCGTCTACTACGAGAATTACTCCGTTTACCATTTTTAAAACACGTTCTACTTCGCCGCCAAAATCAGCATGTCCCGGTGTGTCGATGATGTTGATTTTTGTGTTCTTATAATATACGGCAGTATTTTTTGACAGAATCGTAATTCCACGTTCACGTTCAATATCGTTGGAGTCCATGACACGGTCTGCAACATCCTGGTTTTCACGGAAAACTCCGCTTTGCTTTAAGAGTTCATCTACAAGGGTTGTTTTTCCATGGTCAACATGGGCGATGATCGCAATATTTCTTATATCTTCTCTCTGGATTTTCATATAAAGATACCTTCTTTCTTATATTGATAACTTATGTTTCCCAGTTTCATTTCTTATTACAACTTATATAGTTTAGCAATCTCGGAGACGGATTACAAGCCTTTTTCTACAAAAAAGCGTGTAAAATGCGAATTGTGTCGAGATAAGACGTACGGTTTTCCGTGCAAAAAAGTTCTGAAATGGTAAAATGTGAAATATACATGGTATAGATAATAAAATACGACGAAGAGGAAGGGAGATTTACATAGAATGTCGGATAAGATTATTGAAAACAATCAGGTTACAATCACAGGAGAGGTGGCATCAGAGTTTACATTTAGTCACGAAGTATTTGGAGAAGGTTTCTACATGGTAGAAGTTTTGGTAAGAAGACTTAGTAATTCAGACGATCGGATTCCATTGATGATTTCGGAAAGGCTTATTGATGTGACACAAGACTACAGGGGAGAGTACATTACGGTAAACGGACAATTCCGTTCATATAATAAACATGATGAGAATAAAAATCATCTTGTGCTTTCTGTGTTTGTAAGAGAGATAACGTTTGTAGAAGAAGAATTAGATGGAGCAAAGACAAATAATATCATGTTAGACGGTTATATTTGTAAAAACCCAATTTACAGAAAAACGCCTCTTGGAAGAGAGATTGCGGATTTATTACTTGCAGTAAACCGTCCTTATGGGAAATCGGATTATATTCCGTGTATTTGCTGGGGAAGAAATGCAAGATATGCTTCTAATTTTGAAGTGGGCGAGCATGTGCAGATTTTTGGCAGAATACAAAGTAGAGAATATGTGAAAAAGATTACAGAAACAGAGACGGAAAAAAGAACTGCATATGAAGTCTCTGTAAGTAAGTTGGAATGTGCTGCAGAATAATATTTTTATAGACGTTGACAATCAAAAAATGAAATGATATGATGTCAATAATATAAATGACAGAAAGATAGAGGTTGCGTTTTTCATGAGTAGACTGTCTGATATTTCAGGGATAGGTAAGGACAGAAGAAAGGGAACGACGCCGAAGGGATACAATGCCTGAGAATTGTATTCCTGGGCATACAGTGAAGAACTGTATGACTGCCGACGGATTTCCGACGGAGCGCTATCTAAGATGCAGGATTAAAATAAATTGATCAGGTTCTTAGAGGCGAAACTTCTCGCCTCTATATTTTTTTCTGTTTTTCAATATTATTTCAATATCAGGAGGGAAAAGACATGGCTATTTTTACTGGTTCAGGAGTTGCACTGGTTACACCGTTTTTGGAGGATCAATCTGTAGATTATGAAGGATTGGATCAATTGATCGAATATCATTGTACTCATGCAACAGATAGTATTATTATTTGTGGGACAACAGGGGAATCCTCCACTTTATCAGAAGAAGAACATATGGATGTGATCAAATTTGCAGTAGAGCGTGTGAAAGGTCGGATTCCGGTGATTGCAGGAACAGGATCTAATAGCACGAAGACAACGATCGATATGTCAAGAGAGGCTGTAGAATATGGTGTAGACGGTTTGCTTTTGGTAACTCCGTATTACAATAAGACAACACAGGAAGGCTTGGTGCAGCATTATACATGTGTGGCCAAAGAAGCAAAAGCGCCGATTATTATGTATAATGTAGGAAGCAGAACGGGGCTTAATATTGAAGCGGCAACAGCGGCAAAAATTTACAAAACAGTAGAAAATGTTGTTGCAATCAAAGAGGCATCGGGAAATATTTCCCAAGTGGCAAAAGTAATGCAATATACAGACGGGAAAATTGATCTCTATTCCGGAAATGACGATCAGATCGTACCAATATTATCTTTGGGTGGAAAAGGAGTAATCTCGGTACTTGCCAATGTTGCGCCGGATGAAACTCATGATATTTGTGCAAAATATTTTGCAGGAGACTGGAAAGGAAGTTTAGAGCTGCAAATGAAGGCATTGCCTCTTATTTCTCAGTTATTCTGTGAAGTGAATCCGATTCCGGTAAAAAAAGCGGTAGAACTTATGGGACTTCCTTCGGGAGGTTTGCGTATGCCGCTTATTGAGATATCAAAAGGACATGAAGCAGAACTTGCAAAAGCGATGAAAGAATTTGGAATTGCTTTAAGATAAGAAAAATACGAGGAGTGACAAAAATGGTAAAGATGATCATGCATGGCTGCAATGGAAAAATGGGGCGTGTGATTACAGAGCTTGCAAAAAATGAAGAACAGCTGGAAATTGTGGCGGGAATAGATCGGTATACAGAAATTCAAAATACATATCCTGTATTTGAATCGATAGAAACATGTGATGTGGAAGCAGATGTCGTGGTAGATTTTTCTAATGCATCAGCGGTTGATGAACTTCTTACTTATTGTGAAAAGAGAAGTCTTCCTGTTGTTCTATGTACAACAGGACTTTCGGAAGAGCAGCTGAAACATGTGGAAGAAGCAAGTCAAAAAACAGCGGTGCTTCGTTCGGCAAATATGTCATTGGGAATTAATCTTTTAATGAAATTATTAAAAGATGCGGCAAAAGTGTTGGCTCCTGCAGGATTTGATGTGGAGCTAATAGAAAAACATCATAATCAGAAACTTGATGCTCCAAGCGGAACAGCGCTTGCACTTGCTGATTCTGTGAATGAAGCATTGGATCATGCATATACTTATAATTACGATCGAAGTCAAGTGCGTAAAAAACGTGAAAAAAATGAAATCGGAATTTCTGCAGTCAGAGGCGGAACAATTGTAGGAGAACATGAAGTTTTGTTTGCGGGAACAGATGAAGTGATTGAATTTAAGCATACGGCATATTCAAGAACTGTATTCGCCAAGGGAGCGGTTGAAGCAGCAAAATTTTTATCAGGGAAACCGGCAGGGCTTTATGACATGAGTCATGTGATCGGTTTATCATAACTATAAAATTTCCTTTTCTTTCCTTATATCAGATGTGAATAGAATTTGAAAATTTGCGGATAGTATGAGTAAGAAGAAATTCTTATTTTATGACTGATAGAAAGGAAGAAAAAAGATGAAACAATTAAAGAAGACTCTTTTGGCTTTGTTGTGTGTTGGCGTACTTTTTGGAATGACAGCATGCGGTACAGATGAACCAACGAATGATCCAAACGTTCAGGATGCTACAGAAGGAAAGCAGGAGGAAAAAGATCCTGCAGACGATAGTGGTGTTCTGGAGGATGTAGGACGTGGCGTAGATCACGGTGTCCGGGATGTGGTAGATGGAGTAGAAGAAGGCGTGGAAGACATGACGGGTGGAGATGCTACAGATCGTGCCAACCATGCAGATACTTCAAAGGATACAGACAAAGAGAAGAATAATGGGACAGTACGATAGTTTCAGAAGAGGGAGGGTTCTATGGAACACTTCCTCTTTTTGTGAAGGGAGAAAGATCAGGCGGAGATTAATTTTACATCCGAACAAAGTGCGGCAGATTATGCGGCTTTATACAAGAAAGATGGACTGAAAGGAGGACATATCATTCTTTTGAATCCACCCTCTTCCAAGTTTTTCGCGGAAACAAAAGCGCAGGCAATAAAAGCATTGCAAGCTAGAAGAAACAATATTAGCTAAGTTGGAAAAATACTGCGATGAATTTTTAATCCATGGGGTGGATGTGGAAGGAAAAGTTTCCGGAGTAGAAGAAAAACTTGTCCGTATGCTGGGAGCGTGGGATGGAATTCCAATCACATATGCCGGAGGAATTGGAACTTTGGAAGATTTAGAGGTGTTTGAACGAATTAGCAAAGGAAGGGTTGATTTCACAATAGGAAGCGCGCTTGATTTGTTTGGAGGATGTATTTCGTATAAAGACATTTGTAAGAGAAAGTAGTTGAACTGACTGCAAGATAATGCTAAAATATAGAGTGGATTATTTAATTTTCAAACAAGGAGATTGTTATGGGACTTTTAGAAAAGATTTTCGGTACACATAGCGAAAATGAATTGAAACGAATTTATCCGATCGTCGATCATATTGAGGCATTAGAACCTCAGATGAAGGAATTGTCGGATGCGGAATTGAAAGATAAAACAAGAGAATTTAAAGAGAGACTTGCAAAAGGAGAAACATTGGATGACATTCTTCCGGAAGCATTTGCGGTAGTGCGAGAAGCTTCTTTTCGTGTAAATCATATGCGGCATTTCCGTGTACAGTTGATTGGTGGAATTATTTTGCACCAGGGACGTATATCTGAGATGAAAACAGGAGAAGGTAAAACACTCGTATCGACGGCGCCGGCTTATTTGAATGCGTTGGAAGGCAAGGGAGTACATATCGTAACAGTCAATGACTATCTTGCAAAACGTGATGCTGAGTGGATGGGACGAATTCATGAATTTTTAGGATTAAAAGTTGGTGTTGTTCTTAATTCCATGGATAATGATGAACGTCGCGAAGCATACAATTGCGATATCACATATGTCACCAACAATGAACTTGGATTTGATTACCTCCGTGATAACATGGTTATCTATAAAGAACAGCTTGTTCAGAGAGGCTTGCATTATGCCATCATTGATGAGGTCGATTCCGTATTGATCGATGAGGCAAGAACTCCGCTTATCATTTCCGGACAGAGCGGAAAATCAACAAAATTATACGAAGCTTGCGATATTCTTGCAAGACAGCTGATCAAAGGTGAGGCAAGCGGCGAGTTTTCCAAGATGAATGCGATCATGGGAGAGGAAATCGAAGAAACCGGAGATTTCATTGTAAATGAAAAGGAAAAGAACGTCAGCTTAACAGAAGATGGTGTGAAAAAGGTTGAGAAGTTCTTCCATATTGAAAACCTTGCAGATCCGGATAATCTCGAGATTCAGCATAATATTGTTCTTGCATTAAGAGCACATAATTTGATGTTCCGTGATCAGGATTATGTAGTTACTCCTGAAGGCGAAGTTATGATCGTAGATGAGTTTACAGGACGTATTATGCCGGGCCGTCGTTACTCTGACGGATTACATCAGGCGATCGAAGCAAAAGAACATGTGAAAGTAAGACGCGAAAGCAAGACGCTTGCAACGATCACATTCCAGAACTTATTTAACAAGTTTGATAAAAAATGTGGTATGACAGGTACTGCCCTTACAGAAGAAAAAGAATTCCGTGATATTTATGGAATGGATGTTGTTGAGATTCCAACAAATGTACCGGTACAGAGAATTGACATGGATGATGCAGTGTATAAAACTCAGGCAGAAAAATTCCGTGCGGTTGTAGAGGAAGTGAAAAAAGCTCATGAAAAAGGACAACCGGTTCTTGTTGGTACGATTACAATTGAGACTTCTGAGCTGTTAAGTAAAATGCTGAAGAAAGAAGGAATCCATCATAACGTATTGAATGCGAAATTCCATGAAATGGAAGCGGAAATCGTCGCACAAGCAGGACAACATGGAGCAGTTACGATTGCGACAAACATGGCAGGACGTGGTACGGATATCAAATTGGACGATGATGCAAAAGCAGCAGGCGGTCTCAAAATTATCGGTACAGAGCGTCATGAATCCAGACGTATCGACAATCAGCTTCGTGGACGTTCCGGACGTCAGGGAGATCCGGGAGAATCCAGATTCTATATTTCTTTGGAAGATGATCTGATGAGACTGTTCGGTTCAGAACGATTGATGAGTGTATTTAACACATTAGGCGTGGAAGACGGAGAGCAGATTGAACATAAGATGCTTTCTAATGCGATTGAAAAAGCGCAGAAGAAGATTGAAAACAACAACTTTGGTATTCGTAAAAACCTCTTAGAATATGACCAGGTTATGAATGAACAAAGGGAGATCATTTATGAAGAAAGACGTCGTGTGTTGGATGGAGAAAGTATGAGAGATTCCATCTATCATATGATTACGGAATATGTGGAAAATGTGGTAGACGCCAATATTTCACCGGACTTAGAGTCGGATGAATGGGATCTTGGAGCATTAGAGCGAGAACTTTGTGCAACAATTCCTCTGAACTTTGTGACACCGGATGAAGTAAAGAATATGCAGCAGAAAGAATTGAAGCATATTTTGAAAGAACGCGCGGTAAAAGCATATGAGGAAAAAGAAGCAGAATTCCCAGAGGCAGAGCATTTACGTGAGATTGAACGTGTCATTTTATTGAAAGTCATTGATGCAAAATGGATGGATCATATTGATGACATGGATCAGCTCCGTCAGGGAATCGGTTTGCAGGCTTATGGACAGAAAGATCCTCTGGTTGAGTACAAGATGTTAGGGTATGATATGTTTGGTGCAATGACCAATGCAATTGCGGAGGATACAGTACGACTTCTTCTTCATATTAAAGTTGAGCAGAAGGTAGAAAGAGAACAAGTTGCAAAAGTAACGGGAACAAATAAGGATGATAGTGTAGCTCAGGCACCAAAAAAACGTGAAGAAAAGAAAGTTTATCCAAACGATCCATGTCCATGTGGAAGCGGCAAGAAATATAAACAATGTTGTGGACGCAAATAATAGTAAAGAGGTGAGACTGTGGTTGAATTAGACCAGTTCAGAAGTACATTGAACACATACGAAAGACCATTGGAAGAACTGAGGGATTCACTTTGACCTTCCAGGGAAAAGGGAGCGTATAGAGGAATTACAGAAAAAGACAGAAGAAGCAGGGTTTTGGGAAATGGGAGAGCTATCCCAACGTGTGATGCGGGAAATGAAAGGACTGCAAAATACGGTAGATACCGGGGAAGCCTTGTTTACAGAGTATGAAGATATCAAGATGCTGATTGAGATGGCCTATGAAGAAGAGGATGACAGTATAATAGGAGAATTGAGAAAAGAAATCCGTCGCTTTGAAAAACAATTCGAAGAAATTCGAATCAGTACACTTTTGTGTGGTCCTTATGATAAGGACCATGCAATCGTGACGCTTCATGCAGGAGCCGGAGGAACCGATTCTTGTGATTGGGCAACAATGCTTTATCGTATGTATAATCGTTGGGCTGAAAAGAAAGGTTTCTCTATTACGGTGTTGGATTATATTGATGGAGATATCACAGGAATTAAAGGTGTTACGTTTGAAGTGAATGGAGAGAATGCCTATGGATATTTAAAATCCGAAAAAGGTGTGCATAGACTTGTGCGCATTTCTCCATTTAATTCTGCCGGAAAGAGGCAGACATCTTTTGTGTCTTGTGACGTGATTCCGGATATTGAAGATGATATTGACATTGAGATCAATGAAGATGAGTTGAAGATAGACACATATCGGGCAAGCGGAGCGGGAGGACAGCATGTCAATAAAACGTCGTCTGCGATACGCATTACGCATCTTCCGACAGGGATTGTTGTACAATGTCAAAATGAAAGATCTCAGCATCATAACAAAGAGAAAGCAATGCAGATGTTGAAATCAAAGCTGTATTTAATGAAGCAACAAGAACAGGCAGAAAAAATGTCGGATATTCGTGGAGAGATAAAAGAAATAGGATTCGGAAGTCAGATCCGTTCTTATGTGATGCATCCATATACATTAGTAAAGGATCATCGAACAAATGAAGAAAACGGGAATGTGACTGCAGTTCTGGATGGAGAACTGGATCCGTTTATCAACGCATATTTGAAAACATGCAATGGAGGCGGAGAGTAAAAATCAGTTGGAAGGAGAACGTCATGGATCATACAAAATATTATGTAGTTAAGAAAAAGGCAGTTCCTGAAGTACTTCTTAAAGTGGTAGAAGTAAAACGTCTGCTTGCTGCTGAACGGAATATTACGATTCAGGAAGCGGCAGATCGAATTGGAATCAGTCGAAGTTCTTTCTACAAATATAAAGATGATATTTTCCCATTTCATGAAAATGAAAAAGGGCAGACGATTACATTAGCTATCCAAATGGATGATGTACCGGGGCTTCTTGCAGAAATTTTAAAAGAGGTTGCAAGTTATCGGGCGAATATATTAACCATTCATCAAAGTATTCCACTAAATGGAGTGGCAACAATTACGCTAAGTGTTGAGATTCTTTCCACAACAGGGAATATTTCTGAAATGGTAAATGAAATAGAGATGAATGAAGGAGTACATTACTTAAAGATAGTAGGCAGGGAGTGAGAAGAATGGCGAAAGTCGCAGTATTAGGGTACGGAACAGTAGGATCCGGAGTTGTGGAAGTGTTGAATACCAACAAAGATCTTATTAAAGAACGGACTTTAGAAGAAATATCAATTCGATATGTGCTTGATTTGAAAGAGTTTCCGGGAACTCCGGTAGAAAAATTGATCGTACATGATTTTGAACAGATTGTAAATGATGAAGAAGTAGATGTTGTTGTAGAAGTAATGGGTGGAATAGAACCTGCGAACACATTTGTGAGACGTTCGTTGGAAGCAGGAAAGAGTGTAGTTACTTCCAATAAAGCTCTTGTGGCAAAACACGGGGCAGAACTTTTGAAGACAGCAAAAGAACATCAGGTAAACTTTCTGTTTGAAGCCAGTGTAGGGGGAGGAATCCCGATCATACGCTCATTAAATAATGCGTTGACAGGGGATGAAATTGAAGAAATTACAGGAATCTTAAATGGAACAACAAACTATATGATGACAAAAATGTTCTATGATGGAGCCGATTACAATGAGGTGTTAAAAGAAGCGCAGGATAATGGATATGCAGAGCGTAATCCGGAAGCTGATGTGGAAGGATATGATGCATGCCGTAAAATCGCAATTCTTTCTTCTATCATTTCCGGGAAATATGTGGATTTCGAGGAAATTTATACAGAAGGTATTACAAGGATGACAGTTCGAGACATTCTGTATGCAAAGAAGATGGGAATGACGATCAAACTTCTCGCTTCTGCAAAACGTGAAGATGACTGTGTGAGTGCAATTGTAGCTCCGTTTCTTTTACTGCCATCTCACCCTCTTTACAATATTGACGGAGTGTTTAACTCTGTATTTGTAAAAGGAAATATGCTGGGGGACGCTATGTTCTATGGTAGCGGCGCAGGAAAACTTCCGACAGCAAGCGCGGTTGTCGGGGATATTGTGGACGTAGTGAAAAACAAAGGGCGTAATGTAATGGCGTCCTGGACAGAAGAAAAGCTGGAGTTGAAGAGCAAAGGAGATACAAAACGTAAGTTCTTTGTGAGAATGTCAGGAGATAAGGAAGAATTACTCCCGAAAGTAGAAGCGGCGTTTGGTCCGGTTACGGTTATTACTTTAAAAGATGTGACAGATGAATTCGGTTTTGTAACAGGGCGAATCAAGGAAAGTATCTATGAGGCAATGGCAGCCGGATTCTCAAATATTCTTCAGATGATACGAGTGGAAGAATAAGAGAAGATGCATATGATAAAATAGACAGTACAAAGGTAAGCAGACAGGAGGAAACTATGCTATATGTAAAAAAGTTTGGCGGAAGTTCCGTTGCGAATAAACAAAGAATTTTTAATGTGGCGCAAAGATGTGCAGAAGATTATAGAAAAGGGCATGATGTAGTCGTGGTACTTTCTGCTATGGGAGATACGACAGATGAACTTTTGAGAAAAGCGGAAGAGATCAACCCGAAAGCAACAAAAAGGGAGCTGGATATGCTTCTCACAACAGGAGAACAGGTATCGGTTTCATTGATGGCGATGGCGTTTCAATCCATGGGAATTCCGGCGATTTCGCTGAATGCATTTCAGGTATCCATGCAGTCCACATCGAAATATGGGAATGCGAGATTTAAAAGAATCGATACAGACCGTATCACACATGAACTTGAGAACCGTAAGATTGTCGTAGTGACAGGATTTCAAGGCATCAACAAATATGATGATTATACAACTCTTGGAAGAGGAGGATCCGATACAACAGCGGTTGCTTTGGCCGCAGTACTTCATGCCGATGTGTGTGAGATTTTTACAGATGTAGACGGCGTGTATACAGCAGATCCGAGAGTCGTGAAAAATGCAAAAAAACTAAAAGAGATTACATACGATGAAATGTTAGAATTGGCAACACTTGGAGCAAAAGTTCTCCATAACCGTTCTGTCGAGATGGCGAAAAAATACGGAGTGACGCTGATTGTTCGTTCCAGCCTTACAAATGAAGAAGGAACGGTAGTGAAGGAGGTAGTAAAAATGGAAAAAATGTTGATCACAGGTGTGGCAGCCGATAAAAATACAGCTAGAGTATCTGCAATAGGATTAAAGGATGAGCCGGGTATTGCGTTTCGATTATTCCATACGCTTTCCAAAAATAACATCAACGTAGATATTATTCTTCAGTCTGTAGGACGAAACGGAACAAAGGACATTTCCTTTACTGTTTCTCAGGATGATTTGGAAGCAACATTAGAACTTTTAGAGGAAAAGAAAGAAGTTCTTACAATTCAGGATATTACTTATAACGAAAAGGTAGCTAAAATATCTGTCGTTGGAGCAGGTATGATGAGCAATCCGGGTGTTGCTGCAAAAATGTTTGAATCATTATATAATTCAAGAATCAACATTAATATGATTTCTACATCAGAAATTCGAATTACAGTCCTTGTTGATGAAAAAGAAACAGACCGTGCACTAAATGCAGTTCACGAAGGATTTAATGTAGAATAGGATAGAAAAACAGAGGACGTTTCTCAAAAGAGAAACGTCCGTTTTGTTTAGAGAAGAGGGTATTAAAGTTTGCTCAAATTTGAATTGTGATATTGGGTAGAGAACGTGACATCTTCACCGAACCAGGAAGGCGGAAGAAATGCATTGGCAAGTTCTTCGCTTGGGAATTCCACTTCAGCAAGCAATAAGGGAGCAAGGTCATTGTGGAATACATCCAATTCAATGGTTAGTTTTTTATCGAATGGAATCAAATAACGGGTTTTGGAGATGATGCGTCCATCAACTTTTTGCTTTAAATGTTCATAAGAATCTTTGGTAAGCGGGAGAGTATGTTCTTCCCGAACCATGAGACCTTTGCTTTTGTATGTTAATTCGTAGTTATCGTTGTCTTTTCGAATACGTATGACAGGCTCGGTACAAAGATACCCTTGTTCCAATTCTCGTTTGGAATACTTTTCAAGATCCTGTGGCAGTTCTGTGATCAAATATTTACGTTCAATTTCCATAATGTGTACCTCCGTTTAGCTTTATCATAATATAGAAGGAAGAAACATGCAACCTGGAGACGGGTTGCATTTTGGAAAAAGCTTTGATAAACTGAACATACATAAGGAGTCATAAAGAAAAGGAGACAAATATGAGTAAAAAAGTATATGTATTTCTTGCAGATGGATTTGAAGAAATTGAAGGATTGACTGTTGTAGACCTTTTGAGACGGGTGCATACAGAAGTGACGACGGTATCAATTATGAAAGAAAAATTGATACATGGAGCACATGGGGTTGATGTATTAGCAGATGATCTGTTTGAGAATTTGAATTTTGAAGATGGGGATATGATCGTACTTCCGGGTGGACTTCCGGGGACAACTTATTTAGGAGAACATGAAGGGCTTGTAGAGTTGATCAAAAAGTATGATCAGGAAGAAAAATATCTTGCGGCAATCTGTGCGGCTCCGAGAATTTTTGGAAGATTGGGGCTTTTGGAGGGCAGAAAGGCAATTTCTTATCCGGCGATGGAGGAAGAATTAAAAGGAGCAGAAATCGTAAGAGAGCCGGTTGTTGTAGACGGCCATATCATTACAAGCAGAGGAATGGGAACTGCAATCGATTTTGCATTAAAAATGAGCGCCCTGTTATTTGGAGAGGAAGAGGCTGAGAAACAGGCAGCTTCCATTGTGTATCGTGGATAATATGCGTATGAAAAAAAGAAACAGAATGAAACTGATAAGTATTCTGCTTGTGGCACTTTTCTTATGTGGCTGTAATGAGTTCGATGCAGAGGGATATGTACAAGCCAACCTTGATGCTGTTTTTCAAGGAGAGACGGACGCTTTGATGGCATTGAAAGAAGGAAGCAAAAAGCGGGATCTGGAACAGGAATATGAAGATCGGATTGCAGAATTTGCAGAAGGATTGACAGTTGGATTAGAAGTGTCTGAACCGATGCAGATTCGATTTAATATATTATGCGAAAATATTTTCCGCACCATGCGATATTCTATAGAAACAGTAGAGAAGAGTTCAAAAAATGTATACCATGTTACTGTAGAATATGAACCTTCCGATGTGTTTGTGAAATGGACGGAGTATCTGGCTGAAAATGCAGTCGATTTGAATGAACGTGCGCTGGCAGGCGAGTACCAGGGGACAGAAGAAGAGATTTTGGAGCAGATACGTTTGGATATCGCGGTGGAGTCGTTGGAATTATTGGATACGGCGATGATGAATGCAACTTATGGAGAAAAGGAGCAAATTATTTTATCAGTGAAAAAGGGTGAAGATGGAGAATTTGCTATGGATGAGAAGGAAATAGCTGGTTTTATCGCAAAAATCCTGTATTTAGATGAAATTCAAGACTAGAAAATACTAGAAATTTGCCAAAGGTTATGCTATACTGTTTGAATGAGTGCATAGAAGATAAGCCTAAGGACTTTTCTAATATAAGGAGGAAAACAAAAATGAGTTTACATGTAGAAAAAATGGAACACAATATGGCAAAGCTTACAATTGAAGTTTCAGCAGAAGAATTCGAAAAAGCACTGAACGGTGCATATATGAAACAGAAGAAAAACATCAGCGTACCAGGATTCCGTAAAGGAAAAGTACCTCGTCAGATGGTAGAAAAAATGTATGGTGCAGAGATTTTCTATGATGATGCAGCAAATGCGATCATCCCAGAAGCATATGCAAAAGCATATGATGAAGCAGATATCGAGATCGCTTCTCAGCCAAGCATCGAAGTTGTACAGATTGAAAAAGGAAAACCATTCATCTTTACAGCTGAGGTAGCAGTGAAACCAGAAGTAACTCTTGGCGAGTACAAAGGTATGCCTGTAGACAAAGTATCTAACAGAGTAACACAGAAAGAAGTAGAAGAAAGACTTGTAAAAGAACAGGAAAAGAACGCAAGAACAATTACAGTAGAAGGACGCCCTGTTCAGGATAAAGATGAAGTTGTATTAGACTTTGAAGGATTTGTAGACGGTGTTGCATTTGAAGGCGGAAAAGGAGAGAACTATCCGTTAGTAATTGGTTCAGGTTCTTTCATTCCAGGATTTGAAGAGCAGTTGATCGGCGCTGAAGTGGAAAAAGAAGTAGAAGTGAACGTTACATTCCCAGAAGAATACCATGCAGAAGAATTAGCTGGTAAAGAAGCTGTATTTAAATGCACAGTTCATGAAATCAAAGCAAAAGAACTTCCAGAATTAGATGATGAGTTTGCTTCAGAAATTTCTGAATTTGATACATTAGATGCATTAAAAGCTGATATTAAAGCGAAAATCAAAGAAGAGAAGAATGCAGAAGGAAAGAGAAAAAGAGAAGATCAGGCTGTAGAACAGGCTGTAGCTAACGCAACAATGGACATTCCGGAAGCAATGATCGATACAGAAGTTCGCCAGATGGCAAATGACTTTGGACAGAGAATTAAACAGCAGGGACTTACAATGGAACAGTACATGCAGTTTACAGGTATGACATCTGAAAAAATGTTAGAAGAGTTTAAGCCACAGGCATTAAAACGTATCCAGACAAGACTTGTATTAGAAGCAATCGTAAAAGCAGAAAACATCGAAATCTCTGATGAAAGATTAGATGAAGAGCTTGCAAAGATGGCAGAAGCTTACAAGATGGAAGTTGAAAAATTAAAAGAATTTATGGGAGATGCTGAGAAAGAGCAGATGAAACAGGATATGGCTGTTCAGGAAGCAGTTACATTCTTAGCAGATAACGCAGTAGAAAAATAAGACATCATGTAAATAAGGAGGCAGCATATAATGAGTTTAGTACCTTATGTCATTGAACAGACAAGTCGTGGAGAACGTTCTTACGATATTTATTCCAGACTTTTAAAGGACAGAATCATTTTTCTTGGAGAGGAAGTGAACGATGCATCGGCCAGCATTATTGTGGCACAGCTTCTGCATTTAGAGGCGGAGGATCCGGATAAGGATATCCAACTTTACATCAATAGCCCGGGCGGTTCTGTTTCGGCAGGACTTGCAATCTATGATACAATGCAGTATATCAAATGTGATGTGTCTACCACTTGTATCGGTATGGCTGCAAGCATGGGAGCGTTCCTTCTTGCAGGAGGAGCAAAAGGCAAACGATTTGCTCTCCCAAATGCAGAGATCATGATCCATCAGCCACTTGGCGGAGCACAGGGTCAGGCTACTGAGATCCAGATTGCTGCGGAACATATTTTAAAGACACGCAGAAAATTAAATGAGATTCTTGCTGAGAGAACCGGTAAGAGTTATGAAGAAATCTGCAAAGATACAGAGAGAGATAATTTTATGTCTGCCGAAGAAGCAGCAGAGTACGGTTTGATCGATAAGGTGGTTGTTAACCGTTAATAAGCAAAAGGGGGTGTCATTGGGACATCTCCTTTGCGTGTAAAAATGAGGTGAAATTATGGCGAGAATGGACGAGATAATCAGATGTTCATTTTGTAATAAACCACAGTCACAAGTCCGCAAACTGATCTCCGGTCCAAACGGAGTATACATTTGTGATGAATGTGTGGATGTGTGTTCTGAGATTATTGAAGAGGAATTTGATTACGAAGATGAAAATCCTTTCGGAGAGATCAATCTTTTAAAACCGGAAGAGCTGAAAGCATTTTTGGACGAATATGTAATTGGACAGGAAGAAGCGAAAAAAGTACTTTCTGTTGCAGTTTATAATCATTACAAAAGAATTATGGCAGAGAAAGATCTTGGAGTTGAACTTCAAAAAAGCAATATTTTAATGCTTGGTCCAACCGGATGTGGAAAGACAATGCTTGCACAGACACTTGCAAAAGTATTGAATGTGCCGTTTGCCATCGCAGACGCAACTGCACTTACAGAAGCAGGTTATGTAGGAGAAGATGTGGAAAACATCCTGCTTAAGATTATTCAGGCAGCAGATGGAGATATCGACAAAGCAGAATACGGTATTATTTATATTGATGAGATTGATAAGATTACAAGAAAATCCGAAAACCCATCCATTACCCGTGATGTTTCCGGTGAAGGAGTACAACAGGCACTTCTTAAAATCATAGAAGGAACTGTTGCTTCGGTACCACCGCAGGGGGGAAGAAAACATCCGCATCAGGAACTGATCCAGATTGATACTACAAATATTTTATTTATCTGTGGTGGAGCATTTGAAGGAATTGATAAAGTTATTGAGACACGAATTGATAAGAAATCTGTCGGATTCAATGCAGAAATTGCAGGAAAACATGAGTATAGTGTGGATCGTCTGTTAAAACAAGTGCTTCCACAGGATCTTGTAAAATTTGGACTGATTCCGGAACTTGTCGGTCGTCTTCCTGTTACAGTATCATTAGAACTTTTGGACGAAGAAGCATTGATCCGTATTTTGACAGAGCCAAAGAGTGCAATTGTAAAGCAGTATCAGAAATTGTTGGAACTTGACGGAGTGGATCTTGTATTTGAAGAGGAAGCCCTTACAGAAATTGCAAAGACATCGCTTGCGAGAAAGACAGGTGCAAGAGGACTTCGCGCAATTATGGAAAAAATCATGATGAATACAATGTATCATGTTCCTTCGGATGACAGTATTCGTGGATGCAGAATTACAAAAGAAGCAGTACAAGGATTGGCGGATCCGGTATATATAAGAGATGATGAGCATTTTATAAGTGCGTAAGTAAAAGGAAACGGAGCCGGTAAAAGCCGGCCCGTTTTTTTGGTATTTTATACTATAAAACACACACTATCGTTGGAAGCTTAGTTGCAGAAGGAGAACATATGACAGAAATAATCAAAAATATACCGATGGTACCCCTTCGTGGGATGACAGTGTTGCCAAGAGAAGTGATTCATTTTGATGTAAGCAGGAAAAAATCAATCGAAGCGATTCAGGAAGTAATGGCAGGCGATCAGAAGATTTTTTTAGCAACACAGAAACAAGTCGAGACGGAAGAAGTTGAAAAAGAAGATCTGTATGAAGTCGGAACGATTGCAGAAATTAAACAGATTGTAAAGATGCCAAAGAAAATTCTAAGAGTTCTTGTGACGGGAAAAGAAAGAGCGATTTTGAATGGATTGTCATCGACAGAGCCATTTTATCAAGCAGATGTCACGGTCACAGATCAATATCCTTATGTAGAAGCGGAGCCGGTCGAGCAGGAGGCAATGCTTCGAACATTGCAGGATGTGTTTTTGGAATTTGCTATTAAAAATCCGCATCTGACAAAAGAAACAGTGGAACAGATCAATCGGATTGATAATTTGAAGACTCTGATTCAGGAAGTGACGATTGCAGCAGGCTTTGATTATATCGATAAACAAAAATTCCTAAATGAAGAGGATCCGTTAAAGCGATATCGTATGCTTGTGGATCAATTGGCAAATGAAACAGAGATATTAAAAGTAAAAGAAGAGATTCAAGAAAAAGTGAAAGCCCGGATTGATAAAGGGCAAAGAGAATATATCTTGCGAGAGGAGTTGAAAGTAATCCGTCAAGAGTTGGGGGATGACTCGATCCTTTCTGATGCAGAAGAATTTGAAAAAATGACAGAGGAGTTAGATGCTCCAAAAGAAGTAAAGGAAAAACTTTATAAAGAAATTAAAAGATTCAAAAATGCAATAGGAAGTCCAGCGGAGAGCGGAGTAATCCGTACTTACATAGAGACTGTATTAGAAATGCCGTGGGATAAAATGTCAGAAGACAACATTGACATTGCATATGCAAAGGAAATCCTGGAGGAAGAGCATTATGGTCTTGAAAAAGTAAAAGAAAGAATTTTAGAATTTCTTGCTGTCCGCGCATTAACTTCTAAAGGAAATAGTCCGATTCTTTGCCTTGTGGGACCTCCGGGAACTGGAAAAACATCGATTGCCAAGTCATTGGCAAAGGCGCTGAAGAAAGAATATGTTCGTATTTCACTTGGGGGAGTCAGAGATGAGGCAGAGATCAGAGGGCATCGAAAAACCTATGTAGGAGCCATGCCGGGACGTATTGCAAATGCATTAAAAACTGCAGGTGTGAAGAATCCACTGATGCTCTTAGATGAAATCGACAAAGTAAGTACCGATTATAAGGGCGACACTTTCTCAGCTCTTTTGGAAGTATTAGATAGTGAACAGAACGTAAAGTTCCGCGATCATTATTTGGAAGTTCCGGTAGATTTGTCAGAAGTTTTATTTGTGACAACAGCAAATACATTGCAGACAATACCGAGACCTCTTCTTGACCGTATGGAAGTAATTGAAATCAGCAGCTATACGGACAATGAGAAACTGCATATTGCAGAACAGCATCTCATTCCAAAACAATTGGAGAAGCATGGTCTTTCTGAAAAAATGCTGACGATCAGCAGGGGTGTGCTTTGGAAAATGACTCACAACTATACAAGGGAAGCAGGTGTGCGCCAGTTAGAACGTCAGATTGGTGATATTTGCAGAAAAGCAGCACGAGAGATCTTGGAAGAGAAGAAAGAAAGAATACGGATTACCGAGAGTAATCTTTCCAAATATCTCGGAAAAGAAAAATATGTATATCAGATGGCGAATGAGACAGATGAGGTGGGAATCGTACGTGGACTTGCCTGGACAAGCGTAGGAGGAGACACGTTGCAGATAGAAGTCAATGTCATGCCGGGAAAAGGAGAACTGATGCTGACCGGGCAAATGGGAGATGTTATGAAGGAATCGGCAAGAACAGGAATCAGTTATATTCGTTCCATGATCGCCGATTATGGTATAGGAAGTGAGTATTTTGAAAAACATGATATTCATATTCATATTCCGGAAGGAGCAGTTCCTAAAGATGGCCCATCTGCAGGTATATCTATGGCAACGGCAAATTTTTCGGCAATCACGAACAAGAAGGTGCGAGCAGACGTTGCAATGACAGGTGAGATCACATTGCGAGGAAGGGTATTACCAATTGGTGGCTTAAAGGAAAAGCTGTTAGCAGCTAAAGTGGCCGGAATCAAAACGGTAATCGTACCGAAGGAAAATCAAAAAGATGTGCAGGAGCTGTCTACAGAGATTACAAAGGGATTGGAAATTTGCTTTGTAACTCATATGAGAGAAGTGCTTACGATTGCCCTTGTAGAAGAATAGGAGGACAACATGGTTATAAAAAATGTAGAATTGGAGATTGTATGTGGAATCACGAGTAAACTTCCGGAAACGGATTTGATGGAAGTTGCGTTTGCCGGGAAATCAAACGTTGGGAAATCTTCGCTTATCAATGCGCTTATGAATCGAAAAGCGTTGGCAAGAACATCCGCTACGCCGGGAAAAACACAGACGATCAATTTTTACAATGTAAACAAAGAGTTATATCTCGTAGACCTTCCGGGATATGGGTATGCTCGTGTCTCAGAAAAAGAAAAAATTCAATGGGGAAAACTAATTGAACGTTATCTTCATAGTTCCAAACAATTAAAAGCAGTATTCCTTCTAATCGACATCAGACATGATCCATCGGAGAATGACAGATTGATGTATAGCTGGATTGTAAATCAAGGATATAATCCGATCATTATTGCTACGAAGCTGGATAAGATTAAAAGAAGTCAAGTGCAGAAACATATGAAGATGATTCGTGAAGGCTTGGAACTTGTTCCGGGAACAACGATCATACCATTTTCTGCTGAGACAAAGCAGGGAAGAGATGAAATATGGGAATTGATCGAGAGTATTTAATCAAAGCCTTGACTTTTTGGGATAATATATCTGAAGAGGAAAAGGAGAGAATTATTAAAAATACAGCAGAGGCTTCTTATAAACAGGGTGAGCAGGTGCATAGTGCAGAACAGGAATGCATTGGTGTGTTGATCATCAAAAAAGGAGAGCTTCGTACATATATTTTGTCAGAAGAAGGAAAAGAAATCACACTATTCCGACAGGAGGAAGGTGACGTATGCATTTTGACCGCATCTTGTATCTTAAGCAGTATTCATTTCGATGTGCATGTGGATGCGGAAAAAGACAGTGAAGTGTTAGTCATCAATGCACCGGCATTTTCTAAGCTTTGTAAAGAAAATGTATATATTGAAAATTTTTCTCTTCGTTTGGCAACAGAACGGTTTTCTGATGTCATGTGGGCAATGGAGCAGATTTTGTTTATGAGTTTTGATCGAAGACTGGCAATTTTTCTTTTAGATGAAACTGCAAAAAACGGAACAGACACACTCACATTAACACATGAACAGATTGCAAAATATATGGGAAGCGCCCGAGAAGTTGTTTCCCGTATGTTGAAATATTTTGCGAAAGAGGGAATTGTGGAACTCTCCAGAGGCTGTATTAGAATATTGGATAGAAAAAAATTAAAGGAATTGATGTAGGAAACTTAACGTATTCATATGAAAAATCCGGCAGATTTCCTGCCGGATTGGTTAAGGATATATTATTTTAACATAGATAAGATTTCTTCTTTGGATTTAGCGCCGACTTCGCGTTTTACTACTTCGCCGTCTTTTACAACAAGAAGGGTAGGAATACTCATAACGCGGAATCTTTGAGCTAATTCAATGTTTTCATCAACATTGACTTTGCAGATTTTAGCATCGGTAACTTCTTCTGCAAGTTCTGCGATGATTGGAAGAACCATCTGACACGGTCCGCACCAAGGCGCCCAAAAATCAATGAGAACCGGTTTGTCGGATTTTAAAACTTCTGAATCAAAATTGTCTATTGTTAAATTTAATGCTGCCATAATGCACACTCCTTTGTTTGTTTTATTTTTCTTTATTATAATTGTTATAACCAATTTTCTCTGTGACTATGTCACATTTATTGACATTTTTTTAGAATGAGTCAACGTTCAAGATGGGGGGATACGTATGGAAATGTCATCGTCTAAAATATTGATGACAGAAGGTTCTATTTGGAAAAAGATAACATATTTTGCATTTCCTATTTTTTTGGGGAATTTATTTCAACAAATGTATAATACAGCGGATTCCTTGATTGTTGGAAATTTTTTGGGAAGTAATGCGTTAGCAGCAGTTAGTTCCTCATCCAATCTAATTTTACTTATGATTGGATTTTTTAGTGGAATTTCTATGGGAGCCGGTGTCGTCATTGCAAAATATTTTGGGGCGAGACAGGCCGAAAATGTAGAGCGAGCTGTACATACGACGGTTGCGGTTGGTCTTGTTGCCAGTGTGTTACTTACAGTAGGAGGGGTTCTATTGGCTCCTCAGTTTTTGATTTGGATGGATACTCCGAAAAATGTATTGGCGGAATCCATTACGTATTTTCGTGTATACTTTATGGGATCGTTCGGTTTTGTAATGTACAATGTATTTGTAGGTATTTTACAATCCGTAGGAGACAGTAAGCATCCATTATATTATTTGATTATTTCATCGATCATTAATGTGATTTTGGATGTTGTATTTATCACTGTATTTCATATGGGAGTGGGTTCTGCGGCTTTAGCAACAGCAATCTCTCAATTTGTCAGTGCCGGACTATGTTTGTCACAGTTATTGAAAACAAAAGGCGAATACCGCGTGACATTGAAACATATTCGGTTTGACAAAGAAATGCTGGGACAAATCATTAAAGTAGGTCTGCCTTCCGGAATACAAAACTCTATTATTGCGATTGCAAATGTAGTAGTGCAATCTAGTATCAACTCCTATGGGGAGATGGCAATGGCAGGATGTGGTGCGTATTCGAAAATAGAAGGTTTTGCATTCCTTCCGATTACAAGTTTTACAATGGCGATCACAACTTTTGTAGGGCAGAATTTAGGAGCGAAGCAATATGATAGAGTGCGAAAAGGTGCAAAGTTTGGGATTTTAAGTGCAGTATTGATAGCGGAAGCAATTGGAGTCGTGATTTTCATTTTTGCGCCATCGCTTACGGCAGCCTTTGATAGAACTCCGGAAGTCATTATGTATGGGACAGATCGAGCAAGAGTGGAAGCCTTTTTCTTTTGCCTGCTGTCATACTCTCATGCAGTATCCGCGGTTTTGCGTGGAGCAGGAAAGTCAATGGTACCTATGTTTGTAATGATAGTATTTTGGTGTATTGTTCGCGTATCCATTATTACGATTGTTGGGAAATTGTTACCTGGAATTTGGATTGTATATTGGGTGTATCCAATTACATGGGCATTGAGTTCGATTACCTTTTTTATCTATTACAAAAAGGTTGATTGGATGAGAGGATTTCGATAATTACATAGAGAAGTGTAAAAGAGGTTCAGACTAACATCTGAACCTTCCTTTTATGTATGCAGTTGTTTTTTCTTTTTATAAAAGTAATATGGAATCAAAAGGATGGCTGTGGCTCCCCAGGATACAGGATAGCTATATAACAAAGTAGCGACATCTTTTGTGATTGGTGTAAGAATCAATGCCATTGGAACACGCACAAGACAGACACCTCCAAGTGTGATCAATGTTGGAATAATTACATCACCAATTCCACGGAGAGCTCCGGATAGGATTTCGATAAATACGAAAATCATATAGCTTGGAATGATAAGCTTTAGCATCCACACACCAAGATCTACAACGACTTGGTCGGTTGTAAAGATGTGGTATAACGGACGGCAGAAAACGGTAATCACTGTAAGAAGACAAGCGCAAGTAATGAGAGCCATAAGAAGGCAGACACGCGTGCTCTTTTTCACACGATCATATTTTTGTGCACCATAGTTTTGACCGGCGAATGTCGTAACGGCAATACCAAAGGCTCCAAGAATCGTCCAAAAGATAGCATCCAGTTTACCAAAAGCAGCCCATGCAGCTGCGATATCAGTACCAAATCCGTTGACGGAAGTTTGAATGATGATATTTGTAATCGCATAAAGACAAGATTGAATGCCGCTTGGCAGCCCGATTTTGAATTCCGATTGAAAAAGCTTTCCATGAAGACGAATATCCCGTAGTCGAAGCTTCAATATTTGGTAAGAATTCATTAATGCCTTGGTAACTAATATGGCGCTGATAGCTTGCGAAATCAATGTTGCTAAAGCGGCGCCTGCAATTCCCATATGAAATCCGACAACAAACAAAAAGTCTAACACAATGTTTACAAAGCAACAAATGATCAGATAAACCAATGGGCGTCTAGAGTCTCCGATAGCACGCATGATACTAGAACCCATGTTATAAATAAAAGTAAAAATGATTCCGCAAAAATAAATTTTAAGATATACAACAGAGTCTGCAAGAACTTCTTTTGGTGTATTCATTGCTTCCAGCATCCAAGAAGCGGAAAAAAATCCAAGGATTGAAATGATAACACCAAACAATATGGAAGAAGCATATGCGGTATGCAATCCATCTTGTAAATTCTTTTTATCATTTGCGCCACAAAATTGCGAAATGACAACAGTTGCACCGGCAGAAAGTCCCGTAAAAAATCCAATTACCAAGTTGGATAGAACAGCTGCAGAGCCACCGACGCTGGCAAGAGCCTGTTTACCTACAAATCGTCCAACAATGATGGCATCGACAGTATTGTATAATTGTTGAAAAAAAGTCCCCACTACAATGGGAAAGAAAAAAATTAAAAGCTGTTTCCAGATGACTCCGGAAATAATAGGATTCGTTGTTTTTGTTTCACTCATTTCGTTTTCTCTCCTTCATATTCACTCCTCTTCTAGCATCATATCATATGAAAAGAGAAATGAAAACAGAAAAATATACGGTATTGTAATGTGAAAGATTCGGTATATAATAGAGAGATAAGGAGGTTCCAGAATGGAGAAAAGGATAGGATTTCGGCGTGAAATAAATACTCGTGGCTTTTTTACGATGCTGGGGGTTCTTGTGTTATCAACGTTGCTTGGTTTTTTGTTTCATAATCTTGGATTTCGAGAAGGGAATATTATTGTTGTATATATATTGGGAGTTCTGATTATTGCAGTTATTACAGCAAGCAGATTTTGGAGTATTCTTTCCTCTTTACTTAGTGTGCTTTTATTCAACTTTTTGTTTACCGTTCCTAGGTTTACCTTTTGGGCGTATGGTTCTGAATATCCGCTTACGTTTGCCATCGTATTTTTGGCTGCGGTGATTGCAAGCAATCTAGCGATTCAGCTTAGAAGACAGGCAGAACAGTCTGCGCAGATGGCACAGCGTTCTAAAATTCTCTTGGAAACAAATCAGATTTTACAAAAGGCAGAAAATCGTGAGGAAATTATAGAGGAAACGGTTCATCAGCTGGAAAAATTGACGGGCAGAGCAATTGTGTATTGTAAAGAACTTCCCAATGATGCAGAATATATTTATTTAACGATTCAAAAAGATAAAGACACCTATGGAGCAGTAGGAATTGAGAAAAAAAAGGGAAAGCTGGAGCCTTTTGAAAAAAACCTATTGTTAGCGATTTTAGGGGAATGTGCGCTTGCTTTGGAAAAAGAAGAGTTTAGTCGGAAGAGAGAGGAGGCGCTTGCGCAGGCACAAAATGAGCAGATGCGGGCAAATCTTTTGCGCTCTATTTCCCATGATCTTAGAACGCCGCTTACTAGTATTTCAGGGAACTCCGGTATTTTACTCAATAATGAGGACAGTTTGGATGAAGAAAAAAGGAGAAAACTGTATTCGGATATCTACGATGACTCAATGTGGCTGATCAGTCTTGTGGAAAACCTATTGTCAGTAACAAGATTGGAAGACGGAACGATGAGCTTAAATATGCAGATTGAGCTGGTGGAAGAGGTGATTGAAGAAGCGTTAAAGCATGTGAATAGAAAATGTGCAGAACATCAGCTGAGCTATTTGCATTCAGAAGAAATCCTTCTTGCAAAAATGGACTCTCGGCTGATTGTGCAGGTAATTATCAATTTAGTCAATAATGCGATTGAATATACACAACAAGGCTCGGAGATTCTCATACGCTCCGAGAAAAAAGGAAAATGGATTGAGATTTCTGTTGCTGATAATGGAAAAGGAATTTCAGAAGAAGCAAAGAAAAAGATTTTTGAAATGTTCTATACTGAAAAAAATAATATGGCAGATAGCCGTAGAGGAATGGGACTTGGCTTATTTTTATGCGAATTAATCGTGGAGAGCCATGGAGGAAAGATTAAAGTAGAAAATAATGAACCAAAGGGAACGAAATTTACATTTACGCTCCCGGCAGAGGAGGTTGAAATTAATGAATAAACCATTGATATTAGTGGTAGAAGATGACCATGCGATATGCAACTTAATCACCACAACGTTAGAAACACAAGATTATCGGTTTCATACAGCGCCAAATGGAGCGCAAGCGCTTTTGGAAGCGGTATCACAACAGCCGGATATCATGCTGTTGGATCTAGGTCTTCCGGATATGGACGGATTAGAAATTATTAAAAAAGTAAGATCGTGGTCCAATCTTCCGATTATAGTGATCAGCGCCAGAAGTGAAGATAGGGACAAAATCGAAGCGCTGGATGCCGGTGCAGATGATTATTTGACCAAACCATTTTCAGTAGAAGAATTGCTGGCAAGACTTCGTGTTACGTTAAGAAGGCTTCAATACATGACAAGCCAAATGAGTCAGGAAGAACAGGAATTCATTAATGGAGAACTTCGAATTGATTATGTATCGGGATGTGTTTACTTAAAAGATAAAGAACTTCATGTGACATCTACAGAATATAAGATATTAAAATTATTAGCAAAAAATGTGGGGAAAGTTTTGACGCATACATACATTACAAGAGAAATATGGGGAAGTGCATGGGATAATGATGTGGCATCGTTACGGGTCTTCATGGCAACGCTTCGTAAGAAGATTGAAGAAAACCCGTCACAGCCAAAATATATTCAGACACATATCGGTGTGGGATACCGTATGCTTCGTGTTCCTAATAAATAAAGGAGTTTACGACATCGGTTTCTCCCATGATAATCAATGTCTCATCTTTCGTAAATATATGATTTGGATGAGGGAGAGGGTAAATCTTTCCCTCTTTTTTTGTCGCTAAAATGCTGACATTGTAACGATTTCGAATAGATTTTTCGATAATACTTTTGCCGATCCAGCCAGAAGGGATTTTAATTTCGCAGATTGCAACTTCTGGAGTTAAATTCAAATACTCGAAAATATTTTTGCTTCCAAATTTGATGGCAAGGCGTTCTGCCATTTCACGCTCAGCATATACAACGTGATCAGCTCCATTTCGTAAGAGAAGCTTACGGTGTACGTCTCTGCTTGCACGGGCAAGGATAAATTTTGCGCCGTAATCTTTTAACAGTACTGTGATCTCAAGTGCACTTTGGAAATTATCGCCAATTGCGACTACACAAAGATCAAAATTATTCACACCGAGCGAGCGAATGAAAGATTCGTTGGTAGCATCGCCAATTTGAATATCACTTAAGATATCTACGGCATTATCCGCTCTTTCTTCATTCTTTTCAACAGCAAGAACAATATTGTGTTCCTCAATAAATTTTCTGGCAATATGTCTTCCAAATCTTCCGAGTCCTATTACTAATATATTTTTCATATAATCGTCTCCTTTTTTATCCAATTTGAATCTTTTCAGCAGGCAATGTAGATGTAACGTGTTTCTTTCCAGATGCAAAAGCAAGAAGCATTGTTAATGAGCCAACTCTTCCGAATATCATCAAAAATGCGAGAAGCAAATGTGAGATTGGAGAGAGAGTTGGAGTCATTCCGGCGGAAAGCCCTACAGTAGCAATTGCAGATACGGATTCAAAAAGTGAATTCAGAAAGTCTGCATTTTCTACACGGGATATGATAGCACCAACTGTTAAAGAAAGGGAAAGGTACAATGTGAAGATACATAGTACTTTCCGAGATACATGATCTTCCAGTCTTCTTCCAAATACTTCTGTAGATTTTCTGTTTTTTGATGTAGTGATTACGGATAAGATCAACACAGCAAATGTTGTTGTTTTAATACCACCGGCTGTAGATCCCGGAGATCCGCCTATCATCATAAGTACCAATATAATAAATCGTCCGCTTTCAGTCAA
>Snoopy_p1__coassemble_474_pt1 | contig 23676 bp, 19 predicted proteins | sample Snoopy_p1__metabat2_high_PE_046 | metagenome-assembled genome bin Snoopy_p1
ATGTACGATAGTTCTCATCACTTCTCGGTGAACAGTATACTGCAAATTCTATCGTCTCAAAGTCATAGGTATACGCTTCTATAACCTCTTTCATTGCTTCTGCTACACATTTTGGCGGATTGCAAAATGCTCCACAACCAAATGCTCCAAGAACTAAAACTTCCGCTCCGTTCCTTTTTGAAACCTCAAAAAATCTACTCATTCGTTTCTTATGAATCTCTTTTAATTCCATTTCTCCAATCGTGACTTTTTCTCCTGAATGTGGATTCATCCGATTACTTGGTTTTTCTCTAAGATTCGGTGCTGCCATCGTCAAAACGTCAACTTTATACCACTTTTCTTCTGATAACAATTCTGGAAAATCTATGTCCGACTTGAACACGGTAATTTCCGGTGTATAGATACAATCATCATTATATAAAGCCGTCATTTGATTTCCTTGAAGCAACTGGCGATGTCTATTATAGAATTGATATATTACATTTCCCTCTCTAAGCGCAGGATATAATGTACTACATCTGCACAAGCACTCCTCCTGTGCGCTAGAACCATGTACGACACCACCACCCGGATTTGTTGCAGAGGCGAAATTATGTACGCACACTCTCTTCCCTACATAATGACTTGCCGCTTCAAAAGAACGCTTCTTGGACACAATAACTTTTGCTTGATCTTCATAACGTTTTTCATTCACTATTTCTTCAAGAAAATCCGTTTCCATATACACTTTTTGATGTTCAATAGATGATCGTATGGACTCTTGCAATATTCTATTTCCTCTACATTGTCTTATGGTATCTTCAAAAATCTCTATATTTTTCGACCGTCTGTCCATACTACACCTCTTTCCTCTTATGAAAAATATTTTTGCATCAAAGCATCAAACAACTGATGTGTCTCTTCGAGTGACTTTTGCACTAGCAATTTTGATTTCTTTTATTACTATTTCTTTTATCCCTGTATTCATGACACAACCGCCCAAAATCTATTTTTTATAGTATATCATGCCCATCTGTTTCTCACAACACAACTTTTCTACAAAAAACGTCTTGCAGAGTCTGATACTCAAACTCTGTAAGACGTTTTTAATTACTTAAAATTTATTTTGCCAATAACATCATAATCTCATTGCTTCTCTTTACAAACTCTGTCATCTCTTCCGGATTCAACGGTTTGTTGCTAAGAAGTGCAAGGTCATAAAGCTGTTTACAGAACATTTCTGTATGTTCGCCATCTTTATGTTCCAATACATACTGTACGAGTGGATGGTTTGCATTTAATACAAGTGTTACATCTGTTCCAAACATAGACGGATCCATTCCATACATATTATACATCTTCATCATTTCCTGCATACGGCGAGATTCTTCTGATAAAGTCACCATAGAAGCAACATTTTCATTTTTCAATTTCTCAACTTTAACTTCTAATTTGTCATTTGCAAGAGCTTTTCTAAATACTTCTGTTAAAGTCTCTTTGTTTTCTTCCAATACTTTTGCATCTTCCTCAGACACTTCTTCTTTGAAGTGATCTGTTAAATCTGCATCGATACGCTGGAATTTTACATGTTCATTTCTCTGCTCTAACTGTGAGATAAATGCAGAATCAATATTATGTGTTAAAATTACTGCATCTTGCCCTTCTGCTTTGAACATATTGATATACTGGCTCTGCTGCTGTTCATCTGTTACATAGAAGATGATCTTTTTCTCAATTTCTTTTCCTTCTTCTTTTTCCGGTTTCTCTCCTGCAATATCTTTTAATGTAAGATATTTGTGCTCTAAATTCTTAAAGAGCATATAGTCGCTCATCTTATCGCAGAATTTTTCATCTTTTAAGCAACCAAATTTGATAAACGGACTGATATCATCCCAGTATTTCTCATAGTTCTCACGATCTGTCTTACACATTCCGGAAAGCTTATCTGCCACTTTCTTCGAAATGTAGTCTGCAATCTTATTGACAAATCCATCATTCTGTAACGCACTTCTTGATACGTTAAGCGGAAGGTCCGGACAATCAATCACACCTTTCAACAACATCAAAAATTCCGGAATCACTTCTTTGATGTTATCTGCGATAAACACCTGATTGTTGTAAAGTTTGATTGTTCCTTCGATAGATTCATATTCCATATTGATTTTTGGGAAGTAAAGAATTCCTTTTAAGTTAAACGGATAATCCATATTCAAATGAATCCAGAATAACGGTTCTTTGTAATCCATAAATACTTTTCTGTAGAACTCAATATATTCTTCTTTTGAACACTCATTTGGGTGTTTTGCCCAAAGCGGATGGATATCATTTAACGGAACCGGACGTTTGTTAATCTTCACTTTCTCAGATGCCGGTGAAACCTCTACCATTTCTTTTTCGCCGTTTTCATTTTCTCTTTCTTCCATCTTCGCGTCTTCATGAATATGTTCTACGACTACATCATCTTCACGAAGTTCTTCTTCCGGAATTGTTTCATATTCCTGCTCTGCGTTTTCTCTTGACAAGTAAATCTCTACCGGCATGAAAGAGCAGTATTTCTCAAGCACTTCTCGTACACGATATTCGTTAGAAAATGCTACACTGTCTTCGTTTAAGAAAAGAGTAATTTCTGTTCCAACAGTTGTTTTATTCCCTTCTTCCATATCGTACTCTGTACCGCCGTCACAAGTCCAATGTACCGGAGTTGCACCTTCTTTATAAGAAAGTGTGTCGATATGTACTTCGTCTGCTACCATGAATGCTGAATAGAATCCAAGACCAAAATGTCCGATCATATCATCTTCCGTTGTCTTATCTTTATATTTTTCAAGGAATTCTGTTGCACCGGAAAATGCAATCTGTGTAATGTATTCTTCTACTTCTTCAGCAGTCATACCGATACCGTTATCTGTAAACTTCAACGTTTTCTCTTCCGGATTCACAATCACCTGAATCTGCGCCTTATAATCATCCGGCATTGTATATTCGCCCATCATATCTAATTTCTTTAATTTTGTGATGGCGTCACATCCGTTCGATACTAACTCACGTACAAAAATATCGTGATCTGAATACATCCATTTTTTAATGATTGGAAAAATGTTCTCACTATTGATTGAAAGATTTCCATGTTTTGTTCCCATTTCAAACAACTCCTTTTTATTATGTTATACCTTTCGGTATTGATATCTTTTCGCCTAAAAGATATCTTAATACCCTATTTCCAAAAAGTCAATATAAAATTAGCACTCTTCAACAAAGAGTGCTAACAAAACTATAAATATTATAAAATTTCCATAAACTCTGCTATTCTACACTTTTCAAAGATTCTACCATATCAATCTTTTTCAGTTTAAAATACATTACCCAGTTAACAAAAGCAGAGAATCCAATAGTAAACAGCATTGCGATCAAGTAGCTCTTCAGTTCAATATTTCTACCGAACATCACGTCATCTACTTCTACCGTCACGATTACAAATCGGTGTAAGAGATACCCCAAACCACATCCTGCAATCGCCCCGATGATCGTCAATAATACATTCTCACGGTAAACGTATGCCGCTACTTCTTTATCAAAAAATCCCAGTACTTTGATCGTAGCAAGTTCTCTTCTTCGTTCTGTAATATTGATATTATTTAAATTATACAGCACGACAAACGCTAACATTCCCGCAGCCGTGATCAATACGACAATGACGCTGTCTAATGTTGTCAACATATCTTCAATTCTTCCTCGCATATTATCCATATACTGTACATTGATCGCCGCCTTTGTTGCCAACATCTCTTCGCCAATCTTCATGGCTTTTTTTTCATGATATTCCTTCATTTGGAAAATTTTGGTATTGTATTTTGGCTCTTCTCCAAACAACTTCGCATACGCTCCCTTTGTCAAATAGAGGTAATGCCCCATATAATTCTCACATACTGCCGTAATTTGAATTTCTTTCTCGCCAAATCTCTCGTCTTGTATGTAAATACTGTCTCCAGCTTCCACACCAAGCGTCCGCGCCATTTTTTCGGTCAAGACAGCTCCCTCTTCATCTAGCGCATATTCTTCTTTTGTTCTTCGGTCTTGTAATACTACAAAGTTTTTGAATTTTTCTTCTTCCTTTGGAACAAATATATATGCCTCTTCCTCCATGTTTTTTGTTCCGATGGTCATATTTTTCATATAAATATTCAGTTCATCTGAAAGCTCGGATTCTCCGGAAATATACTGTTCCAAATCCATCTTTTCTTCTTTTGAGGCATCTTCATCCAAAATCGTCATCATATCGTATTTTTGAATGTCCTCATACTGAATAACTGCAATGTTGTAAATAGAATCTCGCAATCCATAGCCTACAAGAATCAATGCCATACAGCCACCGATTCCGAATACCGTCATGAAAAATCGTTTCTTATAACGAATCAGATTCCGTATCGTAGACTTCCAAATAAAGCTGAGACGTTTCCATAAGAATGTTACTCGTTCCAGGAATACGCGCTTTCCTTGTTTTGGAGCCGGAGGTCTCATCAATACTGCAGGTTGCGCCGCCAACTCTTTGTAACACGCGAAAACTGTTGCTGCCATCGTGCAGAAAATTGCTGCCGCAGTAGCCATGATCGCATATTTCATATTGTATGGAATCACTACATTCGGAAGATGTGGATACATAATCTTATATGCAGTAACGATGATATAAGGATACAGTTTTTCTCCGGCAAGAACTCCTACGATGCTTCCTCCTAACGTAGCGACAAAAGCATATCCGAGATACTTTCCTGCAATGGAAAATTTGCTGTAACCTAGCGCTTTGAGCGTTCCGATCTGCACCCTTTGTTCCTCTACCATACGAGTCATTGTAGTCAAACTGATCAGCGCCGCAACAAGGAAGAACAGAACCGGAAATACTTTTCCGATTGCTCTCATACGATCCGCATTTTCGCCATATCCTGTATATTGCTCAAATACATCTCGATCGTAGACATACCACTTCGGCATATCAATATCCTGTATCTCCTGTTTTGCATCCGCTAACTCTTTCTCTCCGTTCGCAATCTCCTGTTCTCCATCCAAAATCTCCTGTTCCGCATCGGCAAGTTCTTTTTCCCCGTCCAGGATTCCCTTCTCTGCATCGGCAAGCTGTCGCTCTCCATCGGCAAGTTCTCTTTCGCCGTCTTGTACTTTTTTCTCTGCTGTCGCTACTTCCTGCTTCCCTTGCAACAGCTTTTTCTCACCCGCAGCAAATTGTCTATCTGCTTCTTGTTTTCCGCTATGATAACCGCGCCATCCCGATTGCAGTTCTGCCTCACTTTTCTGAATGGTATCTTTGGCGTTTTTTAACTCCAGTTCACTTATCGAAAGTTTTTCCAATCCTTGATCGAGTTGTTTCTGACCTTCTTCTAACTGTATTTTAGATTCTTCCAACAACTTCTCATTGGCGAGCAATTCTTCTTTGCCAGCAGCAAGTTCCTTCTCTCCTCGCTCAATTTCAGCCTGCAATTGATCTCGTTTCTTCTTTAACTCACCAAGTCCATTTTCCGCTTTATCATAAGTAACCTTCAATTTACTATACTTTTCTGCAAGATCAAGATATGTTTTTTGCGCTGCATCTGCAAGTCCCTTGAGCGCTTTCACTTCTGCCTCTGTAACTTCTCCCGAACCGGATTCCCATGCTCGCTTCGCTTCTTCATACTTTTGCTGCCGTCTGTTTGCTTCTTTCTCAGCCAAAGCAACTCCTTTTTGGGCATTTGTAACCAGTTTTCCAAGTTCTTTCACACCCTTTTCTGCCCCTCGTATTGCAGCATCTAATTTCGGCAAACTCTGTTTCGCCTGCTCTAGTTTTTTCTCATTCTCTGCAAGCAGTTTCTTCCCTTCATTGAGTTGCACAACTACTGCCTCATACTTCGCTTTTCCTTCTTCCAGCTCCTTTTGCTTCTTTGCTAAAAGAGCCTTCCCATCCGCAAGTTCCTTTTCTCCGGCAGCCAATTGTTGTTTCCCGCTTGCCAACTCCTTCTCACCGTCTAAAAGTTTCTTCTTCGCGCTTGCCAATTGATGTTCTGTCTTACGTTTTTCATCGGAAAGCTTCTTCTCACCATCTGCCAGTTCCTGTTTTCCTTTTTTCAGTTCTTGCCGCCCTGTTTCCAGTTCTTTTTTTCCATTGGCAAGCTCTGTTTTTGCATTGGCTACTTCAGTTTTTCCACTTTCCAGCTCTCTTTTACCATCTTCCCATGCTTCTTTTCCATCAGAAAGCTCTCTTCTCGCATCAGAAAGTTCAATTTCTGCATCTCTGATTTCATCTTCTGCATCGTCTACAATCTGATCGTGCCGCGCCTGTTGCATAACCTCGCGGATACTTTCCACGCTATCCACAACCCGCTCAACTTTCGCATCATACGCTTTCGTAAACGCAACTTCATCAAAGGCTCCGTCCACCTTCATATAAAACTCCGTATACACTTCCATGGAAAACGCTTGCTTTGGCACGATCATAAAACCACTCACTTCACCGGTACCAATCATACTACTTCCACGCTCAAAAGAAATGTAGCAAGGGCTGCTTCCCGCTCCTACAATCCGATACGTTGTATGCTTCAAGCTGTCCGTCAGTTCCTCTTCCGTTCCCGACTCCAGCTCAATCTCATCTCCCACCTTATAACCGGAAGCTTTCATAAAGTCAACATCCAGCAAACATTCATTCGCTTTTTCCGGCAATCGCCCTTCCTGCACTGACGGACGGTTCATCGTCTCTAGATCTGACATCACATGAATGACCTTTTTGGTATCTTCTATTTTACACATCGCGTCTACGCTATAGCCGCTTTCCAACGCTTCCACTCCGGATATCGTTTTTATCGATTCCGCATCTTTCTCCGTCAAGCCCATTGTACTGACGATCTTCATATCTGCCAAATTCCACTCGTCAAAATACTCATCTCCCGACAATCGCATATCCGGTTCTGAAGCCCGTATTCCCGCAAAGAAAGAAACACCTAGCGCAACGATAAAAAAGATGGACAAAAATCTGCCGAGACTTTTTTTGATTTCCATATAAAAATCTTTTTTTAGTGCTTTTTTCTTCATTCTTTCATCACTCTTCTTTTATTTTTCCGTTTACCATTCAATCTCATCAATGGAAATTGGATTCGTATTTTCCACTATTTTAGAGACTTTTCCACTCTTAATATGGATGACTCTATCCGCCATCGGAGCAATCGCCGAATTATGCGTGATCAAGATCACGGTCATTCCCTTTTTTCTGCACGTATCCTGCAAGAGCCTTAAAATCGCTTTTCCCGTATTGTAATCCAACGCTCCCGTCGGCTCATCACAGAGCAAAAGTTTCGGATTCTTTGCCAGCGCCCGCGCAATCGATACTCGCTGCTGTTCTCCACCGGATAATTGCGCCGGAAAGTTATTCAACCGATCGCCCAACCCTACTTCCGTCAACACTTCTGCCGCATCTCTCGGTTCTTTGCAGATTTGAAGCGCCAATTCCACATTTTCCAAAGCGGTTAAGTTTGGAATAAGATTATAAAATTGAAATACAAATCCTATATCATCTCTTCGATACCCAATCAATTGTTTTGGTTTAAACTTTACGATGTCCTCTCCGTCCACGATCACTTTTCCGCTTGTTGCAGTATCCATCCCGCCTAAAATATTCAGCACCGTTGTTTTCCCTGCTCCGCTGGCTCCTACCACAACTGCAAACTCACCTTTCCCAACAGAAAAATTAATTCCATCTGCAGCCGCAATCTCGATTTCTCCCATATGATAAATTTTCTTAACGTCCTTCAATTCTACAAAATTGTCCATTTTTGCATCCTCCGAACTTCTCTGACACTTGTTTCTTTTCTTTAAATCTACTATAATAATACCATTGATGCTGCATGCGCAACAAGGAAAATTTCTATAAACTACAAAGGAGACACCATCATGGACAATTTACGAATTATCCCAGTTACAAACGAAGAATTAATCTTGTCTGTCTCTGCCATGGCCGAAGAAATATGGCACGAACATTATGACAAATTAATCGGAAACAAACAAGTTGACTATATGCTCGAAAAATTTCTCTCACCAGAAGCAATTCGAAAAGAAATCGAAGAAGAAAATTATGAATTTTTCCTCATTTCTTACGATTATACTTTTGCCGGATTCTCTGCAATCCAGGAAACAGACGGTTCTCTTTTCTTAAGCAAACTTTACATACACGAAGATTTTCGCAAGAAACATATCAGTTCAGAAATGCTTCGCAAATACATTGAATTATGTAAGTTAAGAAATTTAGACAAAATTTGGCTGACTGTCAACAAACATAATTTCCGTTCCATTGATGTATATAAACACTTTGGCTTTGAAACGGTACGTGAAGAATGTAACGATATCGGAGAAGGATATGTCATGGACGACTACATTATGGAATTAGCCGTAAAATAAAGCAACTAAAAAGATGCCCTCGGCAAACTTGCTTCATATAGTATGCAAGTTTTCCGTAAAGCATCTTTTTTAATTATCCTCCCAAAGTAATGTCTTGTTTGTCATACCAACGGAGCGCTTCCTCAAAATCCTGATCCTGATAATCCGGCCATAATTCTTCCACCACATAGAAGTCTGCATAGACAGATTGGATTGGCAGCATCCCCGATAATCTTCGCATATTTCCCCAACGAATAATCAGATCAATCCTGGAAATATCAGCGGAATATACATCTCGTTTCGCAAATTTTCCCTCGTCATCAGAAACCGTCTTGCCCAAATCCCACTCCCAGCCGTAGTTCACCAAAAAGTTAACCTTTATCTCCGGTGTCCCAATTTCTTTTCTCTGCCGATATTCACAAAGCTCTTGCGGAAAGTTATTCGAGGACATATCTCCCACAACAAGAAGAGACACATTCCCTTCATATTCAATCATTTTCACTGCGTCTACACAAGCTTTTCGAAATGCTTCCTGCTGGACTTTTGGTCGTTTACAATTATCTGTCGTAAATCCATAATAGGTAATCTCAGGAATTTTGTATTCCTTTGCTTTTCGCAAAACACGAAGCCCCGGATCCAGACCTCTTTCATAACCTTCCTGTTTCTGTAGCTGATTTTTCACAGCCCATCGCCTGTTACCGTCCGGAATAATTGCGATATGTTTTGGCAATCTCATATGCTCCCTCCTTCTTCTGCAGAGAGCATTCCCGATTATTCATTATTTATTCTGATGGCAAAACGCTTTTTCATCTTCCGGTACAACCGCACTTGGTTCTAAATGAAGCGTCTCTGCCTCTCTGATCGTAAGTTCTGTTCCTTCCGGAAGCCAAAGATTCCGATAGGTATATGGTCCTTCTTCTGCCGTAATCCACAAAAACTCTTCCTGATAACTAAATCCTTGTTTTTCCATCTCCTGTGTCAATGTTGCCGGTAGAACATAAGTAAAATCCATATAAAGCTCCGGATTCTTTTGCTCTACAATATCATATACTCCCGCAGGAAAATCCACCCCGGCCACTGAATTATCTCGGACTTCCACCGCTTCTGTCAACGCATTTTCCACACCTGTCATGGAATCTATCTGCGCATTTTCTGAATAAAAATGCAATTTCCCCTTCCCACTAATGCGAATTACCGCGCCATTATAGCATCTGACATCTGAAATTTCCGTCCCCGGGTCCGTAAAATCTTCTCCTAAATAAATAGAGTTTTCAAAATCATCCACTATCAAATATCCATATTCGACGTTCGTCTGCTCAGATGATTTCATTACTTGATAAGTTCCTTCCGGAAGGTGAACTCCGACAATATATTGTCCGGCACCCAGTTCTGCCTCATAGTTCTCCCCTTCTTCCGATAACTCCCTCGTTACAAAATCATACATATACTCTTTGTAATCTGGTTCTTCTTCAACAAATTCCACATTTTCTTCTTCATGTACTGACTGACCGATATAATCTTTTATGTCTACCGCAAGATCCAGCAAAGTATCCACACCAACCACTGTAATAATCGATACGATGATTGCAAGAAGTCCCTTCCCAAATTTCTTTCCTCGTTCTTCCAAAATCGGACCATTCTGTACATTCCGGTCTCTTTTTTTCTTTTCTTGATGATTCTTCAATTGTTCCGGCTCAGACTCTCTTTTCTCAGGATCATTCACTCTTATTTCCGTTTGCTTATAGTTTTCATCGGATTTCGAGTTGTCTAACCCACAAAGTGTACACTTATTATCTACCAGCTTTCCGCCACAGAGGCTACATTTTCTTTTCCCAAACATAGATTCACCCCTTTTTCAAATATCTTTTTCAGTTTATATTCTCATTATACAAAATTTTCCCATTTTCGCACAACATATTTTTTTATATAACAAAAAAGCTTTCAGATAAAATAACATTGCAAATGCTATCATACCTCAAAGCTCTTCAACAGTCGAAGTGACAGGATTCGAACCTGCGACCTCTACGTCCCGAACGTAGCGCTCTACCAAACTGAGCCACACTTCGCTTTTCAATTATAACTACGGAAAAGGGATTTGAACCCCTACTAACAGAGTCAGAGTCTGCTGTGCTACCATTACACCATTCCGCATTATCATTTTATGTTGCTTCCGTTAGGCAACAATGATATTATAACAGAATATCAGAAAAAATCAACTACTTTTTTCACTTTTTTTCATTATTTTTCAAATTTCAACTTAATAATCCAGACAAGCCCTTTCTGTTACAAATGGTCTCACATAGGTATCTGCCACTTTTACATGCTCCGGATGAGTCGCGTAACCCGCAATATCCTCTTCCTTTTCAAGCGTACTCACAAGTGCAATATCATGGGTGCTGGACGGAACTGGCTCTGCAACAAATTGTAAAGAAAGTAACCCCGGTACTTTTCCTACCAGTCCTTCCAACTGTTCTTTCATCGCTTTTTTCAAAGCTGGTCTTTCTGCCTCTCCTATTTCTGATTTGAATTTCCACATTACGATATGATGTACCATTTTTGTTTCCTCCTTCTTATCTCTCTAACACATAGATTGAGTATACCTCTTCTGTATCATCCAGCTTCTGCAATATTGCGCGGTTTGCAGTAATTAGCATTCCATAAATCTTAACACCGTTCTTCTCCACATATTCCGCGCTTTCTTCCAGCGTCTCTGCTTCCAATTCTGGATAAAACATTTTTAAAAATCGTGTCTGTTTACTCATATAGTGTAACATGCTTGTGAAATGTGTGCACGCACCTTCTTCTGTTTGCATCATTTTTTCTATTTCATCGTAAGCCTCTCCATCAACCGTCCGAAGCAATGGATATGTTTCTTTATCCCAAGCTATATTGTTTCCACTTTGATATATGGAAAATCCAATGTTCTTATGATACATCTGATCTGTGCACTGTATCGCACACCAATCCGGCCGAATTTCATATTGTTTCAAAAACTTATACATTGTTTCATACGGAAGAACCTGATTCAATGTTACATAAGCTTTATAGTATTTCTCTTCCTCCAACTGATTTATCGTTTCCCTGCATTCTTCAGGTGTTCCTCCCGGCGACATATTGGAAATCTCTACGCTTCCATCCGGTAATTCTTTTGGTTGTTCAATCTGTTCCTCCAAAGATAGCAAGGCTTTTAAAAAGGTATCCTGCATCAAATCCTCTGCCAATTCTTTATTTTTACAAAAAGAATACAAATACAAGTAGATTTCCCGGCTATATAGTCGATATAACTAACTCAATAATTCTTGTTCCAATACAGAACACCTCCTTCCTCTCACCTATGTTTCTTCTATATCTGTATAACAATTTATCTCAAGAAATGTTACAAAAAGCGTGGAATTTTTCCCACGCTTTTCATACTATATTTTTTAGAAATTTTATGAATGATCGTTCATATTCCAAACATCTGCCTGATCTTCACACCGCTGTAAATTCGGACATTCTCCAAATACCAAACTATAGATTGGTTCCTTTTTCTCATATGCTTGGATGGCATCATCCAGTTTTTTCAACATTTTTTCTCCATCCCTCGGAAGAGAACCCTTGACACGGAATTCAATGAAGTCATGAAACCCATCATATAAGATCGGCGTGTCGCTTTCTTGCAAAAGCTCTACCAATCGTCTCTCCTCTTTGAGACATTCCAATTCATCTGCCTGCACAAAGTTTCCTCGTTCTACCTCCCGATAAAGCGGGACTTCCTTATGCATAAACATAGAAAAGTTTACAACATGCGCCGGATGTGTTTCTAACAAAAATTTTGCCAACGCTTCTGCATTTTCGATACTTCTTCCTTTTCCCGCAACTCCGGTCATAATGTGTGCATCAAAGATAAGCCCTGCTTTCTGCAATTTTTCAATTGCCTCATATGCTTCGGGAAGGGTATGATCTTTGTTCATAAAGACGAGAACATCGTTCAATCCGGTTTCTATTCCTAGATACAGGTGCCGCACACCAAGTTCATAAAGCTTCTGTAATTCTTCCTCGGTTTTCTTCAAAATTCCTGTAACTGTCGCATCCATATTTACCATCTCACAGCTCGGGAAATACGAACGTATCATTTCCAAAATCGTGACAAGACGTTCCATCGGAAGATCGAAGGCATTGCCGTCTCCGAGAAATATTCTCTTCGGATTCCCGTTACATGCTTTCACACGCTTCAATTCATGTTCTATCTGCTCCAAAGGAAGTGTACGGTACTTCAAATGCCGAAACAAGTTGCAAAACTTACATCCGTTGTAAGAACAACCTACCATAACCGGCAGCATGAATGACGCACGCTCCATGGGAGCTCTGCAAATCTGTCCTTCATATTGCATAAGTTCCACCTCCGTTTTCACTTGTTGCTACGCTAACAACTATTCCCATATATTTGATTTTACATCATATACGGACACGGATTCAATACTTGTCTTCTGCAAATATTCTAAAATCTCATTTCTTCGACCGGAAATATAATATGCCTTTGTTTGTAGCTTTTCTAATGTTTTCGCATCCTCATAGCAATCCTCTATCTGTTTTACCCCTTCCGTCCAAACAAATGAATGATACGGAAGCCCGAGATTTCTCCATATATCCGAATGCTCTGCAAGATTTTTTAGGTTTTTCACATAAACCTTCAACAATTCCTTTTCCGTCATATTTTCCCGGTCATCGGAATCATCAAAAATCTGCGTTCTCCATAAGCTTAAGCCACCTTGGAATTCTGGCTGATTCGGATGATACACTTCAATCCAATCCAAATCCACTTTTTCCTTGCGTAGTTCCTCTACATCCCGTACTTTCGTTTCTGAGATTGCAAGGCTGATTTTTGCTGACTCCGGCAATTTTTCTAATTCTTTTGTCAAGTTATCTATATCTTCTTTAGAAGTTGGGTACTCAAACGCTCCAAGCTTTGTTACAAGAAGCATCTGCGGATCATTCCAGTTTTTATATTTTCCAAGTAGAACATCCACCCATACGGTTTCTAGTCCAACATTGATTTTTTCCGTATTATCATGCGCCTCCATTCCAAGATTATATCTTGCAAATCCTTTTTTCTCGATATTGATCGTTCCCAACTCAATATATGGTCTTGTTATCTCATAGTAGTCACGCAAAACTGATTGGAATGTCCCATCTTTTTCTAACTTCTTTGGATTCAGATACGCCCGATCCATCGCCGGACTAATCATCAAAAATAATACTGCAATGATGACAAAAATAGAGCAGATGGTTTTGATTGTAATATTTCGAATCTTCTTCTTGATATAACGATCGATTTTTTTCTCAAAATCTTCCTGTTCTGGCATTTCATTCATCAACAGTTCTAATTCCTGATCCAAAATTTCCTCTGTAATCTTCGTTTCTTTCTGTTCCATCATCACGATTCCTCCTTTATAATCTGAAGCAGTTTTTGCTTGGCGCGCGAACGAATCTTCCGTACATTTTCCCTTGTTATATGATGCTCTTTTGCAATCTGTTCATCATCCAAATGAAAATAGATGCTTTCGATCAAAATTTCTTTGGACTTTAACGGGAGCTTCTGGATTGCTAAAAACAATTGTCTACGCTCCTCTTCCTGAATCAACTGTTCCGGAATCCCTTCTTCTCCACTTTTCTCGTTCAAAATCGGATGGTTATCCCCAGATAGAATTTCTCGTTTGCGCTTCCGCATCATACTGATAAATTCATTTTTCAATACTTTCACCAGCCAAGCTTTTAAGCTTCCTGTTCTTTCGTAAGAAAGAAAAGCCTTTACAAAAGTTTCCTGTAATAAATCCTCTGCATCCTGCACATTGTTCGTAAGGGATAATGCATACAAAAACATCGGTTTATAATACTGCTCATATATCTTCTTCCATTCCTCCTGCTCCATATGCATCCCCCTTTCTCCTTGCAAAGCTTCTCTTGTCTTTACTAATAAAACGTATCTACTCAGAATCTGTGACATTATTTTACATTGGGGACGTAGTACTTTGTACATTTACTACGTCCCCAATTAACATTTACCCTGTCCCTTTTTGTAATTTGCCCTGTCCCTACTTATATTTTAACACTATTTTTCGCAAAAGGGACACCTCTCTTTGCACTTTGGGACATACCTCTTTTAAGCTTGGGACGTACCCTTTTTGCACTTTACTACGTCCCTAAATGTTTTCACTCCGTATCGTTTCTATGATATTTTGTTTCTGACTTTTTTTCACCGCATAATGCATGGTAAGAGATATAATCAGGAACACAAATATCACCGCAATTCCCATTTCTCTCCAAGGAAGTTTATACTCTACAATCAATATTCCCACGAATAAATAATGGAACAGATAGGATAATAGCACGCCTGCCGGCAATCCGAACGCCAACGCTTTGATTCCGTAAAGGAGGCTTTCATATCGGATCATTTTCCGGAATTCTTTTTCCGTCATACCGACAGATTTTAAGATGGCAAACTCGCGGCTTCGAAGCGTCATATTCGTCGTGATCGTATTAAATACATTGGTGATTCCGATGAAGGAAATAACTGCGATAAAGCCGTATACGAAGATGGAAACGATCAAAATCAAGCTTTTGCTTTCTCGTGCAATAGCATCTAAATCATTGATATCCCATATCACCGTTCCTCCATTTACCTGTTCGATCTTTTTTATTTCTTCTGCCAGCTTTTTCGTATCTTCCGCATCAATTCTCATTCCACTATAGCTATAGTCAAACTGTTCCATCATCTTGTCAGATACAATGACACGGATACGCCCATAACCGATTCCACTTGGAAGACCAAATGGAGCTTCATCTGTCACCTTTACAACCTCTAATGGAATTTTTTCATTTTTTGTCCAATCTTCCCCTGTTAATTCTTGTATCGAGAGAGTATCTCCTTCTTCCAAATTCAAGTACCGATACTTTTCTCTTGTCATCTTCCCGTCTGTTGACATCTCATAAAGCGCCTGATCCAGTAGTATCGCTTTTCCTTCTGCTTGTTTATAAGATAGCCCCAGCTCTTTCAAATATGCGCGGTATTCTTGATCTGATACCGAATACACATCGACATTGATCGTCTCCTGCAGAACTTCTCTTGTGCAGTCTTCTACCATCTGCTGTTCCAGCTCTAACGCACGGTCAGAAAAAGCCGCCGGATCTACGTATGCTGTGGTATTCTTGACAAGCGTTGCTCTTTTCACGCCTTCCAGCTTTTCTGCTTTCTGATAAGCCTCTTTTTGAATCTCATAGTAGCGATCATAGTCTTTCTCTGTCCATGCTTCACTTGGAAGTTCTTTGGAACGTACATTTGTAATCCATGCACTCAGATTATGATCCTGTTCTTGTACCTGAATATCCTGTAATTCAAACGCATACTTCATCATAGAACTGATGGATACGAACAGCACCACGCTTAAGAAAATAGAAAATACTGTCGTTCGATATTTTTTCCTGCTCCGTTTCAGATTCTTGTCTGCCAACTCTCCTTCGATTCCCAAAAGCTTTTGTAAAATCTTCGGTGTCCGTAATTTTTTTCCACTGATCTTCACATCTTTCGACTCTCGGATTGCATCAATCGGCGAAACTTTCGACGCTTTTCTTGCAGGTATTAATGCAGAGATAAAAATTGTGACAACTGCAATCACAACTGCTGCCACAATTGCCATCACAGAAATGTGAAGCTGTAGATTATAAAATTCGGCAGTCATACCTGCATTTTCTATAATCCACATAACACCTCGAAGCGTCACCCAAATGGCGAAAATCCCACAAAGCACTCCGAGGGGAACTGCTATGATCCCCAAGGCAAAGCCTTCAAACAATACATTTTTCCGAATCTGTTTTGAGGTAGCCCCAATGCTTGCCAGCATTCCGTATTGACGAATCCTCTCGGTAATAGAGATGTCAAAGCTATTTTTAATTACAAATACAGATGTAAAAATAATGACAAGGATCACAAGAGATGCCAAGCGATACAAGATCTTCATCGTCTCTTCCGAACGTGTCACTCCCTCAAAGCGGAGTAAATTATGATTCACTTCAATCTGATTTTCTTCATATCCTCTCTTCTTTGTCAGTTCTTCATAGAAACGATAGGCTTCCTTCGGATCTTTCATAGTAATAAAAAGATCGCTTGTTTCTCCTTCCACATCATAGGAAAGCTTTGTCAAAAATGTATATCCCATGTTTCCTTCTTCTGTATAGAATTCAAAACTCGGATAGCTGCACATTCCACAGATGGTATACGTCTGTTCTACTCCATTTACACAAAAGGTAATCTCATCTCCCACAACATACTGCAAAGATTCTGTCCATAGCAGATTCATAGGGAATACGACTTCTTTCTCATTTTTCGGAAGTCTGCCTTCGTATATAAATTTTCCGGTATGGGTGAGCGCATCTTCCCCGAAAGCTTTGAGGCGCATCTGTGGAACGCTGTCCTCATATTCATCAAGCTTCACTTCTTCCATCGTAATCTCACCGAGCGTCTGTGTCTTCATGATTTTCCCGATTTTTTCATTCTTAAAAAAATATTTCTGCTCTTCTGCAGGAACATCAGTAACATATAAATGATAATCTCCACTATTTCGTTTCGCATATTCAATCAAAGAACCTTGCATACTGGAGAGAAATGTGGTAATCGCCGTTACAAGCGCCACCGATAACATGATTCCAAAGATGGTAACCATCGTTCTTTTTTTATTCTGCTTTAAATTCTTGATCGTGAGTTCATTTAAAATGTTCATAAACTACCTCACTTTCTCATCCCGAACGATGCTTCCATCTTCAATCGTCAGAATCCGGTCTGCTTCCAACGCCACGTTTTCATCATGGGTAATTAGAATCACCGTCTGATTATACTTTCGATTTGAAATCTTCAAAAGATCAATGATCTCACGAGAGGCGCGGCTGTCCAGATTTCCGGTCGGTTCATCTGCAAGCACAAGTGCCGGACGATTGATCAGCGCCCGCCCAATAGAGACGCGTTGCTGCTGCCCACCGGACAACTGATTCGGTAAATGGTCTTTCCGATCCTCCAACTCAAGAATCGACAGTACTTCATCTAGCCGTTTCTCGTTTACTTTCTTTCCATCCAGCCTTAACGGAAGCGTAATATTTTCTACCACATTTAAAATCGGAATCAGATTGTAAAACTGATAGATCAATCCCACCTGTCTTCTGCGGAAGATTGCAAGCTTATCATGATCCAGATTGTAAATGTCTGTCCCGTCAATATATACCTTGCCGCTTGTCGGCTCATCGACACCGCCAATCAGATGCAGAAGCGTGGATTTTCCGCTTCCACTTGCCCCTACGATCGCGACAAACTCTCCCCGCTGTACAGAAAAACCGGCATCGTTCAGAGCCACAACCTCCGTATCTTTTGTTCCATATTTTTTACATAAATGTTCTACTCTTAAAATTTCCATAATGCTCCTCCTTCTTTCCTTCTTTCATTCTAGGTCACGAAAGTGACTCTAAAGTGACTTTAAGGAAGATTTTTATAGAATTTTATGAAAAATGTTGTTCCCACTCCTTTTTTACTCTGTACCGTGATCTCTCCGTCCTGATGTAAAATGATACTTTTCGCAAAAGCAAGTCCTAATCCAAGACTGTCTTCTTTGCTGTTTTTCGTGCGGTAAAATCGTTCAAAAATATGTGGTAGTTCCTCTCTGTCTATGCCTTCTCCATCATCCGCAATCGTAAGCTTTGTATAAAGTACATTGCTTTCCCAACAAAGCTTCACTTGCTTCGCGCCATGCTCAATGGCATTTTTCACGATATTATTGACCGCTTCCCTTGTCCATTTCCTGTCGCAAAGTAACGTAATACCCTCTGCTTGCTCTGTCAAAATCTCACTTCCGTTTACTTCGCAGAACACTTTAAAGTGCTCCTGAACCTCTTTTGAAAATTCTGTTGCCTTTTCCTCTCTCTTCTCAAGCTCTAAACTTCCCGAATCCAGCTTCGCCATATTCAATACTGTTTTCACAAGCCATTCAATCTTCATTAGATCCTTTTGCATATTGTCCAAAAACTCTGCCTTCTTCTCCGCCGGAAGATCCATATATAAAATATCATGAATCATATTCAAAGAGGTAATCGGTGTTTTCAGTTGATGGGAAATGTCAGCGATCATCTGTTCCATTTCTTTTTTATTCTGCTCCAGACTCTGATTTTGTTCCCGAAGCATCATCGTAATATCATGCACCTTATTTTTCAAAATACTAAACTGCCCTTCCTCGTTGTCCCGCAGATCCAATGTTTCATTGCCGTCTAATATTTCTTCACAGTACCGCTCCATCTCCCGTATCCTCTGATCTTGTCCTTTTGTATACTTTATACAAAGAATCACCATCCCAAAGCATACTACACTGATTCCCCCTCCAAACGCCAGCATCTTCGGCCAATAAAACAGATGCTTGGCTTCCATTCCGTATTTTTCCAATTCCTCTTCACTCGAAATTATCTCTCCAACCTTTTCATATACATATTCCATTTCCCGTTCTTCCGTATAAAGTCCAAGAAGGAGTGCGAATAAAATCCCGACTGCCGCAATGCACGCCGTCCATCCATACAATGTTTTTTTCTTCATCTTATACTCCAATCTGATATCCCATACCTCGTACTGTCTTAATGATCTCCGGTTTGTTCGGGTTCTCCTCAATCTTTTCACGTAACCTCTTAATATACACCGTCAATGTGTTATCGTTGACATAATTCTCCGACTCATCCCATATATTCGCCAAAATCTGTGTTCTTGTAAGAATTCTTCCCTTGTTCTCAAAAAATAAAAGCAATACTTTATATTCCAACGCGGTAAGCTCCAGCCGTTCATTATTTTTATAGACCACTCCCCGCTCCCGATCAAGACGCTCATTCCCGATCCGAAGCTCCTTCTTCTCTTCAGATTCAGTTCCTGCACGCCGGATCACATTACGGATTCGTGAAAGAAGCTCTCTTGGGCGAAATGGTTTCGTAATGTATTCATCTGCACCGAGGTCCAATCCCTTGACAATATCTTTTTCTTCATCTAACGCAGTCAAGAAAATAACCGGCACTTCTTTTTTGCTTTGCATCCACGAAAACAATGTGAAGCCATCTCCATCCGGCAAAGTCACATCCAATAATACCAAGTGAAATTTACCGGCTTCATATCTTCTTCGTCCCTCTTCTTCCGTTGATGCAATTTCCACCTTGTATCCTTCCGCCTCCAGCAGATACTTGAGCCCTTCCGCAATATGCTTATCATCTTCTATCATCAAAATATAAATCATAATTCTACTCCCCTTCTTACAATTTACACTTATCATATCTACATTTTTGTATAAAATCAACTTAAATTTCTCATATTTTTTAGATAATTTGTTGCTCTTCACCATTATTTGTTGTATAATAATTTACATATTAGACAACACGAAAATATACATAAAGGAGATAATTGCCATGGTAAATTTATTAACAGGCCCTAAAGGTAGCGGCAAAACACAACAAATGATCGATTTAGCTAATCAAAAAGCAAAAGCTTCAGATGGAAACACAGTATTTATCAAAAACAGCCACAATGATACATACAGCGTTGATTTCTCCATCAGAGCGATTTGCATGGACGACTATCCATCTGTTAAGAACATGGATGAATACACATCATTTATTTTAGGAATGATTAGCTGTAACCACGATATCGAAAATATTTTCATCGATGGAATTTTAAAACAATCTGAGATTTCTTTAGAGAATATGCCTTGCTTCGTAGAAGGCCTCAAAGCAATCAGCAAAAAAGAGAATGTAGATTTCTACGTAAGCATCAGCGCATGCAAAGATGACTTAAAAGACATCGATATGACAGGTTGCCAGATCTTAAATTAGTTTTGTCAGTCTACTATTTAGTGTATCGAGAATTTATGTAAAAAATATGTTCATAATGAAAAAGTAACCGACCCTCATTCAAGGATTTCGGTTACTTTTTTTAACAATTTATACAACTCATTTACTTTTCAGCCAAATCTTCCGTCTTAAGCACATAGTAGCCTTCATAATAATAGCTATGATCAATACCTTTCATATAAATTTCTCGGTCGTTCACGTTATCTGTAAGCGCATTTTTCAAAATAAATTTAATTTCTATATCTTTGATCGGACTGCGTTCCATAGCAAGCAAATAATCCTCTTTATCAACCTTACTCCAATCAACTACATAGCCAATTTCTTTTTTCAGCATCAAATCAAGCCATATTCTCGTTTTTGTTTACTAATTCTCTCCTCTGCTCTTGCCAGTTCTGTCGAATCCGTAATACCTAACTTATTTTCAAGCATAGTTCTCTTCTCACTTACTATAAATCTTTGCTATTTCAGAGAAAGCACTGTATTCACTTTCTCCCCTTCTTTATATTCCACAGTCACTTCCTGACCGACTTCATAGCGGATAATATCGATAAAATCTACAACAGACACATCAAAGATGCCATCATTTCCTTCAATCATCACATAGTAATGAGAATTGCCGTCTACTACACCTTGTGCGATCTTCGTGATCTTACCTTTGACTTCCTGTACTTCTCTTGTGTCCTCTTCTTCCTTGATCACACCATCTGTAAGAAGTAATTTATTATACTGCTCTTCACACTGTGCAACCGTATCACCAATTGCAACCAGTTGATATTTCTGTACATTGACCATGGCATATTTCTTTACAAGACCTGCATCATCTTTTAATGCGATAAAATATGTCGGCTCTCCAGAGATATTCAAAAGAAGCGGGAATGTGGCATGGTACTTCAAGTTCTGTACCTGTCCTTCTGCGGAAGCCATCGCAGACGTTTCTGTTGCCCCCTCTACCGAATAGTATTTTGTCTCCATTGTACGCTGATTCATCAGTGCAAATCCAACGTTTGACTGATCTCCTGTTACAGAGGTAACACCAGTATATACCCACACATCATCATCAATCGCAAGGTAGTTGTATCCTTCTGTTGTCTTGAGGCAATCTTTCTGTCCAAGCACACTATTGATAAAGCCGTGTTTTAAAGCTCCGTAATAATCATATAACTGTACAAGAAGATCTGCAGAATATGCCCGGTCAATCCATGACGGTACGTCTTCAATTGCATAATCTTGTGTCTCGCCGGTAATGGCATTGCAAAGAACTACTCTTCCGATTGTTTCTCCACCAAAGAGGCCAATGTTGAATTTCTTAACCGGAGCAACCCAATATGGTGTTCCTTCTTCGTCGGTTTCAAATCCAAGATCATTGAAAATATACGTCGGATATCTAAAACGAAGATGTCTGTAGATATTGCGGTTAAAATGTTCGCTTGTCGTATATTTCATTCCTTCATCCAGCTTCACCAATTCCGTTGTCTGACTTGCCATATCGATACGAACATATGCCGGAATTCCTTCAGAACGGTTCGTAAACCATTTGATCAAATTAGCATAGCGAAGAGGAGAGACACGAACCGGTTTATCCTGATAATTACTCTGTGTATAGAGTTCATCTACTTCAAACTGAGAAACCATATCCACCATACTTCCCATTTTACGGTTTCCAAGTAATGTTGCAGACTCTTTATCCAAAAGCGGAATCTGATTATAAGAAAGCTCTTCGATATCTTTTGTAAATTCACTTTCCTCTACTTTTAAAAGATTCTGATACTTTTTCGCATTTACAATTGGAGAAGAAAGAATTGTTCCCACTCCATAAATGATTACAACTGCTGCAATTAATGTCAAAAGTGCTTTCATCCCTTTGGATGCTTTCATTTCAGCTCTGGAACGAATTCCTTTTTTCCATGCAAACACAACATTCAATACGACCACCAAAATAATCAGAAAAATCCAAAAGTCTTTTGAATGAATGTTAACTGCCGGTAAAGTAACATAATAGAAAATACCTGCTGCAAGAATAAACGTAACAATTGCTGTCAATTTCCATTTAAAATTTTTCATCTAATTCCTCCCATGTTTAGAATTTACGTTTCCAAAGAGATGGAGAAACAAGCATTAAAAATGGGAATATCTCCAATCTTCCGATCAACATATCCAAACTAAATACAATTTTTGAAAGTGCGGAAAACTTATGGAAGTTCTCCACCGGCCCTACGAGTGCAAGTCCTGGTCCTACATTGTTCATCTCCGTTAATACCGCACTAAACGTTGTTGTAAAATCAAAATTGTCCAACGATACGATGATTACAGATCCTATCAGAATAAACACATACGCAATGAAATAAATATATACACCGTGCATCGTCTCATTGCCTATCTTCTGTCCGTTTACACGAACAATGTTTACTGCCTTTGGATGTAACATTCTATGAATTTCGCGTTTCACACTCTTTAAAAGAATCAAAATACGCGAAACTTTCATACCGCCTCCGGTAGATCCTGCACAAGCCCCCACAACCATAATCATTAAAAGCAAAGCCTTGGAAAACTCCGGCCACAGATTAAAATCAGCAGTGACAAATCCGGTCGTTGTAATGACCGAGGCGACTTGGAAGACTGCATAACGGAATGCTTTCAAAGGAGAACCGTAGATATGTGTAATATTTAAAACGATCAGCGCGGTTCCTGCCGCAATGACTCCCAAGTAAACCCTTGCTTCTTCATTTTTAAATACTGCCTTGAATTTCTTCAAAAGCAATAAGAAATACAAATTGAAGTTAATTCCAAAGAGAATCATAAATACGGTAATGACGCCGTCAATATAGGCGCTGTCATAAAAAGCAACACTATTATTCCTGTTATTGAATCCTCCCGTACCGGCGGTACTAAATGAATGAATGATACTGTCATAGAGACTCATTCCTCCGCAAAGCAGGAAGATCGTCTCCAACGCAGTTAATGCGAAGTACATCGCATACAAAATCTTTGCCGTAGAGCGTGCCTTTGGCACAAGCTTATCTGCCTCCGGTCCCGGTACTTCCGCACGCATCAAATGCATCGAACTCTTATCATCCAGAGATGTCAATACCATAACAAATACAAGCACTCCCATACCACCGATCCAATGAGTCAGACATCTCCAAAAATTCATACCGTAAGATAGTCCTTCCACATTTTCCAAAATGGTGGAACCGGTTGTTGTGAAACCCGATACAGTCTCAAATAATGCGTCAACATAATTCGGAATACTTCCTGATAAGAAAAACGGTAATGCTCCAAAGATAGACCACAACAGCCACGCTGCAGCGACTATTACCAAACCATCTTTCATATAAATGTTTGTATTTTTCGGTTTTTTCCTTCCGAATATGAGATAGATTACAATCAAAATCACAC
>Snoopy_p1__coassemble_498_pt1 | contig 22402 bp, 24 predicted proteins | sample Snoopy_p1__metabat2_high_PE_046 | metagenome-assembled genome bin Snoopy_p1
GGAATTAGGATCTACAAATTATTGTATAAGAGTGGAAATTGAATTTTTAGTGTGCTAAGATTTTTTTATAAAATTCATTACATAATCGATGTAAAGTTATTGCAGAGGAGTGACATCAAATGATAGATATATATACAGAAAAAAAAGAAGCAAAGGATTGGATACTTCAAAACGACCTGTATTTTAATTTGAATACCAGTAATGAAGAAATATCAGAAAATGAAAAAAAACTCATTCAACAGGTGGATGAGGCAAGGTTGACTCTAGATAAACATATTGAAACAAAGTATGGAGTGGGTACAATTCGCAATTTGTCATCGGGATGTAAGACATTACTTAATATTGTAAAACATCCTGATAAAGTGGTGAATGTAGAGGAGTGTGGCCCGAATGTACTTAAAATTATTTTTACATTAGATAATATAAAGATATTTATGTCCAGACCAACGCTTTTTGATATTCCAGACGATGTGAAAATCAGGTTTAATGATTCTGATACAGTGATTGGAGGGAGGGGATATCACAATTGGTGGAGTAAGGAGTATGAAAGGAGAGAGACGGATGATTTATAAGAAGATTAGATTCAAAGCAGATCCGTTTTCGTATGATCTGGAATTTGACGATAGAATAACTCTCGTTGGAGGGGATAGCGGTACTGGAAAAACAGTGCTTTATGAAATGTTGGAAGACATAAGATTGACAGATGAATATAAGGCTATAAAATTATTTAATTACAAATCAGATCGTTTTTTAGAATCCATAAAACAATGCAGAAATTGTTTTGTTGTAATTGACAATGCAGATATTCTGATCAACGATGATATCAGAAGATATATTAATTTTGAGTTATCAAATCAATATATGCTTTTCTTGAGAAACTGCGATGGGCTCAATGTATCTGATAAGAGCTTTAAGGTGTTGAAGTGTGACAATAACAGGATAACATTGGAAGAGGAGCTGTGATATGAAATATTTATGGACAGAAGATACTAGTGCAGGTCTTCACTTCTGGAAATTGGTTAATCAACTGATCTTCGATAATGAATTAGTAATTGAAAGTAAAGGAAGCAATCAAGGTTTATTGGATGCAGTGTTGGATTTAAAGTTTGCTTGTGATGATACATATTATATCGCATTTGATTATGTAGTTGATAATCAAGATATTCGTAATAAATACCGAATGTTGAAATCAGTAGCAGAGAAGTCAGAAGGAAGATGCATAATTTTGGATATGATCTGTTTTGAATATTTGATTTTGACTTTCGATAAATTGGTGGCATGGACTGGCACGGGAAAGATAGATAAAATAAAAATTCGTGAAGAGATTTTAGCGGCAGTTGAGGATCATAGGATTAATATTTCGAAGATTGATGATAAGAAAACAATACAGTATTTGGCTGGGTTCAAGAGATATTCTACAGAACGAGTGATGAAATCATTGGTAGCTGAATTTACTCAAAATGAAAAATGGTCTGTAAAAGGTTTGTTAATGGGGGAGTGTTGGTATAAGGATTGCTGTGTGTCAGAGTATCCAGATAGTATTAGATGTGGAAAACCTGAAGTGAAAGATGGTAATGAGAAAATGAAGATGCTGATAAAGTCCAGAGCGGTTCAAAAACTATTAAATGCATTACTTCCTGTTTAAAAATATGGAAAATATTAAGTTATGTAAAGGTCAAATCATTCGCTGGGGTGAGTGATTTGACCTTTGTTTCTCTAGATTGTAGCGGGCAGTTTCGAAAAAAGCATAAAGAAGAAAAAATTTCATAATAATGAAAGGAAGTACAAGTTTTTATTGTATTTTTACACATTGCATGCTAGTATAAAAGAGCAGTATTTTGGATAAAAATAAAAGAAGTGGGAGAGAAAATATGCAGGAAAAACCAATGGATGAAGGTCAGGAAATCGACTTATTAGAGTTATTTGGCGTATTGTGGAAACGAATTTGGATCATTGCACTTTGCTTTTGTGTCGGAGCAGTAGGAATGGCATTATATACAAAAATACTTGTGACACCGATGTATCAAGCAACGGCAACCATTTATGTGTTAAGTGGAGATACCATTTCAGTTGGAGAACTACAGCTTGGTTCTCAAGTATCTCCGGATTATGTGGAGATTGCAAGAAGCCGTACAACATTAAAAAATACACTTGCGCGTGCTGGACTGGAAGATAAAGTAAGCCTTGGAGAGCTGGCAGGTGGTGTATCGGTTGTGAATCAGGAAGGAACACACTTTATGAAAGTAAGTGTGACCAATGCCAATCCAGAGTATGCACAGAAGTTAGCAAATACATTGGCAGAAGAGATGTCTGATCGTGTAGTAACGGTTATGAACATGGAAAAACCATCGACAGTAGAAAAGGCATTGCAGCCAGAGGTTCCGGTAAGCCCGAATCTGATGAAGAACATTGCCCTTGGTGGTTTAGTAGGAGCTGTGTTAGCAGCTGGATTGATCGTGCTTCTGCATTTGATGGATGACACGATTAAAAATGAAGAAGATGTAAGAAAATATTTGGGATTGAATGTATTGGCATCTCTCCCGGATACGAAGGAAGGTCGCCGAAAGAGACGGGCAGCATAGGAGGCGTAACACGCATTGAAAAAGGAGACAATAAGAAAAGTACTTCGGATTTTTTGTGGAGTTGTATTTTTGTGTGCAGTAGGATTCCTGATTGTTCATTTTGTACAGCAGAGGCAAGAAGAATCGCGGTATCAGGAGATACAAGAGAAGGCTGAGAAACCTAAAAAAGAAGTGGTAGAAAAGGAAGAACCGATGGTGGAGATTCCGATTGATTTTCAAAAGCTTCAGGAAGAGAATCCGGATATTTACGCATGGATTCAGATTCCGGGAACGAAGATTGATTATCCGGTGCTTCAAAATGGGTTTGACGATAGCTTTTATTTGGATCATACGGCAGATGGAGCATATGGTGCGATTGGTTCTATTTATACAGAACGTCAGACGGCGAAAGATTTTTCGGATTTTAATACGGTGATGTATGGGCATAATGTACCGAACGGAACGATGTTTCGGGGATTGCATCAATATGAGGATCCGCAATTTTTAAAGGAACACCCGGAAGTGATCATTTATACGCCGGATGCGAAGCGCGTCTATACCATTTTTGCGGCGGTCGTATATGATGACCGGCATATATTGAATACCTTTGACTTTACAAAAGAATCTCATCGACAGGAGTTTTTGGATTCGGTAAGGCAGTCTAGGAATATGGCGAATCAGTTTCGGGAAGACGTTTCGGTGACATCAAAGGATCGAGTGTTGACGCTGAGTACTTGTATTAAGACGCAGCGGGATAAGAGATATATAGTAGGAGCGGTGCTGACAGATGAAAAAAAAGCAAAGAATAGTGATCATTAGCGCGATCATCCTTGTGATACTGATTATTGCAGGTCTTTTGTTTCGTTCGATGTCTCAGAAGCAAGCAATGGAAGAAGAGGTAGAAACTGGAGAAGAGGCCGGATTTGAAACCATCACGTATCAAGGGGAACGCTATCGATACAATACCGCCCTGAAGACCATTTTGTTTATGGGCGTGGATAATACAGAACCGGTAGCAACCAAGGAGTATGCCGGCCGTGGCGGACAAGCCGATGTATTGATGGTATTCATTTTGGATACAGAGAAGGAGACAATTCAGACCCTTCAGATTTCCAGAGATGCAATGATAGATGTGGACGTCTATGATATGGCGGGCGAGCAGATCGCTATTGACCAGGCGCAGATTGCTACCCAGTATGCATATGGAGATGGAGAAAAGAAAAGCTGTCTATTGACAAAAGAAAAAGTATCGGAGCTGCTATATGGCATTCCAATCCAGTCCTTCTTCTCTTTGAATATTGATGGGATTGCGACAGTCAGTGATGCAATCGGAGGGATTGAGATTACAGTCCCTAAGGATTATACGGAGATTGATCCGATCTTCCAAAAGGGAGCGAAGGTGCTGCTGAAGGGAGCGCTGGCAGAAAAATATGTACGATATCGTGACACGACGGTAACCGGAAGCAACAACGATCGAATGGAGCGTCAGCGACAAGTGATAGAAGCCGCTGCGCTACAGCTTCCGAATCGTTTGAAACAGGATCCGAACCTGTATAAGAGACTTTGGAAGGATGCAGATCCATATATGGTGACGGATCTGTCTACCGGAGAAGTGGAAAAGCTGACCACATATGCGAGCCAGCCAAACATTGTGAAGGTTCCGGGAGAGGTTGTTGCCGGAGAAAAGCACGATGAGTATCATGTGGATGATGAAAAATTATATGATTTGTTAGTGAAATTGTTTTACAAAAAAGTAGAGATATGATAAAATAACATTGTATTTTAGAGTGAAGATAGGAGGAAACGAGATGAAGAAATTCGCAAGTTTATTATTGGCAACAGTGCTTACCTGCATGATGGGGTTAACGGCATTTGCAGCTGGCAAATCACCGGTTGTAGAAGGCTTTGTGACAGAGATTAATAAGGCAACAGATAAAGACGGCAACGTAGTAGAAGCAACTCTTCAAGAAGTAGAAGATAAAGATTTGATTGAGGATATTCGTCTTACTTTTAGAGATGTATTAAAGAAAGCTGGTATTGAAGTAACAAAGGGAATGGAAGTTGTAGACGTAAAAGATGTAAGTGTTCCGGAAGGTACACGGTTCCCGGTAACGATCACATTCAAAGCAGCAGGTGTAACACCGGAGACAAAAGTACAAGTTCTTCATTACACAGGAACAGAATGGGAAGTTGTAAAGAGCGAAGCTGGAAAAGGAACAATTACAGCAACATTTACAAGCCTTTCACCAGTAGCATTTGTAATCGATAAGGATACAATGGCACCGGTTGGTTCTACAAGTACAGAAGCACCAAGAACAGGTATGGGAATGGCTGTTCCGACAGCAATGGTGATCGCAGCGGTTGCATGCATCGGATTTGTAGCTCTTGGTAAGAAAAAAGTTAGATAATTGACTGAGACAGATATCTTCCTGACGAGGCGTGTCAGGAAGATATTTTTGAATCGGCAGGTAACGGATACAAAAGGATAAGGGGAGAATACTATGCGTGGAATGATCGAGATGCATTGTCATATCCTTCCTAGAGTAGATGACGGTGCAGTTTCGGAGAAAATGGCGCTGGACATGATCCGGGATGAGAAGAGGCAAGGTGTGGAGCATATCATCTTAACACCGCATTATCGTCAAGGAATGTTTGAGACAGACCAGAGCACGATTGTAAGAAGATTTGAACGGCTGCAGGAGCTGAATGCACATAAGCGAACCGGAGTTACCTTGCACCTAGGGTGTGAGTTCCATCGTTCCTCAAATATGCTACAGATGCTTCAAAGCGGACAGAAGCCGTCTTTGGCAGGTTCACGGTACGTGCTGACGGAATTTTCGCATCGAGATGATTATAGTAAGATTCGTAAAACGGTGTATGATCTGTCGATCAATGGCTGGATTCCAATCATCGCTCATGGAGAGAGATGTCCTTCCTTAGTTCGGGATTTGGATCAAGTGGAGGAAGTGAGAAGGCTTGGCGCAAAGTTACAGCTTACGACAGGTGCAATCTATGGAAAACATGGATTACGAATGCAGTGGATCTGCAAGAAGCTGATGGCGGAAGACTTGGTAGATTTTGTGGCATCAGATGCACATGATAGACAGAAGAGGGCGCCGGATTTTGACCGGTGTATACAATACATAGAGAAAAAGAAAGGGGCGTCATATGCCCGGAGATTGTTGGTGCACAATCCAGGGATGATTTTGGCGGAAAGGATTTAGGAAAATGAACAGAATGAATCTTGTAACAGAAGAATATTCTTATGCAATGACAGAAGAAATCAATACGCTTCGAACAAATATACAGTTTGCAGGAAGTGATAAGAAAGTATTTCTTGTAACAAGCTGTGTGCAGGGAGAAGGAAAATCGGGCGTTTCCATGAAGCTTGGACGTGCTCTTGCGGAACTTAAGAAAAAAGTGCTTGTGATCGATGCCGATTTGCGAAAAAGCGTTGTGCTTGAGAAGATTGAAGGAAAGAAGCCGGAAAAAGGACTTTCTCACTTTTTATCTGGACAGGCCGGACTGTCAGAAGTACTTTATGCGACAAACATTCGTGGATTTCATATGATCGTTGCAGGACCGATTCCGCCAAACCCGACAGAACTACTATCTGAGAAAACCTTTGATAAAATGCTGGAAGCATTGCGGGAAGTATATGATTATATCATCATTGATTCTGCGCCACTTGGAATGGTTGTAGATGCAGCGATCCTTGCAAAGAGAGCGGATGCTGCTATCCTTGTGCTAGAGTCAGAAAGTATCAAATATCGTTTTGCACAGGATGTGAAACGTAAGCTGGAAGCGACCGGATGCCCGATTATTGGAGCGGTATTGACGAAAGTGAAACGAGGAACTCGTGGAAAATACTATGGAAAATATTACGGGAAGTATTACGGAAAATACGAGAGTGAAGAAAAGAGCGACGTATTGGAAGAGTAATTCTGGATGCATAGAATTAAGAAGACTGCCACTTTTACGAAAATCAATCGGAAAGTGACAGTCTTTTTATATTTACAAATGTTCCCATACAATGAGAGGAACAATCAGTTCATCTGCTGTGGCGCCTCCATGTGTTGCGACCATAGAGGATAGGTAGGAACGGTTTGGAAAGAGGGTGAGCGGAGTTTGTGCTACCGCAAGAAAATCTCCAAGCATATCTAAAAAGAGTGGGTGATAGGGCTGGAAACCAAACAATTCTTTTTCTATAACTTCTTGTTTTGTATATAATCGATACGTATTATTTGTAATCTGATGAAATCGCTTGCAGAATTCTTTTTCGGCACCTTTTTTTACAAAAAGATTCAAAGCGCGCGGCTCGATGGAAGGCGGTCGAACAAGAAGCTCCAGAAGCTCCGGATAGTCCTCTAAGCAGAGCGGATGGACATCAATGAATCCGTGATCTGCAGTTAAAAGAAACTGCGTATCAGGACAATTGGATGCCAGGCGCTGCATGACGGCATTGGCCTTTTGTAAGAAGATAGTGACATCTTCTGAAGCAGTTCCGTGTTTGTGAAGGAGACTGTCAGGATTATTTGCATACACATAAATGACATGCGGCCCGTCTTCGTTCGTGAGAGTTGTGACGTCTTGTTCCAATTTTTCAAGAGAAAAGTCAGAATAAGAAAGAAAACTCGTTGGAAGGCCGGTGTTCTGCCGGATCGTATCGGTTATAAAAGGACGATATAACAGGGTTTCTGCAAGATGAATCGGAGCAGCAGCTTCTCCGGAGTCTGTTACATTTGGGTATAACTGTACATTTTTATGAAGGGATGGCCAATATACACTCCATCCTAAATATCCGCTTTGCGAAGGAAATAACCCGGTCTCCAGTGCAGTTGCTGCAGCTGTTGTGGTAGGCGGGAATACAGAATATAGTTCCATAATGTGATGTTTTCGTAAAAAAGAATCTGCAGGAAGATGCTTTTTTAAAATATTACTTCCAAGTCCATCAAGGAGAATATATACTAGATTTCGATGCTTTTTTTGCTTGTCTAAAATGGAAATCCAATCTCTGCTATTTGGAGCAGATAGTTGAAACTGCTCCAAAATGGCAGACGGTACCGACACAATGGAATGAGATCCCTTTGCTTGTTGTAATAAATGGTTTGTCTTATCAGACTGTTGAAGGTATCTAGCAACTCCATTTTCCTCATTGGATAATAGAATTTGATCTGCTATTTCTTTGAGAGCAGGGACTGCATTGGAAACAGCGCAACAAGAATCCGCTTCTTCAAATAGAGGCAGGTCGTTAAAACTATCGCCAAAAGCAGTTACAAATGGGTGAGCAAGAAGGTTCCGTATTTTTTTTAATGCACTTCCTTTCGTTGCATGTGAAAAATAAATTTCTAAAAACCACATATCTGGTAGATACTTGTCTTTATAAAAATCGAGATAATAATTCGAATCTTTTTTTAAATGATTGTAGATTTCTGTTAGTGTATCTTCTTTGGAGTCGCAAAAGGATGCGAACAAAAGAGGAGCAGATTCTAGTGGTGAGAAATCAGGAATGGGGAAAGAATGGCTTTCAAAATAATGCATCCATTCCGGAGTTTCTCTATGTAAATGAAACTGGCAGGTATTTTCTTTTTCTGAAATATAAAATCCCGAAATGCCATAATCCTGTTCTATTTTAGGAGCTCTAGCTTTTGATATTCTAAGAACGGGCTTGAGTCGATCACAGTTTCTGTGATTGGATTCCATATAAGCGCACCATTTAGTAAAATCATAGGAAGTGACAGAGGGAGTTCCTTCAAAATATTGGAGATTCCAAGAGGAGTTCTTGCTGTCGCAATAGTAAGCGGAAGATGCTCCTGCAATAAAGAAGAAAGAATCTGGATGGTTTTCTTAGAAAGAACACCAGTTGAGTTTAGGAGGGTTCCATCTAAATCAGTTACATATAAAGAATTCATACGATTGCTCCTTACAAAGTTTTAAATTTTAATTATACACAAAAATAAGTGATTGGCAAGTTTTTTTGATAGAAAATTACGATAATAGTATACGAATTTATATAAAAAAACAATTAGACATTTCGATATAACAATTATATAATGAGGTTTAATGCTCAGGTAAGAGATTAAGAAAGGAACAATGAAATGAAAATTCAGCTGGATCATTTGACAAAGAAATTTAAAAATACGGTTGCTGTATGTGACATGAATTGTACGATTGAAGACGGAGAAATGGTTTGCCTTTTAGGACCTTCCGGTTGTGGAAAAAGTACAACATTATCGATGATTGCGGGGTTAGAGCGGCCAACGGAGGGAGAAATCTATTTTGACGGACAGCCAATGTCGGAAGTAGAGGCGGAACAAAGAGATATTGGAATGGTGTTTCAGAATTACGCGTTGTATCCGCACATGACGGTTTCGGAAAATATACAATTTCCATTAAAGATGAAATGGATGAAAAAGAAGGAGCGGATTCAGAAAGTTGAAAAAATTGCGGAATTGATCCAAATCAAGGATTTATTGAAACGGAAACCTTCGCAATTATCCGGAGGTCAGCAGCAAAGAGTTGCGATTGCGAGAGCCTTGATCAAGGAACCGAAAATCTTGCTTTTGGATGAGCCATTTTCTAATCTGGATGCGAGATTAAGAATAGAACTTCGTGACGAAATCAGAGCGCTGCAGAAGAAGCTTGGGATTACAACAATTTTTGTTACGCATGATCAGGAAGAAGCAATGAGTATTTCGGACAGGATCCTTTTGATGAATAAAGGAAAAGTACAGCAGTATTCGACACCGCATGAAATGTATCGGTATCCGGAAAATATATTTGTTGCTAAGTTTTTGGGAAATCCACCAATCAATTTGTTCGATTGCAATTATATAGAAAATCAGATCCAATTAGAAGGAAAAGAGGCCTGGAAGAGCGAGGAGATTCATCCGTATATTCGTGAAGTGAAATCTCAAAAAGCAATTTTAGGGGTGAGACCGGAGGATTTTTTGATTGTTCCTAAGAACGGACATTTTTGTGCAGAGATTGTTTCGATTCAAACGTTAGGAAAAGAAATTTATTTGCGATTGAAAGAAGAGAAACATCATTTTACAGCATGCTTGAGTTGGGATCAAGTATTTCATATTGGAGATATTGTACATTTGAATATTAAAAAATCATATCTATTTCCTGACTTAGAGGAGAAGTCAGAAGGGGGAGTGGAGAATGAAAAATAAGGCGCGTAAGATATTTCAGAATTACAAAGCGTGGCTGTATTTATTACCGGCACTTTTGATTTTGGGGATGTTTCAGATGTATCCGATTCTAAAATCTTTTTTTATGGGATTTTATACAGAGTTTGACTACTTAAATGATATTGTATATCAATGGGGATTTGATAATTTCCAAAAGGTGTTAGAAGATCCAGACTTTCTGCTAGCGCTTAAGAATACATGTAAGCTGGTTCTTTTTGCGGCGCCGGCTTCTCTTGGAACCTCACTATTGTTTGCCGTATTATTGAATTCGAATATTTATTGTCGAAAGTTTTTTCAGAGTGTGTATTTTTTGCCTTTTGTTACATCTATGGTAGCGGTATCGATTGTGTGGGCTTGGATGCTCAATAAAGACTTTGGACTAGTGAATGCGTTTTTGAGTATATTTGGAGTGAGTAAAAAAGCCTGGCTTACGGATCCGAATATGACGTTACCGATTCTGATTGTCTTAAGTGTATGGAAAGGTCTTGGATATCGAGTGATTATTTTCTTGGCGGGTCTGCAGAACATCGATCAGAGATATTATCAAGCGGCGCGGACCGATGGAGCGCATTCTGCGAGAAGATTTTTTCACATTACATTGCCACTATTGAAGCCTACATTGCTATTCCTTTCGATTACAACAGTAATTGATATTTTTAAAACATTTGATGAAGTGTATATCATGTATGGAAATGATACGGGTCCGTTGAAAAGTGGGCTTACCATCGTATACTACATCTTCAATAAGTTTTACCGGCATTGGGAATTTGCTTCCGCAGCGGCAGCAGCATTTTTGTTATTCCTGATCATTCTTGGTATCACATTGATTCAGTTTATGATAACCGGATATGTTCGTAGGCGAGGAGGGAATGCGTAATGAAACCGAAAAAAATACTAGAGCGAATGCAGAAACTGGTTACGTATGGAATCTTAATTCTGGGTGCTGTTTTTATTTTACTTCCATTTACATGGATGATCATCACATCTCTGAAACCGTCAAATGAAGTGCTTCGCATGCCGCCAACGTGGATCCCGAGTGTGCTTCAATGGGGAAATTATAGTAAAGCATTTGAATCGGTACCATTCGTACACTATTTTTTCAATAGTGTGATTGTTACGGTTTGCATCGTAGCGTTAGAACTTGTTACGACTATATTAGCTGCGTTTGCATTTTCTCAACTCAAGTTTAAGGGAAAACAAGTTTTGTTCATGATGTTAGTAGCAACAATGATGGTTCCGGGTGAAATATTGATCATTCCGAACTTTGTTACTTTGGCAAATTTGGGATGGATAGATACATATAAAGCCTTGATCGCACCGTGGGGAGCAAGTGTTTTTTCGATCTTTTTATTGCGGCAGCAGTTTGCATCCATACCGCAATCATACTATAAGGCGGCGAAAGTAGATGGGTGCAAAGATTTTCGATACTTATTTACTGTAATGGTGCCAATGTCGAGACCGACGATTGTATCGATCATGCTCCTTAAGATTATTAATAGCTGGAATTCCTATTTGTGGCCTTTGATTGCGACGAATTCCAGAGAAATGAGGACACTGCCGGTTGGATTGGCAGCATTTTCTACAGAGGCAGGAACGAATTATAACATCTTGATGGCGTTTTCGTTGATGATTATTGCCCCTACATTGATTGTGTATTTCTTTACACAAAAATATATTATCCAAGGAGTTAGTAAAACTGGACTCAAGGGATAGCAAAGTTGTTTTCACTATGATCTTACAATTAACCAAAAAATAAGGAGGAAAAAAGAAGAACATTATGAAAAAAATAGTTGCATTATTACTTGCAGGTATCATGACATTTTCAATGGCAGCTTGCGGGAATAGCTCAGAGAAAAAAGAAGAACCAAAGAAAGAAGAACAGCAGGAAAGTAAAGAACCTGTAGAAATTACATTTTGGCATGCAATGAGTGGTGTCAATGAAGAGGCAATCCAGAAAATTACAGATGATTTTATGGCAGAACATAAAAATATCAAAGTTACACTTATGAATCAAGGGGATTACATGGGATTGTTTGATAAATTGATGGCAGCTGCAAAAGCAAAACAATTACCAAATCTTGCTCAGATTTATTCTAACCGTTTATCATGGTATGTCGATAAGGGACTTGCATTAGATTTGAACTCTTATATTGATGATCCTGAAATCGGACTTACAAAAGAAGATAAGGCAGATTTCCCAGAAATGTTTATGTCAGACTGTATTTGGGGAAACAAGCAGTATGGGATGCCATTTAACAAGAGCCAGATGGTATTATACTATAATGAAAACATGTTAAAAGAAGCAAATGTGGAAGTTCCAACAACATGGGAAGAATGGGCGGCAGCATCCAAAGCGTTAACAAAAGATACAGATGGTGATGGAGAACCAGATGTTTATGGAACAGTATTTGCAAACAACCTTTCAACAGATATTGCACCTTGGTTAAAACAGGCTGGTGGAAGCACTATGAATGAAGAAACAAATGAGCTTTACTTTGATACACCGGAAACAAAAGAAGCCATTGAATTCTTAAATGGTATGTTCCAGGCTAAGACAGCTCGTTTTGCAGGGGAAGACAAAAACCCAAATGTTCCGGTACAGCAGGGACGTGCGGCAATGTGTGTAGCATCTACATCAGCTCTTCCATATATTGAGCAGGATACACAGGAAGGAATTAAGATTGATGCAGCAGCTCTTCCAGGACATAAAACAGATGATCAGCTTTACTATGGTACAAATGTAACAATTTATGATGTTGGAACTGATGCACAGAAAGAAGCATCATGGCTTTACCTTAAATTCTTAACAAGCACAGAGAATACAGCATATTTTGCAGCGCAGACAGGATATATTCCAGTACGTAAATCCGCTGCTGAAGATCCTGTATTTAAAGAAGTGTTGAAAGAAAAACCGATCAAACAGCTTTGCTTTGATTGTATGGACAGAGGATTCCAGGGAACTCGTAACATTGGAGGAAAAAATGCTTTAGATGCACTTGGAGACCAGCTTGATCTTGTGTTCAGCGGAGAAAAAGACATTGACTCTGCATTAAAGGATGCACAGGCAAATGGCGAGAAAGCGATGGAAGAGGCTAGAAATAATTAGTTGTAATTGAAAATTAAGGGTTAATTGAAGATCTAATGAATATAAAAGGACTACCGAAAGAAATGAAAACTCCCTTCCGAATGACAAGTTTGATTGTCTATTCGGAAGGGAGAAATCAGAATAAGGTAGCCCTTTTCTTTATTCGAACTGTACGTTTCCAATCACTTCTTTTGTTTCTGTCTTTTCTTTGGACATTAATTTCTTGAATACAACGCTTCCTACAAATCCTGCAAGAGTTCCGCCTGCTACTGCAAATGCGAGTGCTCCGAGTACATTCATTGGAGAGTTGAATGCAAATGGTGCAAGGAGTCCTGGAATTGGAGATGCTGTACCAGGTGCATTGTTGATGATACCGAATGCAGCTGCTGCGATTCCGGAAAGTCCGCCTCCGAAGAAGTTCGATCCGTAGATCGGAATCGGGTGTTTTGTAATAATATTTGCCTGTGTTAATGGTTCAAGCATAACTGCGATGACGTTGCTTTTGTCACCGAATCCCATGCGGTGGAAGATGATACCGTTTGTGAAGGAACCACCTACACATGCGATTGCTGCGATACCCATTGCAAGTCCGTTAAGTCCAAGCATTGCTGTAAGTGCCATAGAGCTAAGTGGGGAAGTACAAATCATTTTCATAATTCCACCAAGTAAGAATCCCATAACAAGTGGGGACTGATCTGCTGCTGCAGAGATTGTTCCACCGATTTTTACAAGTGTAGCGTTGACAGCTGGGTCAACTAAGATTGTGATAATTCTTGCAAGTGGTGCGATCATAAGAGCGCCTGCAATGATGTTTAAGCCTTCTGGAAGTTTTCTTTCTAATACAGGAGCGATAAGACCAACGGCATATCCTGCGATGAATCCAGGAAGAATCCCGTATCCTCCAACTGCAACACCGGCTACTACTGCAAGTACTGGATTTGCTCCCATGGCGAGTGGTACAGAGATTGCTGCAGCAACACCGCCAAGGCTTCCGCTTGTAGAACCGAGTGTTTGGAAGAATTCAAGGTTGAATAAATCTCCTGTGATGTATTTGTGTACGGCTTCGATCAAGAATGATGCGATCGCTGCGTTTGCCATACCAGACATTGCCTCAGAACCTTTTGGCGCTTTCATACTGAAAAGTGAAAATCCGGCGAGTGTCAGTAACAATAATCCTACTCCTGAAATAATTGTGAACATAAAATAATCTCCTTATCCTTTATGAATGCCTGTTTCGCTTCCAATCGGGTATGATTGAAAGTCGTTACAGGTGATTTACTTGATAAGGAGACTATAAATATAAAGTTTCAAAAAGTTTCAAACCGTGTCATTTTTTAAACAATGTTTTCATATTTTTGTTAAAAGTGCACAAATTACTTGTAGCAGTAGGAAACAAGGGCGTTGAGGAAGTTTCGGATCTTGACATTTCCGCCCTTGTCGATCTTGCCTCGGATATAATCCATCTCTCTCCTTACCTGTTCAAAGTTGAAAAGGGTGTTGGAGTATTCGATAAAGGTATCATTGGAGTAGTCTTCAATTCCGAGATTGGCAAGGTTCACCATGGCGGTGTTGGCGGTTCTTCGGATACGCTGTTCCATGGATTTGGGGTTGTCGCTGAAATGGCTGCAAAGTTCGGTAAGCGTAGCGTCTGCAACAGTATCACGGTGAGTGATCATATAGTCGACAATATTAATAATATCTTTGCTTCCGATTTCTCCGATGACTCCCAGCTTTTGCAGGATATCTTGTGTTTTCTCAATATGAAAATTCTTGGCATCTTCATTTTGCCCGTTTTGTGGATTGAGTTGTTCCATTTGATTGAGGAACAGGTTTTGCATTTCTCCAATCGCACGTTGCATGGAGAGTTTTTGAGAAACGTTGCGGATTACGTTTTCTACTTCGATACTGTTGATCGGTTTTTGGATGAAAAACTCAATGCCGCTTTCATAAGCGGAGGAGATCATGTCTTTAGCGGCCACTTGGGAGAGCATGATAAATGCGATATTTGGATAAAGTGGCGCCGCTTTTTTTACAAAACTGATTCCGTCCATGATTGGCATAAGAAGGTCTACAATAACGATGTCGGGCTGAATGTATTTTAAGTCTTCTAACGCATCGGCAGGATTCAGACTTGTACCGCAGATTTCACCAAGGTTACGGTTCTTGATGATTAATTTTAAGATGTTTAAAATGTTTTGATCATCATCGATCAAATAGAATTTCATTAGGATACCTCCAGTTCTGTTTTGGGAATGCGGATATGGAACGCAGTATTTCCGGGTTCGGATTCTGCGTAGATTCTTCCGTGAAATTGGTTTTCAATGATATCTTTTACAAGGTTCAATCCGAGCCCGCGGTTTACTTCGCCGGTATTGAAATTGATCTTTGTCGAGAAACCGGACATAAAAATGAGCGGCAGGTTCTCGGACGGAATTCCAGGTCCGTTATCTTGAATGATAAAGGTATAGTCTTCTCCGTCTTCTTTTTGTGTAAAAGTAAGAGTGACGGATTCTTTTTCGCTTGCTTCCAAGGCGTTGGTGAAGAGGTTGCGGAAGATGGAGAGGAGGAAGTAATGCTTATCGGTAAAAATGTCGTTGCTGAATTCTTTTTCAAAGGTGAGTTCTTTTCCTTTCTCGTGAGCAGCAGCGGTTAATGTATCTTCCAATAGTACCAAAATATCGGTTAAGGTCATGCCGCCGTCTTGGAGATTCAAGTCCAAGGCTTCGGAGATACCGCGAAGGATCAGCAAGTATTCTTTCTTGATTTCGTGGATATCTTTTGCAACAGCCAGTGCATCTTGGGATAACTCCGGATCCGTTCCTGCTTCCTGCATGGAAGAGAAGAGTTTATAGGAACGGGCCATGGTTTCTTCAATGAGCGCCGTGTTTTTCTTCATCCAGATGACTTCCCCATTTAATTTGGAGATGAGGAGAATAAGCCGTTGATAACGGTTGGCGTGCTCTTGGTTCAGCAGCGTGAATTTGTAATGACCAAGTCCTCGAATGACTGCCCAAAGGATCAGTGTTCGTACAAAAGCAACAAGCATGATGTTTGCCTGCATCTGTAAAGCAAAGGCATCGATCTTAAGACGAAGGAAAAGCTCAACTAAATTGGCGCCGTAGTCCATGATAAGAAGAACGATCGGCCAGCATTTTCCGTGCAGCTTGTAGTCATGCCGTTTGAAGTAGAGATAGGATCCCATCCCGTATGTTAGATAAAAGAATACTTCAGGAAAATGATTGCATGCATTTTCTATATGGAATCCGGACTGAACCCCATAGATCAAGATACGGGATAAAAACACACCGGCTCCGGATAGTAAGGTGATCGGTATGAGAGGAATTACCCCAAACAGGTATACAAAGATGGGAAACATCAAGATACCGATGGATACAAGAAAGTTATTGGTAAAAACGTCCAGGTTGACTTGGGCGGCAAGTACGATCAAAAGACTGAGTACACCTGCCTGTTTCATGGACAGTTTGTGCTGTAGCAGCTCTTTTGAAGTGTCATTCATAAAAATGTTCTCCTTCCTTTCGAATATGAAAAAGAGATGTGATACAATCACATCTCTTCTCTATTTGTAGTTTTTAATCCTCATCATCAAACTCTTCTGCTCCGATCAGGGCTCCTGTAAATGAAGAAACCATTGCTGCGACGATTGCAGCGATGATGCTGATTCCTACGATACATACTAAAAATCCCATACAAATGCCTCCGTTTCGATTTGCGATTCTAAAACTATTGTTATTATAGCATAAAAGAGGAATGTTGTACATTGCTTTCTACTTTTTCGGCATTTTGTACGAACATTTAATGTTTGAACGGATTCGGAGTATGAACGGTTAAGAACCGTACCGTGTTTGAAGAATCGTTTTTCCAGTTGTGTTTTACGTTCGAATGAATGTGTGCGGAATCACCCGGATAGAGAAGAAAGATGTCTTCGTCAATCTGGAGTGTCAGGATTCCTTCTAATATATAGATGAATTCTTCTCCGTCATGAGAGTAGAGCGCAAGCTCAGACTCTTTTTCGAGGGAGGGAGTCACTTCCACAAGTCTTGGAAGGAGATCAAAGTCTGTCATATTGCTGGAAAGTGCGTATTCTATAATCTCCGGATTTACAACGCTTGCTTTGTGCTCGTAGCGTCTTACGATGTGGCAGTCTTTTGCTTTGCTTTCCATATTAAAAAAGGAAGAAAGCTCCACGCCTAAAAGGGTTGCAATCTTATCCAAAGAGTCGATGGCGATACTTGTCATGCCTCGCTCCAATTGGGAGAGAAAACCGATGGAAAGACCGGTGTTTTCACTGACATATTTTAAGGTATATTTTTTTTCGTTTCGTAAATTCTTAATGCGTAATCCGATTACTGCATTTGTGTCCATAGGCTCACCTCGTTGTTTTAGAATAATCATATAGTATTAGTGAATATCAAGTTCCGGTGGGACATCGATCTCATCGGAAACATACTTTCCGTTCTTTTTACGTTGTCTGACACATTCTGTCAGAAGATATTCAATCTGCCCGTTGATGGAACGGAAATCGTCTTCTGCCCATGCGGCGATGGCATTGTAAAGCTTCGGAGAAAGTCGTAGCGGAACTTGTTTTTTCTTTTCTTCAGCCATTAGTACAAAGATCCTGTATTGACGATTGGCTGTGTGTCGTGATTGCCGCAAAGCACGACGAGCAAGTTGGATACCATAGCAGCTTTTCGCTCTTCATCCAGTTCTACTACGCCTTTTTCATTTAGTTGAGACAGAGCCATTTCCACCATACCGACAGCGCCGTCTACAATCATTTTTCTTGCGTCGATGATTGCGGAAGCCTGCTGTCTTTGGAGCATTACAGCTGCAATCTCCGGTGCATAGGCAAGGTAGGTGATGCGGGCTTCAAGAATCTCCAGGCCGGCATCTGTTACTTTGTCTTGGATTTCGTCTTTGATTCTTGCGGCCACAGTTTCGCTGGAGCCGCGTAAGCTTCCTTCGTCTGCAATGCCGTCCCCGGTTGTATCTACGTTAGGAGCTACATCATATGGATAGAGACGCACGATGTTGCGTAACGCACTGTCGCATTGAAGAGACAGGTACTCCTTATAGTTGTCAACCTCGAATACCGCTTTGGCAGTGTCCACGACACGCCATGTAACAGCAATTCCGATCTCGATAGGATTGCCGAGGCAATCGTTGATTTTCTGACGACTGTTATTTAGCGTCATCACTTTCAAAGAGATACGATTTCCTTTTCCGTCAGAAGAAGCAGCGGTTGCGGCAGCTTGTGCAGAAGGTGGAGTGTTTACATCTCCGCTTTGGCTTAATCTTGTTTTAGAAGCAGGATTCACACTGGAACAGAATGGGTTCACGTAGTAGAAGCCTTCTTCTTTTAAAGTTCCGATGTATTTACCAAACAGGGTCAGTACAAGCGCTTCCTGTGGTCGTAAGATTTTCAGTCCGCAAAATGGGAGCCAGCCGATAGAGAGTCCGATAATACCCAAAATGAGACAAAAAATAGACAATGGACTGGCAACACCCCAGAATTCCTGACTACGATCGACTGCAATCGCAGAGCAGATTGTAAGCAGCAATGCGCCTGCGTACAGACTAAGAAACAGGATGAGCATAACGAAACCATTCTTTTTTTCTTTTAATATCTTTTCCTTCATAAAAAATCCCTCCAAATGAATGAAAATGGTATTTGTTTGATATCATTATGATATCATAATATGTTTTATGAGTCAACGGAAAGGAAGAGAAAAAGAAATTTAGAAGAAAATGAAGAAAATCGTAAAGTTTTTCATGACAAAATAATGTCAATGTGCTATAATGAAAAACGAAGATAAAAATTTCACGAAGATGAAAATGGAGGCAATCATGAGAACACCGAATGTTGTAAATATTCAGAGGTTTTCCGTGCATGACGGTGACGGTATCCGTACCACGATTTTTTTCAAAGGATGTTACTTAAATTGCTGGTGGTGCCATAATCCGGAGAGCCAGAGTTTTTTACCGGAGATTATGATCAATCCGGAAAAATGTACAGGATGTACTGCATGCGAGCATGTGTGCCCGAACCAGGCTGTACATATGGAAGCCTGTAAGCAGTGTACAGACAGAAGCAAATGTCAGACTTGTAGAAAATGCGTAGATTTCTGTGTGAATAATGCAAGAGAGATTGTGGGGACACAATATTCTGTACGCGAATTGGTGGAACAAGTAGAAAAAGATTATATGTTCTATGAAGAGTCTTTCGGCGGGGTGACATTATCCGGCGGTGAGGCAATGGCACAGGATATAGAGTATATGGTCGAATTGATGACGAAATTAAAACGCAAAGGTTTTAATATAGCGGTGGATACCTGTGGATATGCTCCGCAAGAAAATTATGAAAAGGTACTCCCTTATGTGGATACATTTTTATATGACGTAAAGGTCATGGACGATGAGATGCATAAGAAGTATATGGGACAGAGCAATCAGTTGATTCTAAGCAATCTGAAGTTCATCAGTGATCACGGGGCTAGAATTTATATTCGAATTCCGGTGATCGGAGGAGTGAATGATAACGAGGAAGAGATGAATGCAATCCTTTCTTATTTAAAGGAAGAGAATATTGCAGTTGCTCAAGTGAATTTACTGCCGTATCACGATATTGCAAGCAGCAAATATCAACGACTGGATGAAACGTATAAAGGCGAGAAGTTCTACGTTCCGAGCAAAGAGTATATGGAAGCTTTACAAACAAAATTTCAACAACATGGATTCCAAAACACAAAAATAGGAGGATAGTGAAATGGAAAGAGGAATGAACGAAAGAATTAGAAAACTTCGTAAACAGAGTCTCGAGACAGAACCACACATTTATATGGAGAGAGCAGATCTTGAGACAGACGCTTACATGTTATATGAAGGAAGTGTATCCGTACCGGAGCTTCGTGCACTTGCATTCAAACATTTCATGGAGCACAAAACACTCTGCATCAATGATGGAGAATTGATCGTAGGTGAAAAAGGTGACGGCCCACAGGCTGCTCCGTCTTTCCCAGAGCTTTGCTGTCATACAGTAGAAGATATGAAGATCATGAACGCGAGAGATTTGATCTACTTCCGCGTGACAGAAGAAGATTTAAAATTACAGGAAGAAAAGATCATCCCATTCTGGGAGAAACGTTCTGTACGTCATAAAATCCTTGCAAATATGACGGAAGAGTGGAAAAATGCATATGCTGCAGGTGTTTTCACAGAGTTCATGGAGCAGAGAGGACCTGGACATACAGTTGGTTCTGAGAAAATCTACAAAAAAGGTTTCTTAGATTACAAGAACGATATTATTGAAGCAAGAAACAATCTTGACTTCTTAAACGATAAAGAAGCATTTGATAAAAAATCTCAGTTAAATGCGATGGAGATCTGCTGTGATGCGATTATCATCTTAGGTGAGAGATATGCAGCATACGCAAGAGAACTTGCTGCAAAAGAAACAGATGAAACAAGAAAAGCAGAGTTATTACAGATCGCAGAGAACTGTGATGTTGTACCGGCTCATGCACCAAAGACATTCTGGCAGGCAATCCAGATGTACTGGTTCGTACACCTTGGAGTAACAACAGAGTTAAACCCATGGGATGCATATAGCCCGGGACGTTTTGACCAGCACTTAAACCCATTCTATATCAAAGATACAGAAGAAGGTATCTTAGATGATGAGAAAGCGCTTGAATTATTAGAGTGCTTATGGGTAAAATTCAACAACCAGCCAGCACCTCCAAAAGTTGGTGTTACATTAAAAGAAAGTGGAACATACACAGACTTTGCAAACTTTAACACAGGTGGTATCACACCGGAAGGTGAGAACGGTGTTAACGATGTAAGTTACTTAATCTTAGATTGTATGGATGAGATGAAATTATTACAGCCAAGCTCAAACGTACAGATCAGTAAGAAGACACCGCAGAAATTCTTGAAACGTGCTTGTGAGATTTCTAGAAAAGGTTGGGGACAGCCTGCTTTCTACAACACAGAAGCAATCATTCAGGAACTTTTAAATGCAGGTAAGACAATCGAAGATGCAAGACGTGGTGGTACAAGTGGTTGTGTTGAGACAGGTGCATTCGGTAACGAAGCATACATCTTAACAGGATACTTCAACTTACCAAAAATCTTAGAACTTACATTATACAATGGTTACGATATCGTAAGCAAAAAACAGATCGGTCTTCCTCTTGGATACGCAAAAGACTTCAAGTCTTATGAAGAGTTATTTGACGCATACAAGAAACAGATCGAATACCTTGTAGATATCAAGATCGAAGGAAGTAACGTAATCGAGAAGATTTACGCAGAATATATGCCTGCACCATTCCTTTCAGTTATTACAAATGACTGTATTTCAAAAGGAAAAGATTACAATGCAGGTGGAGCAAGATACAATACAAACTACTTACAGGGTGTTGGTATCGGTACAATTACAGACTCTCTTGCTGCAATCAAATACAATGTATTTGATGAGAAGAAATTCACAATGGAAGAATTGATCGAGGCAATGGAGCACAACTTCGAAGGTTACGATATGATCGCCAACCTTGTTCGTAACAGAACACCAAAATACGGTAACGATGATGATTACGCAGATGATATCATGAAAGACGTATTCAACTTCTACCAGAAGACTGTAACAGGAAGACCAAACATGAAGGGTGGAACATACCGCATCAACATGCTTCCGACAACATGTCACGTATATTTCGGTGAAGTTATGAACGCAAGTCCAAATGGTCGTCTTGCACAGAAACCGGTATCTGAAGGTATTTCTCCAGAGAAGGGTGCAGATACAAACGGACCAACAGCAGTTATTAAATCTTGTTCTAAGATGGACCACTTAAGAACAGGTGGAACACTTTTGAACCAGAAATTTACACCAAGTGTTGTAAAAGGTGAAGAAGGTTTGGATAACATGGCAAACCTTGTAAGATCTTACTTCAACATGGACGGACATCACATCCAGTTCAATGTTATCGATAGAGAGACATTGATCCAGGCTCAGAAACATCCGGATGAGTACAAAGACTTAATCGTACGTGTTGCAGGATATAGTGATCACTTCCGTAACTTAAGCAAAGCATTACAGGATGAGATCATTGACAGAACGGAACAGTCGTTCAACTAGGGAAAAGGGAATGAGAGTAATATATAGGAAGAGCACGGTTCGCCGTGCTTTTCTCTTACAATAATTTAAGTGTAAAAAAATTACACATAAAAAGAAAAAGAGAGTAAAAAAGTTGCAATAATGAATTTTGATAGTGTATACTATAAGTAGAAAGTGAGGGTGATAGCAATGTTAAAGAGCTATGAGGTGACAAATTTTAAATCTTTTAAAAACCATACTAAATTTGATTTAGAGCAAACAAACTATAAAATGCTGTCGGAGACGAATCAACATGAAAATATATTGAAAGGTCTTATGTTTGTAGGTGCAAATGCTTCAGGAAAGTCTAATTCTATTATTGCAATAAAGTTTTTGCTTGATTTTTTATTTGGAAAAAATGAGATAAATATAGACACTTATGTGT
>Snoopy_p1__coassemble_528_pt1 | contig 21573 bp, 25 predicted proteins | sample Snoopy_p1__metabat2_high_PE_046 | metagenome-assembled genome bin Snoopy_p1
AAGAAGCAATGCCTCTTCTTCGTTATCGAACAAAAGATTTGACAAGTATGGATCGTACAAAGTGCGCTTGCGGAAGAACTTTGCCTCGAATATCAAAATTCAAGGGCCGCACAGACGATATGAAAGTCATCCGTGGAGTGAATGTATTCCCAACACAGATTGAGACAGCGCTACTTTCCATTCATGGAGCTTTGCCACATTATCTTCTGATTGTAGATCGAGAAAATAATCTAGATGTACTTACCGTTATGGTGGAAGTTGACGAACGTTATTTTTCTGATGAAATTCGAAAATTAGATGATTTGAAAAAGAGAATCGGTAATGTGATCAAACAGGCAATCGGAGTATCTGTAAGGGTAAAACTTGTGGAACCGAAATCCATTGAGAGAAGTGAAGGAAAAGCAAAACGTGTCATTGATAACAGAAAATTATAGGAGGCAAAGCGTATGACAATCAAACAATTATCAATCTTTTTGGAAAATAGAGAAGGAAGATTGGACGAAGTATTGCGAGTACTTGGACGAAATGATGTGAATATTGTAGCTTTGAGTCTTGCGGATACCTCTGACTATGGAATGCTTCGTTTGATCGTATCAGATCCGGTAAAAGGAAGAGAGGTATTAAAAGAAGCTGGAATTGTTGCTATGATTACAAAAGTAATAGCGCTTCGAGTGCCTCATGCAACAGGCTCTTTGAGTAAAGCAATGCATCTTCTTGTACAAAATGGTGTGAATGTAGAATATATGTATGCTTTTGCAAATGGAGAAGATGCTTCGGCTATTTTGAAAACAGAGATTCCAGAAAAAGCGATTCGCATTTTGAGAGAAGGCGGTTTCGATGTATGGGAAGAAGAGGAAGCATATAAAGCGAATATGTAATTAGAAAAAGAGAAAAAAGGAGTTTGAAACTGTGAATTGTGTTTCAAACTCCTTTTAAGTTACGTCTTACACCTTACTGTTGCTTTTTAAATACTAAATCAAACATCTCCACTATAATGCAAAGTTTATAAATAAAAATATATAATCAAATAAATAAAAGGCACATATAAAATAAAATTAAAGTTTTACGACGTTTACAGCCTGTGGTCCTTTTGCGCCTTCAGTCACATCAAATTCAACTGCCTGGCCTTCTTCTAAGGATTTGAATCCATCCATTACTAATCCTGAGTAGTGAACAAAAACATCGTTTCCAGATTCATCGGAAATAAATCCGTATCCTTTTTGGTTGTTAAACCATTTTACTGTACCTTTCATATCGATACCTCCATAAATTAAATAAAAAATAGTCAATGTATCAAAAATGATACTGTTACATATTAGCATTATTACATAGAAAAGTCAATAAATATCGTGATTAAATCGTAGAAAATATACAAAAATAAAGACGAAAAAAGTCGAGAAATAAAAAAGGGTGATAGAGTATGTAAGAAAGGGAAATAGTGTATCAGTAATTTCAAAAAGAACATATAATAAATAAAAAATAGGATGGAACTTATTTATGGATCAATTAAATTTACTTTCAATCACAGGAATTGTGCAGAGAATAGAATCAGCATCGGAGGACTGTTGTCAACAGATTGTAACCATTCGCAATCAAGAAGGGATGACACAGATGATCGTTTCACCGGAGACATATGTGATTGATATGGTGAGACTTCGAATAGGAATGCGTGTGACTGCATTTTATGATGCAAATGCACCGGCTCCGCTTATTATGCCACCACAATATCAAGCATTGATTATTGGCAGAAGTAATGCAAACGAAACAGTATATGTAGGATTTTTTGACGAAACTTTATTGGCAGAAGATGGTTCGCTCCAACTGAATATTTCTTATTCTACGGAAATTGTAACATCAAACGGGCAGAACTTCACATGTTCGGTTGGAGATAATATTTTGATCATCTATTATGGTATGACAACACGAAGTAATCCACCACAGACAACTCCGCGGAAGATCATTGTAATGTGTTGATAAAATATCACAGATTCTTCTTTTTTTCATATAGTGATAAAAGAAAACTCTAAAGGGGAGGAGCTTATGAAAAAAAGAATACTTTCATTAGGAATGACATTGATGCTGGTTGGGATGTTACTGTCATCGGCAGGATGCGGGAAAAAAGTAAAAGAAACGGTAAAAGAAGTGGAACCCAAAGAAGAGAAAGAAATGGAAAAAGTAGTTTTGAATGAAGTTGCACATTCTATTTTCTATGCGCCGATGTACGTTGCGATAGAGGAAGGATATTTCGCAGAGGAAGGCATTGATTTGACACTTGTGACAGGATTTGGGGCGGATAAGACAATGACCGCTGTAATATCGGGAGAAGCACAAATTGGATTTATGGGTTCGGAGGCATCTATTTATACCTATAATGAAGGGGCGAAAGATTACGTGGTGAATTTTGCACAACTGACGCAAAGAGCCGGGAACTTCCTCGTAGCAAGAGAAGGAATGCCGGAATTTGAGTGGAAAGATTTGGAAGGAAAGGAAGTACTTGGTGGAAGAAAAGGTGGCATGCCGGAGATGGTATTTGAGTATATTCTGAAACAGAATGGGATGAAGCCACAAAAAGATGTCAAGATTGACCAAAGTATTGATTTTGGTTCTACCGGAGCTGCATTTTCAGAAGGAAAAGGAGACTTCACCGTCGAATTCGAGCCAAGTGCTACAATTCTTGAACAGGAAGGAAAAGGTCATGTAGTGGCTTCTCTTGGAACAGATAGCGGATATGTTCCGTATACAGCATTTTCAGCAAAAAAAAGTTATATAGAAAGTCATAGGGATGTATTACAAGAATTTACAAATGCACTTCAAAAGGGAATGGATTATGTAAAAAATCATTCTCCGGAAGAGATTGCGAAGATTATCCAGCCGCAGTTTAAAGAATCTGACCTGGATACGATTACAACCATTGTAACAAGGTACTATGAGCAAGAGACATGGAAGGATAATCTTATCTTTGAAAAAGAAAGTTTTGAACTCTTGCAGGATATTTTAGAAGACGCAGGTGAATTAGAAAAACGGACACCATACGAAGAACTTGTTGTAACAGAATTTGCAGAAAAAGCAATAAAATAAAGAAAAACTAAGTGAACAAAACAGATTGCGGGTTCCTGCAGTCTGTTTTTGTGCTATACTAAAGAATGCAAAGGGAGGAAGAAATGATGAGAATTAAAGTAGATACACATTCGCACACAATTGCGAGCGGCCATGCCTATAGTACAATTCGAGAAATGGCAAAAGCAGGTGCAGAAGCAGGACTTGAAGCATTGGCGATTACAGAACATGCACCAACGATGCCGGAGACATGTGGAAGATTTTATTTTTCCAATCTTGGGGTGATTCCGCGAGAAATGTATGGAATAAAAATGATGTTTGGAGTGGAACTTAATATTTTGGATGAAGAAGGAAATGTAGATTTGCCGGAGAATTTATTGCAACAGATGGATTTGGTGATAGCAAGTGTGCATCCGCCGTGCTATGGTGAAAGTCGCGGAATGGAGGAAAATACAAAGGCATATATAAATGCGATGAAAAATCCATATGTTCAGATTATAGGGCATCCGGATGACGGAAGATTTCCGATAGATTATGAAAAACTTGTAGCTGTGGCAAAAGAAACAGGAACACTTCTTGAAGTGAATAATTCATCGTTAACTCCTGGAGGATTTCGTATGGGAACTCGGGAAAACTCGCTGAATCTATTGAAACTTTGCAAAAAAAATGGTGTATATATTACGACAGGAAGTGATTCGCATGTAGACGTAGATGTAGCAAATTTCTGCTATATAAATGAAGTACTTAGAGAATGTGATTTTCCGGAAGATCTAGTAGTTACTACATCTTATGAAAAGTTCAAAAGACATTTAAAACAATGGAAAAAAGTATAGACTTTAAAAATTTAGTGTGTTAAAATGTAAAAGTAGTTAAATAGTACGATACTAGAGAGCAGGAGATTAGGAACTATGAGTAAGAAAATTAGGACAGAGGCTGTAGATTATCTGTTTGATGCGATTTTGAGTCTGAGGGATAAAGAAGAGTGTTATACGTTTTTCGAAGATATCTGTACGATTAATGAATTACTGTCTTTATCTCAGAGATTTGAAGTGGCAAAAATGTTAAGAGAACAAAAAACTTATCTTGAAATTGCGGAGAAGACAGGGGCTTCGACTGCAACGATCAGCCGTGTTAATCGTTCCTTGAATTATGGAAACGATGGATATGATATGGTATTTGAAAGAATGAATGATAAGTAAAAAAAAAGCGTGAGTTCAAAAGAGCTCACGCTTTCTACAATATTTTTATTTCTTTTTCTTCTCCGGATCCGGAAGCAGATCGATCATTTTTTCGATCATCTGTTTTTTCACATATACATCAAAACTCAAGGTACAAATAAATGTGAAGAGCTGCAGAAGTTCCTTGTGCTCTTGATCTGCATTTTGGAAAGTATTCTGTGACTGGGTGTAACTAGTTTTTACATCTTCAATTAAGGAATCGATGCGGCTTTTTTCTAATGCACATACTTCTTCGTAGATTGAAGTCAAGCTGATATCAGAATCCGCATGAAAAAATCTATCCGTAAGAGGAGTTAATAAAGTCTCAATATCTTTGATAGATAAGATGTTTTTAAAATAGTAAATAAAAATAAGAAGAAGAACATGTTCCTTTGAATACTTCTTTTTCACCGGTGGAGGAAGTAGATTATTCTTTGAATAATTGTTGATCATTGTTTTAGTAAGAATTTTATCTTCTTCATAACGTTTGGTAGAACGAAGTTGTTCTTCCATAAATGTTGTAACCTGATCCATATAGAGTTCAATATTTGGAATGTCTTTCGGACGCACATAATCAATGCGGGAAAGGCTGGATAAAATACTGTTTAATAAATCATTTGTATCTATTGTCATACTATCACCTCGATATGTTCATTATATAGTATTGAAAACTAGATGGCAAGTAAAATTTCTGTACTTCAGCTAAGAAAAACTGTATCTTAAGCAATAGATATTGTAAATGATTCGTATCGGGTTATAATGAAAACAAGTAAAATCTCAGGAGAAAATTATGTTGAAAATAGCAGTATGTGATGATGAGAAAAATATTGTAGAAAAGATAAAATGTGACATTTTTAGTTATCCTGAAAAGTGTGAAATTGACGGCTTTTATTCAGGAGAAGAACTTCTTCTAAGTCAGAAAAATTACGATATTATTTTTTTAGATATTGATATGAAAGGGATGAACGGGATTGAGGTAGCAAAACGACTTCGGGAAGAGGATAAAAATGTGAAGATTATTTATGTTACAAGTTATACAGATTATGTAAATTATGCATTTTCAGTGCATGCGTTTGCATATCTTCTGAAACCGGTAAAAACAGAAGATATCCATAAACAGCTTGATGAAGCGAAGGCTTATTATAAGGATGTGGTAGAACCAAAGCTGCGACGGTTTGTGACAAAAGAAGGAACTGTAGAACTGAACATACATGAAATATATTATATGGAATATACCGAGCGTCACGTTGTAATGAAAACAAGCGAGCAAGAGTATATTTTGCCGGGAGGGATCTCTGCAATAGCAGAAAAAATGGAAACATATGGATTTGCAATGCCTCACAAAAGTTTTTGTGTAAATTTGTATCAAGTTAAAAATATAAAAGGGTATGACATATTTATGATGAATGGAGATACTATTCCGTTGTCGCAAAAAAAATCGGTGGAGTTTCGAAAAAAACTGCATGATTTTTTGGTAACGATAGTATAAAGGAGTGAAAAAGGATGTGGCTCAATTTACTTTTTGGCATACTTGAAGTATGTACAATGACGGGAGGCTTGTATTATTTTATGAGTCATATACGTCATGAAATGAAGCGGAATAGGCGAGAGTATTTGCTTGTGTTTTGTGTCTATGCTTGTCTTATATTTGTAGTAATACTAGCAGAACAGAAGCTCCGTACGAATATGCTGACGATTGGCTTTACTTTTTTATATAGTATGATGGTTGGTTATTTTATGTTTAGTAAGAAAAAGACGTATTTGTGTTATTGTGGGATCTACATAGTTTGCGTCTATTGTTGCCAGCAGATTATCTGTATGGGAGTGCTGCAATGGTATATACGAAGTCATTTTACGATTGGATATGGATATGGGAATCTTTGTATTGCATTAAAGTGCATAGCTCTACTTGTATTAACAAAACTATTGACGTTTCTTGTAAATCGAAGTGAGGATAAGAAGGTTTCGAGAAAAAAATATTGGGGGATTTTTCTTTTGCCCCTGTTTAGTTTGTTGTTTTTATATACTTTGCTCAGCATGGGGAGCATTTATCTGCAGTTTTACGGATATGGATTGTTTTTGTTAAATGTTGTAGCGTTACTGTTTTTAAATATTTATATCATTTATCTTTTCTATTATGTGGGGAAAGCAGGAAGATTGCAGAATGACCTGGAGCTTCAGAAGCAGAAAAGTGAAATGCAGTTCCGATATTATGAAGATTTGGAGGAAAAATATCAAAGTTCGAGGAAATTGATCCATGATATGAGAAATCATTTGCGGGCAATTGAGGAATTATATGGAAATGAAGACAAAGAGGCGAAATCTTATGTGGAGGATCTTCATCAAATGTTGAATAAAATGGGGCAGACCTATTATACAGACAACCGAATGCTCAATATTATTTTGAATGATAAAGTAAAAAAAGCAGTACAGGAAGGAATCACAGTAGACGTAAAAATAGGGAATATCAGTTTAGATGGCATGAAGGATGTGGATATTACAACTATTTTTGCGAATCTGTTGGATAATGCCATAGAGGCAGCTGTACAAGCAGATGGAGAAAAATTTATTGCAATTCAAGCGGAGAGATTTCATGATTTCCATATCATTAAACTGACTAATACAAAAGGGCAGGAGTGTAAGAAAAAGGGACATATGGGAATCGGACTTGTAAATGTAAGAAATGCATTGGAAAGATACGAAGGAACAATGGAAATCAAAGAGGAGAACGAGATTTATCGTACGGTCATAACAATTCCACAAGTGTAAAGGAGGAGAAGGAATATGAAAAAGAGAAGGAGTATTTTATTTATCTGCGCATTGGCTGTTTGTATGATGGGATGTGCAAAAACAAAATTGGCGGAAGAGTTTGAAGAGGAAAAGGTCATAGAAGAAGCGAATGCAGTCATTCAAATGATCAATGAAGGGGAAACAGAAGCGGTATGGGAGGATAAATTTAATGCAAAAATGCAGTCTGCTCTTACAAAAGAAGATTGGCTTTCTGCTATTGACCCGATTATGGAAGACGCAGGGGAATTTCAAAGTTATGAAAAAGAAGCTGTAACAGGAACGGAAGAACCGGATACCGGAGAAGAATTTGCGACGGCTGTGATCGTGGCAGAATATGAGAACGGGAAGAATCAGTATACGATCACATTTAACAAATCCATGCAGTTAACCGGATTTTTTGTAAAATAGTGAGGTGTTCTTTATGAGAGAAAAAGAAGAGAAGATTTTACGATGGGGAAAATTTCTAAATAGGATAACTGTTTTGATCGGAGTAATGTCAATCCTTCTGCCGGTTTTGTTTTGGAAGAAAATTCCGGATCGGATTCCGATGCATTCTGGCGCAGATGGAGTGACGGACCGGATGGGCGATAAAATAGAATTGATCTTATTATTTTTTGTGATACTTTTTTTAGTGGGTGTCATGAGTATTGTAGTGTATTATATAAAATCCAATGCGATGTCCCAATACGCAAGGGCGGAAGAAAGAACAAGCCTTACCACGATTTATCCGATGGTGCTTTGGATGAATTTTTTCTTGATGTGCGGTTTTGCATATATAATTTTTTGTGCAGTTACTGTGAGAAATCTAGGAAAACTGTTTCTTCCGATTTTTTTGTTTTCTACATTTGCTCCGATTGTATTCTATTTGGGGAAAGACCGAAAAGCACGACAGAAACTGCACGAAGAGATGGGGGACTATGTACATATAGAGCGGACGAAGGAAGGAGAGGTGTATCGGGCGCATGTAGATTGGTGGCTCGGTCTGCTCCTTGGAGGCGCTATAGCGAGTGAATGTTGGATTTTGATTGAAAATACGATAAAAAAGGGGAAACTGGATTGGATTATGCTTGGGGTTACGATTATGATTGCTGCGATAGTTTTGCCTTTGTTTTTTATCAAATATATTTTATACCCGGAACATATCCTTGTGGTGATGCCGGTGTATGGGAAAGTGCGTATTCCGTATCAAGGTATTGTGAATATGAAAGAAACCCATAATCCGATTTCTTCCGCAGCTCCATCTCTTGACCGAATTCAAATTGATTATGTGATTCAGGGAAGGCATGACATGATTTTGATTTCACCGAAGAGAAAAAAACGTTTTATGGAAAGAGTGGAGGAAAAAAGAAGAAAGTCTGAATAATGGAAAAATTATGGAAATAAAATGGAAACAACGGTTGTGAAATGGAATTTCTTAAGGTATAATATGAGAAAAGAAGCATTAAAAGGATGTGAATGGCATGACGTTGGAAGAATTGAAGAAGAAAAAGAAGGAATATGGGTTTACAAATGAGCAGATTGCAGAAATGTCCAAAGTTCCTCTTGGAACAGTGCAGAAGATATTCGCAGGGATTACAGAATCGCCAAGATATGACACGATTCGCGCGTTAGAAAAAGCTTTCGACGTGACAACTGTAAATGAAATACGAGAAACGGTCACTTATGACAGAAAACAGCAGGGAGAATTCCGCCTTGATGATTACTATGCGCTTCCGGAAGAACAGAGGGCTGAGTTGATTGATGGTGTACTTTATGATATGAGTGCGCCGACATCGGTACATCAATTATTGAGCGGACAGTTATATGTGAGATTGATGGAGTATGTGCAGAAGAACAAAGGAGAATGTGTTCCTTTGTATGCACCGATTGATGTACAGCTCGATCAAGATGATAAGACAATGGTGCAGCCGGATGTGATGGTTCTTTGTGATAAAAGTAAAATAGTCAATCGATGTGTGTGTGGAGCGCCGGATTTGGTGATCGAGATATTGTCTCAGTCTACGCGAAAAAAGGATATGGTTACGAAACTGCACAAATATGCAGACGCAGGAGTAAAAGAGTATTGGATGATTGATGCTGACAAGAAAAAAGTGATCGTGTATGATTTTGCGCATGAAGAGTATATGAAGCTTTATGGATTTGATTCGAAAGTACCGGTAGGGATTTTTGAAGGCGCATGTGAAATCGACTTTCACGCAATCTATGAATATGTAAAGTTTTTATATGAATCATAAAGGAGGGTGAAAGGATGGCTGAATTTATGAAGGGACATATAGGGACGGCGGTTTGCTTGATACTAGGAGTTTTCACATTGATTGTTGCGCTGTTTTTCTTGATCGGCCAAGAGAAAAGCGCTCGCTTTATTAGTGGATTCAGTACTATGCCAAAAGAAGAGCAGGCGAAGTATGACAAAAAGAAGATGAGCAAGGATATGTATATCCTTTTTCAACAGCTTACTTTGATTGCTCTATGTGGCGGAATTTGCAGCCTGTGGGAGCAAAAGATTGTGTTCCTGTTTGGCATATTGTGGTTGATTCGTTTTTTCAGAGAAGTACATTTGGATAATGAAAAAGCATTTGGGAAATACCGGAAGGAGTGATATTTTGAAATTATACAGTAAGAAATATATGTTGGACTATCCGATTGCAGTTACACCAATGGGAGAGATCAAAGGATATCGTGTAAGACCGGGCATGTTTGATATAAATGGGGCGACAGCGTTGGCAGATGGTGTGAACTTTACGATCCATACACATTGTGGAACAAGTTGTGAGTTATTGTTGTTCCATAGAAATGAAGAAGAACCGTATGCGGTTTTACCATTTCCGGAGGCGTATAAGATTGGTGATGTGTACTCCATGATTGTATTTGGAGTGAATATTGAGGAAGATGGACCATATGATCCGGAAAAAAGACTTCTGTTTGATAAAAATAAAATCCTTCTAGATCCTTATGCAAGAGCGGTCAGCGGACAAAAAGTATGGGGGAAAGTGTGATCAATGCTTACCATGCAAGAGTAGTACATGATACTTTTGATAGGGAGGATATGGAACAATCAAAGAAGGAAATGAGTGATCTTGTTATCTATGAACTTCCTGTCAGAGGATTTACACAACATCCTTCTTCCGGTGTAAAGCATAAAGGAACTTTTGCAGGGCTTCAGGAAGGCGAAGAGGCAAGAATTGACGGAGAATTTATTATGAGACCGAGGTCAGTAGCGATTTTTACAATCAGAGGCTATCAGATATAACAAATTTTGTAAAAGATGATATTGACGGAAATTATTTGGAATGTTACTATAAATAGTGCTCGAAAGAAAATGAAAACACAAAATATAGGTGTTTTCTTATGAGGGACTGCGTAGATTTATTAATAAGAAGATATAGAACAGAAAGGGAAGGCATTTATGATCAAAGTTGTAAAAAAAGATGGAACAAAAGAAGATTTTAACGTGCAGAAGGTTGTAATTGCGGTAAATAAATCTGCCTATCGCGCACTAATCAAGTTTACGGATGAAGAATTAGACTACATTTGTCAATTCGTAGAAAATTCTGTGCATAATATGGGGATTCAGGAGATTCAGATTGCGCAGATGCATAATGTGGTAGAAGGAGCTCTTGAGAAGGTGAATCCGATTGTTGCAAAAAGTTATCGGGATTATCGAAACTATAAACAAGATTTTGTACAGATGCTGGATGAGGTTTATAAGAAAAGTCAGTCCATCATGTACATTGGAGATAAGGAAAATAGTAATACAGACAGCGCTCTTGTTTCTACGAAGAGAAGTTTGATTTTTAATGAATTAAATAAAGAACTATATAAGAAGTTTTTCCTTACAGTTGAAGAGATTCAAGCGATTCGTGAGGGGTATATCTATATCCATGACATGTCTGCAAGAAGAGATACGATGAATTGCTGTTTGTTTGATGTGAAGAATGTATTGAGCGGCGGTTTTGAGATGGGAAATCTTTGGTATAATGAGCCAAAGACACTGGATGTTGCGTTTGACGTAATCGGTGATATTGTGCTGAGTGCGGCAAGTCAGCAGTACGGTGGATTTACTGTACCGAGTGTGGATGATATTTTGGAACCTTATGCAGAAAAATCACACAAAATGTTACTTCAGAAATACAAGGAACTGGGACTTTCTGATGAAAAAGCGGAAGCGATTGCGTGGAAAGATTTGGAAAAAGAGATGGAACAAGGTTTCCAGGGTTGGGAATACAAATTTAATTCTGTATCATCAAGCCGAGGAGATTATCCTTTTATCACGGTGACTTCCGGAACCAATACAAGTAAATATGGAAAACTTGCAACAATTAAAATGTTGGAAGTGCGCAAAAATGGCCAGGGAAAGGAAGGACATAAAAAACCGGTATTGTTCCCTAAAATTGTATTTTTATATGACGAGAATCTTCATGGTCCGGGTAAACCACTGGAAGACGTGTTTGAAGCCGGAATTGAATGTTCAAGAAAAACAATGTATCCGGATTGGTTAAGTCTGACAGGAAAAGGATATGTGGCAAGTATGTACAAACAGTACGGCGCTATAGTAAGTCCGATGGGGTGTCGTGCGTTTTTATCCCCTTGGTATGAAAGAGGTGGAATGAATCCTGCAGATGAGAAGGATAAACCTGTATTTGTTGGAAGATTTAATATCGGAGCGGTAAGCTTGCATTTGCCAATGATTTATGCAAAATCGAAACAGGAAAATAAGGATTTCTTTGAAGTGTTAGATTACTATTTACAATTGATTCGTCAGCTTCATATTCGAACTTATGAGTACCTTGGAGAGATGAAGGCATCTACGAACCCTCTTGCATATTGCGAAGGTGGTTTTTATGGTGGAAAATTAGGAATTCACGATAAGATCAAGCCTCTTCTTAAGTCTGCAACGGCATCGTTTGGTATTACAGCTTTGAATGAACTTCAGCAGCTTCATAATAAAAAATCCATTGCAGAAGATGGAGCATTTGCAATCAAAACAATGGAGTTTATTAATAAAAGAGTTAATGAGTTTAAGAAAGAAGATGGACATCTTTACGCAATTTACGGAACTCCGGCAGAGAATCTCTGTGGTGTACAGGTACAGCAGTTCCGCAAGAAATATGGTATTGTAGAGAATGTGTCCGATAGGGAATATGTAAGTAACAGTTTCCATTGTCATGTGACAGAGGACATCACTCCAATTGAGAAGCAGGATTTGGAAGCCAGATTTTGGGATTTGTGTAATGGCGGTAAGATTCAGTATGTAAAATACCCAATTAATTATAATATAGAGGCGATTAAATCATTGGTTCGACGTGCAATGGATATGGGATTTTACGAAGGAGTGAATTTATCGTTGGCGTATTGCGATGATTGTGGTCATGAGGAGCTTGCAATGGATGTTTGTCCGAATTGCGGAAGTAAGAATCTGACTAAAATTGATCGTATGAATGGATATTTGTCCTATTCCCGTGTGAAAGGCGATACACGTTTGAACGACGCGAAGATGGCAGAAATCGCAGAAAGGAAGAGTATGTAGTATGCGATATCATAATATTACAAAGGATGATATGTTAAATGGAGATGGACTTCGTGTGGTATTGTGGGTAGCAGGATGCAATCATTGTTGTAAGGAATGTCATAATCCGATTACTTGGGATCCAAATGGAGGTTTGGAATTCGATGCTGCGGCAAAGGAAGAGATTTTTGCGGAGTTAGAGAAAGACTATGTAAGTGGGATTACCTTTAGTGGGGGGGATCCGTTACATATAAATAATGCGTATGAAGTGGCAGAACTTGCAAAAGAGATTAAGGAAACTTTTCCAAAGAAAACGATATGGTTATATACCGGCGCAAAATGGGAAGAAATCTGCAGAATGGATTTGATGGAATATGTAGATGTTCTTGTAGATGGAGAGTTTGAATGTGATAAAAAGGACGCCAATCTTCATTGGAAAGGCAGCGCCAATCAAAGAGTAATAGATGTAAAGGAGACGTTGAAGACGGGAAATGTAGTGCTTCACGCATAGGAAGCGACAAAGTTTTTCGGATATTCATAGGATAAAATAAGATGAAGAGAATTGCAAAGTTTCATAAAGTAAGTTATGAGCAGTTTAAAGAAGGCTGGGTAGATACATTTGGAAAGGCAGAGGAAAGTAAACTGCAAGAGATTTATGATAATATCAAGCTGCCGAAGAGAGCAACATCTGGATCGGCCGGATATGATTTTTATGCTCCGGTTTCGTTTGTGATTGCTCCGGGCGAGACGCTTAAAATACCAACAGGAATTCGTGTGGAGATGGAAGAGAATTGGGTGCTGAAATGCTATCCGAGAAGTGGGCTTGGATTCAAATATAGACTTCAGTTGAATAACACAGTTGGAATCATTGATAGCGATTATTTCTATTCTGATAATGAAGGGCATATTTTTGCAAAGCTTACCAATGACACCAACGAGGGAAAGACAGTAGAGCTTGCGGAAGGAACCGGATTCATGCAGGGAATTTTTGTAGAATATGGGATTACATTTGATGATGATGTAACAAGCATACGAAACGGTGGGTTAGGAAGTACGACAAAATAAAAAAAGTGAATTCAGAAGATGACTTAATATCATCTCTGAATTCACTTTTTTTGTAACATAATAGTAGAATATTTTCCATCAAAATGGCAATTCTAAAATTGTATATTAGGAAAAAAATTGGAGGAAAATATGGCAGAAAAAATAACAACCAGAAGGGTTATGAGTTCTTTGGAACAAAATATTGCATTTATGAATCGAATGCTTCCCGTAGAGAAAAGTTTCGATCTGATAAGAAGGGAAATCATAATTGGAGGGAAAAAAAGTGCATTTTATTTTGTGGATGGATTTACAAAAGATGATACCATGCAAAAGTTAATGACGTCTATTATGGGAATCAATCCATACGATATGCCGGAGGATGCGACCACATTTTCGCAGCAATGTATTCCGTATGTAGAAGTCGATATTCTGGGAGACTTTGATACGATATTAAAAAATGTTCTTTCCGGGATTTCTTGTTTTTTTATAGATGGATATGAAGCTTGTATTGCAGTTGACTGTCGAACATATCCTGCAAGAAGTGTAGAAGAACCGGATAAAGATAAATCACTCCGTGGCTCGAGAGACGGTTTTGTGGAGACGGTAGTATTTAATACGGCTTTGATGAGAAGACGTATTCGTGATCCACATCTTGTAATGGAAATGTTGGATATTGGTTCGAGTTCGCGTTCTGATGTGGTAGTGTCGTATATGGCAGACAGGGTAGATCAGGAGCTTTTGCAAAATGTGATGGGGAGACTAAAAGCAATTGAAGTTGGAGATTTGCGTATGAATCAACAAAGTCTTGCGGAGGAATTATTCAAAAGAAAATGGTTCAATCCATTTCCAAAATTCAAATTTACAGAACGTCCGGATACGGCGGCCGCGTGTTTGCTGGAAGGAAAAATCGTCATTCTTGTGGATAATTCTCCATCAGCGATGATACTTCCAACTTCCATTTTTGATATGATAGAAGAAGCGAATGATTATTATTTCCCAACGGTAACAAATGTGTATTTAAAAATTACAAGGGCGTTGATTACAATAGCAACAGTATTTGCGACGCCTCTTTTTCTCCTGTTTATGCTGAATCCGCAATGGCTTCCGAAGGCATTTGAATTTGTATTGATTCAAGATGTTCAGAATATTCCGTTAATATATCAGCTTTTGATTCTGGAATTATCAATTGATGGTTTACGATTGGCTGCAATGAACACTCCGAGTATGTTGAGCACTCCTTTGAGTGTGATCGCTGGTATTGTCATGGGAGAATTTGCAGTAAAGTCGGGCTGGTTCAACTCCGAAGTCATGTTATATATGGCGTTTGTTGCAGTTTCAAATTATACGCAGCCTAATTTTGAACTAGGATATGCGTTGAAGTTTATGCGCCTCATTTTGCTGGTATTGACAGCAATGTTTAATTGGTTTGGGTTTTTAGTGGGAAGTGTAATCTGTATTCTATCTATTGCTTTTAACAAAACATTATCAGGAAGAAGTTATTTGAACATCAAACTAAATTAAAAGTATGAATTGCATTTTGTACCGAAAAGGAGTAAAATGTGCGTATCTATATTCAGGAGGTACAAAAAAAGGTGAAGGAATTTGTAATTACAACAGATAGTACAGTAGATTTATCCAAAGAGTTTTTAGAAGAAAAAGATGTTACAGTATTGTCTTTATCTTATATTCTCGATGGAGTAACATATAAAGATATGGATGGCTTGACGGGTAAGGAGTTCTTTGATAAGCTTCGAAATGGATCGCTTCCAACAACTTCTCAGATCAATCCGGAAGAAGCAAGAGCAATATTTGAACCTCTTGTAAAAGAGGGGAAAGATATTCTTCATATTGCATTTTCTTCTGGTCTAAGTGGAACTTACAATAGTTGTCGTATTGCAGCAGAAGACTTGATGGAAGATTATCCTGATGCAAAAGTAATTGTGATTGATAGTCTTTGTGCATCTATGGGAGAAGGATTGTTATTATATAAAGCAATTGAATTGAAAGAACAAGGGAAAACGATGCAAGAGATTGCTGAATGGTTGGAAGAAAACAAACTTCATATTTGTCACAATGTGACAGTGGACGATCTGTTTCACCTCCATCGTGGCGGACGTATTTCAAAAACAACCGCTGTTCTGGGAACCATGGTAAAAATAAAACCGATTATTCACATGAATAATGAAGGAAAACTTATAGTAATTGGGAAAGAAAGAGGACGTAAAAAATCAATTACCCATTTAGTAGATCGAATGGAAAAGCAGATGGGAGATTACGATAATAGTACATGCATGATTACACATGGGGATTGTGAAGAGGACGCATTGTACTTGAAGTCTCTTTTGGAAGAACGCTTTGGAACACAGAAAGTCATTATTCATGGGATTGGTTCGGTAATTGGCAGTCATACAGGACCGGGAGTTCTAGCCGTGTTCTTTATGGGGAATGAAAGATAAATGAAAGCGAAGCAATAAAAAGCTCCCCAAGAAATTAAGAAGTGGTTATCTTGATTTCTTGGGGAGTTTTTGATTTTAAATAACAAACCAGCCCATTGCGTTGGCAACAGAACTAGCCAGGATTGCTATAAGGAAGATTGGTGCAATCCATTTGATCATAATTGTAAATAATTTTTCGGATTTAAAGGTACCATCGCTTTCTTTGACCTCATCGATGATAGTTTTTGGTTTGATTACATATCCAACAAAAACACAAGTAAAGAACGCTGCGATTGGCATCAAAACACTATTACTTAAGAAGTCAAATGTATCCAAAATTGACATTCCGATAAATTTGATATGATCCCATGCTCCAAATCCTAAGGAAGATGGAATTCCCATAAGAAGGGCAAGTACGGTTACGAATAACACAGTAATGTTGCGATTACATTTGAACTTATCCATTATGATAGAAACGATAGTTTCCATCAAAGAGATTGCCGAAGTAAGAGCGGCAAAAAATACCAGAATAAAAAACGCAGTTCCGATCAAACCGCCCATTGGCATACTGTTAAATACCTTTGGAAGCGTAACAAACATAAGCCCAGGTCCCTGGTTTAAGCTTTCGGCAGTACCTCCTGAAAAGGCAAAGACGCCTGGAATAATCATAAGACCTGCTAAAAATGCAATTGCAGTATCGAAGATTTCGATTTGGCGGACAGATTGTTCCAGGTTATTTTCTTTTTTCATATAGGAACCATACGTGATCATGATTCCCATGGCAAGAGACATGGAATAAAAAAGCTGTCCCATTGCTGCAAGAATCGTTTTCGCAGAAAAATGCTCCATGCTTGGTTTTAAATAATAAGCAACACCTTCCATTGCTCCGTCAACAGTAAGACCATAACCTGCAATGAAAATCGTTAACAACACTAAAACCGGCATCATAAATTTACTGACAGTTTCAATTCCCTTATCAACTCCAAGGAATACAATTACGGCGGTTAAAAGGATAAACAAAGCAAACCAACCGATTGGTTCGGTAGTAGAACTGATAAAAGAGGAAAAATAGGTATCATTGGCTGCAGATTTTACCCCACCACTTACAAATGTGGCAAAATACTTGATGACCCAACCACCGATTACACTATAATAAGGGAAGATAATGATTGGGATAAATGCACAAAGAACTCCGAGAAAACCGAATCGCTGATCCAGTTTTTTGAAAGCTCCTATAGCGCTTAGTCCGGTTTTCCTTCCAATCGCAATTTCAGCGAGCATTAGAGTAAATCCAAAGGTTATTGCTAAAATTAAGTAGACAAGTAAAAATGTTCCTCCGCCATAACGGGCAGCAAGATATGGAAAACGCCAAATGTTTCCAAGTCCTACAGCAGACCCGGCAGCAGCGAGGACAAAGCCGATTTTACTTGAAAAGTTACTTCTGTTTGACATAAAAAGCCCCTCCTCATATGTATTATAGAATGTACATAATTATTACATAGCGTAGAGACAAAAGCAAGGAAAAACCGTAATAGAATTTTAACAAAAGATGAACATTTTTTAAGAAAGTATTGCAAGAGTTGACGAAATGTAGTATATATAGTTATATACGAGAAATAGGGAAAACTATAAAATTTGTATATTTAGATTCAAAAATAACCGATTAAGGGGGACTATATTTGATGAAAAAATTTGGAAAAGCTCTTGTTGTAGCTGCAATTACAAGTTCGTTAGTTGTTATGCCGTTATCAGCAGCTCCGGATGTGGAAGCGATTAAAAAAGAAAAAGAGCAGACACAGCAGGCGATTAATAGTACGAATAATCAGCTTACACAATTGCTTACAGAGTTCGAAATGTTAAAGGGGGACATTCGAAATCAAGAAGAAGCTATCAAAAAAGCAGATAAAGATTTGAAGTCTGCTCAAGAGAAAGAACAGAAACAATACGAAGAAATGATGATTCGTATTAAATATATGTATGAAAAAGGAGAGGGAAGCGAAATGGCTGCGCTTCTTGGAGCAGGAAGCTTTGGTGAACTTTTAAATCAAGCGGAATATATACAAAATGTGCATACATATGATAGACAGCAATTAGAAGAGTTGGTGAAAGTAAAAGAAGAGGTTGCGAATCTCAAAAAGGGGTTAGAGTCTGAGAAGAAAGAAATGGATGCTTTGGCGGTAGTGTATTCTTCAGAGGAAAAAAGTTTGAAGACAACTCTTTCAGAAATGAGAAGTCAGATGGAGAATTTTGACGCTCAGCTTGCAGAAGCGCAGCGTTTGGCAGAAGAAGAAGCGAGACGAATCGAAGAAGAAGCGCAGAAAATTGAGCAAGAACAGCTACAGCAATCTCAGAATTCGCAGAATCAGTCAGATGATAAAGATGATAAAAAAGAAGAAACATCTAAGCCTTCGGAAAACAAACCAAATAAGCCTTCTAGTAAACCGACTGAGAGTAAACCGGACAAGCCGGCTGAGAATAAGCCGGAGAAACCAAGTAAGCCAAATAAGCCGGAGAAACCGGATGAAGATAAGGATGAAGAATCAACAAGTAAACCATCAAACACATCCAAAGGAAAGCAGATCGCAAATACAGGTTTGAAATATGTTGGAAATCCTTATGTATATGGTGGTAACAGTTTGACAAATGGAATTGATTGTTCTGGATTTACAAAGCAGATTCATGCATTATGTGGAATCTCAGGACTTCCGCGTACATCAAGTGCACAGAGAAGTGGAGGAAAGGCAGTTACAGGTGGACTTTCCAATGCACTTCCAGGTGATGTGATCTGTTATAGTGGACATGTTGCGATCTACATCGGTGGAGGTCAGATCGTTCATGCATCAAATCCGGCTCCTTATCCAAAGGGAGGAATTAAAACAGGTTCAGCTTCTTATCGTTCTATTTTAGCGATTCGAAGATATTGGTAGTTTATTGAAAAGTATAAGACACAGCAGGAAGTACATTCTTGCTGTGTTTTTGTATAGATGAAATATGAGGAGATTTGCATATGAAACAGTGGGGAGATTCGGAGAAAATAACGGAAAAAGGACTTGCGTGAAAAAAAATTATATGATAGAATATTCACGTTGCAAAAAAACACGTATGTGGTGAGCCTTAATGGTGCCGTCTTTAACGCAGGCGGTGTTAAGGAGTAGAAGCATACGGAAGTAAAAAACCAAATGGAGGAAAAAAACATGAGCGTTATTTCAATGAAACAGCTTTTAGAAGCAGGTGTTCACTTTGGACATCAGACAAGAAGATGGAACCCTAAAATGGCTCCTTACATTTACACAGAGAGAAATGGTATCTACATCATCGACTTACAGAAATCAGTTGGTAAAGTAGACGAAGCTTATAATGCAATCTCTGATATTGCTGCAGAAGGTGGAACAATCCTTTTCGTAGGAACAAAGAAACAGGCTCAGGATGCTATCAAAACAGAAGCAGAAAGATGTGGAATGTTCTACGTTAACGAGAGATGGTTAGGCGGAATGCTTACAAACTTCAAAACAATCCAGAGTAGAATTGCCCGCTTAAAAGATATCGAAAGAATGGCAGAAGATGGAACATTCGATGTTTTACCTAAGAAAGAAGTTATCGCAATTAAAAAAGAATGGGAGAAACTTGAGAAAAACTTAGGCGGAATCAAAGATATGAAGAAAGCTCCAGATGCTATTTTCGTAGTAGATCCTAAAAAAGAAAGAATCTGTGTACAGGAAGCACATACACTTGGAATTCCATTAATCGGTATCGCTGATACAAACTGTGACCCAGAAGAATTAGATTACGTAATTCCAGGTAACGACGATGCTATCAGAGCGGTTAAATTAATCGTTGCTAAAATGGCAGACGCTGTTATCGAAGCTAATCAGGGAACAACAGGTGAGGAAGTATACGAAGAAGTTGCTGAAGAAGCAGTAGAAGCAGTGGAGGAATAATCATGGCAATTACAGCAAGTATGGTAAAAGAATTAAGAGAAATGACAGGCGCAGGAATGATGGACTGTAAAAAAGCTCTTAATGAAACAAATGGTAACATGGATGAAGCAATCGAATTCTTAAGAAAGAATGGTCAGGCTAAAGCTGAGAAAAAGGCTGGAAGAATCGCAGCAGAAGGTCTTGTTAAAGCAGTTGTAAAAGATGACAAGGTTGCATCTATCGTAGAAGTTAACTCAGAAACAGACTTCGTAGCTAAAAATGCTGATTTCCAGGCATATGTAGCAGAAGTTGCTGAGCAGGCAGCAGCTACAAACGCAGCTGATATGGATGCATTCATGGCAGAACCATGGGCAGCTGACAACTCTAAGACAGTAAGAGATGCTCTTACACAGAAAATCTCTGTTATCGGAGAAAACTTAAGCATCAGAAGATTCGAAAAACTTGTTACAGATGGTTGTGTAGTATCTTACATCCACGGTGGCGGAAGAATCGGTGTTTTAATTGAAGCTGACACAGATGTTATTAATGATGAAATCAAAGCTTGCCTTAAAAACGTAGCAATGCAGGTTGCAGCTATGTCTCCAAAATATGTTTCTCGTGATGAAGTAGCAGCTGATTACTTAGAGCATGAGAAAGAAATCTTATTAGCTCAGGCTAAGATTGAAAATCCGGAAAAACCGGACAATATCATTGAAAAAATGATCATTGGACGTCTTAACAAAGAGTTAAAAGAAATCTGCTTATTAGATCAGGTTTACGTTCAGGACAGCGACTACACAGTTGCTAAATACGTAGAAAAAGTTGCAAAAGAAAATGGTGCAAACGTAACAGTTAAGAGATTCGTTCGTTTCGAAACAGGTGAAGGTCTTGAGAAGAAGAACGAAGACTTTGCAGCAGAAGTTGCAGCTCAGATGGGGAAATAATCTCCTGAATCAAATGAGAAGTGAAAACCTTGAGTGGCTCAAAATGAGTCATTCAAGGTTTTTTTGTTGAGGAAAATAGTATTCTAATGAATTTGAATTGGGGGTATATATATCGAGAATTGTATTATAATTAAAAAAAGAGAAAGGAGTGTTGTTATGGTAGAAGAATTAAAAGGTATGGTCGGAATCGATGAGACAATTCTGTATGAAGGAAAACCGGATAAGAAATGTTTTGTTTTTGAAAGCATTTTCAATTCACTTTTACCGATTGCGATTATTTGGGGGATCTTTGATTTTGGATTTTTACGTATGGGTATCGAAAGCATGCAGTTTATCATAATAACATTTATGCTGTTTCATATGATGCCGGTGTGGATCTATCTTGCAGGAGTAATATTTTCATTTAAGAAATACAAAAATACGTATTATATCGTGACGGATCATGCGGTATATATTTCGAGCGGAATTTTTACAATGAATCTAGAAGCGAAAACATTTGCAGAATTATCTCGTGTGAACTTACATAGAGGTATTTTTGACCAAATGTTTCATGTAGGAGATGTTGTTATCACAACAAATCAGTTTACAAAAAAAGAATGTGCTGGCAGTTGTAAATGTCAATATAAAAATGCTCAAAAAGTGGAAAATAAAAATGTACATTTT
>Snoopy_p1__coassemble_558_pt1 | contig 20710 bp, 19 predicted proteins | sample Snoopy_p1__metabat2_high_PE_046 | metagenome-assembled genome bin Snoopy_p1
CACAGACACAAATGGATAAATCTGTAGAAAGGATTAACGCGAAACTGGAACGTTACACAAGAGAATAATGAAGAAAAAAGAATCGATTTTAGGAATGGCGTTTTTTGGTCCGGCACTGATACTGCTTACTTTATTCTTGTTTTTACCAATGGCGCTGACATTCATTTTTAGCTTTACTGATTATTTTGCTTTGAATCCGAACATGACACGCTTTGTCGGATTGGAGAACTATGTAAATATATTCAAAGATGAACTTTTTTTAAAGGCATTTTTTAATACCGTAAAATTTGTACTGATTATTGTCCCTCTTCAATGTGTTGGAGCTTTACTTCTTGCACTTGGAATCAATAAGGTGACACATTGTAAAAAATATTTTAAAGTGGCATTCTTTATACCGGTTGTTATGTCGCTGGCAGTTGTATCTACTTTGTGGATGGATATTTATAGCCCGGAAGGAATCTTAAATACAATGCTGTCACAGATCGGAATTGATGCACAGCCGTTTATATATAGTGCAAAACAGGCGCTTCCATCTATTGCGGTAATGAGCGTATGGCAGGGAGTCGGATATCAGATGATCATTTTCCTTGGGGGACTTCAGAACATCAATCCTGCACTTTATGAGGCTGCGGAACTGGATCATGCAAGCGCATGGCAGAAATTCAGAGATATCACACTTCCGGAATTAAAACCGCTTTGCGTATTCGTATTTATTACGGTGACAATCGGAGCATTCCGTATGTTGGTGCAGCCGATGGTTATGACAGGCGGTGGACCGGATCACTCAACCTATACGCTTGTTTATGATATTTATGAGACAGGCACTATGAACTGGGAGATGGGACTTGCATCTACGATGGCAATTGTATTTACTGTATTTGTAGTCATTCTGACAATCATTCAGAATGTATTGACAAAAGGAAAGGAGGATAAACATGTTAACAAAAAAGCAAAAAACAATTAACTGGATTTTGATTGTTTTCCTCTTAATATTATCTGTATTTTTCTTGTTTCCGGTCATTTGGATGATTGCCAATTCCTTTAAGCCGGATGCGGCGATCACTGCTGATATGAATTCACTGGCAGCATTTATTCCTCCAGCATTAAATGGAAATTATTTTGAAAACTATATTACAATCCTTACGGATACGAATTTCTTACGGTACATGCTGAACACGTTGTTTTATGCGGCAGTTCTTATTGTACTTGGAATTATTGTAAATGGTCTGGCTGGATATGCGCTTGCTAAGGTGAACTTCCCATTCCGTGAACAATGGCTTCTGATCATTATGATGCTTCTGATCGTACCAACAGAGACGGTCATTACGATTCATTTCCTGATAATCGCGAAGGCAGGACTTTTGAATACGGTGATTGGCTATATTTTACCAATGATTGTGAATCCGTTTAATATCTTTTTATTCAGACAGGTGTTCGTAAGCCTGCCGGATGATGTATATGAAGCGGCGCAGCTCGATTTCTGCGGACCGGTCAAATACTTTTTCACTATGGTGTTGCCGATGTCAAAGACCGTAGTTGCAACAGTCAGCGTATTTACATTTTTAGGTGTATGGAATGATTATCTCTGGCCGTCACTTGTATTTACATCCAGTGATCTTCTGACAGCACAGATTGGACTAAATTCCATTACATCTAACGATAATACGACAATGGGACAGGTACTTGCTGTCATCACATTGATTACGATTCCGGTTATGATCATCTACGCGCTGTTCTCAAAGCAGATTGTAGAAGGCGTAACTTCAACAGGCTCTAAGGAGGGTTAGTATATTATGGCTTTTATTGAATTTAAAAATATTGGAAAAAAATATGCAGGTGCAGAGAAAAAATCTGTAGATGATTTTAATTTAGAGATCAATGAGAAAGAATTTATTGCATTTGTTGGACCGTCAGGCTGCGGGAAATCTACAACACTTCGTATGATTGCAGGATTTGAAGAGATTACAGAAGGAGAGCTTTATATTGATGGGAAAAAAGTAAATGAAGTAGCTCCAAGAGACAGAGGAATCGCAATGGTATTCCAGAATTACGCATTGTATCCTCATATGACAGTAGAGAAAAATATCGGTTACGGTTTGAAGAATATGAAAATGCCTGCAGATCAGATCAAGGAAAAAGTGGATTGGGCAATTGATATTTTAGGATTACAAGAATATAGAAATAGAAAACCGAAAAATTTATCCGGTGGACAGCGTCAACGAGTAGCGCTTGGAAGAGCAATCGTAAAAAATCAGAAAGTATTTCTTATGGATGAACCATTGTCAAATCTGGATGCAAAACTTCGCGTCAGCATGAGAACGGAGATCAGTAAGCTGCATCGAGAACTTGGTGCAACAACAATTTACGTAACACATGATCAAGTAGAAGCAATGACAATGGCAGATCGTATCGTGATTATGAGAGATGGTGTGATTCAGCAGGTTGGAAAACCGATGGAGCTTTATGATCATCCGGTGAATAAATTTGTAGCAGGATTTATCGGTTCTCCGCAGATGAATTTCTTTGATGTAGTAGTTACAGGAAACAAAATCACGTTCAAAGACGGTAACACATTTACATTGTCAGAGAGTGTTGTGAAGAAGCTTGACGGAAAAGAAGGAGAGATGATTCTCGGAATTCGTGGAGAAGATTTGAAAATGGACGCGGTGAATTTGGATTTATACAAAGAAAGCCGTCAGAAGGCAGTTATTACAGATACAGAAGTTATGGGAAATGAAAATAATCTGTATTTCCAGTTTGGAGGCTGTCAGGCAGTAGCGAGAGTATCTAAATACGAGATTAGTCAAGTTGGCGATGAGATAGAGTTTGTATTTGTGCCGTCAAAAATGCATTTCTTTGATAAAGATACAGAGATGAATTATATGTAGAGGAAACGAATATGAAGACAATGAATATTTTTTTAGGGACAATAGAAGGCGTTAAAAATTTTGTGAATACAGTTTGTAAGCTGGATTGTGATGTGGACATTGCATCGGGACGTTATGTGATCGATGCAAAGTCGATCATGGGGATTTTTAGTAGTAACTTATCAGAGCCTGTTATGGTTCGTATTCATGCAGACGGAGAAGAAGCAGAAGAAGCGGAAGCTCTTTTACAACCGTTTGTAGTAAAGAAGTAGTGGAGGAATTTTATGCAAAAAATACATGTAAAACCGAACAACAATTGGATGAACGACCCGAATGGTTTTATTTATTATCAAGGAGCATACCATTTATTCTATCAATGTTTTCCATATGATGCTAGATGGGGAAGAATGCATTGGAATCATATGATCAGCAAGGATCTGGTACATTGGGAGAATCTTGGAATTGCATTGTTCCCAAGCAAGACAGATGATAGGAGCGGTTGTTTTTCCGGAAGCGCTGTGGAAGAAGATGGAAAATTGTATCTGTATTATACCGGGGTGAATTATACTGTGGAAAATCCGGAGGATATTAATCTTTGCTTAGATGAACAGTTTATATCTGCACAGATGATGATTACTTCAGATGATGGAATTCATTTTGACAATATAAAAGACAAGAAAACAGTAATTCCGGTCATTCAAGATTCACAAATCGGGGATGCAAGACATACAAGAGATCCAAAAGTCTGGAAAGAAGAGGATGGCTGGTATATGGTGCTTGGAAGTACAATCGAAGACAGAATGGGACGATTGCTATTTTTCAGAAGCACAGACAAGGAACATTGGGAATATGTAAATGCGGCATCGAAAGAAGAACTTGGCTGGATGTGGGAATGTCCGGATTATTTTGAAGTAAACGGCAAACAAATTGTAATCTTTTCTCCAATGGAACTTTTGAAAGACGGAAAGGCAGATGAGAATCAGGCCATTTGCATGCAGGTGTCTTTTGAAAAAGAAAGCTGTAAAATGGAACTTCCGGATACGTATCAATTTTTGGATTATGGATTGGAACTTTATGCGCCACAGAGCACGGTAGATGCACAAGGAAGAAGAGTTTTGATGGCTTGGCTTCGCATGCCGGAACCGGTAGATGGAAAGTGGCAGGGTATGATGAGTATTCCTCGTGTTGTTGAGGTGGAAAATGGGAAAATATATTTCCGTGTACACCCTAATATTCAAGAGGTATATACAAAAAGGATTTCTTCTCCAAAAGAAGCTTCCGATGCTGGATATCGCTTACGTTTTTCTTTGGAAGATGGGGAAGAAGTCAATGTCGGAGGATATCGTATTTTCCGTCAGGGCAAGAAAATATGCACAGACAGAAGTGTGCTGCATAAGGCATTTCCACAGTTTCGTACCGAATTTGCTACACCGGAATTGGAAGACGGATTTGATTTGGAAGTATATGTAGATCCGAATTTGATCGAAGTGTTTGTAAATGAGGGAGAAGCTGTAATATCAAATGCAGTATATCAATTGGGAGAAGAACTTGAGGTACATGGAAAGGTATCTGTAGTAATAGAAACTTTAGAATAAATGAATAACCGTACAAGGAGAAAGAACATGTATGATGTAGTAGCGCTTGGAGAGCTTTTGATTGATTTTACAGAAAGCGGAAAGAGCGAACAGGGAAATCAACTTTTGGAGGTGAATCCGGGAGGAGCGCCGTGTAATGTACTTGCTATGCTGAACCAATTGGGGAAGAAGACAGCCTTTATTGGAAAAGTCGGACTGGATATGTTTGGGGATTTGTTAAAACATACATTAGATGAAGTGGGGATTTCTTCAGAAAATTTAATTATGGATGAAGAGGTACGAACAACTCTTGCATTTGTAAATACATTGTCAGACGGAGATAGAGAGTTTTCGTTTTATCGGAATCCGGGAGCAGATATGATGCTTAGAGAAGAGGAAATCAATCCAGAAGTTATAAGAGATGCAAAAATATTTCATTTTGGGACATTGTCTATGACACATGAAGGTGTGCGAAGAGCAACAAAAAAAGCGGTTTCCGTTGCAAAAGAAGCAGGCGTTCTTATTTCCTTTGATCCAAATCTGAGAGAGCCGTTGTGGGAATCGCTGGATCTTGCAAAGGAGCAGATGGAGTATGGGTTCCGGCAATGTGATATTTTGAAGATCTCTGACAATGAGATTCAGTTTGTAACCGGAAAAGAAGATTTTGACGAGGGAATTGCTGTTTTGCAGGAAAAATATCAGATTCCGTTGATTCTTCTTACAAAGGGGAAAGATGGAAGCTGTGCCTATTATAAAGAAATGCGAGTAGAAAAAGAAGGATTTTCTGTGCAGGCGATTGAGACAACAGGGGCAGGAGATACGTTTTGCGGCTGCTCTTTGGGATATGTGTTGGAGCATGACTTTCAGAATCTCTCTGAGGAAGAGTTGGAAGAGATGCTTACATTTGCCAATGCAGGGGCGGCATTGATTACACTGAAAAAAGGGGCAATCCGTTCCATGCCAAAAGAGCAGGAGATCCAAAAGCTTATAGAAGAAAAGGGTAGATAAGGATAAGAAGGATGAAGACAAAGAAATTGCAGGCAGAGAAATGTTTTGAGAAACGTTTGGAACAATATTATGACGAATTAAAATGGCTCTATATGGAACTGTATCCAAAACAAAGCGACCAATTTGAGAATTTATTATATCGGATGCGAAAGGCGTATCATACGCGAAAGCAGAATCTGAAAAAGATAGATGAGATGCGTGTAAAGGATGCGGATTGGTACAAAAAGAGTGAACTGCTCGGCATGATGTTGTATACAGATGCATTTGCGGAGAATCTAAACGGAGTTAAAAAACGGTTGGATTATATTGAATCTTGTCAAGTGAACTATCTGCATCTGATGCCTCTTCTTGCTTCTCCAAGGGGCCGAAGCGACGGCGGGTATGCGGTGGCAGATTTTCGAAGTGTTCAGCCGGAACTTGGTACGATGGCAGAGTTGGAAAGCTTGACGGATGCATGTCATAAGCGGAATATCTGTGTTTGTCTTGATTTTGTAATGAACCATACATCAGAAGATCATGAATGGGCAAGGTGTGCCAGACAAGGTGAGCGAGAATATATGGATCGGTATTATTTTTACGATAATTATGATCTTCCGGCAGAATTTGAAAAGACCGTTCCACAAGTGTTCCCGACAACAGCTCCGGGGAATTTTACATGGCTTCCCGATATGGGAAAACATGTCATGACAACATTCTATCCGTATCAGTGGGATTTAAATTATTGGAATCCGGTTGTACTCAACGAGATGATCGATAATATGCTATACCTTGCTAATCGAGGAATTGATATTTTAAGATTAGATGCAGTGCCATATATTTGGAAACAGTTGGGAACGATCTGTCGGAATCTTCCGCAAGTTCACAATATAGTCCGAATGATGAGAATTGTGACGGACATTGTATGTCCGGGTGTACTTTTGCTTGGGGAAGTTGTTATGGAACCTTCAAAGGTAGTACCATATTTTGGAAGTGTGGAAAAACCGGAATGTCATCTGCTCTATAATGTTACAACGATGGCAACAACATGGCATACAGTAGCGACGAAAGATGTGAGACTGCTGAAGAAGCAGATGGAAATAGTCAATCATTTGCCGAAAGAATATGTTTTTTTGAATTACCTTCGTTGCCATGATGATATCGGCTGGGGCTTGGATTATGAATGGTTAAAGAATTACTCGATTCAAGAAATCCCTCATAAACAATATCTGAATGATTATCTGACCGGAAAGTATCCGGAAGCTGTAGGGCGTGGAGAACTGTATAATTCAGATCCGATCAGCAAGGACGCCAGACTATGTGGAACTACGGCATCTCTATGTGGTTTGGAAAAGGCTTTGTATGAAATGGATGAAAAAGAAATCCGTCATGCAGCAGAACGAGTGATCATGTTACATGCATATTTGTTATCGCAATCCGGGATTCCGGTGTTGTATAGTGGCGATGAGATCGGACAATTGAATGATTATAGTTATCATGAAGATCCGATGAAATGCGAGGATTCTAGATATCTACACCGAGGGAAATTTCAATGGAAACTGCAGAAAAAAATCTACGAAGAGGGAACAAGCCAACACCAGATTTTTAGCGCTTTGCAGAAATTGGAAACATTCCGTGCAAAACATAAGGTCTTTGATACGCAGGCAGAGGTAGAAATGTTGGAAACATATGACGATGCAATACTTGGAATTAAGCGAATCCGGGGAAAAGAGAAGCTGATTGCGTTATTTAATTTTTCTGAAGAAGAGAAAACAGCTTGGCTTCAAGAAGATGGACTTTATACAGATGTGATGTCAGGAGAGCAAAAAGAAGGGAAAGCAGTTTTAATTCCGTCGGGTAGTTTTTGCTGGCTGTATCAAGTTTAGCAGAATGAAAATTTTATAAAATCAGAAATAGCACATTGACATTTTGGGGCGATGTGCTATTCTATTATCAATTCACGCGGAATTCTATCCGCAGAAAAATTCAAGCCAAAAGGCATCTTTTATTTCGGGCTCATGTTCAGAGCGTTTATCCGATTGAAAGAACAGACAATTAAAAAGGAGGAAGTGCATGGCGAACAAAGATGCAAAGCCAAAGACGATTCTGAAAAATTTCTTTGGCAAAAATGAACATTTTGCAGATGTAATGAATGCAGTATTTTTTCAAGGAAGAGAGGTAATAAAGGCGGAGACGCTGCAGGAGCTGGATTCGGATGTCTCATCATCCATAAGGATGAAGGGAAAGGTAATCACCGAAGAACGAATGCGGGATATTGTGAAAAAGACAAGCTTTGGAATTGATTGGATGATTATCGGAATTGAAAATCAGATGAAAACCCACTATGGAATGCCTCTTCGTACCATGATGTATGATGGGCTGAACTATGTGAAACAGTGTGAGGAAATGCGGAAGGAAAATAAGAAAAACAAGAGATTGAAAACAACAGATGAATTCCTGTCAGGAATTCGCCGTGAGGATCGGCTAAAACCGGTGGTGACGCTTGTGCTTTATTTTGGAGAAGAAGAGTGGGATGGACCATTGATGCTAAAAGATATGCTGGAGCAGATAAACCCGGAGATTGAGCCGTTCATATCTGATTATCACATGAATCTTTTAGAAGTTAGGAAAAGCGGAAAATATCGTTTTAAAAACAAAGAAGTAGATGAAGTATTCCGCATTTCCCGCCACATTTTTGCAGGGGAATATGATATAATTAAGAAAACGTATGAAGACCAGACAATTTCAACAGAGGCAGCGATGACGATCGGATGTATTACAGGATTGGAAAGTTTGATACAGTATGCAGAAAAATCCGGCGAGGAGGAAGAAAATATGAAGATGTGCAAAGCGTTAGAGAAACTAGTAGAAGAAGGGAAACTAGAAGGAGAAAGCCGTAGTTTTATCTTAATCCAAAAACTGTTTAGTGAAAATAAGATTGAAGAAGTAAAGAAGGTAAGCGAGGATAAAGCGTATCGGGAAGAAATGTATGAGAAATATGGATTGTAGATAAAATATAACTTTTTCTTGCCAACAGAGTATCTGTTGGCAAGATTGAAACGTAAAGGGATACCGTTCTATGGATTTTAAACAGATAAATAAATGTTTCTTAAAACAACTCATCTAAGTGAGTCCTTATATTATGAAATTGTTCTTCTGTGATCATAATTTTCCCATGATAAGAAGAAAGTATCCCTTCTTGATAAAGAAGGTCCAATTGTCTATAGAGAGTTCGTAAACTGATATTTAAAATGTTTGCGAGCTCTTCTTTTTTTAACTTAATTCGTATTGGAAAATGAGTTTGGTTGATAGAATACTGGTAAAGCTGAAGAAGCAACTTATCTTTTGTGTTATTTAAAAGCAAAGGTTCATTTTCAGCAAGAATTCGTTCTGTCAATAAAGATAAATGTTGGGCACTGATCCATGCAAACTCTGCATCAGACAAAGCTTCTTCTATGTATAATTGTTTAGGAATACGAATGTAAGCGCATGGTGATATACAGCGAATGGTAGCTGTATGATGTTCCAATGCGGGATGTGCAACTTCATATAAGCCAAAAATTTCAATGGCACTGATTGCGGAAGAGGTAAGAAGCTTTCCGTCAGGACTATATTTTTCCGAACAGCAATATCCGTCAAGCAATATATAGACATATTTTGAGGGCATTTCATTTTTTATTAATAAGTCATTTTTTTTTGCATGATCAATTTGCAAGTTGGCTTTTGTCAATAGGGTATGAAACTTCTTACCGAAGGGGTATTTATGTTTTGTGGAGGTTATATATTGAATGATTTCTTTTAAATTACTCTGCATTTCTAACTCTTCCTCGAAAAACTGCCAAAAGGCATTTTTTGTAATTTTTTGTAATGATATCATATTTCCCAAAGAGGCGCAACCAGAAATAAACCGGCCTTGAATGATTTAAATTTTAGGAGGAACAAATGATGTTAAATATTACTGATTTAAAAAAAGAAGTCGAATCTATCATTACAAGTAGCGCACTTACACATGAGCAGGCAATGATCCGCTTGTCTGATATTCCATTGAACAGGGTGGAGTTTTTTGAAACAACAAAAGAGTTTAGAGAACTTTGTGAAGCAGGATGCTTGTGTAGAATGTCAGAGGGAAATGTAACATATCAACCAAGATACATCCTTCCAGATTATGAAAAATTGTTTCGAGAAGGCTGTAAGTTTTTGAGATTAGATCCACCAAAAACATTGTTTGAAGCAATTCAGACATTGGAGATTTTCTATAGACATGTGCCATCGGTTACACATTATCCGGTTTATCTTGGATCAGTAGATAAGTTATTGGAGCCATTTATGGATGATGAACATGCATATGAATTGATTCGCAGCTTTTTAATCTTCTTAGATCGTTCAATTCCAGATTCATACTGCCATATGAACTTAGGACCAGAAGCAACTCGTGCGGGTGAGATGATTGTAGAGATTGAAACAGAATTGAAGAATGCAATTCCATCCATTACATTACTTTATGATCCAGATATTACACCAGATGATTTCGCAGAGAAATGTGTACTTTGTGCGTTGAACTGTGCGAAGCCAAGTTTTGCAAATCACAAAGAATATAAAAAGTTATATGACGGTCCATATGGAATCGCAAGTTGCTACAATGCACTTCCGGTATCCGGGGGAGCATTTACATTATCACGTATCGTTCTGAGCAGACTGGCAGAACGTGCAAAAGACAGTGAACATTTTATTCAGAATCTTCTCCCACATGCAGCACGTGAATTGTGTGGATACATTGAGAACAAAATCGAGTTCCTTGTAGAAAAAAGTCATTTCTTTAAGACAAATTTCCTTGTACAGGAAGGATTTGTCAAAGTTGAAAACTTTACAGGTATGTTTGGACTTGTAGGTATGAATGAATGTGTCAATCTTTTGATGGAAAAAGAAGGAAAAGAAGGTCGTTATGGTTACAGTGAGGAAGCAGATCAGTTGGCGATGCAGATTTTAGAGAAATTACAGGCTTGTGTCAATGAATTTGATAGTAAATACTGTGATTGTACAGATCATCATTTTTCACTTCATGCACAGGTAGGAATTGACAGTGATTATGAAATCAGCCCAGGCGTAAGAATTGCAATTGGTTCAGAATTACCATTACATGAGCACTTACAGCACTGTGGAAAATTTCATCCATATTTTAAATCCGGTGTCGGCGATATCTTCCCATTCGATGCAACAGCGGAACGTAACCCAGATGCCATTTTGGATTTGATCAAAGGTGGATTTTCACAGGGAATGCGTTATTTTTCTACATATTCTTCCGATTGCGATGTAATTCGTATTACAGGATATTTAGTGAAAAAATCTGATATCGCAAAATTAGATGAAGGAATTGCAGTTCCACAGGCAAATGCCACATGGGGATATTACGAAGTGAAAAACAGTAAGATTTATGAAAGAAAGGTTCGTAGTTTATAATGGCTATTGTAAATAAAATCATACATAGCAGCGTTGTAGATGGACCTGGAAATCGAGTAGCAATTTTCTTGCAAGGCTGCAATTATCAGTGTGCGTATTGTCATAATCCGGAAACCATTCATTATTGTATAGGCTGTGGAATCTGTGTGGAACAATGTCCAACAAAGGCATTGCGTATGGTAGAGGGAAGAGTGAAGTGGGATGAGACACTTTGTTGTGAGTGTGACACATGCATTCATGTGTGTCCGAATCTTGCAACACCAAAGACTAAAGCGTATTCTGCACAGCAGATCATGGATGAGATTAAAAAAGATATTCCGTTTATTCGTGGAATTACAGTATCTGGAGGAGAATGTTCGTTACAAAGAGATTTTATATTCGAGCTGTTCCAGCTAGCAAAGGAAAAGGGATTGTCCACATTGGCAGACAGTAATGGAAGCTATGATTATGGGAACGACCCAGAGCTTTTGGAAGTATGTGATGGTGTGATGTTGGATGTGAAAGCGTTTGACAGCGAAGCACATGTACGTTTGACAGGGATGGATAATCAGATGGTTCTGAAGAATGCAGTTTTTTTAGCAGAGCATGGGAAGCTGGAAGAAATTCGTACGGTAATCGTACCAGATTTCCTACCAAATGAAGAAACAGTCGATCAGATTACGAAAACACTGCAGCCATATTTAGCGAAAAAATCCATTCGTTATAAAATCATTGCATATCGTCATTTTGGAGTGCGTGCGCCATATAAGGATGAGCTTTGCACACCGACAAATTCTGAAATGCAGGTTTATAAAGAAATCGCAGAAAAAAATGGATTTCGTGATATCGTTTTGATTTAAATAAAAGGAGAAAACTATGAAATTATTCATTGATTGTGATCCGGGAGTAGATGACTCTTTAGCAATTATGTTTGCTTTGGCAAGACCGGATGTGGAAATTGTTGGAATTTCAACAAGTGTGGGCAATGTAACGGCAAAACAGGGAGCCGACAATGCATTAAGAATATTAAAATTAGCAGGGAAGGAGGGAGAGATTCCGGTTTGCGTCGGAGCAGAAGCGCCACTTATGGGAGGCGAACTTTCATTTCCGGATTTTATACATGGAAAAAATGGAATTGGAGATGTAGAGCTTCCAGAGTCTGGTCAAAAACCAGAAGAAAAAGATGTATGTGAATTTATTTATGAAAAAGCGTGTGAGTATGAAGGAGAATTAGTATTACTTACACTTGGACGTATGACAAACATTGCGAATGTATTGAAACGTTATCCTGATTTTTATAAGAAAATCAAACGTGTGGTTGCAATGGGAGGTACTGTTTCTGCATCAGGAAATGTATCACCAGTTGTGGAAGCAAATATTGGTGGGGATCCAGAAGCAGCAGATATTGTTGTACAAGTTCCATGGGATTTGACAATGGTTGGACTAGACGTAACACTCAAAACTACTTTACGTAAAGAAGATATTGCAAGAGCGATTGAGTACTGTAGAGAAGAGTGTAAAGAACAGCTTTTGTTTTTACAGAAAGAAATGAAATGGTATATGCAGGGAGCACGCAGACAGAACTGGATGCAGGACTGTTGCCCATTACATGATCCGCTTGCAATGATCGTTGCAGTAGATCCAAGTGTTGTAAAAACACAAAGAGCAATCACAAGAATTGAATGTGGTGGAACATACTGCAGAGGTATGGTAGTGACAGATGTTAGAGAATATCCAATCGAAGGAAGATTTGTGACACACTGCATGGAAGTTGATTCAGAAAAAGTATTGAAAACATTATTTGCAGCTTTTCAATAAGAAATAAGAGAGAAAAAAGGAGAAAAACATGAAAAAGTTAACAGCACTTTTATTAGCATTAGCTATGATGTTCAGTTTGGCAGGATGCTCTGGTTCTAAAGAAGAAGGGGCAAAAGAAGATGGAAAAGCAAAAATCGCAGTGATTTTTGGACTTGGTGGACTTGGTGATCAGTCTTACAATGACCTTGCATACGAAGGAATTGAACGAGCAAAAAAAGAACTTGGTATTGAATATGATTATGCAGAACCAAAGGAAATTACAGATTATGAAACAATTGCAAGAGATATGAGTGATTCTGGAGAATATGATATGATCATTGGTATCGGTTTTGATCCATTGGATGCATTTACAACAGTTGCTCCAGATTATCCAGATCAGAAATTTGCATTAGTAGATTCTATTTTATTAGAAGACAACGTTGTAAGTTATGCATGTAGAGAGCAGGAAGGTGCATTCTTAGTAGGAGCACTTGCTGCATACATGAAACAGGATGCAGGAGCTTTCAACTTAGAAAATAACCACAAATATGGATTTGTTGGTGCATTAGAAAATGAAACAATCAACCGTTTCGCAGCTGGATACCAAGCAGGTATCAAGTATGTAGATAAAGATGCAGATGTTGCAATCCAGTATGTAGGTGGAGACAATCCATTTGGTGATACAACAACAGCAAAAGAAATTGCTACGACACAGAAAACAAAAGGATATGATATCATATTCCATGCAGCCGGAGGATCAGGACTTGGTGTATTTGCAGCAGCAAAAGAAAACGATTTTATTGCAATCGGTGCAAACTCTAATCAGAATATTATTGATCCAGATCACATTGTTGCAAGTATGTTAAAACGTGTAGACGTTGCTGTATTTGATATTGTAAATGGGGTATTGGAAGATAGTTTAACACTTGGAAAAGAAACAGCACTTGGACTTGCTGACAATGGTATTGATTACACATTAGAAGGAAGTAACATTAAGGTTTCAGAAGAAATCGTAAAAGAATTAGAAACATTAAAAGAACAGATTATCAGTGGCGAGATTGAGGTTCCGACAGAATTATAAGAGGTAGCGATCATGTATGCTGTAGAAATGAGAAACATAACAAAACGTTTTGGTAATTTTACTGCCAATGACAATATTGATTTTCTCGTAGAAAAAGGAGAAATCCATTGTCTTCTCGGTGAAAACGGGGCAGGAAAGACAACGTTGATGAATATTTTGTTTGGATTATATAAGGCAGATGAAGGCGTATTAAAAATCAATGAGGAAGTCATTACAAAGCATTCTGCCAGAAAAGCATTTCAGTGCGGACTCGGCATGGTGCATCAGCACTTTATGCTCGTAGATGCATTGACCGTTTGGGAGAATGTTATTGTAGGAAATGAACCAGGTAAGTTTGCGATCAATCGTAAAGAAGGAATTCGTAGAGTTCAGGAATTATCAGACCGTTATCATTTTGGATTGAATGTGCAGGATAAAGTAGCAGATCTTTCTATTGGAATGAAACAACGTGTTGAAATCTTAAAAACATTGTACCGCGGTGCGGAAATTTTAATTTTAGATGAACCAACAGCTGTGTTGACACCACAGGAGGTAGAGCAACTTTTAGATATTTTCCGCGATATGAAAAAACAGGGAAAAACAATTATTTTTATTACACATAAGTTAAATGAAACAAAGGCTGTGTCCGATTCTTTGACAGTACTGCGTGCTGGAAAATCTGTTTTCCAGGCACTTACAAAGGATGTTACGGTAACAGATCTGGCAAATCAGATGGTTGGTCATGAGATTACATTTAGTTTGGAAAGAGAGCCAAATCAGGTTGGCGATAAAATCGTGGAGATTCAGAATGTAAGACTTTTGAACAATGCAACGGATACGATTTCTTTAGATATTCATGCTGGTGAGATTGTAGGAATTGCAGGTGTAGAGGGAAATGGTCAAATGCAGCTGGAAGAACTCTTGATGGGATTTCGTAAATGCAAAGAAGGCTCTATTGTTATAAAAGGAGAAGATGTTACAAAATGGTCAACAAAAAAACGTTTGGAAAAGGGAATGAGCTATATCCCCTCTGAGCGTCATCAACGAGCAATTCTCCCGGGATTTTCTATCTTAGAAAACTATTTGCTTGGCAATCAATATGAAGAAAAATTCGTAAAAAAAGGGTTGATTGATTTTTCATTTTTGAATCGGTTTACTGTAGAATCTATGAAAAAATATGATGTTCGTGCAGTAAACGAAAAACAAAATATCGGTTCTCTATCTGGTGGAAATCAGCAGAAAATGGTATTAAGTCGAGAAGTAGAAAAGCAATCAGATTTTGTATTGGTTTGTCAACCTGTACGCGGACTTGATATTGGAGCGATTCATTATATTCATGAGATACTGTTAGAATTACGAAAGCAAGGAAAAGCAATTTTACTCATTTCTGCAGAATTAACAGATATTTTCCAATTATGTGATAGAATCGCTGTGCTTTACAAAGGAGAAGTTATGGCACTGAGAAAGAATGAGGAATTCACAAAAGAGTCAATTGGTCTTTTGATGGCCGGACAGAAAGGTGCTAAGTCATGAAGATAGAGAGAAAAAAGAAGTGTTACAAAGAGATTCCGGGATTGGAAAAAATTTGTTTGTCTGTAATTGCCATTTTTTTATCTTTGTTGATTACAGCAGGACTGATGCTGATTTCAGGAGAAAATCCAATAGAAGCATTTCAGGCATTACTCAACGGTGCTTTAGGATCAAGAAGTTCGATTGCAACAACATTTGGAAAAACAGTTCCGTTATTATTTGTTGGATTGGCATGTGCATTTTCAAACAAGGCGGGATTATTTAATATCGGTTGTGAAGGTCAACTTTATATTGGAGGTTTGACTGCAGCAGCAACAGCAATTGCTTTACAGGGGATGCCAAGAGTGGTGATTATATCTGCAGCATTTCTGACAGGTATGTTGGCAGGGGCTCTTGTTGGTGGAATGAATGGATTCCTGAAAGCAAAGCTTCAAATCAGTGAAGTGTTGGTTGCAATCATGATGAATTATATTTTGAAGTTTTTCACGAGTTATTGTGTACATGGTCCATTAAAAGATCCGAAATCGAAGATTGCGCAGACTGTATCCATTGGAAGAGAAAATATGCTTACAAAGCTAGTTCCAAAATCACAATTAACAACAGCGCTTATTGTTGGAGTGGTATTGGCAGTATTGATATATATTTTCTTTCATAAAACACGCGCAGGCTTCAATATTCGTGCGGTTGGCGAAAATGCAACAGCAGCACAAGCATCAGGGATTGGCATTATGCGCACTGTAATTATTACAATGGCAGTTAGTGGTGCATTAGCAGCATTGACCGGGGTAACGGAAGTGCTCGGTAAGACAGGGAAATTTGTAGAAGGTTTTTCACCTGGATATGGTTTCACTGGAATTGCAGTAGCGGTATTGGGAAATAATCATCCGGCAGGCGTTGTCTTAAGTGCGTTGCTATTTGGAATATTAGAATCCGGAGCGATGAAGATGAGTTATGTGGCTGGTGTATCCACAAGTATGATTAAAGTAATGCAAGGTCTTGTTATTTTATTTGTAGCAACTCCGGAATTGGTTTCTTTTATTAAAAGAAAGGAGGCGAAATAAGTGGAAAATTTAGAACATCTTTTATCTATGAATATGTTACTTGTGACACTTCGAATGGCAATTCCACTTATTTTGGCATCCATCGGAAGTGTAATCTGTGAACGAAGCGGAATCATCAACTTAGGTATGGAAGGTATGATGCTGATGGGAGCCTTTGGCGCAGTTATGGGAACAGCAATTTTCCAGAACCCATGGTTAGGAACTTTGACAGCGGTTGCGTTTGGTGAATGATGGGATTGTTGCATGCAGTACTTTGTATTCGTTATCACACAAATCAGGCAGTTAGCGGTGTTGGTATCAATATTTTTGCCTCAGGACTTACACTTGTTCTATGTAAGGTTATGTGGAACAAGGAAGGGTTGAGTGCTGAAGTAGAGCAGATTCCATCCATTACAATTCCGGTATTAAACAAAATTCCAGTGATTGGAGCTTTGTTTGAAAATCAGTCGCCATATTTATATTTGACGGTGTTGATTGTTATTTTATCATGGTATATGATGTATCGTACAAAAATAGGACTTCGACTTCGTACCATTGGCGATCATCCCAAAGCGGCGGCAACAGCAGGAGTAAATGTGAGTAAGTATCGTTACATTTCTGTAATCTTATGTGGAATGCTTTGTGGTTTGGCTGGCTCGTATTTATCCATTGTACAAAGCAACTTATTTGTAAAAGAGATGGTTGCAGGACGAGGCTACATCTCACTTGCAGCAACTATTTTCGGTGGATGGAATCCAGTTGGCTCCTTTTTAGCGAGCATTCTATTTGCCTTCTCCCAGGCAATTAGAATTACTGTTGAATTTGACATTCCAGAACAGTTTTTACAAATGCTACCATATGTATTGACAATGATTGTACTGATCCTTGCAGGTGGAAAAACAAAAGGACCGCAGGCGGCGGGAGATATAAAAGAATAATGTTTCATGAGCCTTTATGTAAACTTAAAATAAAAATAGGTTTACATAAAGGCTTTTTTCTTGTATAGTGATAGCGAGAGAGGTGAAATATATGTCAGTAAAGCAAGAAATGATTCAATTGCTTGAACAAAATCGAGGAAAAGTATTATCAGGACAAGAGATGGCAGATCAGCTTGGTGTAACAAGGGCTGCTATTTGGAAAGCAATTCGTGTGCTTCAAGAAGAAGGATATCATTTAGGGATTGTAAAAAATAAAGGATATTATTTGGAAGAGCATAGTGATGTTTTATCTGTGGAAGGGATACGCTTGCATCTTCCGGAAGAGTATAAAACTTTAAAGATAGAAGTATTAAAAACGGTAGATTCTACGAATAATTATGCGAAAAAAATGTCTGCGTCACATTCGGAGCGGTGCCTGATTCTTGCGGAAGAGCAGACGGCCGGTAGGGGGAGAAGAAAAAGAGATTTTTATTCCCCGTATGGAACAGGAATTTATATGAGCCTTGTATTTCCGGTGGAAACGAGTCTTGCAAAATTTGTTCCGATTACAGTGGCGGCATCGGTTGCAGTTGTCCGCGCGATTCAAAAACTTACGAATATAAAATGTGATATTAAATGGGTCAATGACATTTATTTGGATGGGAAAAAAATCTGTGGAATTTTGACAGAGGCAGTTAGTGATTTTGAAAGTGGAATACTTACAACGGTTGTAGTTGGAATTGGTTTGAATGTATCAACGAAGGAGTATCCAGAGGAACTTCAAGAGATTGCGGGTTCGCTTTTGGTAGATAGCGTGACACGGAATGAGCTTGTTGCAGCGATTACAGAAGAATTGTTCCGATTAGCAGAAAATTTAGAAGCTCCAGAGCTTATGGAGGAGTATAGGGCACATTCTTGTGTCATTGGAAAAGAAATCACATGGTTAGAAAAGGATGAGAAAAAAGAAGGTTTCGTTACAGGGATGAATGCGCAAGGACATTTATTAGTGGAAACAAAAGATGGAAGTGTTACGTTGACTGCGGGAGAAATTTCTGTACGTACAAAGTAGAGGGGAAGAAAAATGATGCATGATAAGACAAGGACGTTGGCATACGAAGGTCTATTTACAGCATTGGTAGCAGCTGGGGCGTTTATCCAGATTCCAGTACCTTATTTGGATTATTTTACGCTACAGTTTTTCTTTGTATTGCTGGCAGGTATGATACTTGGTGCCAAAAGAGGTGCAGCATCTGTTGGATGTTATGTATTGCTGGGACTGCTGGGAATCCCAATCTTTGCAGCAGGAGGCGGAATCGGCTATATCGTAAGACCGAGCTTTGGATTTTTAGCTGCATTTATTGTAGCGGCATATGGTGTCGGATGGATTGCAAAGAAACAAAAAAATACGATGCGTGGCATGTTGAAAGCAGCTCTTATAGGACTTTTGATCACCTACGGAATTGGATTATTGTATAAATATTTGATTTTGAATTTCTATTTGGGAACGAAAACTCCAATTTCGGTAATCTTACTGTCTTGTTTTCCACTGGATCTTCCGGGAGATCTGGTGCTTTGCGTTTTGGCATCGATGATAGCGCCAAGGCTTAGAAACGTAATTGCGCATATGCAATAGGAGGAAAAGAATGGAAGAAAAAAGGGACACACTTCTGAAAAAGGTATTATCAGGAAAAATGATAGAAAAACAAGAAACGATGGAGTTATGGGATTGCGGTGTAGAGGAGCTTGCCGATGCGGCAGACGAAATAAGAAAAAGATTTTGCGGGAATCATTTTGATTTCTGTACGATTATCAATGGGAAAAGTGGAAAATGTTCTGAAAACTGTAAATTTTGTGCACAATCCATTTTTCATGGAACCGGATGTGAGACTTATCCTCTATTAGAAAAAGAAGAGCTTCTTAAGCTTGGAAAATATAATGAAGAACGCGGAATATTGAGATATTCCGTTGTGACATCCGGAAAGCGGCTTTCTAAAAAAGAAGTGGAAATGGTATGTGAGGGATACAAATATTTGAGAAAAAATACAGAGTTATCTTTATGTGGTTCACACGGTTTACTGGATTTGGAAGATTTTACGAAATTAAAAGAAGCAGGAGTGACACGATACCACAATAATCTAGAAACATCTCGAAGATATTTTCTGGAGATTTGTACAACACACAGTTATGAAGAAAAAATACAAGCTATTCAGAATGCGAAGAAAGCAGGGCTTGAAGTGTGCAGTGGTGGTATTATTGGAATGGGAGAAACGAGAGAAGATCGAGTAGACTTAGCAATAGAATTAAGAAAACTGGAGGTGTGTTCCGTTCCACTCAATATTTTAAATCCGATTCCGGGAACCCCATTGGAGAAATTAGAACCTATTTCAGAAGAAGAAATTAGAAAGACGGCGGCAATATTCCGATTCCTTTTGCCAAATGTATGGATTCGTACAGCGGGTGGAAGAATTCAGCTACAAGATGGTGGCGCTAATTTATTCGCGGGTGGGATAAATGGAGCCATTACCGGAGATATGTTAACAACATCCGGTAGTATGATTGAACAGGATAAACAAAGAATTCAGGAGCTTGGATATGAAGAATAGAAAAGGATACTTTATTACAGGAACAGATACGGATGTTGGAAAGACGTTTGTAGCTGGAAAAATAGCGAAATACTTTCGAGAGCAAGGCGTGTATGTCGGATATTTTAAAGCAGCATTGAGCGGTATGGAATGGAACGATGGAAAGTGGATTCTGGGAGATGCAAAATATGTTTGCGAGCAGGCCGATATTGAAATAGATCCGAAAGAATTCGTAGTCTATAGTTATAAAGAAGCAGTGTCTCCGCATTTGGCAGCTAGACGTAAAGGAGAACAGATTGAGTTAGAGCCTATTCGGGAACTTTTTGAAAAAACAGAAGAAGAATATGAGCTTGTAATCGCTGAAGGAAGCGGCGGGATTTTGTGTCCTCTTTGTTTGGAGGAAGGAAAAGAGTTGATGCTGGAAGATGTCATTCGTATGACGAAGCTTCCTGTTATTGTTGTAGCAGATGCAGGCCTTGGTACAATTAATCATACACTATTAACAGTTAAATATTTGGAAGAAAAAGGATTTGAAATTGCTGCAATCATATTGAATCGGTATGAAGAGGGAAATTTCATGCATCAGGATAATAAAGAAGTGATTGAAAAACTGACGGGGAGAGAAGTGTATATTGTCATAGATTCTAGAGTGATATCTACAGAGTAATGAAGGTTCTCCGTTCGTGAAATTGTGATTTAATATTGATAATATGGCATATATACCATATTATGAGAATATAAATATTCTGAAGAGGGAATAATATTATATGTTTGAAGTTGAATTTTACGAAAAGGCAAATTCTGACACCAACTTTGGTGGCAGAAAAATTTTATCTTTACGATTCCAGTCAAATGGTCTTAATTAGTAAGGCTAAATTATTTTATCTATTTTTAATTGCATGGATTATGTAACTATGCTATAT
>Snoopy_p1__coassemble_590_pt1 | contig 20065 bp, 17 predicted proteins | sample Snoopy_p1__metabat2_high_PE_046 | metagenome-assembled genome bin Snoopy_p1
CAACTATCTTGATATTAGTATATAAGAAAAATATGTCTAAAATATGTTTTAACAATAAAAGAAATCGAAAATTTCTTAAGAACAGTTTAAGATTTAAAAAACTTCTATTATGAGAGTTTGGTATGTGGCAAATTCCAATCATAATGACGTGCCAATACGCGAATTACAATAACAACAAGGGCGCTAATGATAATACCCAAATTCGGAATTTCCAGATAGATGGAAGTTCCATAGAGAATGGCGCCGATAAGAGAAGCGCAAGCATAAATGTGTTCTTTTAATATTGATGGAATTTCACAAACCATAATATCTCGCAATAATCCTCCGCCGACTCCGGTGATGACGCCGAGAAAAATAGTCAGAAAAATGTAGTGACTGTATGACGAATGGAGGGCAACATTTACGCCCACAACGGTAAATGCGCCGAGCCCGATTGCATCGAGAAGATTCATAAGTCGATCATAAACTTTTGTCTGAATAAAATTTTGAGACAATGTTTTGGATTGCACAATAAAGAACATCAAGATTGCAGCAATAACAGCCACCATTACATAGACTGGATTACGGAAAAGTTCCGGCGGGGTTTTACCGATTAGAATATCGCGGAACATTCCGCCGCCTACTGCAGTAATCACTCCAAGAACTATGACGCCTAGAAAATCCAGTTTCTTGCGTATTGCAACCATGGCTCCGGAGCAGGAAAAAGCGATGGTTCCTATAATTTCCATTATGAAAAATAAAGTAGTATTTATCATGTCAATCAGGCTTTCTTTAATACTTCGTTGATATCAAGAGTCAATGTCCCATCTTCCAATTGAAAACATGGCACACCTACAGCTCCTTTTTGCTTTGGTTCATCAAATAAAGGATTTGTATCACGCAACTTTAAGAAGCGTTTGAGATTCCCAATATTGTTTGTCCAATCTAAATATAAATATTGTATATGATGTTCTTTTAAGAGCGCCTCAGCATTTACGCAGTCAGGGCAGGCGTTTGTTCCATACATAATAACTTTCATAATGTTCTCTCCTTTTTTACATGAATATATCACGAAGAAAAGGGAAAATCAAGACATGAAAAAACCTGTCGGCTAACCGGCAGGCTTTTCATTAATTTAAAGGAATGAGAGTAAAGTTTGCATCCCATCTCAGGGATGTGTTTTACTTTATGAGGGGGGTGATAGTTGCTTTAACAACTATCTGACTCTTAGTATAATCGGAAAATGTGTCCAAAGTATGTGCAATATCTTAAGGAAATCGAAAAAATATTAAGATATCATAAATCAGAAATAAAATCTGTAAAAAAATCCAATTTAGTTTCCTGTGGGAAGATATGGACGAAGCACTCCGGCTACATTACTGATTGGCATTGTCTGCAACCATACACGCCCAGGACCTGTAATCAGTGTATTGAAGATGCCTTCACCACCGAATACCATGTTTTTTACACCTTTTACAGCTTGAATATCCATCTGACAACTTGGTGTCATTGCAGCAAGATGTCCGGTATCTACCACGATCTGTTGTCCGGGTTGTAATTCATATTCAACGAGATGTCCATCAAATTCTGCAAATACAGTACCATATCCGGATACTCTTTGCAGAATAAATCCTTCACCGCCAAACAGTCCGGAACCTAATTTTTTATGGAAATGAATGGATAACTCTATTCCGGCTTCTGCAGCGAGAAAGGCGCTTTTTTGGAAAATCATTTCATTTCCCGGGGAGATTTGGAAAGCTTTAATGGATCCCGGGAAGCTGGATGCAAATGCAATCAATCCTTTTCCGCCTTGTGAAGTATAAACGTTTTGAAAAAACTTTTCGCCGGAAAACATTCTACCAAATGCTTTCCCGATTCCTCCGTTTGTGGTAGTTTCCATGAGCATATTAGGAGACATCCACGACATGGCGCCTCCTTCTGTGATCATTTTTTCACCTGCTTCCAAGTGGCAGATTACAACCGGTAAAGTGTCTCCTTTGATCTGATACTCCATAATATGTCTCCTTTCTTAAATGAAATCATATCTTTGCAATTAAGCAAAGCTTTATAATTTGTTGCTAATGATATCGCTCAGAGTGGCAAATTCTTGCAATGTCAACGCTTCTCCGCGAATGCTTGCGCCTCTTCCTAATTTTTCGATAGCTTCTGTAATCAGTTCTTTCGGAAGATGGATCTCTGGTGAATTGTTTAATCCGTTTGCTAACGTTTTTCGGCGCTGATTAAAGGAAGCGCGAATGATTTTAAATAGCAGTTTCTCGTCTTTTACGCTGACAGGAGGTTCCTGATGTCTTGTAAGCCGGATGACAGCAGAACCCACCTTTGGTCTTGGCATAAAACAATTTGGCGGGACGTTTGCCACAATGTATGGTTTGGCATAGTATTGAACGGCAAGGGAAAGGGCGCCGTAATCTTTCGTTCCCGGACCAACCTGCATACGGTCAGCAACTTCTTTTTGTACCATAACGGTGATGCTTTCCACCGGAACATGGCTTTCAAATAATCCCATGATAATCGGCGTAGTAATATAGTATGGTAAATTTGCTACAACCTTAATCGGTTTTCCGTTATTGTATGTTTCTGCAAGGGAGGCAATATCCACTTTCAATACATCATCATTGATAATCATCACGTTATCATAATCGGATAAGGTGTCCTCGAGGATAGGGATCAAAGCTTTATCGATTTCAACAGCAATGACCTGGCGGGCCTTATACGCCAAATACTGAGTCATTGTTCCAATTCCAGGTCCAATCTCCAAAACGAGGTCATCTTTTGTGATTTCAGCAGAATCAATAATCTTATCAAGTACATGGGTATCGATGAGAAAGTTCTGTCCGAATTTTTTTTGGAATGTAAAATTATATTTTTGTAATACTGCAATAGTATTTTGTGGATTGCCTAAAAATGGCTCTTTCATAAAATTATCTCCTACTTGTTAAGTTTTGTATAGATAAGGATACGGGTAAGTATCCAGTTTCATACGCCTAGTATAACATAAAAATATGTTGTATAATACTACTAAAAATAAAGACCGGAGGAAAAATATGTACAAAGCAGATTTACATTTACATACAAAAGTGTCAGATGGAAGTGAGGACATTGAAGAAATTTTGGATATGGCTAAGTACATGGGAATCACGCATCTGTCCATTACAAATCACGATACAACACAAAGAACAGAAGAATATATAGAGAAAGCGAAAAAACAAGGGATCCAGGCAATTCCGGGAGTTGAGATGTCGGCGTATGATTCGCAAGCCGGAGTGCGCGTCCATATTTTAGGATATAATTATACAGGGGTATCTCATATAGAAAAGATTGGCGCGGAGACTTTACGAAAACGGACAGAGAATGGCTATCGATACATTGAAGTTTTGAATAAGATTGGATACCGAGCAGATTTGAAAGAAATTGAAAAGTTGACAACGAGCGCTATTTATAAACAACACATCTTAGCATATTTGATGAAAACAGGTCAAACAGATGAAATTTTTGGAGATGTATATTATAAGGAATTCAAAAATGGAGGACCGTGCAGCTTTGATGTGGAATATCCGGACGCAGTAGCATGTGTGCGGGCAATCTGCGCGGACGGAGGAATTGCGGTGTTGGCGCATCCGGGGCAGCAGAATAATTTTGCTCTTCTTCCGAAACTTGTAGAAGCCGGATTAAAGGGAATTGAGTATAACCATCCGTCTCATCATGAGGAACATCGGAGAAAGGTGAGAGAAGAAGCGGAGAAATTCGGATTATTTATGACCGGTGGAAGTGATTTTCATGGACTCTATGAGAAAACGAAAACAACGCTTGGAGCTTATCCTGCCCATGAATCCAGCAGAGTCTTATTTGAAAAGAAATTTTAAATGAAAAAAGAGCCGGAAAAATCCGGCTCAATATACGAGAAGTCTTATTTACGTCTTCTTTTTTCCATCCAGGCATATAGATCTTGGAATACTTTTTTTCGATCGATTTCATTTAGAATTTCGTGTCTGTCTTTTTCATAAAGTTTTAGAGAAACATCGGTAAATTCTTTTTTATATTTCTTATAGACCTGTACAACACCTTTTCCGAAGTTGCCAACAGGGTCATCTTTTCCTGCAACAAAAAATACAGGAAGATCCTTTGGTATTTTTTGAAAATTTTCTTTTTTCAGAAGATGTTCCATACCTCGGAACATATGATAATAAGCATTTACAGTAAATGTAAAGGTACACCAAGGGTGTTTCAAATAGTTGTCAACATTTTCAGAATTTCTGCTTAACCAGTCCATACTCGTACGGGCTGGTTCAAATTTTTTATTATAGCCGCCAAATGCCATGTTGTTGACAAAAGTACTTCGATAGGTCCAGCCTTTGATTGCAGCCACGATACGACACAAGTATTTACCAAGTTTGACAAGAAACAATGGCTGATTGCCGGTACCCATAATGATAGCGCCGGCAAGTCCTTTCCCATGCAGTGTAAGATACTGGCGAGTTAAGAACGATCCCATACTATGTCCTAACATAAAGTAAAGAATATCCGGATACTTTTCGGAAGTAAGCTGTCGTAGTTGATGAATATCTCCGATCACATATTCATTTCCCTGCTCCTTACCGAAATAACCATGCAGTTCTTCCGATAATACAGATTCTCCGTGACCGAGATGATCTTGCCCGACAACGTAATATCCTCTCGTGTTTAGATAGCTGGCAAATTTGTCATATCGCTCTATGTATTCCACCATACCATGAGAAATCTGAAGGATGGCTTTTACCTTACCTTCAGGAATCCATTCAATGGCATGAATCTGAGTCTGACCATCCTGAGAAGGATAATAAAAATGTTGTTTCATGATAGCTTATCTGTCCTCCATTTTGACATAATCTCTGTAAGGAGCAAGCGGTTTGTATGCCGGACGGATGATTTTGTCCACATTTTTCAATTCTTCCAAACGATGTGCGCTCCAGCCGACGATACGTGCAGCGGCAAAGATAGGAGTGTACAGTTCTTTTGGAAGACCAAGCATTTCATATACAAGACCACTGTAAAAGTCTACGTTGGCATTGACACCTTTATACATTTTGCGGCGTTCGCTGATGATTTCCGGAGCCATATGTTCCACAGTTTCATAGAGTGCATATTCTTTTTCGTAACCTTTTTCTACGGCAAGCTTCTTTACAAAGTCTTTGAAAATCTCCGCTCTTGGATCAGAGACAGAATAAATCGCATGTCCCATACCATAAATCAGTCCTTTTTGATCAAAAGCTTTTTTGTCCAAAAGATCAATAAGATATTGACGGATCTGATCTTTGTCTGTCCAGTCCATAAGTTTTTCCTTCATATCTGCAAACATGGAAGTTACTTTAATGTTGGCGCCGCCGTGTTTTGGTCCCTTCAGAGAAGCCATGGCAGCGGCCATTGTGGAGTAAGTATCCGTGCCGGAAGATGTAACAACATGGGTTGTAAATGTAGAGTTGTTACCTCCGCCGTGATCCATATGGAGTACAAGAGCCATATCAAGGACAGTTGCTTCAAATTTTGTATATTTTCGATCTTCGCGAAGCATCATAAGAATATTTTCTGCAGTAGAAAGTTCCGGCTTTGGCGCGTAGATATATAAATCCTGTCCCATACGATAGTTGTATGCATGATAGCCATATACCATCATCATTGGGAATTGGCTGATCAAGTTCAGACATTGACGCAGTACATTTGGAATAGAAGTATCATCTGCGTTGTCATCATAGGAATAAAGATTGAGAATCGATCTGGAAAGACTGTTCATCATATCTTTACTCGGCGCTTTCATGATAATATCTCTTACGAAAGTCGGCGGAAGAGTACGTCTTTCAATTAAAGTCTGTTTAAATTCTTCCAATTCTGTTTTGCTTGGAAGTTCACCAAATAAAAGAAGATATGTAATTTCTTCAAAACCAAAATGATCGTCAGTTAAGAAACCGGATACAAGGTCTTTGATGTTATAACCTCTGTAATACAGACTGCCGGCGCAAGGAACTTCTTCACCATTGACGATTTTCTTCGCGCAAACGTCGGAAATATTGGTAAGACCTGCAAGCACGCCTTTTCCGTTCAAATCGCGGAGACCTCTTTTGACATCATATTGTGTATAAAGTTCACGATCTATCGCATTATTTTTTTCACAGAGATCAGCAAGCTGTTTGATTTTCGGAGTGACTTCAAATAATGTTTTTGCTAAATCCTTTTTCATACATTCCTCCTTATATTGTTAAAAATTAAAATTATTATACTCAATTGTCAGAATAATTACAATGAATAAGATATTAAAAGATTCTTAAGAAATTTTATCATCTGCTCTTAAAAAATATCTGATAATCTTGTATACTACAAGGGAGGTGATGAAAATGTACAATATATTAGTATGTGATGATGACAAAGAGATTGTAGAAGCGATCGAAATATATTTGACACAAGAGGGGTATAACGTATTGAAAGCCTATGATGGCGAAGAAGCGTTAAAGGTATTAAAGAAAGAAAAAGTAGACTTACTTGTAATTGATGTGATGATGCCGAGACTGGATGGAATTCGGGCAACACTTAAGATTCGCGAAGAAAACAGTCTGCCGATCATTATTCTGTCTGCAAAATCAGAAGATGCAGATAAGATTTTAGGATTAAATGTAGGGGCAGATGATTACGTTACGAAACCATTTAACCCATTGGAACTTGTGGCGAGAGTAAAATCTCAGATTCGCAGGTATACAAAGCTTGGAAGTACGGTAGTGGACACAAAGAAATCTGTCTATACTGTCGGAGGGCTTACAATTGACGATGACTTAAAAGAGGTAACAGTTGACGGTGAGACCGTGAAGCTTACCCCTATTGAATATAATATTTTATTGTTACTGGTAAAAAATCAGGGAAAAGTATTTTCTATCGATCAAATATATGAAAGTATCTGGAACGAAGATGCGATCGGAGCGGATAATACGGTGGCGGTACATATTCGCCATATCCGTGAGAAGATAGAGATCAATCCGAAAGAACCACGATATTTGAAGGTTGTATGGGGAGTTGGTTATAAGATAGAAAAACTTTAGAAGGGAGTATCTATGAAAAAATGGTATCAATCTTCTGTGTGTAAAGGACTCCTGTTGTTAGTGGCTCATGTGTCTGCGGTAGCGTTGGCGATTTGCATCGGAATCGGTTTGTTCTATCCGGGACAAGATTACGGTCAGATTTTCTTGGATAAGGGAACCGGGAAGTATGAAGATACAAGAGGATTTTCCAATGCATTACAAGAAAAAGCATGGGATATTCTGGCTTTGTCAGGTTATAAGAAAGTTCTTTGCACAGAAGGAAAATATGATCCGGAAAAAGTGATTGATATTGAGCAGTTTGCAAAGGACAGTACAGTTGCCGAAGAACCGGGCGAATTGAGCTTCAAATTGAAACATTTGATTGGACTGGAAGAAAACCGTACAGAGATTCTCGTTTGTCAGAGACCGGAAGAGAGCATGAAATACCACTATTTGACGGAAGAACAATTTATACGTGAAGTAAGGGAAAACGGGTATCGTTTTCCGGAGGAAGAAGAGAGCGGATTTCAAACAGAGGAAGTGCTGTCAGAGATTCAAGACGCCGAGATATCACCACAAGGTGAAGTAGTAGATAAAAATGGAAAACAGGTGTATACCGAAGTCTGGTATATGGATAATGGAATTTACAAAAATCTAAAAACAGTATCCGGGAAATCCTTGCAGGAACTTGCCAATGAGTCGAAGAAGTGGAATGGAAAACTTAATGAGATGGTTATCATGATCGAACAGGAAGCTGTGGCATTGCAGGATTACTATTCAACTTATGAAAATACTGGAGACCTGTATGCGAATGGGGAAACGAATTTGAAGTTTCTTTTGATAGATTATGAAACAGGTGAAGTGGAAAGTAATATCGAACGATTCAATGGAGCAAGCGCAAAGGAGATAAAAGCTACAGGCGCCGAGGCAATCGATGGCGATCTCACAAGTAAGGGGAAATATGTCGATATCGCTCCAACACTTGCAGATTGTAAGACAAACCTGCCTTCTGATAATATCTCTTTGTATCAATGGAAACGCGGAGTGTCTTCACATTTAAATTATAGTAAAGATTATCGCTTTATAGTCTCTGTGGACACGATGTATCCGATTCAAGATGAGTTTTATGAGCGAAATCAGTCCTATGTAAAATATATGCCGTGGGTAGATCAAGTGCTCATCATTGGCAGTTTGTCTATTATTGTATTTTTAATCTGCCTGATCTGGCTAACAGCTGTGGCAGGTCATAGTAATGGAGAAGACGGAATCAAATTACTGTTTTTTGATAAGTGGAAGACGGAAATCTGGCTTTGCCTTATGATAGGAACCTCGCTTGTGATCGCACTGCCGCTTAATCTTGTAGATGGGTATATATACAACTGGAACGAAGTGTTGCAGAAAGGACAGATTGCGGGAGATGCGATGTTTGTAGTTGGAGCGGCGGCCGCGATGACATGTGCTTGCTTCTTAACGGTATATTTAAGTCTTGTCAGAGTATTGAAAGCAAAGACTCTTTGGAAGAACAGCTTAACGAAATTGTTGTGCAAGATGGTCAAATATATTTGGCAGAATCGAAGCAGTATTACGAAGCTGATCGTAGCAGGTGTTGGATTGTTCCTTGTAAACTTTATGGTACTGACAGGAAGCGGTTTCTTTGTACTTCTTGCCATGGCGGTAGATGTAGCGGCAGTACTTTATCTTGCGAAACTTGCGATTGAGAAGACGCGGATTAAAAAAGGTATTATGAAGATTGCGGCAGGAGATACAGAGTACAAAATTCCGGTGGATAACCTGACCGGTGAGAATAAAGAGATGGCAGAGATGGTCAATCACATCGGAGAAGGAATCCAAAATGCGGTGGAAAAGAGTTTGAAAGACGAACGTTTGAAGACAGATTTGATCACGAATGTATCTCATGATATTAAGACGCCACTTACTTCTATTATTAATTATGTAGGGCTTTTGAAACAAGAACACTTTGAAGATCCGAAGATTCAGAGATATTTGGACATCTTGGATCAGAAATCTCAGCGTTTGAAGACATTGACCGAAGATGTTGTAGAAGCATCTAAGATTAGCTCCGGTAATATCAATTTGGAATTTATTAATCTGAATCTTGTGGAAATGATTCATCAGACAACCGGAGAGTTTACAGAGAAATTTGAAAAGAAAAATTTAACAGCAGTAGTAACAGTACCGGAGGAGCCGGCGATTGTACGAGTGGATGGACGTCGTATGTGGCGTGTTATCGAAAACGTTTACAATAATGCAGCTAAATATGCGATGCCGGGAACGAGAGTATATGCAGATCTCTCTATGAATAAGAATCTTGTATTATTTTCTTTGAAAAATGTATCGGAATATCCGTTGAATATCACAGCAGATGAGTTGATGGAACGATTTACACGAGGCGATGTGTCGAGAACGACAGAAGGAAGCGGACTTGGACTTTCAATCGCTCAGAATCTAACAAAGATGCAGGGTGGAGAATTTAAGCTTTATGTAGATGGAGATTTATTTAAAGTTATGATCAGTTTTCCACGAATTCGACCAAAAGTAGAGAAGCCGGAATGGGCAGAAAAGGCTGAAAAAGCAAGGTCGGAGATGTACAAAGAAGTGGACGAAACAAAAGAGTAATGAAGAGAAAAAAGGCAGGGAAAAATTCAAAAAGTTCCCTGTCTTTTCTGTTGCGTTTATGGAGAATTGGCATTACAATAGAAAATGCATATAAAGATATTTTAACAAATTGATATAGATATAGAAGGTATGAAAATGGAAGAAATCAGAGCGGTTTTAGAGCAATGTTTTACATTAGATTTTATAAGCGGAACAATCAGTAATCCACGAGAAAAAGGTGGAGTTACGAAGGTAAAGATTCGCCCGATGCTCGTGAAAGAGAAACTGATATTTCAGTTCGAGGCGTTTGAAAACAATCAGGCATTTCATGAAAATGTAAGCGCAGAAGAGGCTGTGATAAAAGTACAGAAGTATATGGAACTGTTTAAGCAGCTTCAGATGATGACAAAGACAGTAAATTACACAATTTTGGTTAGTAAAAAGGGGAAAGTGACAATACAGAAAAAAGGAGTCAAAGGAGAGGTCAAGAAGGTAGATTTATCCCATAATCGTTCTAAAAAATATATTTTGGAAGAGGGAGTGAAAGTACCGTTTCTTTATGATCTTGGAGTACAAACGGCAGATGGGAAGATTGTGAAGAGTCGATTCGATAAATTTAGGCAGATCAATCGTTTTCTCGAATTTATTGAAGACATCTTACCGCAGCTTGCGAAGGAAAAAGAAGTGACTATTTTAGACTTCGGCTGTGGAAAATCTTATCTTACATTTGCCATGTATTATTACTTGCACGAATTGAAGGGGTATGATATTCGAATTATCGGTTTGGATCTGAAAAAAGATGTGATCCGGTTGTGTAATGAACTAAGTGAAAAGTACGGATATGAGAAACTGAAGTTTTTGGAAGGCAATATTGCGGATTATACAGGTGTTGATGAGGTAGATATGGTTGTGACCTTACATGCCTGTGACACGGCAACAGATTTTGCCCTCGCAAAAGCAGTCGGCTGGAATGCGAAAGTAATCTTATCGGTTCCGTGTTGCCAACATGAATTAAACGGGCAGATTCAGAACGATATGTTAGCGCCGGTTTTAAAATATGGTTTGATCAAAGAACGAATGGCAGCGCTCATCACAGATGCGCTCCGCGCAGAGTATCTGGAGGGAGAAGGTTATGATGCACAGATCTTGGAATTTATCGATATGGAGCATACACCGAAGAATATTCTGATTCGTGCGGTGAAGACGGGGAAAAAGAAAGCAAACAAAGAAGAGATAAAAAATTGTGAGAAACAGTTGCATGTTTCTCCAATGTTGGGGAGACTTTTAGAAGATAAAGGGGAGTTATAGATGAAAAAAAGAGTGATTACAGTTGTTGTGCTGCTTCTTGTATTTATAGCAGCGCTTACAGGCTTTAGTATCATTTTGAATCAAGGGACAGATGATATGACAGCAGATATGGGAAGTGCGAAACTTCCGGTGATTTCTTTTGAGGAATCCGGTTATTCCGTGAATCCGCTTGCCGGATACACACAAGAAATGGATATTCCAACGATGAGAGATCAGATTCTGCCGATTTCTGTAGGAACTTCTGTAACAGCGGATATTCAAGGCTATCAAGGAAAGATTCATTCATTCAAGTATGAAATCATGACATTGGATGGAAAAGATGTGTTGAAAAGCGAAACCATAAGTGAAGTGAGTAATACGGTAAAATTAGAATTAGGAGATAGCATTTCCGATGGAAAAGAGAAAGTATTGCGCATCACTCTTGTCACAGAAAATGAAGAAAAGATTTATTACTATATGCGAGTAGTTCGAGCAGCAGAGTTTAATGTACAGCAATGCCTTGAATTCGCAGAGTATTTTCATAAAACAGCTATGGAAGAAGGTTCCATTGCAGAGCTGGAAGACTACTATAGTACAGACGGAGCTCCGGAAGGAAATGGATTACAGAGAGTTACTTTGGCTTCGGATCTGAAGAACATTGGCTGGAGAGACCTCAAAGTTCAGACAGTTGGAGATATTATTTGGGAGATTAAGGAAAGCAATGAAACATATACTTCTGTCATGCTCAAATACCAGGTAAAAGCAGGCGAAGAGGAGAAACAAGGAGATTTCTATCATGTGACAGAGTTCTTTAAAGTAAGATTTTTAAGAGGAAGAGCATCGTTAGAGTCTTATGAAAGAACAATGAATGAAGTGTTTGAAGGAAAAGAGAAAAACTTTAGTAAAAACGGAGTGCTCCTTGGTCTGACAGATGACAATGTATCATATGTAACAAATGAGAAAGGCGATCATATTTCTTTTGTTCAAGAAAGAGAAGTATGGCATTATGATAAAGAAGAAAATAGAATTTCTTTGTTATTCAGTTTTGCAGATGCAGAAAATGATGATATCCGAAACTACAAAGATGATCATGCGGTAAGAATCCTTGATATGGACGGAAAGGGCAATACGGTCTTTGCGGTTTATGGCTATATGAACCGAGGGGAACATGAAGGTCAAACAGGCGCGGCTATCTATTACTATAATATAGAAGATGGTTATGTACAGGAAAAGGCGTTTATTTCCAGCCGGAATTCAGGAGCGATCGTTCAGCAAAGACTGAGTAATTTGACGTATTATAATAAGACTTCCAATACATTATATGCAGTCTTTGAAGGTACGCTTTATAGGATAAATCTGAAAACACAAGAAAAAGAAGTGATACAGGAGCATTTAAAAGAAGGACAGTATGTTTTTTCTGCGAATGGGAAATATGTAGCATATCAGAAGAATGGAAACTTAAAAGATGCAGATTGTATAGAAGTTTGGAATTTACAAAAAGAAAAGAGTTTTCTCGTAGAAGTTCCACAAGAAGAGCTGATTCGGCCTCTTGGATTTGTAAAAGAAGATATTGTATATGGGGTAGGCAGGGAGTCTGATGCCGGAAAAGATGCAGCAGGCGAAGAATTGATTCCATTTTACAAATTAGAAATACGGAATGGGAAGAATGAAGTTGCAAAATCTTACCAGGTGGACGGGATTTATATCAGAGATGCCTGGGTTGCCGATAACATGATTACAATGGAGCGGGCTGTGAAGAATGGGAACGGATATAAAAACACAACGCAGGATTCCATTACAAATAATGAAGGAAAGAAAGAAAAAGAGATACAATTGGAAAAAATCTCATCAAAAGCGAAAGGATTCCAGATGCGACTTACTGATGAGAACGGAATTGCGGATAGAAATCCGAAATTGCTCAAACCAAAGCAGATGCTTTTTGAACGTGCGGTTATGATAGATTTTGAAAAGGCGGAACTGGAAGGCAGTTATTATGTATATGGACTGGGAAAACTTCAGGGAATCTATGATAAAGCCGGAATTGCCATTGGCAAAGCAGATACAGTACGAGGAGTGGTTGTGACATCGAATCAGACGAAGATGTGGGAGAGAGGAAACAGAATGCTATCTTATCAGATAGAAGATATATCTCCGTTAGCGGTAAATCCGGGAGAAAGCTCCTTGTCAGCTTGCTTGAGACAGATGTTTTCCTATGAACAACAGAATGTAAATGTACAGGCAGAACTTTCGAAAGGAAAATCGGTGCTGGATCTTCTCGGGGAATATTCCGGAGGAGAAGCGGTTGATTTGACGGGTTGTACGTTAGAACAATTATGTTATCTGGTTGGAAAAGGAACGCCGGTTCTTGCAATGACAGGAATGGATCGTGCGATTTTACTTACAGGATATAGTGAGGATTCTTTTACATATATCGATCCGTCTAGTGGGAAAAAAGTAACGGCAGAAGAGAAAGAAGTTAAAAAGATGACGGCGGGCAGCCAAAATGCATTTTATGGATATGTAAAATAAGATAGAGAAGGAACAGCAGAGTGAAAAAACTGCTGTTCCTTTTTGTTAAACCATTTTCTCTTTTTTAAAAATCTTATAACTATATTTATTCAATGCAGTCAATAAAATCATGCCTAGCACACCGCATCCAAGAATCTCTCCAATGCCGACTGTCAGCATCATGAGCGGAATCGGAAGATTGATTCCATACCCGTATGCCAATACGAACGGAACGATAACCGTGTTGGCGAGAATTGGCGGAATCGGTGCAAGAAATTTATTGCAGTTACGAAGTGCATAAGTAAAAATTGCTCCAATCAATGTTGCAATACTTCCAAAGATAATGTCCGGAAGGATTGCTCCGCCTAAAATGTTGGCGATTAGACATCCGATGGTAAGTCCCGGAATGGCTGCTGGAGTAAAGAACGGAAGAATTGTAAGCGCCTCTGCAATGCGAAGCTGAACTTCCCCATAGCTGATTGGTGCAAAAATCATTGTGAGCACCACGTAGATGGCGGCAATCATTGCTGCCTGTGTCATGAATGTTACTTTTTGAGTTTTCATATTCTGTTTTCTCCTTTAGTTTTGTTTTACGAGTGGAAGGTCGCGAACACTCGGTTTAAATTGCCCTTAAGACCTTGTTTTTGTGGGCTTTGTAACGTGGGTTAGTATAGCACAAAGAGATAGAAAAAACAAGAATAGTACAAAAAAAGTACAAATTACAGTAAAGAAAAGACGGCATGAACGCCGTCTTAAAAAGAGAGTGTGGAAAAATCAATGGTTAATTCCGGATAGATACCTGGAGTAATGCTATCTACAAAAGTATATTCATTGGTATCTTCAGATGCAAAGTTATATACTGTGATTCTGTCCTTTTCAATATCTACAATCCAATATTCACGAACACCGGCAGTGCGATATTTGAATAATTTGGTATAGTAGTCCATGCGTCTGCTGCCAGGAGAGACAATCTCGATAATCCAGTCTGGGGCGCCGTTACACCCTTTGTCTGTCAGTTTATTTTTGTCGCAGATCACAGAAATATCCGGTTCAACGTAGTTTGTTTGATTTTCATTCAAAAATACAGCAAATGGAGCAATGTCGACTTCACAAGAACCATTCTGGCGTTTGATGTAGTTATTGATAGTGGTAGCTAGTTCCACAGTAATACGCTGATGTTTTCGGCTTGGTGGTGTCATGAAATAAATTTGACCATCAATCAGTTCAGCACGTTCTCCATTTGGAAGCGCATAAATATCGTCAATAGTATAGAGTCTTTGTTGTGGTAATGGCATTATAACACATCCTTTCTTTAAGAGAGTGTTAACAGTTACGAAAAAGGTTATAATTTTTTTGTATTTTTCTTCATCTTACGAATAAAGTATATCATATAATCAATACGGTGTACACAGTGCGCTAGGGGAAAGCTTTTTAGAAAAAGATAACTTCTCAGATTGCGAGAAACTTACAGGCATGGTATACTATATAGAATAGTGAAATTATAGCGAGAATAAAGGAGTTTTGAGGTATGGAATTAGTAACAGTAAAAGAGTTATACAAGGGCCGTGAGCAGTACCTCGATCAAGAAATTACTGTCGGCGGCTGGGTAAGAAGTATCAGAGATTCTAAGACATTTGGATTTATCGTTTTGAATGACGGTTCTTATTTTGAAAATTTACAAATCGTATATCACGATTCTATGGATAATTTTACAGAAATCAGCAAGTTAAATGTAGGTTCTGCAATTATCGTAAAGGGTACATTGGTTGCAACACCACAGGCAAAGCAGCCATTTGAGATTCAAGCGACAGAAGTAACAGTAGAAGGTGCATCTGCTCCGGATTATCCACTTCAGAAGAAACGTCATAGTTTCGAATACTTGAGAACAATCTCACATTTACGTCCAAGAACAAACACATTCCAGGCAGTATTTCGTGTACGTTCATTGATCGCATATGCAATTCACCAGTTCTTCCAAGAGAGAGGATTTGTATATGTACACACACCGATCATTACAGGAAGCGACTGCGAAGGTGCAGGAGAGATGTTCCGTGTAACAACAATGGATATGGAAAATGTTCCGAAGACAAAAGAAGGCGAAGTGGATTACAGCCAGGATTTCTTCGGAAGAGAGACAAGTCTTACAGTAAGTGGTCAGTTAAATGCAGAGACATATGCGCAGGCATTCCGTAACATTTATACATTCGGACCAACATTTAGAGCAGAGAACTCCAATACAACACGTCATGCGGCAGAGTTTTGGATGGTAGAGCCGGAGATTGCATTTGCAGATCTTGAAGACAATATGAATCTTGCGGAAGCAATGTTAAAATATATCATCAATTACGTTCTTGAGAATGCACCGGAAGAGATGAACTTCTTCAATTCTTTTGTGGATAAAGGACTTTTGGATCGTTTGCAGAATGTGGCAACATCTGAATTTGCACGTGTTACGTATACAGAAGCAATTGAAATTTTGGAGAAAAACAACGATAAATTTGATTATAAAGTTTCATGGGGATGCGATCTTCAGACAGAACATGAACGTTATCTGACAGAACAGGTATATAAACGTCCGGTATTTGTAACAGATTATCCAAAGGATATCAAAGCATTCTATATGAAGATGAATGAAGATCAAAAGACAGTTGCAGCAGTAGACTGCCTCGTACCTGGTATTGGAGAAATCATCGGCGGAAGCCAGAGAGAAGACGATTACGACAAACTCCTTGCACGTATGCAGGAAATGGGAATGAAGGAAGAAGAGTACCAGTTCTATCTGGATCTTAGAAAATACGGTTCTACAAGACATGCAGGTTTTGGTCTTGGATTTGAGAGATGTGTAATGTATTTGACGGGAATGTCTAACATCAGAGATGTAATACCGTTTCCAAGAACTGTAAATAACTGCGATTTATAAGAGAGAGAATGGGGCGTGGGAAAAGTTATTTCCACGCCCTTTTTAAAAACAAAGAGGAAATGAGTATGAACATATTAGTAGTAGATGATGAGAAAGAAATTGCGGATGTAGTAGAACTTTATTTGAAAAGCGACCAGTATAATATTTTCAAATTCTATACAGGGGAAGATGCGCTTGCATGCATCAAGAATACAAAAATTGATTTGGCGATTTTGGACGTGATGCTTCCGGATATTGATGGATTTGAGATCCTGAAAAAAATCCGCGAAAAGTATACATTTCCGGTGATTATGCTGACTGCAAAAGTAGAGTATATGGATAAGATTACGGGACTTACGTTGGGAGCAGATGATTATATTCCAAAACCATTTAACCCATTGGAACTTGTGGCAAGAGTAAAAGCGCAGATTCGACGTTATACACAGTATAATGATGTTGGGAAAAATGAAGGGGATATTATCGACTTTGGTGCGTTGTTTTTGAACCGAACTTCACATGAATGTATATATTACGATAAGGAACTTACATTGACACCGATTGAATTTGATATTTTATGGTTACTTTGTGAGAATCGTGGAAAAGTGATCAGTTCAGAAGAACTGTTCCGAACAGTATGGAAAGAACAGTATTATAAAAACAGCAACAATACAGTAATGGTACATATCCGGCATTTACGAGAAAAAATGAGTGAGCCGACCGGAAAATCAGATTTTATCAAGACCGTATGGGGAGTTGGATACAAAGTTGAAGAATAAATATCGCAAATTAAAATTAAGTGTTTTATTGCAGACTGTTTTCGTTACAGCGTTAACAGTTCTCGTAGGAACCTTTCTTCTGCGTTATGTGATTGACGGAGTATATAATGATAGCTTTGGAACGGCATTTGTTACGATTTTGACTCGTTGCAATGTGAGTCAGAAGAAAGCGATTGCCTTATATTGGAAATTAATTGGAAATAACAAAGATTTATTTACGGTATTAGGATTCCTGTTATTATTTTCTTTGTTTTTCTATATTGCATTGTCACAGATGACAAAATATCTTCATCAGATTGAAAAAGGGATTGAAAATATTATTTCAGAATCGAAAGAACCGGTGCATTTGATCACAGAATTAAAACCGATAGAGAATCGTTTGAATGAGATTAAAGAGACATTGAAACGTCAAGAATTGGAAGCGGAAGAAGCTGAAAACCGGAAGAATGATTTGGTCGTGTTTTTGGCGCATGATTTGAAGACACCGCTTACTTCTATTGTAGCGTATTTGAGTATGTTAGATACTCATCCGGATATGCCGATAGAAGAGCGAGCGAGATATACTCACATTTCTTTGGAAAAGGCGATTCGTCTAGGTGAACTGATCAGTGAGTTTTTTGAAATTACAAAGTTCAATCTGCAAAACATAGAACTCGAAAAAGTGGAGTTGAATCTGAGTATGATGCTGGAACAACTTGCAGATGAATTATATGCGGTATTACGTGAGAAAAATCTGATCTGCAAAGTATATGCGGAAGAGAATCTTGTAGTAGAAGGTGATCCGGATAAGCTGGCGAGAGTATTTGATAATTTATTGAGGAATGCCATTTCGTATTGTTATCCGGATACGTTAATTGAGATTTTGGCAAAAGAAGTAGATGGGTCTGTGGAGATCACATTTGCGAATCGTGGAGATCAGGTTCCGGCAGAGAAATTAGAAAGGTTGTTTGAAAAATTCTACAGAGTAGATGATGCCAGATCCAGCAGTACCGGTGGTGCGGGACTTGGACTTGCAATTGCGAAGGAAATTGTAGAGCTGCATGGTGGAACGATCCGTGCAGAAAGTGACAGAGAGCAAACGCGCTTTATCGTGTGCTTGCCAAAGGGGGAGGAACATGAAGTTTATACACATAGCAGACCTGCATTTAGGAGCAAATCCAGACGCAGGAAAAAGATATAGCGCTCATAGAGCAAAAGAAATTTGGGATACATTTGAAAAAGTAATTCAGCAATGCGAAAAGAAACAAATTGATTTGCTTTTGATTGCTGGAGACTTGTTTCATCGACAGCCTTTGCTGAGAGAGCTGAAAGAAGTGGATTATCTTTTTCAAAAGCTTACAAAGACAAAGGTAGTTTTGATCGCAGGAAATCATGACTATATGAAATGGGATTCTTATTATCGGACGTTTCAATGGTCGAAAAATGTTTTCCAGTTGTTCGGAGACCGGCTTCAATGCGCGGAATTTCCGGAGTTGGAAACTGCAGTGTATGGGTTGAGTTATCATAAACGTGAGATCAAAGAAAATGTTTATGAAAAGGCAAAGCCATGGAAGAAACAGAAATGTGAGATTTTGCTTGCTCACGGAGGAGATGAGAAGCATATTCCGTTACAGAAATCAGGACTTTTGGCATTAGGCTATGATTATATCGCTTTGGGACATATCCATAAGCCGGGGATTGTGGAAGAAGACAAGATATTATATGCGGGAGCTTTAGAACCGATTGATAAGAATGATACCGGAGTACACGGCTATGTCTATGGAGTGTGGGAGCAAGGGAAAATGCATGCGAGATTCATACCTTTTGCGATGCGAGAATATATCCATATGAATCTACCTGTAAATAAAAATATGACGCAGTTTGAAACGAAGGATCTTCTGAAACAAAAAATTCAAGAACAGGGAATCCAAAATATTTATAAAGTGATCCTGACAGGTTTTCGAGGAGAGTATACAGTGTTTGATACGGACGATATGGATCCGTTTGAAAATGTTTTGGAAGTTGTAGATGAAACAAAGCCTGCGTATCGGTTTGATAAATTGCAGGAAGAGAATCGAGATAATCTTCTTGGAAATTATATTGAGGCTTTATCAGGATTTCCAAAAGACAGTATAGAGTATATGGCGCTCTATGAAGGGGTAGAAGCGCTTTTAGAGACAAAAAGGGGATAAGATATGCGGTTTCTTGAAATAAATGTGAAGAATTTCGGAAAAATCAGTGGGAAGAGATTAGAGTTTGGAGAAGGACTTAATATTATATACGGAGAAAATGAATCCGGAAAAACGACACTCTATACATTTTTGAAAAGTATGTTGTTTGGAATGGAAAGAGGGAGAGGACGTGCGGCTACAAATGATGAATTTAGTCGTTATGAGCCGTGGGAGAATCCAAATTTTTATTCAGGTGTACTGAGATTTGAATGTGGAGGAAAACATTTTCGTTTAGAAAGACATTTTGATAAATACGCGAAAGCAGCTTCTCTAATCTGTGAGGATGACGGAGAAGAATTTTCTCTAGAGCATGGAGATTTGGAGATGCTTCTTGATGGATTGACACAGGAAGGATTTGAGAATACAGTTGCAATCGGACAGTTAAAGACAGAAACAAATCAGAGCCTGGCAGCGAAACTTCAAGATTATGCGACGAATTATTATTCCACAGGGAATGTAGAGATTCACTTGGAAGAAGCATTGAAGCATTTGAAAGAAAAACGAAAGAATGTGGAAAAACATTTTCGTGAAGAACTGATTAAGGCAGATAGGAAGAGAGAACGAGTGACGTTAGAATCTTCTTATGTGTGGAGAGACATTCATAAATTAGAGCAGAAAATTTCGAATATCGAAGAACAAATGGACGAAAAAATTCAAACGGAGCAGAAAACACAGGAGGCGCCAAGATGGAGAGTTCATCCGTTTGAAGTGATTGGGATATTAGGTTGC